>WBZQ01000162.1_pt1 | contig 60791 bp, 56 predicted proteins | sample 5204251 | NCBI WGS metagenome assembly WBZQ01 (sample SAMN12412402, study PRJNA552823) | activated sludge metagenome | isolation source: activated sludge from nitrification reactor of wastewater treatment plant... | place: USA: Virginia | collected 2017-09
GATAAGGAGAGGTGAGAACAGGAGCGACCGCGCGATCATCAGAGCCGTCCCTTCGTTCGCGTGTCGTGGCTGATTTGGCTTTCGCAATACCCGGTCGTCGGCGCTCCGCCACGTCCGGTTCAAAATCGCGTTCGATCCGGGCCTGCCGCCAGTGCCGAATTCCCTAGTTATTCCAATGAATTGGGGAAATTTGAGGCGGTGCACCCAGCCTCCCTTGCCAAATCCGCCTTGCCCCGTCATGAGAGGGCCTCCGGAGAGATGGCCGAGTGGCTTAAGGCGCACGCTTGGAAAGCGTGTGTGCGGGAAACCGTACCGTGGGTTCGAATCCCACTCTCTCCGCCACTACACTGTTCTCCTCTGTATCCGATTGTTCGAATCGACAGCAAAAACAACGACCAGCGCGGCGAAGGCTGTTGCGGCCGATGCCGCGATGATACGCCTCGTTACCGCGCAAACCGTAGGTTTTGACCGTGGGTTCGGAGGACGGATTTTGCGAGGGGAAAACATATGGCCGGTAAGCTCAAGCCGCTCGACATCGAACGCGAAACTCGGCCCGGCAAATACCCTGATGGCGACGGTCTCTACCTCGTCGTCGCGAGCGCCACGTCGAAGAACTGGAACTATCGGTACTGGAAAGACGGCAAGCAGCGCTGGCTGGGCCTGGGCTCGCTCAAGGACGTCTCGCTAAAGGAGGCGCGCCTAGCTCGTGACGCGGCCCGGCTCCGAGTAAGAGGGGATCGTAGCACCCTTGGCGTCGACATCGTGCGAGAGAAGCGCGCGGCGCGTGAAGAGGCGAAAGCCGTAGAGATCAGGGTCGCTCTGCCCACCTTCGAGCAGTGCGCCGAAGTTTACATTCGCGAGCACTGGCCGACCTGGAGCAAGAAGCATCGTAATCAATGGCCGTCGTCGCTCAAACGTTATGTCTACCCTACGATCGGAAAACTCACGATCCCAGAGATCAAGCCCAGCCACATCTATGAATTGCTTCGGCCAATCTGGGTCGAGAAGCGAGAGACAGCCAATCGTGTCCGTGGGCGGATCGAAACGATCATCGCGAAGAACGTCGACGTAGACGACACCGATTTTCGAAATTCTGCCGAGCTCACCAAACAGCTGCGGGAGAAGCTTCCTAGGCGGCCCAAACGTGTTGTGCGGCATCATCCAGCGCTACCCTACGCTGAGGCACCGCACTTCATGACTGGTCTCTCCTCAGCAGGCGGCATCGCGGCATCGATGCTCTGCTTTCTGATCTTCACGGCGTGCCGCACCAACGAGGTGGTGGACGCCTGCTGGTCCGAGATTGATCGGCCCTCGTCGACTTGGAAGATTCCCGGTGAACGCATGAAGATGCATCAGGACCATGTCGTGCCGCTTTCCGAACCCGCACTCGCGATCCTCGATAGGATGCGTGATAACTCCGAGGGCGCAGTGATTTTCCCTAACCCCGACGATGGGACGTTCTCAGAGAATGCCATGCTCGCCGTACTGAACCGCCTAGGCTACGGTCACGTTACCGTGCATGGATTCCGCTCAACCTTCGCAACTTGGGCCGAGGAATGCACAGACTATCCTGATGGTGTCCGCGAGGCAGCACTCGCGCACAAGTACAAATCAGAGACCACGGCAGCCTATCAGCGCGGGCAAAAGCTCGAGAAGCGACGCATCCTCATGAAAGATTGGGCGCAATTTCTCGAAGGGTCAAATGTCGTCCGATTCGATAAAACCGGTTAGTCAATTTTAGACAACTCTGCCTGCGTTCAGCCGATGCCGATCCACGGCTCTGCCTTGCCGGCGGTCTCGAGTTGGAGATGATTTTCGAGGTAGTTGATCGTCCACCTGAGCAGGCGTGCTCCTCTACCCAATGAAATCGAGGCTGTGGACCGAACAGAGCACGAAGTCGTGCGAGCCGGCATCCGATAATGCACACGGTCCCGTGAGTGCTTTGAGTCGAAAAGTCGGTCTGGCATGCTCAGAGACATCCGGGAACAACAGGATGCTTCATATATGTCCAGCGCTGTGTCTATCACGTTTGACGCCCCGCTCGTAGCGTCGCCGAAGCAGGCAATGAGGGCTATCCAAGTCTCACGCAAAAAACTGTACGAGCTTATCAACACGGGCGAGTTGCAGAGTTATACCGAAGGCAAATCGCGACGCATCATAGTCAAATCGATCAACGACTACATCGAGCGCCGGCTAGCAGCGGAAGCAGTTCGGCGCGGCCGCGCGGCTCCCGATGGAGATGATCAATCTCGTCGGTAGAGGGCCAATGGTGCCCTCAGTCGAACCTGCCACCGGATTGTTATGAGCGGCGCACTATCCGTTGGCTTCGTTGATCTTGCTGAACTTTCGTTGGATTTCGATCGCGTTCGTTGTGGCTCGTTCACGCGGCTTCTGGTGCGAAACTGGTGCTGTCGAGACCCGACGTTCAGATTCGCAATCTTGACGTCACTAGCTCAAGTTCGGTTACCCGCAACCAACAATCCGAGATAGCGTGCCGAACATTCCTCAAGGCAGGGGATCTTGATCCCACTAGACGTAGGTCGCATCCTGCCGCCCCAACCACCAAAACATCCCAAAAGATATGATCTTGTGCGAATTTCGCAGCATCGAGGTTCGCAAGATCAAGGCTTCGCGGTGGCTCAACGCAGCATGAAGGTAGAGCAGTCGGATGTACTTAGCGAAGAGCCCGAAGCAGAGGCTCTCGTTACCCGGTCGGGATTTTTCTTTGGAGCTTGAACTCGGCAACCACGCCGCGTGTATCCTCAAACCAAGCATCGACTGCCGCAAAGAGGTCACGCTGCATGACACGCGACCATTCCTGGACTGTAGCATCCAGTGCTCGTGCGTTTGCCTGTACAAATTCAGGCCGATCGAGGCATTCCTCGCCCTTACTCAGCAAGTAATCTATCGCAACGCCGCCCGTCGCCCCTAGGACCCAACCCGCGGCCGTACCAAGGCCTGGTTCAACCATCGTTCCTGCGGCGGCACCAATGATCTGTGGACGCATGGCGGTAACGACTTTGGTTGCGGCCTTTGCGAAGATCGGAGCAACGGCCCGCTCGATGGCCGGCGCGGCGCTCCGGGCGACCAGGACTGAGACGGACGCGGCCCCAGCTCCCCTAAGAACCGTCCTGAATCCTTCGTCATCCACCGCGTCGCGCGGCGCTTTCCATTTTTGTTGGTCCCATCCGAGCGAAACGTCCAACTTCGCCAGCGGATCAATATGCTCTAAGTGCTTCGTTTCTCGGTTAAGGTAGTCTTGAATGCGGTCATCAAGCGTCGTGATGACGGTGAGATATTCTTCGTGTGCTTCGGCCAGAATGCGGGCGAGACCGGCTTCGAGGACAGGATTTCGGAACTCAGGCTTAAGCACGAACCTCTGATAATTCCGGATCAGATAAGCCTCAACCGCGTTACGGCTCCCCTCGAGGATCCCTTGCACGTTACTGGCTAGAGCGCCGGACAAGCCGCCTAGAGACGCTTCTTTGAGGAGAGCCCAGGATCGGCTCCACGCGAAGTACCAGTCCGCATAGGTCGCAATACAAGCATCGCGATCCGCGAAGGCCGCAGCAAGAAGCGCATTAATTCGGACCGCCGTGTTCGCCCTTATTCTCTGACTTTCCGTATCCAGATAGATCAGCGTGTCGTTGACGAATTTGTTGACCCCGCTCTTGTCGGCCAAAAGCAGATGCAAGGTACCGTTCACGTCGCGATAGTAGAGAAGAACAGTACGCTTAAACTGTGCGGTCACGCCGGTGCGGATGACACTATCGTCGCGATGTACGGGAGCTCGATGCAGCGCACGTTGCTGGCTCGAGTCAATTAACCCTGGCACGACTTCAAGAACGGCATATCCGACAAGAATAAGTGCGGCTGTGGCGGACAAACGCCCTCTGATCGAGGCCCGTCTTTGAGAGCGAATTGGCTTGGGTCCAAGCCGCCGTATCGCGCGAGAAAAACGCGATAATGCGTAATCGTTCCGCGGCACGATCTCGGGTGCGGCGATTTCCATTTGTGGATCGCCCAAATCGGCAATATCTGAATTTGACCGCTTTATCGCCACATTCGTCTCCATCGCGGTATTTAGTACGATCGAGATACGCTCTGTAACCTAGGTGATTCCGCCCCTGCCGGCAATGAAGCGCAGCCGGCCATCCTGACGATCCGACACGCAGGCGTTCGACCGCGTTTGATCGTCTACCTCGATTCAATCGCGCGAGAGGCCGAAGTCGAGAGGATAGCGCGCAGCAGGTTTCTGCTCGTTGACGGGTATACCTGCATCAACGAGCTGGGTGCGCATCCAGCCGTTACGTTCAGAAGGCCCTTGATGGTTTGCAAGCACCACGCGTGCGATACGGATGGCTTCGCGCAATTCTCGCGCAGATTCGGATGTGCCCTCCACCCTCTCTTTCGCCAGTTCTGCAAAATCGATCCACCAGTGATCGTTGTGTCCCCAATGAAGCAACGTTCCTGGATAAACATCCCCTTCCCACAGGCGCATGAAGTCAGCCTTTTCGAGATGCTTTCCGTGAAGAGTGCACGCGCCCGGATAGTCAAAAGTCCGATAGAGCCGTCGGATCAGGCAGCAATACTCGAGGAGTTGATATTTGCCCGTGCCGCCGACATGGCTACTCGTTGGATGGTCCCAATGGAAGGTGACCCAACGAAAGTCATCAATCTCAGCCGCCACGATGGATTCAAAATCTTCCTCACTCTGTCGCACGAAGATGATGCGCCGTGGATTGAGCCGTTGGATGGAATCAAATTGTTCTTCTGCGCCTCTATAATCCTCCGGATCAACGAGGAAGGGGGTCTGTTTTCCTTCGAGAAGCCACTGCTCGCTTATGCCCAACGCCCGCGCGACGTTGATCAGCTCCGATGCACTCACATCGGAACGGCCCTCTGTAATGGCTTCGAGCTTGCGCCAGTCAGGAAATCCAAGGTGCTTCGAAATGCTCTGCAGAGTGAACCGCTCGTTCACACTGCGCCGATCGTTCATCAATTCGACCGCCGTCGCAAAGCGTGAACCAATCTGCTTTGCAATTGTTGATGCGGTCGTTGCATGGTGAAAACCAAGGTTTGCGACAGCGATGAGGCCATACCGGATGGCAAGATCGGCGTGCTCGCTCAAGCGGCCTTCAAGCCAATCCCAACCATGCACTTGCACCTCAAAGCTCCCGTCGCGCGCATGGCGCTCGCTTATCTCGGCAGCCGCCTTCTTTAATCGCACGTCGTTCGGGCCCGTTGTGAGGACCACGAAGACGTCGAGCTTTGGATAAAAGCTGCGCGCCTTCGCCACTTCTTCGCGCAACTCCTTCTGTGTAAGCCGACTATTCGTCCAAGCTGAACCGTCACCACGACCACGGCATTGAATGCCGACTTGGACGCGCGTTCGCTGATCGACGCCAGACACGTCGACACCTGATTGCGGTTGGCCGTTGCGGCCATGCAGGTCCATGTGGACGTCGCCCGTAATCCTGACGAACAGATCCCGAGTTAGGCGTTCGAATGCCTGCCAATCCTTGGGGCGGTTGAGCGAGGTGGCACTGCTTAATCCAGCGGCAAAGGCTCGCACCGCTTGACGACTTTCTCGTTCGGCGAGTGGTGTCATCTTCAAACCGTCAATTGATTGGCCAAGAGCCCGGCAATTCGGCTCTCAACTTCGCTCGCCTGAGCGACACCGGATCTCACCAGTACGTCGATGCACCTGAAGAGTCTGTCGCGCACCTCAGATAGTATTGCCGTGGCTGCGGGGTCCTCGCCGATTGTTCGATCGATCCATGCGCAAAGGCGTCCACCTACGTCCTGCTCCGACCAAAAATTTGTGTCCGCACCGTAGGCGGAACTCCATGCGGTCGCCGCATCGAGCACGAAGGGAAGGAGCGCAGCCCGAGGCGAGGTGTCGATCAGGTTGAGGAAGAGAAAGGCTATGTAGCCGGAGGTCGGAGCGCCAACGGCAAGATCGGTCAGCGTTTCAATCGTCGCGTCGAGCCCCGTCCATTTGGCCGGTAGGCTGGTTCGGCCGCGATTCATAAATGCCGGTGGCTGATAAAACATCGCCGTCAAAGCGTCGCCCGCATGCGTCTCACACGTGAAGGTCTTCTCGTCCTGAAATCGACGATAATTCCAGCCCTCCTTTATGCGGCCGGCAATCGACCTGCGTACATCGGCGGGATTCTGGGGCGTCTTCGTATCGATCGCGAAGGTGGCGCGGTCGAAACCGCGAAGGAAAGCGGCTGCCAGGTCATGAAAGGCGTCGTCTTGCAGTTGCGCAATCGGCACGATGAGTGCTGAGGTGACCTGATTATGCGGCAAGGCAACCGCGAGCACACCGGCAAAATCGAAAAAGTCGCAGTTCCAGGTGAACGGTCTGTTGTCGCTTCTCCAGCGTTCATTCCTAGCAGGGCCGTTGGCTTGCAAGGTCCAAGCCATGAGATGCTCGGTGAGGGAAGTGAGCCATGACGGCACATGCCCCAGCGTGAAGTGCGCCAGATAGCCAACTATGCAGCCGAGCCGGCGCTCATCGACAAATGCGTGGGTCTCACGAATTTCTGTCTCTTCGTCATCAGCTGGCGGCGCGCCGCCCGGAAGTCGAAGGCTCCGTTTGCGACGCAAGTGCCACGAGGGCAACTCCGGCCAGGCAGGCTCATCGGACGCATCGTTCAGCCAAAGATGCTCTCGTTCGATGCTTCCATCGATGTTGGCCTTCTGCGCGATCCTGTGCGCGTCGCGTTCATCCGTCCGACGGAAGTAGATACAGCCCGCGATAGCAATTCGGATCAGGGACCGCACCAAACGGTCGTCGATGACAGCGAGCTTCGCGAAGTGCTGCCCCAAGGCGTGCAGCACCGCCGGGTGATGGTAGCCTGCAAGCTGAAGGAGCAGATCGCGCACCGACGCTTCGCGCGTTTTCACATAGAGAGCGCATAGGCCAATCGTTGCGATAGCTGGCAGGTTGTATTCGATTTGCTCATTGCCGCGGTATTCTTTGTCTTGTCGGCCAGCAGCAGCCAGGAGAATGACGCGCGCCCATTCGATGACGTCGCCCTGATCGTTGCCTTCATAGTCGCGAACAGCCAGGGCGGCTGCCATGACAACCGCGCGTCGATCCCATTGTCGGTTGAAATCATCGTCGTCGTCGACAACACTAGTCGGGGCAGGATCGAAAATGGACTTTTGCCTCTTTGCCCATTCCATGCCCTCGCGCAAAATGTCAGGCGCCGCCTTTTGCTTGGTCAGGAGCTCTGTCTGGAGCCGAAGCCGAATGTTCATGTCACGCAAGTCTTCGTTCGAGCGCGCTCGCCGTTCGGCCAGAAGACGTCTTTCGGACTCTTCGGGTTGGAACTGACGCACTTCGGTTTCCGAGCCGTCTTGCAAGGCAACTTTGACGAGCGGCCAATGCTCGGCATAGGTCATGCGCAATGCGCGTGCTGCCGTTGCGCCAAGACCGCTAACGGCGTCCTCCGTGGCGTCAGCGGGACCCTGCTTGATCTCATGGTGAGCTTGTTCCAATGCCGCGCGTAGCGCGGTCAGTTGTTCCGGCTTGTTGCCAAAGACGTAATCTCCAAATGTATCGGCGAGGCGTGATTGTCTTGAAGGTCGGGCTTCAAGGTCGGCTCGCTTTACGCGACCGGTATCCGCGCCGTCGTCTAGCCGATCAACTCCCGTCACATCGCGCGGATGCCGAATGTCATCGAATACCAGCAATTCCGGGGTTGCGGCCATCGGCCATGCGGCTTCGCTCGAGAGGGGCCAATGCGACAGAACGAGATCTACGCCCACGAGCAGGAAGGCAGCGCTTGATCCGTCCGGGCCAAGCACATCATGCAAGACGTCGGCAAACGGCCGGCCTGACTCAATCTGCTTGTGGCCCCAAGCCTCAAGAGCCATGAGCGCCGAGGCCGTAACCGTCGATGGCGCGATGCTACGGGCCCAGTGATAGACGGAGCAGTCCCCCTCAAACGATTTGCTGCCGTCCGGGAAATGGATCGTCAGCCTTGGGAAGAGCTGACGGTCATCGCGATACATCTGACGGCGCCAGTTGGTCGCATGCTCAACCAGCGCCCGGATCAGGCGCAACCCCTCAGCGGGCGCATGATCGAGAAGATCAAGAAATGGTCCCAGACTTGGCGAAGCCCGCGAATAGAGATGGTCGTGCGCGCCAAACGGCCCGTAGCGATCTCGGCGGCGCGAATACAAGTCGTCCGGATCTTCCTTTTCGATGATCGTTTCTAGAGCGAAGTCTACAAATTCCTTGGGCGCCGCGCTGGCGAGAGTACCAGGGAAGCTCAGGATTGTTCGTTGGTCGTGATAGCCGACGGATTCTGGGCCCAGACCCGATAAGTAGCGAGCCGCGGCATCTGGATTCTCGCGTGCGAACGTAAACGCCGACATCTGGATGCGGGTTCGAACGTCGCGTATATGGGGGATGTTCAGCGGCGGTGGCGCATCTTTGATATCTTTGTAGATGCGAGGCGCCATTTGCTCTTCGACCAACGTCAGCCAGTCGAACAGCAGACCGACGATCATGGTATTGAGATTGTATCGTTGATTCTGTGTCCAGATCAGCCATGCCTGGAACACCCTTGCCACGTCAGGGATCAATTCTGCTGGCAGCGCGCTCGCTTCCGCCACGAGCAATATAACTAGCCACATCCACCCCATTCCTTTGGGAAGAATGAGATCGTCAACGCCGGCAGGGACAGGGATCGTCGGTTGAATGCGGCTTATCGCCTTGGCAAGCGGTATCGATTCAACGGCAATCATCAACCGAAGTAGGTCTCCAAGCCGGCGGCCAGAATTTTCGAGAAGAACTGCTTTTAGCTCGTTCAAATGCGTGAGCGCATGCTCGGAACGGGGCAATGCCAGCAGGATCGGTCTCTTCCAGCTTCCATGACAGCTTTCGCGGTCTACTGCGTTAAGCAGGTTCAACCACCTCTTGCCTTCCCCGTCGGCGTCCAGCGCAAGACGTGCGGTGATCTCGAGGCCGCGACCCAGCCCCTGCGAGAGGGGCTGATCTGTCGGAAGCGACGTCAACAAATCAGCGTTTTCGTGCAACAAGAAGCCGACGGTCCAATCGCGCAGAACATCGTGACGGAACGCAACCGTTGCACCCTTGACAACCTCTTGCAGACTATGAACCCGCAACAGATCCTCGACCGTCGATGAGTCCAGGTCATCAACCTTGAACGCCGTGTGGCTGGGATTGGTAATGACCTGAGAGCCGACGAATCGCAGAAGTTTCAAACGCGCAAGCCGGCTAGCATCCTCCGAACGTCCGCCGCCGTAACGCCACCAGAGCTTGGCCAGATCAAGCTCAGATGCAATGCCAGCGGCGGTTTGCGCATTGCCAACGCCGAGTTCGACGAGGCGCGAAAGATAGAAGAGATTGCGTGCGATGCCTTTCGCGGGGTGATCGCTGCTCAATATCAGCCCGAGCGTTTTATTCTGCGCGGACAGAACGGCCACCTCGTTGTCGGTGAGTGACTCGACCTCCAGCGTGGCGACAGTCGCCTGCTTCGCGGTGACCGGCAGCTTGCCCTTCCATTCTTCGCTTCCGAGGCCACCGGTAACCACCGCTCTCCAGCCCCGGTTCTTCGCCACCGCCGTCATCAGATCGGAGAGCGTGGCCCATTCTGCCGCGCTCTCGATCTGGTCAATATTGTCAATGAAGAGGGTTGCGCCGCCCCCACAGCCCAGTTCGTTGAAGAGTTCGTCCTGTGAAATTTGACAACCGATCAACTGCGCCATCGGCAGCCAGCCGCCCGACGGCACGCGTCCATTTCGCAGGGCGACAATGCGTCCCTCTGGTTGTAGGCGACGAGCCAGACGCTTCAGGACAGCAGATTTGCCGCAGCCGGGAGCGCCTGCAATGTGCAGGATGCGATTGTTGTCCAGCAGACTGTAAGCAATATCAACCAGCTCAGTGCGCGCCAGTCTGACGCCACCGACTTCGTCGTGTATTTCGGCGAGAACGCGCTCAGCCTCTTCCGCAAGACGCGCATCGACGATACGTAAATCCAGCCGTACGCCGAGACCAAGCCCATGCTTTTGCTGAAGGTCGGTTGTGATGTTCGCATGCGTCAGCGCCCCACCTGCTCGCGCACATGCTGCCGTGTAGTCGATCAGGATCGGCCACAGATCCGCGGCACGATGCATGTGATCAAGCGCAAGCACCAGGCGCGCGCGCTCACGTGCACGATGCTCGTAGTCGGAGCCGGCCGACTCGAAATCATAGACCAGGATTTGGAACCGGCGGAGCAGTTGCCAGACCGTCTCGTCGTCGGTTGGAGCCGCCACGTGGGCAAGATTGGCGCGAAACACGCCGACAAAATCGCGCATCCCTTCGGAGGCGAACCCCTTCCGGTTTATATGGTCCGCGAAACTCGCCGCGTCGGGCAACTGGCGGGCCCAGTGGAGCAACTCTTGGCAGAAATGCTCAATGCGCGTCGATGTTCGCGCTATCGCGGCGGCAAGCTCATAGCGGGTGGTATGGAATTCCGGCTTTTGCGCAGCTTTCCACATTTGGCCTACGACATCGCGAAATTCGGAATCCGAAGCCGTAAACGTCAGGGTTCGCTTGGCCTGAATTTCGAGGGTCGCCGGGGAGCCATCTGCGTTGAGGGCTTGGACGATCACATCGTCGAGCGGGTGGCCATCGACCCTCCGTTGGAGCTCAACACTGCGAATAGTGGCACCCGGTAGGCCGCGCGGCTCGCTGCCGGCCAGGAGCGACAAGACATAGAAGGCGCCGACCTTGGCCTCGAACTGCGGTCCGGCATTGCCCGTGCCTGCCGGCGGGGCGATCTGGGGTGGTCGGTAAGCTGTTTTTCCTTTCTTAGCCATAAGCCCATTCTGTTCTGTATATGTTCGGGTGGCAATCACCACCGACCAGTCAGGAGCTGCTATCCAAAGGAACTACGGCGGTCCGCTGCACCAAACGAGCGAGGCCCAGAAAGAACGCGACGGGATGGCAGGCGCAATTCAGCTCTGACTCCGAGCACTTTGCCGACATCGATCGTTACGATCCAAACATCCAGTTCTCGCTCGGTGTTGCTTACGGTTACATTCTCAAAGCCTGAGGTAGCCCCAGCAATGCTGCCCGTTTAGGTGCCAACGGCCGGCGGACGACAGCGTAGGAGTTCGTTAACCTGCCTCGAATATAAGAATTGTGCGTTATGTAGGATATGCGGGCTATGTGCGCCAACTGTGGAGATCGATATGAGTGCCGATGAACCTTCCTGGAAGATGTTGATAGCCTTTTTGACGGTGATCACTCTGTCGACGGTTCTGTTTCATGCGGGGCACCGGCCGGAAATCGCGATCATGCCATGCTTTCTCTTGTCTATGTTGATGCAGGGGCGGCTGACCGACTGATGGCGTCCAACGACAAGATTGATCGTGGCGAAAAGCGGAGCCGTCACACCCCTGCTGATGTGATGCGGGCTCCGCGGATCCTAATAGTCGACGACGACAAGGCGGATGCGGATCGCATTGCCGCCGCCCTGAGAAACCCATCGTCAAAGATTGGGGAGCTTGACTGCGAGATCAATTGGGTCAGGGACGTGGCGAGCGCTCGTGACCATTTGGAAAAAGACGATATCGACCTATATTTTCTTGATTTGGACGTCTCGGAGCGCTGGTGGGAGCCGACGAAAAAAGAGACCGGAAAGGCTTTCGTCAAGGCCGTGATCGACAGTACGAACGCCGGCATTATCGTCTGCTCTAATCTTCCGATCGACGAGGAGGCGCCACCGCTGATCGAATACGGGGCCGATGACTACGTTGAGAAATCTTACGGTTTTCTCGCGATCGCGCCACGCGCAATGTCGGTTTGGCGGAGAACCCACACTGAACGTCGATCGAAGCAATCTCATTCTGGTCGGAAATTCTATATTGGAAACTGGATGTTTACGATCGGCGATCGGCAGATCACCGATCGCTCGGGCAATTCCAAGCGTCTGTCGATCACCGAGCACATATTCTTGCGTCATTTGTGCGCGGTGGATGGTCACGCAATAGACAGCGAGATTTTCAACATCGAAGTGCTTCGCAGGGAGAAGCACGACAAGCACGTCCGCTTGGATGTTTTTGTGCCAAGACTTCGAGCGAAGTTAAACAACACGATCGACCTGGTGCCTCAAGGACGAACCGGGATATATAAGCTGTTGGATGTTGAAGAAGTATTGTCATTCTAGTTTCGGGATAAAATCCGGCAGCTTCAACGCGTTTTTTACTTGCTGGAGATCCCAATAGGGATCCACGAAAGGGCATTTGTAATTCGGCCCAAGATTGTCCCGCTCGGCATCGTCAAAGAAATGCCGAGCCGCTTCGTGAAGCTCCTCTGGAATAATCAGGAAGGCGGCGTCGTCTGACTCGAAACTCAGGTCGCCGATATGCCGCCACTCTCGTTCCCACTCAAAGAAGTAGGAGGATTTGCCGTACACGCCGGGCTGATCCACAAAAGGCGCGACCTGCCAAATTGGATCATTCTGATTTCCATTCGCCTTCTCGACGAGGGAGCGTAACACATCTGCATGAGTGGTGTCCTGATAGGCGTACATGATCGGACCCCCATTGCGTTCGACGATGAATTCCTTGCGGAAAGCGATCCCGTATGGCCCGCGTTTGTCGGCAAGTCGCTTTAGCTGATGAAGCGGCACCTCGCTGAAGCAAACGGACTTTGGTGACTCCGCAAAGTTCTTACCTATGCCGAATCGCCCACGTGCCTCAAGACGTCGCTGATGGAGAATGGACAGAGAGTTGTCATACGCGCTTTTGTTTATCGATTTCTTGGTGAAGTGGACGACAAATGACGACATGTCGTCCCAATCCGGTTTCGTGGTCCCAACGATTTTCGGCATCGCTATACCCTTATGCGTCGTTCAGGCGTCAGCAAGCACAGCCTAATCTGGCGCCTTACGCACTGCGATACCGCGTTCGAGGTTCAGCAAATCGCGTAGCTGGGTTGCCTGCACACGTGCGCGCACCTTGATGTCGTTCCATCGCGCCTCATTGTGCTCCCTCTCGATCATCTCAATGTAGACCTCGTGGATGAAAATGCGCATCAGATGGCGTACTTCCCGCATTAGGTTTCCCCTGAAGGATTCGCGCAGGTTCGCCGAGAGGTTACCGATCCGCTTCATCGAGGATAGACATGAAGTCTCTAGCTGGCTCGATCTTAGATCGGGGTCTTGCGTCGCCAACATCGTATCGATGTGATCGAGCAGGGACTGAGCCTCCTCTAGCAGATGATCTGCATCGGCGATCAGCTCCCTCCGCCTTTCGTCCAGGCGTCGACCGAGTTCGGTCGTACGTCTTTCGACCTCATCCAGCTGCGCCTCGACGGCGTCAGCAAGCGTCTCCAGACTATCGAAAGATTGCGCGACGCCGCTTAAAATGCCGCAGAGAGTCGCTGGCATTCGCCCTGTTAGCGCAGCCGTAATTGCAAGGTGAACGTCCATGCATGCCCCGAGCAGGTCGGTCAGCTCTCCCATATCGGTAGCCATGATGTCTGGCGATCTACCGCGAGCGTCGTACAGATGGGATCGAAGCTGCTGCTCCGCGTCCGACTTTCTTTGGAGTTGCGTTCGCAATCTCGTCGAGACGATGTGGTCTTTGGTGGCATCGGCGAGCTCGGCCAGGCTCGTCAGAGTGATGTTTGAATGACGGCAAGCTGCGATGGCCCCGGCCTGAAATCCGCTTTCCGAGAGAAGAAATGCACGGTCGGCGCCCACGTCCTGCGCAATGTGGCCCAGTGTCATTACCTGCTCCTTGCGGACCGCGGCCTTCCAGTTTTTGCACTCAACGATCCATAGAACTGGGATTCCAGCCGTTCGAGGCCTGACAACAACATCAATCATGTGTTGGCCTCGTGCGCCGTCCATCTTGAGCTCGATTTCCGCGTCAAACCCCATGCGGCGAAACAGACCTGCGACGTCCTCTTGGTATTGCTTCCAGTCTGGGGGCAAAGCGAATGCTCCAAAAATGCAGGCGGGCCAGATACAGTTTGGGTTTGCCTGGCGGTTTGCAAGCATTGTCCGAATTTTGTCGGCTTTGAAGGGTGCCTAGCGCCCGAGCAGCTCGTCAACCGCAGCCAGCAATTGCATAAATTGCATCCGTCGTTTGGGCCCAAGCGCGTTCAGCTTCGCCGCGATTGTCTCCAACGTCTGGGGCGACGGTTCTGGCGCCTCCCGGTTCTGATCGAGCCATTTTTCCAGGCCAGCCGCGGTCTTCTTGGCTAGTTTCACTTTTCCATTCAATACCTTGCTGATGTGCGGTTGGGTGAACCCACAGGCTTTCGCCACGTCAGACTGGCTGGCGCCGGTCTCGCGTATTTTAGTGTGGACACGCGCTAGCAAGGTTCTCGGAGGCATTGACCAATTTTATGCAATACATGATGGTAATATTCATTGCATAAGAGGCTGTTGGATGCAACGCGTCGTCGGAGAGTTTGGCGGCCATTTCGACTTTCTGGATTTGCCAGACCCGGAGGCGCCGTTGATCGGCGACCTGCGCTGGGGCGCGTTCGAGCACCCTCTCACGCCCGCGTTCTGGGTTGCCCAGGCATGGATGGCGGGAAAGCCCTCTGAAAATGGCTTCCAACTTGGGCGGTCGCTCGAGGAAGAGGTCGTGTATTGCATTCTCGGCGGCTACGGCATTCCGGCCGAAGTTGGGCTTGCCGCAGCCGAAAGAGTTTGCGGCGCCCTTCCGGACTTGTCAGACGGAGTCAGGCGACATGCGCGCTTACGGGAATTGCTGGTGCAGCCGCTTCAGATTGGCGGCCGCAGTGTGAAGTATCGTTTTGCCGCGCAACGGGCTGAGTATCTGGCAAGCGCGCTCGCCATGTTGCCCTGTATCGAGGAAGTTGCGATTTCCGACGTTGCGCTGCGTAATACACTTCTTGGGCTGCCAGGGGTTGGTCCCAAGACAGCGTCTTGGATCGTCCGCAATCGACGCGCTAGCAACGAGGTGGCGATCCTGGATGTTCATATCGTCAGAGCTTGCAGGATCATGGGCATATTCCCACATTCCGCCGATCCGGTGCGGCTCTATTTCGAACTCGAGGGTCGATTTCTCGAGTTCTGCCGCGCAACCGGGTCGGCTGCCTCAAGCATGGACGCTGTGATGTGGAGCACCATGAGAGCGTTAAGCCAAAAGTTTATACAACAACTGGTTGACGGGGCGACGCAGCTGGGAAACTCTTCGGAAAGAAACGGTCCGGAGGGGGCAAATGTCGGGGTCAGGCGGCTCGCGTAACGATGACGGTGGAGCGACAGGAGGCGACAGGGGGCCGACCGACCCATGCGCTCGAAGCCGCCGTGGTCCGATCAATAGTCCAAAAGCCACGGTCCTCGGCGCTCTTGGGGTCGGCGCCGTTCTCGGCGTCGAGGTCAGGCGACCTGGCGCTTCGCCAATCTTGACGGTCGTCGATGGTGCCGGCGCGGCGGCGGGCTCGCTCACGTTCGTTGGTTATCTCGAGCTTGTGGCTTGCATTGAGAACCGCGGTTTCACGTATCAGGCTACGATCGTAAATATTGCCGGCGGAGCCTATGAGGTCAGAGTAGATCCGCTATGATACGCGATCTCACGATCGTCGGCGGCATCTACATTGAGCGATGTATTCAGCCGTTGTGGGATGCTGTCTATGGTTCCGCGGGTCGAGCGGCGCACGCAGTGCGCAATCTGATTCCTGGGCGGATCATACTGCACTCCTATGTTGTGCCCGCGATGCAAGCGCAGGCTGAGCATATGGCCTCCGAGTGCGATGCGACTTTAATCCCGACCACAGCGGAGCATGATCTCAGCTTCAGCTATCTACATCCGATGTCCGTTCCGAACATTTTTCCTGCGCCGCGACATATCAAGGCTCATGCGCCGATACCGGTAAAGGGTGACGTGGTACTTCGGTTTGGAATGCTCGAGGGGGACGCAATCGTCGAAGCCGATGTCGCCGTCTATGATCCGCAATCGGCATTTGATGTAGCTTCGTTCCAGGCCAACGGGTCTCGGGCACGCCGTTTGGCTGTGGTGATGAATCGCCACGAAACCGAGCAAATGACAGGTCAATCCGATCCTTCGCTAGCAGCCAGGGGTCTCATTGCAAAAGGTTTGGCTGAAGTCGTGATCGTCAAGATGGGCAGCAGTGGAGCTTTGGTGACAACTGGTTCCGGTCAGTTCGTCATCCCGGCGTACCGTTCGACCCACGTTTGGAAGCTCGGATCGGGCGACGTTTTCTCGGGTACTTTTGCCGCATTGTGGGGGTGCCACGGCATGGACGCGCCACAGGCGGCCGATCTGGCATCGCGAGCGGTGGCTCTGTATTGCGACACGCGAAGCCTTCCCGTTCCAGGTATCTCTGATTTACAAGCGCTGAGGTACGATCCTGTCGTACCGACGAGGGGAACGGTTTACTTGGCGGCGCCATTCTTCGATCTGGCCCAGAGGTGGCTTGTTGAGGAGACGCGGGATCAGCTCCGCGCTCTTGGCGCGTCTGTTTTCTCGCCTCTCCACCAGGTCGGGCCCGGGCCCGCGTCGATCGTCGGGCCGGAGGACATCAAGGGCTTGGAACAGTCAGACGCAATGTTTGCCATCCTAAACGGCCTGGACGCAGGCACGATCTTTGAAGTGGGTTACGCCGTGAAGAAGGGGATCCCGGTCGTTTGCTTCGCTCAGAATGTCAGCGTCGAAAGTCTCAAGATGGTGGAAGGGACCGGCTGCGAAGTCGTCGATGACTTTGTTTCCGCGCTGTATCGAACGATATGGAGGCTCCCGAAGGCATGAAAGCGGTTCTCATGTCCGGTGGTATGGACTCGATCAGCATTGCCTGGTGGAAGCGGCCGGAGATTGCGATTTTCGTCGACTACGGTCAGAAGCCTGCCTCCGCGGAACGCGATGCTGGCCTGGCGGCCTGTCGCGCCATGAACATTCGCTACGAGCAGGTGAATGCCGACTGCAGCGCCATTGGTTCAGGAGATATGGCTGGTACAGCTCCCAGTCCTCACGCTCCTGTCTCGGAATGGTGGCCGTTCAGAAACCAGCTCATCTTGACGCTCGCAGGTGTTGCAGCGCTGCGCTTCGGCGCGACGGAACTTCTGATCGGGACGTTGAGGACTGACGGTCAACATGCCGATGGTCTGCCAGCATTCGTCGAGAGAATTTCCGACTTGATGTCGATGCAGGAAGGCGGCTTGACCGTGAGTGCCCCGGCGATCGGTCTTTCGGCGACTGAACTGGTGATCGCTTCGGGGATCGATAAAGCAACTCTCGCCTGGGCGCACTCTTGTCATACCGGTGTACTTGCCTGCGGCAATTGCCGTGGCTGCATTAAACATTATGAGACTTGGAAAGCACTGGGTTGGGATGCTCATTGAAGAGCCAATGCCGCGCCACACGCCTTTAGCGTGGACGCCCCATCAGTTCGACGTCGTGACGACGGAAGTTCTGACTCGCCCGGGTCCTCCTTCCTCGAGGACCTTTGCGGATGTGATAGAGAAGCGTCGCTCGACCGTCGGTGATCCGATCAAATTGAGCTTGGTCGCGGAATTGTTGTGGCACGCGGTTGGTTGGAAAGGACATGCTCCGAGTGGGCGGGCTGGCTTGCCGATCGCTTGGTCAGCAAGTCCGTCGTCCGGCGGCCTTCAATCGATCAACATCGTTTGCATTCCGGATGATAGCTCGGCGCCGCGATTGTACGATCCCGTGAACCATGCCTTCCTGCTCCTTCGCGCTAACGACGAGCGTGTGTGCTTGGAAAATCGCAGGGCCGTCCTATCGGTTACCGGCCAGCAGTCCGGATGTACACTACGACTGATTGGTGATCGTTCGAAAATCAGCGCAGCCTACGAAAACGCCCAATCGCTATTGCTGCGTGATGCCGGCGCAGTTCTCGCAACTATCTGCCTGTGCGCAGAATGGTTGGGTCTTTCGGCATGCCCGCTGGGGTTCCTCGGAGATGCAATGCTGCCTTTATTGGCGCTTCCTGGGGAGCGTTTCCAAGGTGTTGGAGGAATCCTGATCTCCGGCGCGAAGCGGGATCGCTAGCGCTGCAACCGCCCTCTAGCTCTGTTGTTGCAGCCGCGCTGGTCGCCGGGCCTTTCTCAAGAGATCTGCGACGTGACTCGTTAAGCCGACGTCTCCTCGGATTTGCAGGCCAACGTCAGCCGGGAGCCGGGCGAGCAGGCGACGCAATTCTTCCAATCCGCTTGAGACGTCGAACACCTCCCATTTATCCGCTTCGCCGGGCACGAGCGTTGACGCCGAGCTGTCGGTTGCACCCTTATGCAGCTGTACGATCCAGACGCGCGTGCCGTCGTGGACCCACTCAAACCGCACTGGACCCAACTTTTCTTCGGCAAGACGATACGTCTCGCGAATATCGAGGAGAACATTGTCAGGCAGGCGCTCCGGCAGTCGTTTGCCAACCATGAAGCTGTCGCCCTCGCCAGGCGTGCCTTCGATTACAATCTGCTTTTCGGCATCCATGATTGCAGCGCCCGCAAACGCTGCCGGCACTGCTGATTGACACAATACCGCTGAAATCGCCTCTCCGGTTATATCCTCTTCAGCGAGAAGACGGAAGGGATCCAGCCAACCCTTCGCCGTCGTGAATTTGCCCGGCTCCTGTTCGCTGGGACAGGTTCTGATCCAGACTTCGTTCGATAAAGTTGGCTGGCCGAACGAGAACGGCGCGATGCGTCGGGAGATGCACATCGTTCTTGGAACGGGCAATCCGATTACATTGGCGATGAGGAGACCGAATGTCTTGTCGCCAATAAGCCGGCTGAATCGGTTCGGCCACTTCAACGCCGCCATGGCCGGCGCGCTGTCGGAAGCCTCATACTCCCACATCAGCGTATGACCGCGGCGCCAGCCCCGTGGTTTCGGGTGGATGCTGAACTCCAGCCGGCCGCGGCCTGCATCTACCGTTTCGGCGGGAAAGCCATAGACGTCCTTGAGCAGCGAAAGTCCCCAGTCCAGCGACAATGACGCTGTGCCGCCCTTTTCGACGCACCGAGGTGTGTCGTCCGGAGCAAATTCGACGACGCCTCCTTGAATGACGCCTGATACCCCGCCGTCAGCGACGTCGACGGTCTCGTTCGCAATGACATAGAGACCTTCACCAGACATCTTGCGGACGAGCGCTTCGATCTGAGCGAGGTCCGCCAGGCCGTAGTGAAAGTCGCGGCTCCTGGGATTGTCTGGCGTGAAGCTGCGCAGGTTGAGGGTGCCTTCCGGGCACTGATCGAGCAGAGCACGAAGGCCTTCGGATAAGTCCTGAAATTGATGATTGGCGTCGAACCCAGCGACGCGGCTGAACTCCTGGTGCGGCTCGGCCCGGCCTGGGGAGTAGCTGACAAACTGCGCGACATTTCCGACCCGTGCGAGTTCGTCTAGCGATTTGTCCTTCCTGAGCGTCATCAACCCAGTCCTTCTGCCCCAGCCGCTGTGGCGGTCATTGGGACATCTCCTCTAGTCCAGCTGAGCCCGCTCCGCACTGTCTTTTCACTCTCCTCGCGACCGGCGTTGTACGGCTGCTGGGCTGAACCTCAAGCCACCGGCCGGTGGTTCCTTACCCTAGCCTCCACCCATTTTTCTGCCGTTGACCGCCCTCCAGGGCAACCTTCGAACGGCCGAAACATGTGGACGATGGGCTAGCTCCGCCAAGTTATCGTGGGGCGGGACCATCCGTACAGGGGGGCTGTCGGCGTTCCCCAGATCGAACTGCGAAGAGGGCCGAAGGCTATCCTGTCCGATAGCCGGAAATTGATGTGCTTACGGGGTCTCGCTAGCTGAAAATTAATGGTGACGGGGCAAACTGGGTAGACCTCCAGTCGTCGTTTAGCGTAGTGTCATACAAAGAGGGATCGAATCATGACCGCCTACGCCGCTGTAATCGAAGCAAGCGATCGGGCTGAAAAGAAAGTCGCCATTCTGCGGCGGGCTCTGCTGCTGAAGATTGGCCCCTCCGGAAAGGTCGCGGCAAATACAACCGCTTCGTCCACAAAGAAGCCGGTAAAGCTTGTCCGCAAGAAAAAGGCCTAGCCTATATTCCGAGAACGACTGGAAGCGTGAGGTCAACGATGATGGCCCCACAGATCCGTGGCGCTTGCCGATAGGTCGGGACTACGGCAGGATCATTCACTGCGCGAGCTTCAGACGGCTGCAAGGGAAGACGCAGGTCTTCCCGGGACATGAGTCCGATTTTTTCCGAAATCGGCTAACCCATTCCCTTGAGGTTGCACAGATCGCCTCCGGCATCGCCGAGCGATTGAACTATGTCGACCCGTACTTTCGCGACAACCCGCTCGATCTGCGCTTGTGCGAAGCGGCCGCCCTTCTCCACGATATCGGTCATCCACCTTTCGGACATAACGGCGAGCGCGCGCTCGACGATCTCATGCGAAGTGCTGGAGGATTCGAAGGCAACGCGCAAACGTTGCGTATCATTTCGAGGCTTGAGAAGAAGGCCCGCAGGAAAACACGAGTCAGAGGAGATGACCGTGCAGGGCTGAACTTGACGTATCGCCTCATGGCGGCAGTCCTCAAGTACGACGAGATCATTCCGGCCCGGCGTACCAAGAAAAGTAAGCTGGTCAAAGGGTACTACGGATCCCAAGAGGAAGTTGTCCGGAACATCAAATTGCATACGGCGGGCCGTATTGGGCGTCGCGATTTCAAGACGATCGAATGTCAGATCATGGATCTCGCGGATGACATCGCCTACTCGACCTACGACCTCGAAGATTCAATGAAGGCGGGATTTCTCACCCCTGCGTCAATCGTCGCATCGAACGTGGATTTATTGTCGCAGGTGGCGAGAAAAACTTCGAAGGAGTTGAAGCGCCAGATCACACCCGAGTATGTCCTCGCCATCCTGACCAACATTTTTAGCGGCATCGGAGGCGTCGACGAAAACTCGCTGGTTGCAACGATCAAGTGGTTTCAAGCTTCGCAGGAGTTGAGCGAGTCGGGCTATCTCAGGACGAAGCTGTCGTCGGCGCTCGTTCACGAAGCCATAAACTCCGTCGAGGTGAAGCTCGATCCCAAATATCCGATGCTGAGCAAGGCGTATCTCAACGATGAGGCGCGTCTAAAAGTCGAGATTCTGAAGCAGTATACCTTTGAAAGCATGATCTACTCATCACGGGTCAAACTGCCGGAATTTCGTGGATACGAAGTCGTGAAGAGCATTTTCGAAGCGCTCGCTAGCGAAAAAGGCTACCTCATGATGCCCGATGACGTGCGGGAACAGTTTAGAAGTGCCGCGACCAAGCCGCAGAAGCTCCGAGTTATTTGCGATTTCGTTGCTGGCATGACGGACCGTTACGCGACCGAATTCTACGACCGTCTACATTCGAATGCCGGCCACAGCATGTTCAAACCGGTCTGACTTCATTCGTTTCGTACTGCTTGTTTGAGTTCGAAATCGCGGGGCGGTGGCAATGGCGTGCCCCTGTTGCGGTGTTGGAGCCCAAGTTTAGTTTCGTTGGTGCGCATGCAGCTATCGCTGCACCGGGCTTATATGAATGGAGCCTTGTCAATCCACCAATGGCCCGCCAAAGCATCGCGGACCCTCCGTTTTCGCCGATCGGCGATGTCCGCTGCTGGCGAATGAGGACATTTCACCGGGGTAACTTCGGTCGCGAACGACCCAGAGCGGACATTTCTAGCCGCCTTTTTGAGACCGTGGCCTGCTCACTTTCAAGTCAAAATGCAGTAGGATCATCTAGCTCTAAAAAAGGGGGGAGCGGGACAAGCATGTCACACTCGCACGTCCACCTTCTCGCCGGATTGCTCATAGTGGCCCTCGCCGGGTCAACGCCTGCGGACGCACAGACGACCCTTGTGGGCCCTGGCTTGCCGAACGAACCGTCGGCCGGCCAGCCGCCAGCGGGCAGTACGCCCTCGGTCAAGGACTTCAACTACCAGATCAAATATCACCGTGCCTTCGAGGCCATGCTCTGGAGCATGCCGGCCACCTCGATCTATTCGTTTCGCCGCTCGGCCTTCCAAGACCTTAGGATGGCAGACAACGACATCATCGCCAATTCGGCGGGCGCAACGCCGAGCCTCGAAGCGCTGACGGCGAACAGCACGACGCCCTACATCGCGGCTTTCAGCGACCTGCGAAAGGGACCCGTAGTGCTGGAGGTGCCGGCGGCCGGGCCGGATGCCAGCCTCTACGGCCAAGTGGTCGATGCCTGGCAGTTCACGATCGCGGACGTAGGTCCGGCCGGTCTCGATAAGGGTAAGGGAGCCAAGTACCTGTTTACGCCGCCCGGCTATAAGGACGCCATCCCCGACGGCTACATCCATGTGGCTTCACCGAACTACCGGATCGCGCTGGCGTTTCGCGCCATCGCGGCCCCCAGCAAAACGGCGGCCGACGCCCACGGCTACGCGCAGAAGCTGCGCATGTATTACCTGAGCCAGGCGGCCGATCCGCCCAAGCAGCGTTTCGTCGACACGATCGGCAAGCGTTTCGCAACCCTGCCGCGCTACGATGAGGGTGCCTTCCAGGACATCTACGACATCGTCAGCGTCGAACCGGTCAAGGAAACGGACAAGGTGATGATGGGCATGCTGACCTCGCTCGGGATCGAGCGAGGCAAGCCCTACGCGCCCGATGACACTACCAAGCGCGCGATGCGCGCTGCCGCGGCAGACGCGTGGTTCTATCTGCAAGGCCAGTTCGATGCGACCTTCGCCGGAAAGGGCTACTGGCCGGACCGGCACTACACCGGCGTCGCGCTTCCCGACGCCAACCGCACGTTCACCTACGTCTATAACGACCGCATCGATCTAATTCCGCGAGCGCTGCTCTACTTCTTCGCTACCTTCCTGCCGGAAAAGGACGCCGACAGGCCCGCCAACCAGTATCTCGCCGCGATCGCGGACAAAAACGGCCATCCGCTCGAAGGCGGCAAGCTCTACAGCCTCACGGTGCCCAAGGACATGCCGGTGAAGCAGTTCTGGGCGCTGACCGTCTATGACCGCGCGACGTTTGCGTTCATCTATACGGACTCCGAGCGCACCACGCTGTCCTCGCTCGACCTAGCAAAGATGAAGGCGAACGCCGATGGCAGCGTCACGCTGTACGTCGGTCCAAAGGCGCCAGCGGGGCTGGAAACGAACTGGATTCCGACCCGCGGCAAGCGCCCCATGCCGATGCTGCGCTTCTACGGTGCGACGGACGCCATCTACGACAAGACCTTCAAGATGCCTGATTTCGAGGAAGTGCAGTAGCAGGAGCATGCCATGAGAATGCGGTTGCCGATCCTTTCCGTCCTGTCGCTGGCGACGACGCTGGCGCTGCCCGCGAGCGCCCAGCAGTACAAATATCAGTCCCAACCGGCGCCCGGCGTCGCCACGCCGGATAGACTCGACACATCGATAGGCGCTCTGAATCTCCACGACGGCTATCCGGACGATGCAACGGTTCAGAAAATCTACGACAATCTCGACGCCTCGCGCGCGCTGCAAGCCTATCTGCTGGCGTTGCCCTTTGTAAATCAGGCTGGAATGCGGGAGTCCATCCGCAGGTTCGGTCCCGACAACCAGACCAACTTCATCACGGAGAATCTGGCCGATTCGAGAACGGTAACGCTGACGCCCAACGACGACACGGTCTACAACTGGATGTGGCTCGATACCCATAAGGGGCCGCTGGTCATCGAAGCGCCGCCCAAGATCCTCGGTCTCGTGGACGACTTCTGGTACAACTGGATCGGCGACGTGGGCATCACCGGCGCGGACAAGGGGCAGGGCGGCAAATATCTGGTGCTGCCGCCCGGCTATTCCGGCGAAATCCCGGCGGGCTACTTCGTATTGAAGCCGACCACCTACGGGAGCTTGTTCGTGTTCCGCGGCTTCTTGGTCGACGGCTCGCCGAAGCCTGCCGTCGAGACGATCAAAAAAACCCTCAAAATCTACCAGTTCGTCGATGCTGCAAATCCCCCACCGATGAAGTTCGTCGATGGATCAGGCGTCGCCGCCAATTTCGTCTTTCCGACAGACTATTCGTATTGGGAGCTTCTGAACCAGGTCGTTCAGGAGGAATCGAGCACGGGGAGCGATCCCACTACGCTCGGCCTGTTCGCCTCGATCGGCATCGTCAAGGGCAAGCCGTTCGCTCCCGACGCCAGGATGAAGAAGATTCTCGAGGACGCTGCCAACATCGGCGCCGTTACCGCACGGACCATCACCTACAAACTGCGGAGCCCGGAGGCCTACTACTACCCGAACAGCGCTTGGCGGCTCCCTTACCTTGGCGGCTACAAGTTTGAAGTGTCGCCCGGCGTGAGGAATCTGGATGGCGCGATCAACTTCTTCTATTTCGCCGGCGGCGCTACGCCTGCGATGGAACAGAAGATGGTGGGGCAAGGCTCGCAGTATCCGTGGACTGTGCAAGACTCCGAGGGCAATCCGTTCGACGGCGGCAAGACCTACAAGCTGCATCTACCGCCTAACATTCCAGTCAAGGATTTCTGGTCGGTCATCGTCTACGACAACCAGACACGCTCGTTCCTGCAGACCGACCAGCAGTTTCCGAGCGTGAGCAGCCACAGCAAGGACATGAAGATCAACGCTGACGGGTCGGTTGACGTATTTTTCGGCCCCAAGACGCCGGCCGGCTACGAGAACAACTGGGTGCAGACCATTCCCGGTAAGGGCTGGTTCGTGATCCTTCGACTCTACGGTCCCTTGCAGGCTTGGTTCGACAAGAAGTGGCGACCGGGAGAAATCGAGAAGCAAGGGTAGGGACTGGCCGCTTGTGGCCCATCGCGACGCTTTTGCCCCTCAGTTCACTTCCGCTTTCGATCAAAGCGGACATTCTTCTCGACGCCGCTCAGTTGGGGTCGAATGTAATGGGGCGGCCCCGCGCCTAGCGGGGTCGCGCACTATCTCGCGGCCAAACGACCGCTCGACCGAGCCCGCAAGCGGTCTCGGCCCATTCGGGTCACGATCGCTCCGCCAAGAACACCGGCAGAATGCGTTACGCTCGCTTCCATAACGCGAACAATCAGGACTGGAGCCGTTGTCCCGCCTGCATGCTGCACCGTGGCAGCCGCATCAACTTATATCCGGTCGAGCGCCAGCGGCTCGTACCAAAATCCTGCATACTCGTGGCAGCTCGGCTCCAAGATGGATGGGACTCATCTCTCGTACGGCTGATAAGGCCAACCCGGTATCCTCAGTCACACATCCGTCCCGGCTTTGGCCCGAAAGCGTGGGCCAAACTCATTAAGCTGATCAAGTGGTGACGATGGCACCTGTCGGAGCCTTGCCGGTTTCGACGTATCGCCAGAGGGCGATCAGCAGCTTGCGCGCGAGCGCGATGATCATGATTCGCCGGACGCGACCCTTGAGGTCTCCGACGCGCCTGTAATACCAGAGGGACAATTCGCTTTTTGATTGGTACCTGAGCCACAGCCAAGCCATTTGCACAGCGATCACGCGAGCCCGCGTGTTGCCGGCTTTATTGATTCCCTGGTCGTGTTTGGTGCCTCCGCTGTCGTAGGGGGCTGGCGTCAAGCCGACGTAGCTGGCGACTTGCCGGCGGTTCTGGAACGAGCGATAGAAGACCTCCCGCGTGAGCACTGTGGCAAACTCAGCGCCGATGCCGTGGAGCTTAACGAGTCTCCGCATCTTTTCGGTGCACGCGTCGCCGGATGGTTCACTTCCTTTGACGAGCCGGTCGCGTTCGGCTTCGATTTCCCGGACTTGCTCGGCGACCACGTTTAGCCGCTTCCATTCGCGTTCGATCTCGATCTTCAACCGCGCCGGGATTGGCCGACCATCGCCGGTCTGCATCTTATCAAGACGCTCACACCATTTTGCATCCGTGATCCGGAGCGCCCGGATCCCATGCGTTATCAAGAGGGCCTTGATCCGGTTCAGGTGGCCGGTACGCTCACGCACCAGTCGCTGCCGCTCGCGATGCAGCCGCCGCGCATCCTCTTCCTCGGGTGTTGGCGCCCGAACCACGCGGCAGCTTTGCGGATCGCCCTGCACGAAGCCGACAATCGCCCTGAGTAGACGCTTGGCGTCGATATTGTCTGTCTTGATGTGCTTGGCGCGGCGATCGATCGGGAGACTGGCTGCATCCAGGACGTGGTTCTCGACGCCGTGGTTGACGAGCACCCTGTGCAACCAAAACCCGTCGTAGCCTGCTTCATAACAGCATACCGTCCGCACTTGGCTGACGCCGTTGCCCCGCAGCTTCACTTGCAGGCGGCCGATAAGCTCAAGCAACCGTTTCGTATCCCCGCCGGCTATCGCATGCACGTTGATCTTGTCGCCAAGCCGCGGCGCGAACGTGGCCACCAGCCAGGTCGCCCGGCTCAACTCCATGGCCAGAAAGAGCGTATTCTTAAAATCTTCGGGCTCTACTTTAACGGTGAAATCGGTTGGACCGTTCATGCTCACCTCCTGTGTCAGCGAATCAGAAGTGCCTATTGGAGCACTCTTGCCTGCTGCATAGGATCTCTCGTGAACCGAGCCGCACCGCGTCTCGGCCATCCGGCTTCGATCCCTCGCGCAACATAATGAGTCGCTCGCCGGAGGCACTCGTTCGCGGGCCCCGCCGTCATTGCATGCCGGCGTCGCTATCACTGTCCCGCGTTCGGGTGCCTTCTTAACCGGTCTCTCGACTGCACTCGGTCCCGGGTCCCGCCGCTACGCGTCGGCGCTATGCTGACCCTCCTGCGGGTGCCTCTTTCAATTTTCTCACTCTGGCCTCTTATTCTCACCTCTGCCCGGCTGCTCAGCATTCTCACGATTGAGATCTCAGGGGCGCTGCCCCTCGCGCGCGCCAGGGTAAAGCGCCGGCTGATGCCGGCGCCGCCCCGAGCGGTCTCCCCGGTCTTCCGCGCTCTCTCATCCCTCACTCTCCCGAACGACTGGCATGCGCCGTGCAGACCCGCTCTCACGAGCGGCCCTTGCGGGCGGGTGATCCCCCTCCGCTCGGTTCGCCCTGGCACTTGCTACCCCCGGTCTCGCCAACGGGCAGGGGCGCAGGCGCGGAGTGCGCCCAGCACCCATGAAAGCAAAAGGAGATTGATCATGTCGGCCAAGCAAGTTGAAAGCATCCCCGAGAGCGGGACGGAGATTTTCATTCCGCTCAACAAGCTCAAGAAGTCGCCGAAGAACGCGCGCAAGACGCCGCACAGCGAAGCGGCGATCGAGGCGTATGCGGCGAGCATCGCCGCCAAGGGTATCCTCCAAAATCTGGTAATCGAACCGGAGTTGGACGGAGAAGGAGCAGTCACGGGGTTTTATCTCGTGACCATCGGTGAGGGCAGGCGGCTTGCCCAGCTTCTGCGGGTGAAGCGGAAGGAAATCAAGAAGACCGAGCCGATCCGCTGTATCATCGACACCGCGAACGATCCGCACGAAATCAGCTTGGACGAGAATGTCACCCGGGAAAACATGCATCCCGCCGACCAGTTCGAGGCCTTTAAGAAGCTGGCGGAAGAGCGGGGCTTCGGTGCGGAGGAGATCGCTGCCCGCTTCGGTGTGACGCCGCATGTGGTGCGGCAGCGCCTGCGGCTCGGCGCGGTATCCCCGAAACTGATGCAGGTCTATCGCGATGGCGATTTGACGCTTGAACAGTTGATGGCCTTCGCCATCACCGACGACCACGCCCGGCAGGAAGGTGTCTATGAGCGGCTATCTTACAACCGCGATGCCAGCACCGTCCGCCGCCTGCTCACCGAAACCCACGTGGCCGCAACCGACCGCCGCGCGCGCTTTGTGGGGATGGAGGCCTACACGGAAGCGGGGGGCTCGATCCTTCGTGACCTCTTCTCCGAGGATCGCGGTGGCTATCTGGAGGACGTGGCGCTGCTCGATCTGCTGGTGACTGCTAAGCTTGGCCGTGAGGCCGATGCCGTGCGGGCAGCCGAGGGCTGGAAATGGACGGAAGCCCAACTTGATTTCCCGCACGCCCACGGCATGCGGCGAACCTATCCGCATCCGGTCGAGCTTTCCGCGGAAGATCAGGCCGCACTTGCAACGGCACAGACGGCATTCGACCGGCTGACGGAAGAGCTTCAAGCGGCCGAGGAACTTGCTGACGTCGTGGATGCACGGTTCGGCGAGCTTGAGGCCGAAATCGGGCGGCTGGAAGCGAAGCGGCAGGCCTACGATCCTGATGACATCGCGCGTGGTGGCGCTTTCGTGATCCTCAATCACGACGGCACCATTCGGATCGAGCGCGGGTTCATCCGCCCGGCAGACGAGAAGCCCCAGGCCGAAAGCGAGGAGGGGATCGACGCGCAGACGCCGAACGAGGGCGGCGAGACAGATGGCCCAACGTCGCAGGCCGATGATGGGGAAGAAGTCGTTGCCGAGGAAGAGGACGACGACCGACCGCTATCTGACGTTCTCGTTCGGGACCTCACCGCACATCGCACCTTGGGACTGCGCCTCAATTTGAGCGAACAGCCCGAAACTGCCATCGTGGCGGTGACGCATGCGCTCGCCGCCCAAATTTTCTATCTCGGTGCGGATGCGCATGTCGTCGGCATCCAGCCGATCAAGACAGATTTGGCTGGGCATGCGGACGGCATCGAGGATACACCGACCGGCAAGGCTTGGGCGGATCGCCACGCCAATTGGGCAAGGCAAATGCCCCGGGACGTCACCAGCCTTTGGACCTTCGTGGCCGAACTCGACCACGATAGCCGCATGGCCTTGTTTGCGCATTGCACGGCATTGACCGTCAACGCGGTCAGATTGCCGTGGGAGCGGCGACCGCGGGCGTTGGCAACGGCCGACCGGTTGGCGGAAGCTGTGTCTCTCGACATGACCGGATACTGGCGGCCGACGGTGCGCAGCTATCTGGGTCGCGTCACCAAAGCGCGTATTCTGGAGGCGGTTTGCGAGGGCGTGAGCGGCGAGGCGGCCGAGCGCATGGTGGATATGAAGAAGATCGACATGGCGGAGGCCGCCGAGCAGTTGCTGGCGGCGACCGACTGGCTCCCTCCCTTGCTGAGGACGGCCAACCTGCAAAAGTCGGCTGACGCGTTGCGCGATGCACAAGACAGCGGCACGTACTCAGAAGCCGCAGAGTGAAATTTGCCCCGGCGCCGCACGCGGCGCCGGGGCATTGCAAGAATTTTGGCCGCGCGCCTAACGGCGGCGCGGCCAACCCGCCGACTCCACTAGCGGAAACCGTTGAAAAGTTGTTTGCCGAAATCCTGAACTGCGCCAACTGGGTTTGTCACCGCCTTTGTGACGCTCTTCGTTAGTTCGCCAACCGCGTGTCCGACGCCACTATCGGTCGGAAACGCCTGCTTGGCCAAATTACCCACGTCGTTCGCAAGCTGCTTGGTCGCTTCATCGTATTTTGCGGCTTCGCCATTAATACGATCCACAAGCTTACGGACTTCGTTGTTCTTGCCCGGACCCTTCGTGATGTCATTCCAGGCATTCTTGATAAACTTGAGAACCTCCCCGTTCGGTCCGATTTCAAGGTCGCCCACTTCAATGCGGATCCCGGGGGTGTCGGGACACTGTTGCCGCATCGTGGAATTCCAGTGATCGGTTGCCGCCTTTCGCATGCGCTCGATGAAATCGCTCGGTGGAGACGCGAACGGTTGGTTGCCCAGCTCGATGCTGAAGCTCGTCGAAATACGATATCCGTCTTCGCCGAGCTCGGCTGCAAGGTCATCCACGGTCAGCGATGCAAACAGACCATCAAGGATCGACAAGGAAGCTGTCGCTCGTTCTTCCTGTTTGGTGGGGGGCACCAGAGTGGCCAGAATTGGCGCACCCGCAACGACTGATGGGGCAAGAGGTTTGTCGCCAATGAGGACGCCGACCTTCGCTCCGAGTGAGGGAACCGTTGCCACCACGACGTCCCCGCCAAGTTTAAGCCTGCCGTCCGTCTTGGCATCGACATCGAGCAGTCCGCAGCTCAGAACCGGCCCGGCGAGCGAAACTGTCCGGCCCTCAAACACAAATTTTGTCGTTGCAAACCACGCTCGGACTGTCGTGCTGGCTGAGCCCTGAATCCCGACCGATGTGCCGAAGCCACCGCCAATCAAGGGATCGAAATGGACATGCACGGGTGCACCAAACGAAGCACTGACCGGTATGGTCAGGTAAGGGCCACGCTCCTTGTCGAGTGCAGCATTCGACTTCCCGAAGCTAACGCGGCCTTCGATCCGACCGGCATCAACGATCTCTGCGTAGTAGCCGCCGTCGCCAAGGATGTTATCTCGCCATTGTTTGTCGAACAGACGGCCAGCGATCGATTGTCCCTTGATTGAAATGTTGAAGCCGGTCAAAGCAGTGATGAATTGCTCAGTCAGGCTCCCGAAAGCGGTGCGGCCGATTGTGACGGCAACGTCCCGGGCGTAAAGTCCGTTGAGCGCGCCGGCCTTCGCCGCAATCTCCGCTCGCGCGTTAGCCAGCTCCTCTGATTTGACTTTATCCGACCGCGCCGGAGTTATGCCGCCAGGGGCTTGGCGCGAAGACTCTAACGTTGCGGTCAAGACGACGCCTTTTGGCGTGAATACCGGTGCGACGATTGTCAGCCATCGATCAAACCGGAACGGTGAGGGCGTTGCCGTAAAGACGACCGTGCCGGCGTTGTTGTCACCAAAGTGCTGCGTGATCGTCGACGGCGAACCAATCGCAAGGTCGACGTGAGGTTGATAGGTTGCTTTCCAAGCCAGCTTGTCAAACAAGAAGGACAGGATGCCGGTGGTGACGGTGTCACTGACAAACTGGCGGCCTCGCAGATTCAGGAAGCCATATTGAAGCTGTGGAATGATCTTGACCGGGAGAAATTTGAAATTCGCAGTATTTGCAGGATCGCCACCCGTGCTCGTGGGCTCTTCAGTGATGCCCGCATAGTATACAAATCCCTCGACATCGAGGCCAACGCCGAGCCCGCGCTTGGTGTCGGTGGCAGTTAGAGCCAGTTGTGCCACCATTCGACCGGGCTCCGCCCGCAGCGTGGCCGACCGGACGGTCAACCGAATTTGATCATCCAGGCTCTTGGAATAAACTGTGACCGATTGCCCCGAAAGTGCAGCGCTGATCTTATCGAAGAGAGACTTATCCAGCGCCACGAAGGCGCCGTCGCCGCCCAGCTTGGCAAAGCTTTGCAGGCCGCCCAAACTTTGTTGCAGGCCGATAAATTCTGCCTTCTCCGTCTCGGTCACCAGATATTCGCGCTGGTAGGTGGCATAAAGCCCGAGGCCCCCAGCGGCGGCTAACCCGATCAAGCAAGCTGCAACTAAAACAGGCTTTCGCATATGGATGTCCCGCAATTTCGTTAGGATGAAATAGTCGCCATCCTAAACCCAGAATAGGTAGAGTGTGCAAATATTTTCGTGTTTAGCGGGAAATTGAGCTTTACCAACGGTTCTTGGAGCGGGAATGTTTGTGCCGCGTTCATCCGCGGCTTCGGGGGGGAGCATGACTCAAGTCCAGCTCAGTAAAGTGTGGTTTGTTGTGAGTGCAGCGCTGCTCTATTACGCTCTTAATTCCTGGATTGTGGCGCAGGGTGGCAACGAAATATTTGGCACCAAACTCTTGGTTTCGCAAAGAGTGCCCGCCGCAATGCTGGCGATTCCGATCTGCTGCGTCCTCGCGATTGCATCATCGGCAGTAGGGGGCTTTTTTGCGCGCCGCGGTGGCAGGCAGTGGCATGAACGAATTCCCGTTGTCGGATTTGAACAAATCGATACCGGGTCGACCGAGGGACGGATCTATCAGGGAGCCATGCTGACTCTTTTTTCCATCGTTCCGATAATGGCGTTGATTTATTTTTGGCATTCGCTCCTCACTGCGAATGTTGTGCGGAACTACGGCAACAAGGACATCATTGGTCTTTGGAGCCTGGAATGGCTGTGGACCGGTTCGGCGAACGATCCCGCTCGAATCTGCACCTCGTTCAGCAAAGGGGCGCCGAATCCGTGTGAGGGAAGCGCAACGATTCTGCCGGGACTTGAGCCGGGAATATTTGCCCTCCTTACGTTGGCCGCACTTGTGATCGTGATCCTGCATTGGACGGCGGTCTTTCGCCGAAGGTAGTCACGTTCGGAACAGTTCTACGTTCCGGGTCAGGATCGTTCGCCTTCTCTGGCGAACAGCGAACGACGCGATGGGTGGCCGCAGTTCGCGCCGATGCGGCTCCGGCTTCGCGCTTATGAGTTCTACGTCCAAGTGTGGATCAGCGTGGAGCCGTCGTCGCCCTCGACCTTCACCAGCGAGGCATAGATCGGGGCGGCCCCAATCGGCAATCTGTGACATCGAGATCGCAAGTTGGACTCTGTGGCCTCTGATCAAGGGCGGCGCGGCCGACCGAGCTGCGATGCGAAATCATACTCCATCGTTCGTGGGTCACGCCTTCGCCCGTCGTCGATGCGCACGCGCAAGTCTTTGTGCGACCGGCGATACCGTGTCCTTGTGCGGTGACGGCGACGGCAGTCATGGTGGTCTCCATCAGTCTGGATGGGCGCGTCTCACGCAACCTCGAATGGACGGATCAGGCCCGAGGGCCGGCTTCGCCTCGATCGTCTTCCCGCAACGGCTACGCCGGCTTTTTTCCCCTGCCGCGAAGGGGCGGCATTCCTCGCGAGGCAAAAAAGCCGTCTACCGCCGTCCTCTGCCGCGCTGCGGGCCTGACGGCTGCGGGCCGATCGCTCCCCGGGCCAAGGACCGCCATCGAGGCTGCGATGGTCGCAGCCCGAAAGCAGAACGGAGACCACCATGGCTACGATCGGAACCTTCACCGCGGCGGACAACGGCTACACCGGATCGGTCAAGACGCTCACGCTCAACGTCAAGGCCAAGTTCGTCGCGACCGAGAAGGAGAACGACAAGGCGCCCGATTTTCGCATCTTCGCCGGCGCCACCGAGTTCGGCGCCGCTTGGAAGAAGACCGCGCGAGAGACCGAGCGCGAATACCTGTCGGTCAAGCTCGACGATCCGAGCTTCCCGGCCCCGATCTACGCCTCGCTGGTGAAGGTCGAAGGCGACGAGGGCTTCACCCTGATCTGGTCCCGCCGCAACGGCGACTGATCCTTCGGGATCATAAGCCCCGCCTCCTCGGAGGCGGGGCTTATTGCGTTTCAGTCACCACTTTGCTCGAAAGCAGGAAGAGCATCTTTTCTTTGAAGAGATTGCTAAGGGCTCCGCCCTCGCGCGGGCAAGGGTGAAGCACGGCTCGCCGTGCCGGCCGGAGCGGTATCCCCGGTCTTCCGCGCAATGGATCTTCATGACGACGTCGTCGTCAGGCGCGTGCAGACGCGCGCCGTTGGCGCACCCTTGCCAGGCGGGTGATCCCCCTCCGCTCCGGCCGCCCTTGCCCTTGCTACCCCAGGTCTCGCCGACGGGCAGGGTTGCAGCGCAGCGCTGCGCTTCAACCTCAGCCCATGGGAGAACGACCATGAACATGATGACCTTGTCCCAAAGCGAACAGCCTGTTTCCGGCGGGTTCCGCGTAGATGTATCGCGTGGCCAGCAGATTGGCCGCGTGTCGTCCGAGTGGTTTGCGCGACCTGATGACGAGCGGTATCTGAATTTGCCAGACCTTTATGAAGCGGTGCGAGGACGAGCCGAACGCGCGCAAGCGCGCACGGTGGAAAGCAGGGCGATCCGGGTGGAGGCGAGCCGGGACAATGCCGAGCGGTTGGCCCTGACGGTGCCGGGACGTGACGAGCCGGTGGCGCCGACCCATTGGAGCTTTGGCCAGTTGTGTACGCTGGTCGGTGCGCCGACCTCCTATCTGCGGCAGCTTCCCGCGGCCTTGTCCGCCATCAACCTGCAACACGGCTTGCTCTCACATCGCGCCGAGCTCGTGAAGACGTTGGAAACCCATAGCGGTCAGATCGAGCTCCGTGCTGTCACCGGTCCGGACTATGGCCGCATCTGGGATCACGAACTTGTTGCCGCTGTCATGAAAATCGCGGGCAGCGGTACCGGGGATACCCGGTGGAAGGTGCCGGGTGTGATGGATTGGGCAACCATGACCCACAATCCCTTTGTGGACGTGACCAAGGACACGACGACGCTCTACGCCAGCGACCGCGACGTGTTTCTGTTTCTGGTCGATGATACCAACCCGATCGAGGCGGGACGCTTGCCGGATGGATCACCGGATTTGTATTTCCGGGGCTTCTACTGTTGGAACAGCGAGGTAGGTAGCAAGACGCTTGGGATTGCGAGCTTCTATCTCCGCGCTGTCTGCATGAACCGCAATCTGTGGGGCGTGGAGAATTTCGAAGAGACCACCATTCGCCATTCCAAATTTGCGGCGCAACGCTTTGCGCATGAAGCGGCCCCCGCATTGACCAGCTTCGCCAATTCCTCGCCCGCGCTATTCGTCGCCGGCATCAAGGCGGCGCGGCAGCGGATCGTTGCACGGACGGACGAGGACCGGGAAAGCTTTCTCCGCAAAGGCGGGTTTTCCAAATCCGAGACGGCGAAGATCATCGAAACAGTCTTGGGCGAGGAAAACCGCAAGCCGGAAAGCATCTTTGATTTCGTGCAGGGCATCACCGCATTCGCTCGCGGCAAGGCTCACCAAGACACGCGCCTTGAACTGGAAGGCAAAGCCAAGCGCTTGATGGAGCGCGCAATCTGACGCTGTGAGCCGCGCAATCGGGGACGGTTGCGCGGCTTGTTCGAGTACCTGATTTGTCGCCGCCGATCCGGCAAGCCGGGTCGGCGGCGATGACGCGCCTCCGTGTCGGGCGGCTCGCCGGGCCTTCGGCCCGGCTCGCGGAAGGTCAGGATCGAACCTTGGACACTTTTTCCTCAAGCAGATCCGAAGGCCGGACCTCCAACGCTTGGGCAATCTGCCAGATTGTGAGCAATGTCGCGTTTTGTAGCCCGCGCTCCATGCTGCTTACGAAGGCTCGGTCGACGCCCATGCGTTCCGCCACGGCCTCTTGGCTCAAGCCAAGGGCGAGCCGAAATCGACGCGCGTTCGCTCCGAAGACCTTGCGAATATCCATCCGCAGGATAGGAAGCAATCGCGTATTTTGGCGCTACGTGTTATAATACGCGGAGCTTGGATGTTGAGGGTCACAGACGGAGTTTCGATTGCCTGAAACATGGAGAACGCGACTTCCCGAACGCTCGCACGGGCCGGTGGCATGCCATATGCTGCGACAGGGAACTGCTAGAGCCGAAAAGGCTCAAGCCTTACGATATGATTTTCGATCCCGCGTATATTGTAGTCACTGATGTCGAAGCCACCGCTTGATCCTGACGTTGCGGATGTCGCGCCGAACGAGCTGACGCTGACCGCCTATGACGAACAGCATGTCGTTACGTACATTCGCCTTCTGCAGGCGGAGGGTCAGGGGGCGGACTGGCAGGAGGTCGCGCGAATCGTCCTACACATCGATTCGGAGCGAGAGCCGGAACGTGCTCGAACGGCATATCAGAGTCATCTTGCGCGCGCCAAATGGGTGACCGAGCAGGGGCGTCTTTTGCGCGGTACCGGCTCAAAATAGAAGAAAATCGCCGACTATAGCTTTGCATATAAAAAGATCTTCTCCCGCTAACCTGTGGTCATTCTCACGCACCACGTGGTGCCAAACTAGGGGCTTCCTACAACTGCCTCGTTCATAACTATTGCGCCGCAATCCTTGTTAGCTGCGTGCAATGGGGCGGAAGCAATGCCTGAATTCGACTGGCGATCGCCGGATTCGTTTAAGAGCCTAGAGAACGATGAGATCACTCACATCGCCTGGGAAGGCCTTCGTATGAACGTGGACTACCAACGCGATTACGAAACGATGATTGCGAACAGCCCCGATGGCGAAGTGACCGAAGAATTCAGGAGGAGGTGGGGCATCTGCTTTCGCCCATGACCCACAAAGGTCCTCCAAAGAACAGCCAATCTTTTGGACACCTGAGGTTCTAGCGTCCGTTGTCCCCGTGACGACCGCGCCGGATGTTTCTCACGAGTCACCGTCTCAGCCACGGCTCGACCTTACTGCCGGACAGGTTTGCCGTGCCGCCGACGGTTGGCACGCGGTGCTCCACGTCGGTTCGGCGGAGCATCGCATCTGGTCGAAACAACCGCTGGCCGCAGGCGCTCACTACGCAGCCGAGTTGCCGCTCGACCGCGATTTCGAAGCGCGCGCGCACGCTGCCACGCGGCTGTGGCGCGCGGTGAATGGACGCGCGCCAGGACCTGCCTTTCATCCCTTGTCTAAACAGCGTCGCGAACGACTATGCGCGGCTCTTCGCGCAGTCGCTGCGTACTTCGCTGGCGCGACTTATCGCAGCATCGCAGAGACTCTGTTTGGTGGAAAGCGCATACCCGATCGTGCCTGGAAAACGCACGACTTGCGCAGCCGAACCATCCGTCTCGTGCAAATCGGCCTCGCGTTCGTGCGCGGAGGATATCGCAAACTTCTGCGGGCCGGCCGCAGGGACGAGTAGCGCCGTCCCCCGGGGGTGCCGAAAATCGACCCCTCAATATTCGGCATCCCCCTCCGACATCGCGCTTCTCCATGATGACCGCACACCCGCCGGAGCCGCTATGCGCGGTGCGCTGTCACCCTGGAGTTCTCAAATGCCCGATCCGATGGCCGGTCTGCCTCCGCGCTTCCTGCGGACACCGGAGGCCGCGCGTTACCTTGGCCTCTCGGGTCGCACGCTGGAGAAGCACCGGACGTACGGCACCGGGCCGACGTATCGAAAGATCGGCGGACGAGTCGTCTACGCTCTAGATGATCTGAAAGCGTGGGCCGATCTCGGCGCCAAGACGTCAACGTCAGATCCTGGCAAGGGCACTGTGCTGCCCGCCAAGAAGCATCCGGTCCTGCGTCCCTATGCAGGCCAGGAACGTCGCTGATCGCCGCGTGAGAGTAGCGACCATGCGGCGCAAACACCATTCCGAGCGCGAACAGCTTGAGCTGTTTCGGGCGCTGCCTGGCGATCTCGCACCGCGCGACGCGCAGGACCTGATGGCTTATCCCTTCTTCTCGCTCGCAAAAAAAAAGCGAGTTGTACCAATTGATTTTCGTGCGGGTGCAATCGCAATTCGTGTCGAGGCCGTGGCGGAACACGGTATGGCGACCATCTGGGATGCGGACATTCTAATCTGGGCTGCTTCCCAAATCGTCGAAGCCCGTGACGCCGGCTTGAAGACGTCGCGCCTGATGGCTGCAACGCCATACGAAATACTGACGTTTGTCGGCCGCGGTACCAGCGCGCGTGACTATGACCGGCTGAAGGCGGGTCTCGACAGACTTCAGTCAACGACCGTGCTGACATCGATCCGCCAGCCGGCAGAACGACGACGGCACCGCTTCTCCTGGATCAACGAGTGGAAGGAGACCGCTGATGCAAACGGTCGCCCATTTGGACTTGAACTGATCCTACCTGATTGGTTCTATGCCGGCGTGATCGATGACGCGCTCGTGCTCACCATCGATCGCGCCTATTTCGATTTGACGGGCGGACTTGAGCGCTGGCTCTACCGGCTCGTGCGCAAGCACGGCGGCCGCCAGGAGGGCGGTTGGAGCTTTGATCTTGTGCACCTCCATGCCAAGTCCGGCATCCTCTCGCCGTTGAAGCACTTTGCTTACGACGTACGTCAAATCGTCCAGCGCCAGACATTGCCCGGCTATCAGCTCGTGCTCACGCGTGATCCGAAGGGTACCGAGCGGCTGAATTTCGCGCCTACGCCCCTTGATCCCCTAATGGCACGCCTGCGCCAGCGCGGTCTTATTCCAAATTCGGAGGACAACCTGTGAATCAGCTCGTGCTATCGGGGACCGCACCCCTCGTGCTATCGGGGACCCGATCCTCGTGCTATCGGGGACCGGAATCGACCTTAAGATCTTGTTTCTCAGCGCCTTCTAGCCGCTCTAACTTTACTAACCAGAAATCCTTCGGATTTCTTCTAACGAACCAGGCCACAAGCCGCGTTGGAGGCGACTGGCAACGGCGGGCGATCAGTCCCGCTTGCCTTCAGAAGCCGCACACGCACTTCACCGCCCCCAAAGCGCACGGCTCTCAGTTCGAGCTTCAGGGAGCAGCGGCATGAGCGATCTCACCGAAGTGGAAGTGCTGTGGCTTGAGAAGCGTATCGAAAACCGCATTCGGTTCGGTCGTATCGTCAACGAACGGAAGCTTGATCGTCACCGGCGTGTCCTGTCATTTGCACCGGGCAGCATCTTTGCCTTCGTTCGTTGGACCTCGAACGACTTTGGGACGATCATTTCGCGCATCGACATCTTGCGCGCGGTCGCACCGGGACAGCGCTGCTCGACTGTACCGTATGTGAAGCCCGGCGGAGAGATTCTGCTACGTCTCTCAGGCTGGCCAAAGGTCGAACGAGTGCTGCAGATGACCGATGCCATTGAGGCGCTCGGCATCGGTCCGGCTGATGTTGCGCCCGATCATTGGCATCACGTTCATAACCGTCTGTCCGTCAACGAAAACCCGCGTCCCTACACGAAAGCCCGCCATCAGGCATGGCTTCACCGGCAGAGGGTCATGCGATGACACCGCGGTTCAAGACTTTGATCACGATGCTCGGCGGTGCCGTCGCACTTATCGCACCAATCGTTCTGGAGATTACGCCGGCCTACATCTGGAATGAATCCGAGAGCGTACCGGTCGGGCTCTACCGTGTGCAGCCGGCGGACAAACTATTCGTTACGGAGCTTCTCGCCGTACAGCCACCGGAGCCGCTCGCGACCTTCCTCGATCTGAACGGCTATCTGCCAGCCGGATTGCCGATGCTCAAGCGCGTGCTGGCGCTTCCCGGGCAGACCGTTTGCCGAAGCGGGCTCACCATTTCGGTTGACGCCATTGAAATGGGTGAGGCCCGAGATCGCGACGGTCGTGGCCGTCCGCTCCCGAAATGGCGGGGCTGCCGCGTAGTGGGTGACGGCGAACTCTTTGTCATGAACTGGCAATCCACCAGCTCGCTGGATGGCCGCTATTTCGGGCTCTTGCCGGCATCGGCTGTCATTGGCCGCGCGCGGCCGGTGTGGACCTGGGAGGATTGATGGCGCCCGTATTGAGTTTCCGAGCAACTATTCCTCTGTTCGGCCAAGTGCTGCACCATTCCTCCGTCCCGACCAACGATTGCGCGGCCGTTGCGCGCAGCGGCGGTCCAGGGCGGCCGAACGGCCGGCGCGAAGCGGCTTTACCCTGGACGGGCGCGAGCACGACGGCACGCTTGCGTTTGTTCGAAGGGAGCCTGCGCGCTGTCGTGCCGTTGTTCATTGCGCTGACCGTGAGTAACGCCGCTGCTGTCGCCGAGACGCGACCCGCGGAGCCTTCAGCGAGTCATCCAGCTGGCGATCCGTTTGCGGAGTTTGTCGAGCAGGCCTCGCGCCGCTTCGGCGTGCCGGTGCGCTGGATACGCGCAGTCCTGGACGTCGAAAGCGCCCAAGACGCGCGTGCAACGTCACCGAAAGGTGCCATTGGCCTGATGCAAATCATGCCGGCGACTTGGGCGGAACTTCGCGAGCGCTACAATCTCGGGAACGACCCCTACGACCCGCACGACAACATTCTGGCCAGCACGGCCTATCTGCGCGAACTGCTCGATCGGTATGGCTCGCCTGGTGTGTTTGCCGCGTACAACGCGGGACCATCTCGCTATGAAGAGCATCTCGCAGGCGGCTCTCTGCCAGACGAGACGCGAGCATACGTCGCAAAGCTTGCAAATCTGCTTGCCATCGAGCTGCCGCCGAGGTGGACGTTTAGCGGACACTCATCAGCAGCTGCGACGCTATTCGTCACGCGCTCCGATCTCATGAAAACGCGCGATCGGCTGCTGGCGCTCATGCCGTCGAGCGGTGTCACAACCGCAATCTCGGCACCCGATGTTTCGCCGATGGTTCCCCGGTCTATTGGCGTGTTCATCCCTCGATCGGATTCGGAAGTATCGCAATGACCAAGTATGCGGGTTCGCAAGCTTTGGTGTGCTTCACAGAGCAAGTGGCACGTGCTGATGGCGTACGGGCGATGCCTTCGGCCCGCGCTCTACTCGTCGCTTCGCTCCTCACCGAGCCACCCTTCGGGTGTCTCGGCCCTTCGGGTAACGATCGCTATCGCAAGCGCTCGGAAGCAGTGGAGGCTTCGCGAGTTGGCTGCCAAGTCGCGGCGGCTCTGTCGGGAACCGGCGACCGGGAGACCACGACGGCAGAACGGCGAGATAAAAGGGGCTCGCCGGTCGAACCGCAAGCCATTGACATGGCTTGGGTTCCGGCGTGCCGATCGGTCGGGGCGCGTGCCGCGCGCTGCGTTTTGACGAACGCAATCAAAGGCTTTTTCGGCACCGTGTGCGTTCGTGATTGTTGGGAGGTCCGGCCATGACCGCGGGCGACAGCGATCTGCGTATTCGGCCCGGGCGCATTCGCGGCACTCGCACGCCGAAGCCGAAGAGTTTTATCAACCAGGTGCTACGTGCCGCGAAGAAAGCCGGACACACCTCGGGTCAGGCGGCTGTTGGGAGGCGTTCTGCGGCTTATGGGCGCTCGACATTTGGCCGTGGCCGGTTGTCCTTTAGCCGCGCCCGATTGTTCAGCCCGACGCGGCGCGTCGTGGTGAAGGCGCGCGTGGTTCGCCATAAGGGGCGAGCCTTTCGCTCAGCATCACTCACGGCCCATCTCTCATACCTGAAGCGCGACGGCGTGACCCGCAGCGGCGAGCGAGCCGAGATGTTCGATGCCGGCAGCGACCGCGCTGACGGCACCGCTTTCGCAGAACGCTGCAAGGACGACCGCCACCATTTCCGCTTCATCGTCTCGCCCAAGGACGCAGGCGACATGACCGACCTTAGGGCTTTCACCCGCGACCTCGCCAAACAGATGGAGACTGATCTTAGCACGCGGCTCGACTGGGTGGCCGTCGACCACTGGAATACGGACAACCCCCACGTTCATCTTCTCGTCCGGGGCGTAGATAAGGAAGGGGCGGATCTCGTGATCTCCCGCGACTACATTAGCCACGGCCTGCGCTCACGCGCCGAAGAACTGGTTGCGATCGAACTGGGCCCAAAACCAGAGCATGAAATCCGCAATTCGCTGGAGAGGGAAGTCTCAGCGGAGCGATGGACGCGGCTCGATCGAGAGATCCGGTTGGCTGCCGACGAAACCGGCTATATCGATCTCCGCCCCGAGAATCACGGACTTTTCGATCCCGAAATCCGGCGCTTGATGGTCGGCCGCCTTCAGCACCTGGAGAAGATGGGCCTTGCTGCATCCGCTACATCGGGCGAATGGATGGCCGGGCTCGAAGCCGAGCGTAGCTTGCGCGACCTCGGCATGCGCGGCGACATCATCAAGACCATGCACCGCGCCTTTGCTGAGCGTGGGACGGCGCGCGGCGTTGCTGACTATGTCATCGAAGGTGGACAGCCAACGTCCCAAATCATCGGACGGCTGGTTGATCGGGGATTGCACGACGAGCTGACGGGTGAGGCCTACGCCCTGATCGACGGAACAGACGGGCGCGTGCACCATGTTCGCTTCCGTGGAATCGAGGACTTCGAACATGCACCGCCGGTCGGCGGAATCGTCGAAGTCCGGCGCTTCGGTCAAACCGGCGACCCGCGCCCCACGCTGGTGCTCGCGACCCGTTCCGATCTCGACCTTAAGGAGCAAGTCACTGCAAGAGGGGCCACCTGGCTCGACCACCGGCTGGTCGAACGTGACCCCGTGCCGCTCGCCGTGGGCGGTTTCGGCCGTGAGACCCGCGACGCGATGGAAGCTCGTACCGAGCATCTGATCCAGGAGGGGCTGGCGCGGCGACATGGCCAGCGCATCATCCTGCAGCGCCACCTCCTGAATTCGCTCCGCCGACGCGAACTGGACGAGGTGGGGGCAAAGGTCAGTGCCGACACGGGCCTGCCTTACATGAAGGCTGTCTCCGGCGAGCATGTGACCGGCGCCTACCGCGAGCGCCTGACGCTCACCTCAGGACGTTTTGCGATGATCGATAACGGCTTGGGTTTCCAGCTCGTGCCCTGGTCGCGCGAACTCGAACAGAGGCTCGGCCAGCATGTCGCCGGCGTCGTGAAGAACGGCGGCGGCATCGAATGGGGCATTGGCCGTAAGCGCGACCTCGGCCTCTAGCTAGCTCACCAACTCAGTTGTGGAGGGGCGTTTGAGATGTCCGGAACCAAAATCCTTTGGGGACAGGTGATCGTTGTTGGCCTGATCGTTTTGCTCGCCATCTGGGGCGCGACCGAGTGGACCGCCTGGCGACTCGCCTATCAACCGGAGCTTGGGCCTCCTTGGTTCGAACTCTCGGGCTTCAAGGTCTATTACCCGCCGATTTTCTTCTGGTGGTGGTTCGTCTACGACGCCTATGCGCCTCAGGTCTTTGTCGAGGGAGCCTTCATCGCGGCGTCGGGGACGTTCGTTTCGATCGCTGCGGCGATCGGCATGTCGGTCTGGCGGGCACGCGAAGCCAAGAATGTTGAGACCTATGGCTCGGCGCGCTGGGCCGATACAGACGAGATTCGAATGGCCGGACTTCTCGGTCCGGATGGCGTGGTGCTTGGCAAGCTCGACCGCGACTACCTCCGCCATGACGGACCGGAGCACGTGTTGTGTTTTGCACCCACCCGGTCCGGCAAAGGCGTGGGGCTCGTGGTTCCCTCGTTGCTGGCCTGGCCGGGGTCGGCCATCGTTCACGACATCAAGGGTGAGAACTGGCAGCTGACCGCCGGCTTCCGCTCACGTCATGGCCGCGTCCTGTTGTTCGACCCGACCAACACAAAGTCCTCGGCCTACAATCCGCTGCTCGAGGTCCGGCGCGGGGAATGGGAGGTTCGCGATGTCCAGAATGTCGCCGACGTTCTGGTCGACCCCGAAGGTTCCCTCGACAAACGGAACCATTGGGAGAAGACCAGTCATTCGCTTCTGGTCGGCGCCATCCTCCACGTCCTCTATGCCGAGGCGGACAAGACCTTGGCTGGCGTAGCTGCCTTCCTGTCCGACCCGAAGCGGGCCATCGAGACGACGCTGAAGGCGATGATGACCACACCGCATCTCGGCGAGCAGGGCGCCCATCCTGTGGTCGCCTCGACCGCGCGCGAACTCCTCAACAAATCCGAGAACGAACGTTCAGGCGTCCTGTCCACCGCGATGTCGTTCCTCGGGCTCTACCGCGATCCCGTGGTGGCCCGGGTGACTTGCCGTTGCGACTGGCGGATCGCGGACCTGATCGCAGATAGCCGTCCGACGACCCTGTACCTCGTGGTGCCGCCTTCCGACATTTCGCGGACCAAACCATTGATCCGTCTGGTGCTGAACCAGATCGGTCGGCGCCTGACCGAGGACTTGCATGCCCGCGATCGCCGGCATCGCGTCCTGATGATGCTCGACGAGTTCCCAGCACTCGGGCGGCTTGATTTCTTCGAGTCCGCGCTCGCCTTCATGGCGGGGTATGGGATCAAGAGCTTTCTGATCGCGCAATCGCTCAATCAGATCGAGAAGGCCTATGGGCCCAACAACGCGATCCTCGACAACTGCCACGTCCGCGTCAGCTTCGCGACCAACGACGAGCGGACTGCCAAGCGAGTGTCTGACGCGCTGGGCACGGCGACCGAGATGCGGGCGATGAAGAACTATGCCGGTCACAGGCTGAACCCCTGGCTGGGGCACCTCATGGTCTCACGGCAGGAAACCGCGAGGCCGCTGCTCACCCCCGGTGAAGTGATGCAGCTTCCGCCGATGGACGAGATCGTCATGGTGGCGGGCATACCGCCGATCCGAGCCAAGAAAGCCCGGTACTATGAGGATCGGCGGTTTACCGAGCGGGTCTTGCCGCCGCCCGATCCGGCGTCGTCCGGTCGATCATCGCGGACGGACGGATGGACAACGCTCGGAACGCTGAAGCCAGCGGCAGGCCCAACCGATAGTGCCGAGAGCGCCGCGGAGGACGCGGCCAATAGCGGTCTTCGTCGTGAGCCCGAACTTCCCGATCACGTCGCGATCGTCAAGGAGACGATCGAGCCGACGCCGGCAGAAGAATTTGCTGTAGTTCTTGACGACGACGAGGACTCGGTCCGCCAGTCCCGACTTCTTCGTCAGCAGATGCGCGGCGTCGCCCGTCAGGTCGCCTTGGACCCAAATGATGGCATGGAGCTGTAAGACAACATGCGCGACCGGATGAACGTATATTTCCCGCCAGATCTTCTAAAGCAGATTACAGATCTTGCCGACCGCAAGAAGCTTTCCCGGTCCGCGATCGTGGAGGCGGCTGTTGCTTCGTTTCTATCGCCGGACGGCGCGGACAGACGGGAAGCCGCGTTTACCCGTCGCCTCGATCGGCTGTCGCGTCAGATGCAGAGGCTGGAGCGTGACGTCGGTCTGACGGCCGAGACCTTGGCCCTGTTTATCCGCTTCTGGCTGACGATCACGCCGCCATTGCCCAACGATGCGCAGGCTGGTGCACAGGCAAAGGGCCGGGAACGATTTGAAGGATTTGTCGAGGCGCTTGGGCGCCGTTTGCAAAAGGGGCAGAGCTTTCTGCGCGAAATTCCAGAAGATATCGGCCGTCAGGAGCCGGGCAGGGAAACCTAATTGAATTACATAGACAGGCTACGGCGTCGGTCCGCCTTTTTCTACGCTAGCCTACGACTGCAGCAATTAGCTCAAGCCGAGAAAGGTTGGACGCGCTATCGGCTCATAGCGAGCTGAGCGAGCAGAGAAGGGCCAGCATGAAGATCTCAGATGAACTGGCCGAGCGGCTGGAAACTGTTGCCCGTCTCAAGGGAGTAGATGGAGCCGAAATCGTTGAGCAGGCGCTTGATCGCCTTCTCAGCCTGAACGGCGACAGTTTTGACGAAAGCCTGCCTTTGCAGCGCCTGAATTCGATTGAGGACCAGCTCAATCGGGTTGAGCGCAACCTCAAGATCGTAGGTGAAGTTGCTGCGCTGCACGTCCGATATCATCTCACAGTTTCGCCGCCCTTGCCTCAATCACAGCAGCGCGCGGCATGTCGGCTCGGCTTCGAGCGTTTTGAGGTGCTTGCCGAACAGGTGTGCAGACGAGTTGAGCAGGATCAACCGCTCTTGCAGGAAACGATTGATCGAATTGGCGCAACCAGATCTGAGATTTTCGGACGACACGAGGCTGAAATCCGCGCCACTTCCGCTGTGGCAGAACCAGGCGAGTCCGTGGCAACTGCCGTAAAAGCCGATTCCGAACTTTCCGCTGTCGCCCAGGAGGGCGACGGCAGCGATAACTTTCGCACCAGGTTACAAAATCCGTTCTGCTGATCGGGTCAGTGAGGCACCGGAACCCCTCGTCCCTTCGAAAAATGGGCACGTATCGAGGGCGCAGCCGGCCGAAACCTGGCGTCTCATTGCGTGCGTGTTTCTCCCGTTTTCAGCTGGATACTATCTTTCATATCTGTTCCGGACGATCAACGCTCTGATCTCTGGCCATCTCAGCTCGGATATTGAGCTTGGGACCGCCGACCTCGGATTGCTTACATCGGTCTATTTCCTGATCTTTGCCGCGGCCCAGATCCCTATCGGTATACTCTTGGACCGCTTTGGTCCGCGTCGCGTCCAGAGTGCTCTGCTCTTGATCGCCGCCACGGGCGCCGTACTATTCGCGATGTCCACGGGGTTAGCGTCGCTCTTGTTTGCGCGAGCAATGATCGGCCTTGGGGTGGCAGCAGCGCTGACGGCTGGGCTGAAGTCCATCGTTCTCTGGTTTCCGAGGGAACGTGTGGCCTTACTTAACGGCTACATGATCATGCTGGGGTCGCTAGGCGCGGTGACCGCTACGGTCCCCGCCGAACACCTGCTCGCCTGGATCGGCTGGCGACAGCTCTTTGAAATCCTGGCGGCTGCGACCGTTGTCACAGCCATGCTCATCTATGTCGTGGTTCCCGAACGACTCGTTCCATCAACACTATCACTACCCGCCACCCTTAGTTCGGTCTTTGGCGATAGGCGTTTCTGGCGAATTGCCCCGCTGTCGGCGACTTGCGTCGGATCCGCTTGGTCTCTGCAGGGATTGTGGGCATCGCCGTGGCTGATGGACGTAGAGGGACTTGATCGTGCGAGTCTTGTCGGACAGCTATTCATCATGTCCGTCGTACTTAGCGTCGGTGCCTGGTTGTTCGGTACGACCGTCCATTGGGTCAGACGCAGAGGAATCGGAGCGGAGACACTATTGGCTGTTGTCGCGGTGCTGTTCATCGCGGCCGAACTTGCCTTGATCCTGCGCGTGCCTGTTCCGTCCATTTTGCCGTGGTCCGTGGTAGCAATTGTTGGAGCGGCAACCGTGGTCAGCTTCGCGGCGATAGCTGACTACTTTCCGTCGGAGCTTACCGGTCGTGCCAACGGCGCTTTGAATGTTCTTCACTTTGGTTGGGCATTTCTGGCTCAATACGCGACGGGCCTGATCCTGGAGCAATGGTCCACGGAGGATGGCCATAAGTCCATCCTGGCCTACCAAGTTGCGTTCGGTCTCAACGTAGCACTGCAGATCGCGGCGATCGTGTGGCTCGCGCTACCTTGGCTCCGATACTTCACCTGGTGGATTGGTTCATTTCCCCTCTTCACGCCGGTTAGCGTTTCCGACGCGGTCGAACCGGTCATTTTGTATGAGCAAACGGTCGTACTAATACCCGCGGATGACGATGCGGAGTGGTGAGTAGCGACCCGCAACGTTACGCGTAAGGTCTCCTGACGAACACTGATCAACATTCATCGCGATCGAACTGAAACAATCGAGTAGACGTCAAATGTCCATTTCGAGTCTTTCATTTTCTACGCCGATCTACGATCACCGAAGATCTTCCTTTCAAGCCGCTCGTTCGCCGAAGAGAACAGATCCGTACGGAATGAGATTTTAGGCAATCGCGCTCCAGCACTCACGGTCATCATAACTGGCATATTTGCTTCCGCTTGGCTGCTTGAATCGAGGCAATTGCCGTAGCTTGACCGTGCGCAAGAGCGTTACGCGTCTTGAAATTTATGGGACCACATCTCCAACTGGTCCAGAATATGGACAAGGGCTACGCCGGCCGAAGAGAGGTCATAGAGGACACCGCGCGGAAGGGTCAGTATGGGGGAGCGAACAACGAGCCCTCGGCTCTCCAAACCAAGCAATCGCTCAGCCAGGAATTTGGGGGCAACACCGGGAAGAAGGGCGGCCAGTTCACCGTGGCGCTTCGCGCTGTCTTTCAAATGCCAAGGGACCAAAGCATTCCACCGATGTCCGAGAAATCCTAACCAATTTTCGACCGGGCACTCGATCGGGCGTTGAGGCTGGCGAGCATCCAATTCGATAACCTCGACGACGATCGCGTGGCTCGTGGTGCGGTCCTTCCCGTTTGGTTAGTCCAGTTCGAGCATGCCTATGCTCCCTCAGCCAAAGGAAGGAGCAGGAATCATGACCCTCAAAGCCGCTGAGCCTGAGCGTATGAACGAAGCTTTCGCGCGGGCGTTCAACACCAGAAAAATAGAGAATCTTCTCGCCCTTTACGAGCCGAAGTCTGTCCGCCGTGTTGGTGGAAGCGTCCGAAACTTCGTCGGACTACAAGCTATCTCTTAGTAGGAGCTGAAAACGCTCTTAGAGGTCCCAGGCGCTATGAAGTCAACCAACAACTTCTGTGTGGTGCATGGCGATCTCGCCCTTCTTCGGGCCGATTGGGAACTGGTCGGAGATGATGGACGAATCGTTGCCGCAGGCAGCTCGGCGGAGGTGGTCAGGAAGCAGTCTGACGGGCGATGGCTCTACGTCATTGACCATGCAGCTGCCCTGCCGAGAACGAAATCGGAATTAAACATGGCTTGGGGGGCATGTCGCCTGCGTCCGGTGACGTCATGACGAAACGGCATGGATCGCCGGCATCGCGGTGGGGATGGTCGCCAGCAGTCGAACCGGCCATTTTCCATGAGCAAACGGTCATACTAATGGCCGGCAATGATGATCCAGAGTGGTGAGCAGTGCGCCCCGCCATGAGCTGATACGACCGAGTAGGCGTCAAGTACAGTTCGCGGCCTTTCTTTTTCTACGCCGGTCTACGATCAGCCGAACGCGCTTGTTGCGCTAAGTCGAGTGGTGGCTTTTCTAATCATCCCCATCTGAGGACACCTTTTGATGTCCTCACTGGGGGCGGCGGTGGCAATCCATTCCTTTCAATCGGAGGCGAATTCGCGCGGCGCGCGAATGCTGCGTAGCGCGCTTGGCGCGGCGATTGCCGGCTACCTCGAAGATGAAGCGATCATCGAGGTGATGCTCAATCCAGATGGGCGGCTGTGGATCGACCGGTTGTCGAGTGGCCTGATCGACACAGGCGAAACTCTGTCCGCTGCCGATGGCGAGCGAATTGTTCGCCTGGTCGCGCACCATGTCGGTGCCGAAGTTCATGCCGCTTCGCCACGTGTATCGGCCGAACTTCCTGGTACCGGCGAGCGCTTCGAGGGCCTATTGCCTCCGGTCGTTGCGGCTCCGGCGTTTGCAATCCGGAAGCCTGCGGTTGCTGTGTTTACGCTCGACGACTACGTCGCCAAGGCGATCATGACCTCGGCGCAGGCCAAGATCCTGAAGAACGCGGTCGCTGCACGGAAGAACATCCTTGTCGCCGGTGGGACATCGACCGGCAAGACCACCTTGACGAATGCGCTTTTGGCCGAGGTGGCAAAGACCTCCGATCGGGTCGTGCTGATCGAAGATACCCGCGAACTTCAGTGCAAGGCGCCCAATCTTGTCGCGCTACGGACCAAGGACGGCGTGGCCACGCTGTCGGATCTTGTCCGCTCCTCGCTGCGACTGCGCCCGGATCGCATCCCGATCGGCGAGGTCCGCGGTGCCGAAGCGCTCGATCTGCTCAAGGCCTGGGGCACCGGACACCCCGGCGGCATCGGGACCATCCATGCGGGTAACGCGCTCGGTGCGCTGCGGCGGCTCGAGCAACTCATCCAGGAAGCCGTCATCACGGTTCCGCGCGCCCTTATTGCCGAGACCATCAACCTCGTTGCTGTGCTTGCGGGGCGCGGCGGTGAACGTCGCCTCGCTGAACTCGCCATCGTCACCGGGCTCGAGGCCGCCGGTGACTACAACCTTTCATCAGCAGGAGACTGACATGCGTCAGCAATTTCGCTTTCTTCGAGGTGCATCGTTGGCAGCCTTCGGCGCGGTGCTTGTGGCAGCCCCGCCGGCATGGGCGGCTGGCTCGAATATGCCATGGGAGCAGCCGCTCAATCAGATCTTGCAGTCGGTGGAGGGGCCGGTCGCCAAGATCATTGCCGTCATCATCATCGTTGTGACTGGGCTGACCCTCGCGTTCGGAGATTCGTCGGGCGGCTTCCGCAGGCTGATCCAGATCGTCTTCGGGCTGTCGATCGCGTTTGCCGCCTCGAGCTTCTTCCTGTCGTTCTTCTCCTTCGGCGGCGGCGTGGTGATCTGATGGATGAACCGGTCACAGGCTTTGTCGTGCCCGTTCACCGCGCGCTCACTGAGCCAATCCTGATGGGCGGCGCGCCGCGGTCGGTTGCGATCGTCAACGGCACGCTCGCGGCAGCCCTGGGGCTCGGACTTCGGCTCTGGATTGCGGGGCTTGTCCTCTGGTTCATCGGCCACATGGCCGCTGTCTGGGCCGCCAAGCGCGATCCCGCCTTTGTCGATGTGGTGCGCCGACATCTGCGCATTCCCGCACATCTCAACACCTGAGCCTCTGTCATGATGAATCTTGCCGAATATCGCCATTCCAACGCGCGCCTTGCCGACTTCCTACCCTGGGCAGCTCTCGTCGACGAGGGAATCATCCTGAACAAGGACGGTTCGTTCCAGCGGACAGCAAAGTTCCAGGGACCTGACCTCGATAGCGCAGTGTCGGCCGAACTCGTCGGTGTCGCCGGTCGTTTGAACAACGCCCTGCGCCGTCTGGGATCAGGTTGGGCGGTCTTCGTTGAAGCGCAACGCCATTTTGCGGGTGCTTACCCGCCAAACTCCTTTCCGGATGTCGCGTCTGCACTGGTTGACGCGGAACGCAGGGCTCAGTTCGAGGAGGCGGGTGCCCATTATGAGTCCAGCTACTTCCTGACCTTCCTCTACCTGCCCCCAGAGGAAGGGGCCGCCAAGGCAGAGCGACTGCTTTACGAGGGGCGCGATCGGACCGTTGGAGCGGACGCGCGCGAGGTCATCCGCGGGTTTATCGACCAGACCAATCGTGTGCTTCAGCTCGTTGAAGGATTCATGCCGGAATGCGCCTGGCTCGATGATCAGGACACGCTGACCTACCTGCACTCGACGATCTCGACCAAGCGTCATCGGGTTCGCGTGCCCGAAATTCCGATGTACATCGATGCGCTGTTGGCAGACCAGCCGCTGACCGGCGGGCTTGAGCCGATGCTGGGGGCAGCCAACCTGCGGGTTCTGACGATTGTCGGCTTTCCGGGCGCGACGACCCCGGGAATTCTGGATGATCTGAATCGCCTGCCATTCTCTTATCGTTGGTCGACCCGAGCGATCATGCTCGACAAGACCGATGCCACCAAGCTGCTGACCAAGATTCGTCGGCAGTGGTTTGCCAAGCGAAAATCCATCGGCGCCATCCTCAAAGAAGTCATGACGAACGAGGCGTCGACGCTGCTCGATACCGACGCGCACAACAAGGCGCTTGATGCAGACGCGGCGCTGCAGGAACTAGGCTCTGACCAGATCGGGCAAGCCTTTGTCACGGCGACCATCACGGTGTGGGACCGCGATCCCAATGCTGCCGACGAAAAGCTGCGGTTGGTCGAGAAGGTCATTCAGGGGCGCGATTTCACCTGCATGATCGAGACGGTGAACGCCGTCGAAGCCTGGCTCGGCAGTCTGCCGGGGCACGTCTACGCCAACGTGCGGCAGCCGCCGATCTCAACTCTCAACCTCACCCATATGATTCCGATGTCGGCCGTTTGGGCCGGTGAGGCGAGGGACCTCTACTTTAAGGGGCCGCCGCTTCTGTTCGGCAAGACCGAGGGATCAACGCCGTTCCGATTCTCGCTCCACGTCGGTGACGTCGGCCATACCCTTGTGGTGGGACCGACAGGCGCTGGCAAGTCAGTGCTGCTCGCGCTGATGGCGCTACAGTTCAGGCGTTATCCGAACTCTCAGGTCTTTGCGTTTGACTTCGGTGGTTCGATCCGGGCGGCCGCCCTTGCCATGGGCGGTGACTGGCATGATCTCGGTGGTGCATTGTCGGACGGAGGTGAACAACCCGTCGCCCTGCAGCCGCTGGCCTGTATCGATGATCCTTCCGAACGCGGATGGGCTACGGAATGGATCTGCGCAATCCTTGCTCGGGAAAAGGTCGAGATCACCCCGGAGGTCAAGGATCATCTGTGGTCGGCGCTGACATCTCTCGCTTCGGCGCCGAGGGAGGAACGGACCCTCACGGGCCTGTCCGTCCTGCTTCAATTGAACTCCCTGAAGCGCGCCCTGCAACCATACTGCCTGGGCGGACCTTCCGGGCGCTTGCTTGATGCTGAATTCGAGCGTCTCGGCGAGGCGTCGGTCCAGGCCTTTGAGACCGAAGGCTTGATCGGAACGAGTGCTGCGCCGGCTGTGCTGGCGTACCTCTTCCATCGTATTGGTGATCATCTCGATGGCCGGCCCACACTCCTGATTGTCGATGAAGGTTGGCTTGCCCTTGATGACGAGGATTTTGCAGGGCAACTCCGGGAATGGCTGAAGACGCTTCGGAAGAAGAACGCGTCCGTCATCTTCGCCACACAGTCGCTTTCGGACATTGATGGCTCCGCGATTGCACCGGCTATCATCGAAAGCTGCCCAACACGCCTGTTGCTGCCGAATGAACGGGCGATCGAACCGCAGATCACTGCCATCTACCGCCGTTTCGGCCTCAATGACCGCCAGATCGAGCTTCTGAGCCGGGCAACGCCAAAGCGCGACTACTATTGCCAGTCTCGTCGCGGCAATCGGATGTTCGAACTTGGCCTTGGTGAGATTGCACTCGCCTTCACCGCAGCCTCTTCCAAAGCAGACCAGGCTGCCATCACGCAGCTCATGGCCGAACATGGACCCGACGGCTTTGTGCCTGCCTGGCTCAATCAACGTGGCGTCGCCTGGGCGAACGATCTGATCCCCAATCTCGTCAATCTGGAGAAATCGCTATGAGGCGTCTTGGCCTGTTGGCGGCTGCTGGCACCGTCGCGCTGATGCTTGGCGCCCCGGTACCCGCGCAGGCGCAGTGGATCGTCTTTGATCCCAACAACTACGTTCAGAATGTTCTGACTGCCGCGCGGGAGCTGCAGCAGATCAACAATCAGGTCACCTCGTTGCAGAACGAGGCGCAGATGCTGATCAATCAGGCCAGGAATCTGGCAAACCTGCCGTATTCATCGTTGCAGCAACTGCAATCCTCGATCCAACGCACCCAGCAATTGCTGGCCCAGGCTCAGCGCATTGCCTACGACGTGCAGCAGATCGATCGTGCCTTCTCGACCAGCTATGCACCGGCGACCGGCAGCCAGTCGAACCAGTTACTCATCTCCAACGCTCAATCGCGCTGGCAAAATACTTACTCGGCAACGCAGGACGCACTTCGTGTCCAGGCCGGCATCGTTGGCAATCTCGACACCAATCGCATCCAGACGTCTGCCCTCGTAACCTCGAGCCAGAGTGCCAGTGGCGCCTTGCAGGCAACTCAGGCCGGCAACCAGATTCTCGCGCTTCAAGCGCAACAACTTGCCGATCTCACAGCGGCCGCGGCGGCGCAGGGCAGGGCGCAGAGCCTCGAAGCGGCTCAGCGCGCTTCGGCTCAGGATCAGGGGCGAGAGCAGCTCCGGCGTTTCCTGACGCCAGGACAGGGCTATCAATCCTCCAACGTGCAGATGTTCCACTGATGACCGATGTAAGGGCATTCAAGGCGCTGTCGCTGCTCACGACAATCGGCCTGGTGGCCGTCGCGGCCTGCACGATTCAGCTGCGTGGCCGCGACGAATCTGGGTCGGCGCCGAAGGCGGAGCAGAGGACCGATGCAGCCAACGCCGATCTCGTACGTTGTCGTGGCGTCACTCCGGAGGAGACGGCAGGCTATCGCCACTGCCAGCAGATTTGGGCTGAAAACCGGCGCCGCTTCCTTGGCAGGAAAGACGGCGTCCTAACTCCCAGCCTCGATGACTCAACCAGCTCGATACCTGCCCAAAAGGATCAAAGCCGGATCCCTCAGGGATATCCAAGCCTGGCGACACCTGAGGCGAACAAGCCATGACTGGTACGGGGATCATTGACCAGTTCCTGGAAACGTTCACGCGTTACATCGATAATGGCTTCGGGCTGCTGGGGAGTGATGTCGGATATCTCGCAACGACCCTTGCTGCGATCGACATCACGCTCGCCGCGTTGTTCTGGAGTTGGGGAACTGACGAAGATGTCATCGCGCGCCTCGTCAAGAAGACGCTCTTCGTGGGGGTCTTCGCCTACCTCATCGGGAACTGGAACAGCCTGGCGCGCATCGTCTTCGAGAGCTTTGCCGGTCTTGGACTGAAGGCATCGGGCGCAAGCCTGTCCGCATCCGATTTCCTGAGACCTGGAAAGATCGCTCAAGTCGGGCTTGACGCCGGCCGACCGTTACTCGACTCGATTTCCAACCTGATGGGCTACATCAGCTTCTTCGAGAATTTCGTCCAGATTATCGTCCTTTTGTTCGCTTGGATCGTGGTGCTGCTCGCCTTCTTCATTCTGGCGATCCAGCTCTTCGTTACCCTGATCGAGTTCAAGCTCACCACGCTGGCCGGCTTTGTGCTCATTCCCTTTGGCTTGTTTGGCAAGACCGCCTTCGCGGCCGAGCGGGTCTTGGGCAACGTCATCTCTTCAGGGATCAAGATCTTGGTCCTGGCCGTCATCGTTGGAATCGGCTCGACCCTATTCTCGCAGTTTACCGCAGGCTTCGGCGGCGCTCAGCCGACCATCGAAGACGCGATGACGCTGGTGCTCGCGGCGCTCGCCTTGCTGGGCCTCGGTATCTTCGGTCCGGGTATCGCAAACGGCCTGGTGTCAGGCGGACCGCAACTCGGCGGCGGCGCCGCAATTGGAACAGGCCTTGCTGCTGGCGGCATTGTTGCGGCGGGCGCGGGTCTTGCCGCCGGCGGTGCTGGTCTCGCTGGAGGCGCGATCGCGGGCGCCGCGCGCGGTGGCGGCGCTGTCTTGAGCGGAGCATCCGCGGCTTATCGAAGCGGCGGCCTTGCTGGCGTCGCGGAGGCCGGCGCTTCCGCTGCGATGAGTCCGTTGCGTCGTGCAGCCGCTGCGCTCGGCGGTGGTGGGGAAGCCGGCGCGCAGGGCGCGAGCACTTCGGCTGAAGGGCAGCCCGATTGGGCGCGTCGCATGAAGCGTGCCGAGACTGTTCGGCACGGTGCGTCGGCAGTCAGCCACGCAGTCCGCTCAGGTGATCACGGCGGCGGCGGCTCTTCCGTCGATTTGTCTGAGGGAGAGCGCTGACACTCAGCCACTGCGCCTTCGCGACTCGCTGCTGAAACGCAGACACCACACAACTCGAAACCGATCACTTGATCTCAGGGGCAATAATCGATGTTCAAACGACCTTCCGTACACTACGGGCGTATGCCCGGGCCGATCACGCCTTACCAAAAGGCAGCGCAGGTGTGGGACGAACGCATTGGATCTGCCCGCGTGCAGGCCAAGAACTGGCGCTTGATGGCGTTCGGCTGCTTGATGTTATCAGCCGGTCTCGCAGGGAGCCTTGTTTGGCAATCGAGCCAAGGCTCGATCACGCCCTGGGTGGTTGAAGTGGACCATCTCGGCCAGGCCCAACGGGTTGCACCGGCCAACATCGACTATCAACCCACTGATGCGCAGATCGCCTACCATCTAGCGCGTTTCATCGAGGATGTCAGAGGGCTACCGGCTGACGGCATCGTTCTACGCCAAAACTGGCTCCGGGCTTATGATTTTACGACCGATCGTGGCGCCGCTGCGCTCAACGACTATGCGCGCAACAATGACCCCTTTGCCAAGCTGGGCAAGGCCCAAATCTCAGTCGACGTATCAAGCGTCATTCGCGCGTCGTCGGAGAGCTTTCGGGTCGCGTGGACCCAGCGCATCTACGATAACGGCTCGTTGAGCTCGACTGAGCGCTGGACTGCAATTCTCTCGATCGTGATCGAGACGCCGCGCGATGCCGAGCGCCTGCGCAAAAACCCCCTTGGCGTCTATGTCCGCGCCATCAACTGGTCAAAGGAGTTGAGTCAGTGACCAAGACGCCGCATGACGTTCGTTCGAACCGCCCCATCCCGCACAATTGGGCACCGTCGGAACTCGTGGCCGCGAAGCGAGCAATTCTGTTTGCGCTGCTGGTCGGTTCCTCGGCGCTCGGCGGGTGCGCGACCTACATTCCGCCGGAGATCAGCTATGATGCGGAAGTGCCTCCGTTGCCGGCAGCTCCCGCGCCTCTCGACGACAGATTGCGACCGCTTCACGTTCCACCGCTCTGGAAGCCGGTTCTCGGCGGCAAGAAGGGAGGAAAAGAAGACGCAGAACCGGTGAGCCGGGTTGAGACGGCAAATAGCGCGGCCCGCGTCGAACCGCGCAAGCGGGGGTATTTCAACGCGGCGCAAATCTACGCCTATAGTCCCGGGGCGCTCTATCAGATTTACGCCGCGCCGGGGCAGATCACGGATATCGCGCTCGAAGAGGGAGAACAGTTGACGGGATCTGGGCCGATCGCGGCCGGAGATACCGTACGCTGGGTCGTAGGAGATACCGAGAGCGGGAACGGCGACACGCGACGCGTCCACATCTTGGTCAAGCCGACCCGCGCGTCAATCGAGACCAACCTGGTTGTCAATACCGATCGGCGCACCTATCTGATCGAGCTCCGCTCCCGCGAGCGGCCATATATGCCATCCGTTGCTTGGTACTATCCGGAAGCGGTCCGCGAACGATCTCGTTCGCTCGCTCTGAAGCCCGTTCTTCCGGACCCGGCGCAGCGCATCTCTCGCTATGCCATCGAAGGGGACAGTCCTCCTTGGCGGCCGCTCGCCGCATATGACGATGGCCGCAAGGTCTACGTCGAGTTCCCGCAGGGCATTGTGCAGGGAGTGATGCCTCCGCTCTTTGTGATTGGCCCTGACGGCAAAACCGAACTCGTCAATTACCGCGCCTACGGCAACGTTCTGATCGTGGATCGGCTCTTCGCGGCCGCCGAACTCCGGCTCGGCGGTGAGCACCAGCAGAAGGTCAGGATCGTCAGGACCGACGGGAGGCCGTCATCATGAATGCGCCGAACGAGAACGATCAGGTTCAAGTCGCTCCGCCGCAAACGCAAAAGGAACAGTCAGTGAGCTTTCGCTTGAGAGCAGAGCATCCGCCTGTGACACGGTTGTCGCGAAAGATCCTGGCCGGCGGGAGCGCGGTTGCTTTGCTCGTCATCGGCAGCGCGGTGCTATGGTCGTTGCAAAACAATCGCTCCCGCAATCAGGCGGCCGACGAGCTTTACAGTACCGACCATCACAATGTTGCCGATGGCATTACGATACTGCCGAAGGACTATGCTGGCGTTCCGCGCCAGGTCGTTCCGCAACTAGGTCCGCCGCTTCCCGGCGACCTCGGTCGACCGATCCTTGCCGCTCAAGGTTTGTCGCCGACAAGTGGCGCTGATCCCGACAAGCAGCGCCAGGATCAAGAGACCGAAGCAGCCCGCATCAGTCATCTGTTCGCATCGACAAATGGGCAAGAAATGCGTCCGTCCGCCGCTGCGGCGGTTGGAAGTGACCGCGCCGTGCCGGCGAGCGCAACGAGCACGGGCGATGATGGATCTGCGCAGAACGGCCAGGACCGCAAGCTTGCCTTTGTCAACGCCTCTGTGGACCGCCGCACGGTAAGCCCCGACCGGGTCACCAGGCCCGCCTCACCCTACGTCGTGCAGGCTGGGACGGTGATTCCGGGAGCGCTGATCACTGGGATCCGATCGGACCTGCCAGGCCAAATTACCGCCCAGGTCACCGAGAATGTTTTCGACACACCGACCGGCCGCTTTCTGCTTGTGCCACAAGGAGCGCGTCTGATCGGCACCTACGATAGCCAGGTCACTTTCGGCCAGTCCCGCGTCCTGCTCGTCTGGAACCGGCTGATCATGCCGAACGGACGTTCTATCGTTCTCGAGCGGCAGCCTGGCGCTGACACCGCCGGCTATTCAGGCCTTGAAGACCAGGTCGACGATCACTGGGGTGAACTATTCAAGGCTGCGGCACTATCGACGTTTCTGGCGGTCGGGACCGAACTGGGTGCCGGCTCGGACAATAACAGCAACGACAGCGCAATCATCCAGGCATTGCGACACGGCGCCTCGGACTCATTGAACCAGACCGGACAGCAGGTAGTTCGGCGTAGCATTAACGTCCAGCCCACTCTGACCGTTCGACCCGGCTTTCCGGTTCGCGTTGTCGTCAATCGCGATCTTATACTTGCGCCTTATGGAGGATAGAGGATGCCCAAGTTAAGAATAGGAGCGCTGCCAGACGACAAGCCGGTCAAGATCAACACTGAGCTTCCGGCGTCAGTCCATCGCGATCTCATCGCCTATGCAGAGGCCCTGGCCCGCGAAAATGGACAGCGCATCGATCCGACAAAGCTGATCGCGCCCATGCTGGCGCGCTTTATGGCCACGGACCGCGGATTTGCAAAGGCAAGACGAACCGATCATTCTCCAGGAGCCGGCGGAGGCGAGGGATAGCGTTCCGCTAATAGATTGAGGAATCGCTTCAGAGCGGGATTTTCATTGTCGTCGCGCCAGTGCGCATAGAAGTCCACCCGGCTCGGTCCCGCTCCGTCCTGCAACTCCCGGTACACTAGGCCAGCGAAACTTGCACCAATATCCGATTCCATCACCAGACTGAGCCCCATGCCCATACTCGTCAGACTCTTGATGATGCCCCGGCTTACGTCATGGCGCTCCACCCTGGGGCGATCGTCTGTTAGCACGAGCTTCGAATTCAAGAGATCCTCAAGTTCGCGTCCAGGATCGTACTCACTTAGAAGGATCTTTTCGTTACGCAAATCGGTCCAGTAGACGATCTCGCGCGCCGCCAAGCAGTGATCTTGGGGCAGCGAGACTAGGATGCGTTCGCTCCAGAGCAGGAGGGATTTGGTATCCTTTGAAGGTAGACGTCCAGGGCCAACGACAACGTCGATTTTTCCGTTACGGAGGGCAGTCATCAGACGGAAGCGAGAGCGCTCCATCGTTGCCAATTCGATCCGCGGGAGCAGCTTCTTAAAATCACCTATTGTCGCTCGCAAATTGCCGGCAGACATGGATGTAAAGAAACCGATGACGAGATGGCCAGTGTCGCCGCAATCACCGGACCTTCCCGTGTCGACGAGCATGTCGACTTGTTCCAGGATCGACCGCGCAATTCGCAGAACCGCGCGGCCAGCCAGAGTAGGCTTGACTCCTCCGCTGGAGCGCTCAAACAGTGAAGTTCCCACCAAGTACTCGAGCTGGCCGATTGCGCGGCTAAAGGCGGTATGCTGGATCGAAAGCGCTTCTGCTGCTCTTCGGAAGCTTCCGTAGTCACAAGCGATAACGGCTAACCGGAGCTGTCGAAGATCAACAGCATTAGATGTTTTCCGCCGATCGCTTCGCCTACCACTTTCGGTCATTTCCAATGTCCGATTACAACCGTAAAATAGGAAGCCGCGCTCCACGCGGGGACCTTTCCAAGCATTCGAACTCGCGACGAGACAACGACACTCCGTTGATTCCATCTGGGCTCCACAGCTTCCGGCGCACGAGTGTGTGAAAATACATCGCCATAAGCTGCAGAACGCGTCCATCGGTCCTAATGCGCTGTTCGTATTTTTGCCTCCGCTTATCCGTCGCGAACGTCAACATTGCAACCGGTCCACGTCCATCGTGTATGGGGATCGTGAATCCAAATCGAATTCCGAATGCAGAAGCCTCTTCGAAAAAATTCTGCTGTAGCGGCGGAGTGCCCTTGGACAACAAGTCTACGCCCCAGTTACCCGTAGCGGCAAATACTGTTGCGCCTCCTTCCGGGCGTCTCACGAGTCGCTTGAGGGAAGGCAGTACGTGATCGAACCGCGGTTTTAGTGCGGCGCAAATCTACCGCGATTCAGGGCTCGCTCAACACCAGGCTGGCCAGCGCTGCAAGTGGGTACAGATAGTATCTACCGATGCCGACCGCTTTAGCTCATAGCTCCTATCGAAAGTGCTTTCAGGACGTGAGTCCCGCGCTGAATTCCTCCATCCATCATAACGTCGAGCCGATTGCCCACGGTATCGACGACTTCCGCAAGCTGATCGAAAGGCGCGCGCGCTCCGTCTAGTTGTCGGCCACCATGGTTTGAAAGGATAATACCCGAAGTCGATCGCTCGCTTTGCATCATCGGAAGACATGATTTCCTTTAGACAGAAGTGGCCGCCCCAAATCTTCACCATTTCCGCCACGTCATCCCAATTCATAGATGGATCGAGCATTTCAGTAAAATAACGTCCAATCGACTTTGTGCCCGCGTCAATGTCGACGTGGTTCTCTAGTTGAGGCAGGCTAAACCGTGCATGTGTGGCATGGTCAAGCATCCATCTTGGCTTCATGGCGAATTGCAGCATTCCGGGGATCGTCAGGTGAAAAGGAATGCTAAAGCCTGTCCGGATATCTCGCTCGCGATTTCCCCCAGTAATGCCGTCCACCGTTAACATCATGACTTGGACACCAACTGCCCTCGCTCGCTGCATCATGGCTCGATTGAGTCCTCGATCCCGATGCTAGTAGAATTGATACATTTGAGGCGTGTCGTGCGCTTTGCGCAGCTCTTCCAAGCTGACGGTACCAAGAGATGAGGCGCCGAACATGGTGCCGAACTTCGCAACGGCTGCCGCGACGGCCCGCTCGCCGTCCTGGTGGAACAACCTCTGAAGCGCTGTGGGTGAGCAGTAAAAGGGCAGCGCCAACTTCTGGCCCATCACCGTCACGGATAGGTCTACTTCGCTGACACCTTGCAAGACGTTTGGAACGAGATCGCACTCTTCAAAGCTCTGCGCGTTACGGCGCTGACTGATCTCATCATCGGCTCCACCATCTATATAGTTGAAAATCGCCCCGGGTAGGCGCTGACGTGCAAGTTTTCGAAATTCGTGAAAATTCAAGCGATCATCTAAGCGCATACATCACACTTCAAAAGTATCTGACCACGTTGCTAACGAGGAATTCGAAAGAGCTATGCCTGCGAGGTGATCCATATGTGAACATCTCAGAAAGTCAATCAATCAACACGGAGGATCTGTACGCCTTTTCAAAGCGCGCTTGCTGATCAGATTTCCTGAACATCAGAATCAGGCGATGTTGGTTCTCTACCATTGCTCTCTCTCATATTGTTCGTAGCCAATTCGGATCGAGTTGCTCCAACGTTTGTTAGAGGGCGTAGTATGCAGGACCGTTTTATCGCAGTGGTGCGGGATGAAACCATTGTTAAAGCACCCTTAGCGCACGCGTGTATCACCAATGCGTCCCCGTAATGAGACGGATATCGCGCGCGACGTATCGGTGGGCATCAATTGCATTGAGTGCCACCTCTTGTTGCTTCAGTCGGGCAACAGCGGCGTCAGCACTATCGCGGAGATCGCGATCTGCGGTGGACGATCCATCTTCATAGGCGACTGACGGGCAGCGGCGTTCAGCCGAGAGCGTCTCGCCACCTATTTTAATTCAATGGTCCAAATAGCGTTGATGCCGACCAAAATTACGATGACGCAGGGTAGACAACGAGCATGACAAATTCTGAACCGATTGTTCTTGATGCGCTGGTGCTGGGCGGCGGCTTTGGGGGCAT
>WBZQ01000163.1_pt1 | contig 60719 bp, 63 predicted proteins | sample 5204251 | NCBI WGS metagenome assembly WBZQ01 (sample SAMN12412402, study PRJNA552823) | activated sludge metagenome | isolation source: activated sludge from nitrification reactor of wastewater treatment plant... | place: USA: Virginia | collected 2017-09
CGCCGCTGCACCGGTTCATCCCCACTCGCGCGGGGAACACTCAAATCTTCTTCCGGATCTTGTAGGTGATCGGCGGTTCATCCCCACTCGCGCGGGGAACACTACGCCGAGGCAGAGCAGCGCGAGACTAATAGAGGTTCATCCCCACTCGCGCGGGGAACACCACATCACCCCTTCTCTCGATAGATCGTGAGACGGTTCATCCCCACTCGCGCGGGGAACACGTGGATACGGAGCATAGACGCATCCGAATCGACGGTTCATCCCCACTCGCGCGGGGAACACTGCCTAATCAACATCCGAAACAAGTGAAAACCCGGTTCATCCCCACTCGCGCGGGGAACACACTTCTTTCATCACATTGATCTATCAGGACAATTTATTGTCCCTAAGATCTACCGATTAACTTTGCGACCAGATCCCCTACTACAACGACTGGGTTGTTTGAGTATTGGGATCGCTTTCAGGGAGAAAACTCACCAGCTTTGCACCATCAATTTCAACGGGAATTCGCCGGTTAATTCCCAACGTGACAAAATCGAATCCCGCTTCATTATTCGTGCGCCAGGCCATGACTGCATTCCCTTCTCCGATGCCGATTTCAACTTGGCTCCAAATATAATCCCGCACTTTTATCGAATAGTTGCCGACATAGACCCCGGCCCGGATCTCCAATAACCAGACTGCGAGCCGTCCACGAAGCCGAGGTGGTGCATTTTCAAGTACGATGACCAGCATCGCCGATATTCTCCTGATTAGGGATGGCTGGAGGCACTTGCTCTTCAAACGGGGCAGGCCGAGGAATTTCTCCTGCCGCCAACATCTCCTCAATGCCGGGAATGATGCGTTCCAGCAGCTTGGTCTGGCGGAAGCTGTCGCGACAGGCCAAGCGCACTTGCTGCTCGGCATTCAGCGGATTCTTGGCGGCAATTCGAAAGGCTAAAGGCACAACCGTCTCGAATTTGTAGATATCGGCCACATCATAAACAAATGACAACGGCTTCCCCGTGTGAATAAATCCAATCGCCGGGGCATAGCCCGCAGCCAATACCGCCGCCTCTGTCACGCCATACAAACAGGCCGTGGCGGACGAGAGACAGCGATTCGCGATGTCGCCTTGATCCCAGTCTTCCACGTCATAGTTCCGCGCCTTCCATTGGACGCCTACCTGTGCCGCCACCCGCTTGTACATCTCACGCACACGAGCGCCTTCAATGCCTCTCAGTTGCTCGACAGAACGGCGTTGGGGAGGCTCCTCACCAAACCGCAACGCATACATCTTGCGCACCACCTTCAGACGCAATTCGTCATCGAGTGCTAGCTTGGCCTGATAGAGCAGCCGGTCGGCCCTCGCACCGCCAGGCTGACCAGCCGAGTACAACCTCACCCCCGCCTCCCCGATCCACACCAACAGCGTGCCAACTCTGGCCGCAAGTGCACAGGCTGCGTGAGACACCCGTGTGCCGGGCTCCAACATCAAGCACACCACGCCCCCAACAGGAATATGCGTTCGCACTCCGCTTTTATCGACGACCACAAAGGCACCGTCCAGCACATCAAGATGCCCATACTCGATGTAGAGCACAGACAGACGCTCTTTAATCGGGATAGGTTTCAGAGGGGGGAGCATGTCTGCCATGCAATGACTCCGATCGTGCCCAGGTCATGCCATCGATACTACAGATAGCAGTCCAAGCCCCAATGCTTTGCCATGACCGATGCCTGTTTGCAGCACCGTCACAAAGGCCTTTTCATCTATGACGGTAAGCACGCCATCGTATAACACGGAGAAAATGCGAATCTGATTTCCTTGATGCTGCATGCCGGTGAGCATCTGCTCTTGAGATACTCGCACATCGACTCGCGCCTCCTCTGCATCAGACAAGTCGAATGTTGGCAACTTCGGAAGCACAAACCCGTGCGCCTCGCCCTTACGCTGAATCCATTGTTCCTGATCGAGGAGTTGGAGCAAACCCTGCCGCTTACCATTGCGGCTGACGCAGGGGTTGGCTCGCAGCCGGAATCGAAAGCGCTGGCCGGTTGTGAGAGCGTCCAACCTCAGGCGAGCCCTCAGATCAAGCGGAGGATCGGCCTGAGCCAGCCACCCCTTCACACCAATGCGGTCCCAGCTAGGGAGGGTACGGCTCTGAACGAGAACGCGCGGGGTTCCGTCGGAACCTGTCTCCGGCTCCAGCCGCCAGAGGATTTCTCCTCCGGGACATTTTGTGTCTGGCAAACTGAACGCTCGACACAGAGTCGCATGAAGCTGATACGGGTCTGACAGATCGCGCCGAGCCTCACGGCAGCGTGGATCAAGGTGGATCCTATGCAGGAACATGACTCACCCCCTGAGGAAAAAGAATCCATTCCGAACGGACAAACCGCGCACCGAATCGCCGCTCGGCAAACGAGGACAGGAGTTGATCCATCCGCAGCACACCTGAGACATCCTCTGATTCTAGAGACACCAACAGCTTTTCGGGCAATTCTTCCCATCTCCGTTGTGTCGCAATCCACGGATGACGGGTTAACACCTCACGCAATGGTCCATCCTGTATTGCGTGCTCCATCCAAATCGGTTCGGATGGCACATAGGATTTTCGTCCCAGAGCCAGTGGCCAGACTGGATCTCGCAACGCGGCATGAACTCTCTCTAGCAGTGCACGGTCATTGCCAGCCAACGCAACGAGAAATGCGGCATCTGCAAGATAGAACCGATGTGAGACGACTCCATCCTTGGACTGAGTACCATCTGCCTTGATGATAGAGTCATTGTCAGCACAACCCGCGGTCTGATAATCGCGTCTGGGAACTCCAGGTCGATCATGCCGAACCCCCATTGCCAACTGGGCAATCGACTGAAGATCGTCCCAGTTGGCACGGTCGATTCCCATCGCGGCAGCGAGTAGGCCCACGACACCAGACTTGCTGGGCTCCTTTCCGGTATCGCGCTGGTCAAACCGGCTGGTCGTCCCCCATGACTGCATGGGACCGATCAGTCGAAGCAACAGAGTCGCCATTATTCACTCCTTTACAGCAGCGAGACTTTTCGCCAGTAATTCCTTTAGGCTGTTCACAGCAGTTCCGAACCCGTCAAGCTTGATCTCCGTGAGGTTCATTACGAAGGTCTGTCCGTCACCACCATACACAGCTCGCAGCTTCTTTGATTTATCGACCAGCTTCTCCGCGGACACTCTAGTCAGGGATTCGTCCTTGCGGGCACGAAGAGCCATTTCAAAGGCATTGGCAAGATTTGACGGCGCCGTATTGCGACGAATGGACACCGCCACAAATTCCGGCTGATTGTGTGCGGCGAAGGTATTTTGCTTACCGGTCGGTTCAGCAACAACGAAACCTTCAAGAAATGCCTTCAATCCTTTCTCCGCAAGCTCTGCATCACTTTGAAGATTAGATTTTAGTTGTTCCCAATCGACCACGGCGTAGCGGTAAAAGCAGGCCGAGTTGAACTCCACCGTGCCCATCATGTCAGCCCCAGAAGTGTCCTCCGGCTTCAAATCGTCCACGGCCGTATAGAAATCAAACTCCCGCTCGACTGCGTGAGTCGAGATCGCGTGGGCCACCTGGCAGGCAGCGTGCTGGTTCTTCTCCGGCATGTCCGCAAGCATGCGGCCAAAGAGGGCCACATCCACAGCTTTGCCACCGTTGAATACTTTATCGAGCGCCTTCTTGAGTTCAGGATGAGCGCCTTGAGCTGCTTGTTTCTTGGCTTTTCCGGCCTTCTTTCCCTCTACAGGAGATGGAGTGGTTGGACTAATGGACTTCCATTTCTCGTGGATAATATCCGCAATGCTGGAGATTTCTCGCTCGCCTAAAAACACTAGATACTCGCTTTTTCCATCATCCTTGATAGAGAGCTCCATTGCGGCTAGAGCCTGACGCGTTTTCTCGTCAGCCTCAGCCTCACTGTGTCCTTTCGCAACGAGAGACTTGGTTATTCGCTCCAGAATACGTTTTGTACGGTGGGCCAAATCACCTGAGGCCAGGGCCCCATTCTCGACCAATCCTTTGAAGTGTTGACGCACAGCCCTTTTCTGGCACTGACTAGAGAGCCGCGCACGACGACTACCTCCAAACCAGGCATCTTTGGGGGCGCCGGTGTCATCACGGTTCAGGTTTGATGGAGCAAAGTTTTGCAGCGCGTGAATCTCGATCAAGGTCTTCATGCTGGCAATTCCTCCGGGGTAGTCAGTTCGGTCTCTGTGTTGTCTTCCAGGTTTCGATAGAAGTCTTGCGCCCACCTGTTCTGGGTGCGCTTCCGACCATCGTTCCAATACAGCAGACCGACCAGAAGCGCATCAAAATCTATGGGTTGATCTTTAAGTAGCGCAATCATCTGACGCAGATTGTGCGGCAACTGATCGACGTCGGAATCAAGCAATGTAATGAAGCGCCGTTCGGTGCTGGTGGACCCGGTAGCCGCCTGATACGCCGCGCACGCCCTTCCAATGGACATTCGGCTATCTGTACGACCCTCCCGCCAGTGGGCCGCCCAAAGACCTGCAACCAGGTAGTACATCTCCCTTCGCCATGAATCGCTTTCGCCCTTCACAAACGGCTCAACGTAAGGGTAGGCGGGCACGAAAGTCCCCGGCTCAAACGCCAAGCTGCGCCGTAGCACGGCTCGCACTTTGGTGTCCTTTTTATTGAGCCCCTCCAACCACTCAATGAATCTGCTCATGCGCCCTCCATTGCCGGTGTGAGTTTGAGGATTTCCTCGTCGAGTTCTCTCAACTTAGCCCGCACAGGCCCTTCAGCTTTCACCAATGCCCGGATGGCCCAAACATCGCCTGTAGATACCAAGATGCGATGTTGCTCCCAAGATTGACTCAATGCGTCTTTGACAAACTGCAACCACTGACAGCGAATATCCTCGGGGTCACGGTCAAAGGAGTAGTGCTGCAAAATCTCATGAAAACGGGCTTCCAAGACAGACCAGTACCAAGAGTCCGTGGGCATTTGAGCTACGAATTTCTTAATATCGCTAGCGTCGGGCTCTCGTTCTCCTCGACTGAGAAGATTGCGGGCGTAGGATCGACACGCCAACCAGAGATATTTCTGTACGTCTTCTGCTTCCTGAAGAAGCTGTCGGATTTCTGTTCGGACGGAACGATTGCCAGTTAGCGCCTCCGGCAGTGCGAACCTCTCCATACGCCAATACTCGATCTTTGCCTTGTTGTTCGCTTGACCGAGAACCAATACCGATCTCGGGAACCGCGCTAAATTTGACCGAGTTAGTCTGAGTGCGTGCTCAATCACTTGGGGTGCCAACTGAGACTGGTCGGGTAGCAGCGAATCAAAGTCTCGCCATAGACCCCGGTCTCGAAACTGTATTGGCAATTTCCCGTACTTGTCATTGATTCTATAGCCCAGCATAGGATCCACCTGATCCACAGAGGAGTCTTCAACGCCGGAGGCGAACGCCAGCTTTTCGACACGACCGAAATTGTCTTGAGCTAAGCGGATAGACCTGATTCGCCAGGTGTAGCGGTCGGCAAGGCCACTTGATGCTCTCTTAACTCCCTGTCGCAATGTCTCAACCGCTTCTGGTTCTCGTTCCCATAGAGGACGGTCGCCGCCAGCGATTTCTCTGTTTTCTGGGATGAGAGCAAAAAGTAGGGTGTCCTGAAGATCAACCCCCATAGGTAGAATGATTGCAGCGGTGGCAGAAGGAGCTGTGCCAGTATGAGCAAGTTCGCTCTTGCCACAACTCACGGAAAAGGTTTGGGTGGCTAGAATCCAGCGAGCAGCAGCAGATTCAGAAATGGTCCCTGGGGCCTCAACGTCCACATGATCGAACAATACCTTAGCATTGTCAGCATTGTGCTCGGCGGCAAGTACGGTCCAAGATCTCCATGTACTCGGTTCAAAGTTTGGAATCTGTCCAAACGGATACTTCTCATCGAACAACCAGAAGCGATCTTTCCATTTTTCCAGATAGACTCTGACTTTTTCACTAGGCAGTCCATCCCTGAACAGTTTCTTGGCTTGATCGATGTCAGTCGGTCCCTCCAGAGCGCGGTACAAGACGGCGAGCAAGAATCGGTGCAGAGCAGCCACGATCAGCGGTGACTGATCTTCGATGGCCGCGACTTCCTTGGCTCGAAGGAGAACGTCTTGTATACTCAATTCCCCACGGCTTCCATCGAGAAACCGAACCGGAATCCACTTCTCATCAATCAGGTTGAATCGGCTCATTCGCTCTCCTTCGGCTCATACACCAGTCCTAAATCGCTATCGAGTCGTACGGTAGCATCCTCAATCCATCGTCCATTCTCGCTTAGCCGCAGCGGGAAGCAGTTACGCAAGAGCGGCGACTCCTTCCAGGCTTCCGGCACCCCTAAACTTCTGAACCTCTGCACCACACTCTTGCGCGCGAGACTCATGGCTCGTAGAAACCATGTTTTGGACCTGTCAAAATCCGGAGTTACTTTGGAGTCGTAGGGATCTTCCGACCATAAGGGAATCACAACAACTGAATCTTCTCCTAACCTGGTCTGTGCCATAAGGGTTCGATGCATCCCAGGTTCATCCTCGTCGTAAAGTACAAATCTCGAAGGATCGTTCCATGACGCGTCATCGGGAAAACCTATAATGGCTTGGTTCGCCTGCCCTGTATGAGCGATTGTCTTTCCATCACTGGTCATCAAAGCATTGTCCAATCGCTCCTGCACTGACTCAGGCACACCAACCTGCTCCTCGTACACCGCCTGCACAAGGGAATCAATCTCGTCTGGAAGCGTGACCTGCTGCTTCCCTCGCATTAGGTTCCACGTACGCAAAAGGATGTCCTCACGATAGACCGCGCCCCACCAGAGCGGCTTTCCAAACGAGGGAGGCGCGTCGCCGGCAAGCCCCGCGGCCAAAAGAACCGGTTCCATCACCGGCCTTACTGACCGTGCGTGTCTCCACAGCCGTCCCGCACGTTGGAGCATAAGATCGATGGGTGCAAGATCGGTCGCGATCACGTCGAAATCCAAATCAAGGCTTTGCTCTGCCACTTGAGTCGCGATGAGAATTTTTCGGCCGGTGCGATGGGAAGATACTCCAAAGGCCTCTAGCGCCTGCTGTTCTCGTTGTTGTCTCGTGTTTGCCGGAAAGCGAGCATGAAAGAGGAAAATTTCCGTTCCATCTGCCAGGCGCTTGCCAACACGCTGACCTCCCCGTCTCACAGGCTCACCGTCAGGAAATAGCTGGTATAGGTCCTGGGCCCGTTGAACGGTATTGAGGAGCGCCAGGCCCATGCCCCCCATAGTAAGGTGCGCCTCTAGGGCGGCACGCATCTCGGGTAAGGTCGGGGGAAGCATTTGCAGTCGCACTGTTTGGCGACGTGCCGGATCAGCCTGAAAATGTTTCTGGCGTACTTTCTCACCATGTTGAAAAACAGATAGGCGCGGATATTCCATCTCTTGTTCAAGCCATGTAGTGGTTACGACAGTGGCAATTTTTCGACGAATCGATGGTGGGAGCGTTGCGGAAAGAAGAACTACGGATGATCCAAGCGCGAGAAGCCAGCGCAACAGGTGAATGAGGAGTGTGCCCGTATAGGCGTCATAGGCATGGATTTCATCGAAGACAACGACTCTATTTGCGAGGCCCCAGAGCCGCACGAAGTTGTGCCGAACCGGAAGAATCGGCAACAGCGCTTGGTCCACCGTTCCCACGCCGTATTCAGATAGTAGCGCTCGCTTCTTATTCGTGAACCATTCCCCGGCTCGTACTCGCCCTTCCTTCTCATCCCATATGCCGGTGGGCTTTAATTGTTGGAATGCTTCATTGAGCAATGCCCCGCCATGCACGAGCTGCAAATCGAGCTGCCTGCTCAGTCCTTGACCACTAAGAAACTTCAGGGTCCGTTCAAACATGGCATTGCTAGTCGCCTTGGTCGGTAACGCGATGTACAGCCCTCGATGCCCGAACTGGCGCTGAAGTTCTAGATGAGCAAAAAAGGCAGCTTCCGTCTTGCCTTCGCCCATCGGGGCCTCAAGCAACAGAATCGCGGGGGCCTTCAACTCGGTGAGTGCTTCGGCCACCGCCTGCTGTAAGGGACGGGGCGCAAAGCCGAATACATCCTGGAAGGATTTTGATTTTGAAGCCAACGGGCATTTAGGTCCCCATCCGATTGCTTTCAAGGCTTGCTCGGCACAGATTCGCCTCTTTTCAAACCAAGATTCCAAGTCGTCACAATCGGCAGGACCTCCAAATGCAAACCTTTCTTCATTCGAAGCCACCCAATCGGCAAAACTGGTGAGTCCCGCGAGCAACATAAAGTCGGGACCGGAAAGGCCTTCTTTCGTTGGGATGAATGTTGGCTTCAGGACTTCTATGAGCGCGTTTAAAATTTCATGCCGTGCTTTAGCCCACCCATCTTTCCCAATGGCACGCCTGTCGCCACTCAAAGAATCAATGAGCCTCGGGGACGCTCTCTCTCCGTGATGACACCCAACCGCATCAGCCACTAACTCCGATGACTCGTGTGGCCACCCCTGCTCCTGAAGCCACACTGACAACACAATCTGGCTGACAAACGCATGGTTGATGTCAGTGTTTGGGCTTTTTCCTGCATCCAGTCCAGATAGGTTTCTCCATTTGCATTGAAAACCCGGACACGCTTTCCCCAAGTCATGGCAGGCAATCAAAAACAACAACCACGGTCTAGCTTGCTCCCACTGCAACCCTAAGATCTCGCCCATTCTTGTACGAGTCGACTCCGGTTCGTGGAGCAGAATGGCCTCTGCACTTGCAGCCACGTCCAGCATGTGGAGTACCAGCGGGTGCCACCGATCACCTTCCTCCGTTAACGTTTTTGCCCAAAGATTTCGCAATGCAGTATCCATCGCCTACATATTTGAATCGAGATGGTTTGTGTAACGAGGCACTCTTAGAAACGCCACATGCTTACGTGGATCGTGACGTTTCGAGATACAGACAATCAACTTCTCTTGCCCACCCTTCTGAACTCCCCCAGGTCGTGCACGAGTTGGGGGCTTTGAGTGTGCTTCCGCGGCGGCGAGTTTCTGAAGTGGGATGAATAGTCCGGCAAGCGCCAGGGCTGCGAGTACCTGACAGAGGCTGCGTCGATTGATGATCTAACCTCCTGTGGCCGACGGTAGAAGGCCGCCACACTGTACCAAGAATTGACACAGCCGTCCCGCACGAATTTCTCCGCTCCATCCTAGATAAATCCCTGGGGCCTCTCATTCCACCTGAAGCATGCCCGCTGCCCCATCGAATCTGGCCTCGTTCCGGCTATTGGCCATGCACCACGCGTTCTTCGCTTCGTCCTCCGCTGGCACCCTAGCACTGCGGTGTGACATCCGGGGTCACAGTTTAAGACGATGTCGTTTTTTTCTGCGGATCACGCACGGGAGGTTTCAGCCGGGCGCTTTCCGATTGCGCCATGAGCAGCCCGAAGAAATACGGTGAGCGACACGACTTTCACGTCCCCGCCGCGCGTTCAAATACCAGCATTTTCCAGCCTCTCTCCGTTGACAGATTTCTCCTTAAGGGCTACCGTACCTCCATATTTTGGGCACTACTTATTTCATCCTCACCAGTTTCTGCAGACCAAGGAGGCACCTATGGCAACCACTTCGTCGTCCACCGGCAAGCCCAATGCGATGTCCTTACACATCGGCCTCAATGCGGTAAGTCCTGCCGCCTACGGTGGTTGGAGCGGTGAGTTGGCGGCCTGTGAGTTCGACGCCAAAGACATGGCGGCCATCGCCAAATCACAAGGCATGAAATCCACCGTGCTGCTGACCAAGAAAGCCACCCGCGCCCAGTCCCTGGCAGCAATGCGGAAGGCCGCCAAACAATTGCGCAAAGGCGACCTCTTTTTCCTGACCTATTCAGGCCACGGCGGTCAGGTGCCCGACGTCACGGGGGAAGAAACAGACAAACAGGATGAGACCTGGTGCCTCTATGACGGCCAGCTCATCGACGACGAATTGTATTTCGAATTGAGCCACTTCGCCGCGGGCGTGCGAATCCTCGTGCTGTCCGACAGCTGCCATAGCGGCACCGTCACCCGCGCCGTGCCGCCGCCACCAGATCGCACCCGCGTGACAGGACGTTCGAAGATGATGCCGCCCGCCGTCGCCATCCGCACCTATCGCGAGCACCAGGCGTTCTACAATAAGTTGCAACACGACGTGGCGAAGGCCGCCGGCAAAGGTACCGTGGACCCGGACAGCGCATTGGCCCAACTGGCCGTGAGCCCGCGCCTGACAGCTATTGCAAAGGACTGCAAAGCGGCCGTGATTCTCATTTCCGGGTGCCAGGACAACCAGACGTCCATGGATGGCGACCACAACGGCGCGTTCACCGAACAGGTGCTGACGGCGTGGAACCATGGGAACTTCCGCGGGAACTATGCCAAGTTCCATGCTGCCGTCAAAGCGGGACTCCCGGCCGATCAGACGCCCAATCTGTTTACGCTCGGAGCTGCGGCACGTTTTCTCCGGCAGCAACCGTTCAGCGTGTAAGAGCAGCCGTCGCGCGACCACCCTTGCAGAGGAGGTCCAACCCATGACCATGCACCATCTTGTGAGCATTGCAGCGATTGTGTGGGTCCTCGCGGTCTCCGGTTCTACCGAGGCAGGAGAATTAACCGGCGCCTGGAAAGGCGCGCTGACCAGCGCCGACGGCAGTCGGGCCGAAATCCAGATCGATTTTAGCCCGCAAGGCCTTCCCCTCTATTCCTATACGAACAACAAGGGGGTTACGCGGCAGGTTGAACTGTCGCACGTGGGGCAAACGGTGGAATATGTGCCCCCGGGCGGCGGGGTGCAACGGATGGCGGTCAAGCGCTTCGAAAAAGCGCAGGGCCGACTGGCGGTGAGCATTATCGGCTCCTTCGAACGGGCGAGTCAGGGCTACATGGACCAACGGCAGGAAGCCGCCCTGTTTGAATACACGCTGGTGCCGGAAGGGTTGAAGATGCGGGTGACGACGCGCACGGCCTCCCACTTTGGCGACAAGGATATGATTGTGGGAGGAGATCCGAGCTCGGTCGTCGCCGAGGGAGTGTTGCAGCGGTTGCGGTGAAACGAGGAACGTGGCAGGCGCCTCAGCGTGGTGACTCACCTGTCCGCCACCGGCTTGCATCCCGGGAAACCCTGAACCGCAAGGCTTTCCCGGTCATGCAAGCAACGGCGTCACTGCTCAGGAGGCCTAGCGCCCCTTCTTCGCATTCTTCTCGGCCCGCTTTTCCATCATGGTCTTCGCCGGTTTCTTCTTGGTCGCCTTTTTCTGCTGCATGCCCTTCGCCATACCCACCCTCCTGTGTTAAATAAAATGTTTTCGGCACCATGAGTGCGTCACGTTCATACACGCAATTTCCGCGAATTGGAATAGGCGCACACCCCCATGACCGACAAACCCGCACTCTCCTTCTCCGATTCGCTCACGAACACACGACGCACGGCATTCTACGAAAGCCACAAACCGATCGCAGTGGTCATGATCCTAATCGTCTTTCTCCTTCCCTTCGTCGGCGTCTTTCTGCGCGGCCTGATCGGCGCCGTCTCCGGGGTGATCATCTCCGTCTTGTGTTATTACCTCACGCCTTATCTGGCCTCCCTCCTCGGGAAGCCCGTCGATCGCTAAACACGCACGACGCATACGGGTAAAACTACCGAGTCAGTCGCTGCAAAAATTCCATCTTTTCTATTCCGATCGCGCGACCTGCCCTACAATGCCTGCTGAAGGTGAGATGATTCACCACAGGAGGTACCAGGAATGTTTCTCCCCGGGCGATTGTTCAACTCGAAAAACCGTCGCACTCCCCTGCAGATGATTCCCCGCCGGCTTTCCGGTCAATCCATCGATGACCAGATCCGCGCGCTCCAAACCGCATGGGGTGATGTGCTGTCGTTGCCTCTCTGCCTATCCGTGCTCGCGCTGTATGAATGGTGGCGGTGGTTGTTCTCCATGCCCTCGAATCCGATCCTGCTGACCTTTGTCGCGGCGGTGGCCATCCACGTGACCTGGCGACGCCGCAAAGTGTATAAGGCGGAATTGAAACAGCTTCGCCCGAGCCGGCCCGCTCACGCGACCGTCAGTGAAGTGATCGAGCTTCTGCGCATCATGGGCACCCGCGTGATGCAGGACATGACCAACAAACTTGCCCCCACCACAGTGCTCGCCTCTGCCCGCCGGATTCTGTCGCCCGCGAATTGGCTGGCGAAACGTCTCACCGCCCGCTTCTAAGCGGGCGCGCCCCGGCCGCATTGCTTGACAGTCTGAAAGCCCATCCACGACAATGCCGCCATGGCAGAGCGGATCATGATCGAACGCCTGGAGTTCTACGGCCGCTGCGGCGTGACCGAAGAGGAACGCCGGAAACCCCAGTTGATCGCGGTCGATTTGGAACTGGAGGCGGCAGTGGACTCCGCGGCGCTGTCGGATCGCCTGGATGAAACGATCGACTATGCCCGGGTTGCCGAACGGATCGTGGCCCTGAGCACCACCGTGACGTGTCAGCTCCTGGAAACCCTGGCGGAGCAACTCATCGGAATGCTGTTCGCCGAATTCCCGGTCGACCGGGTGCGCATCTGGATTCGAAAACTCCACGCTCCGCTGGCCATGGTGGCCGGTTCAGTCGGTATCCGGTTTGAACGCACCCGCGCGGCGCACCTGTCAAAGACTCAGCACCCGGGCCCCGCGCCCTTTCTCCAGCAACAACTCGCGCGCCTCCCCAAGGGCCGAATTCTGGATGTCGCGTCCGGTCGCGGGCGCAATGCGCTCTATCTCTTGGCTCAAGGCTCGCAGGTCGAGGCGATCGATCGAGACAGCGATGCGTTGGCCGCATTGGAATCTGCCGCAGGCATGCGACATCTCTCTGGCCTCACGACCAAGGTGCTCGATCTGGAGACCCCGCCGGACCGCCCGCCCAGCCTGGGCCAGGCATGTTATGATGCCGTCGTCGTCTTCTTTTATCTGCATCGGCCGCTGTTTCCTGTCATCCTCGACGCATTGAAACCGAACGGCATCCTGCTCTATGAAACGTTCACCATCGACAATTACTTCCGCCATCAGCACCCGCGCCGATGGGAGTTCTGCCTGGCGCAGAACGAACTGCTTCGCCTGACCTCCCCGCTGCGCGTACTCCATTACGATGAGGGCGAGCATGACGGGGGCCACGGCAGCGGGCCATGCTATACCGCGCGATTGGTCGCGCAGAAAATGGGGCCGGATACATCACTATGAGTCGCATTGACCTCCATGTGCATACCACGCATTCAGACGGCAGTTTTTCCACCCGCGAGGTGATGGCATTTGCCAAGCAAGCCGGCCTCACCGCGCTGGCGATCACCGACCATGACATCGTCGAGGCGATTCCCGAAGCCACCGCCATCGGACAGGAACTCGGCATCGAGGTCGTGCCCGGCGTCGAAATCAGTTCGCGGCTCGGGGAGAGCGAGCTCCATATTCTCGGCTATTTTCTAAACTGGACCGACCCGATCCTGGCTCAACGCCTGAGCACCCTGCGCGACAGCCGGCACCTCCGAAACCCCAAGATCGTCCAACGCCTCAACGATCTGGGCATTCCCATCACCTATGAGGAAGTGCGGGCCCTGGCCGGCACGGAATCCGTGGGCCGTCCCCACATCGCCCGACTCCTGATGGAGAAAAAGTTCGTCACTTCCGCAAAAGAAGCCTTCGACCGGTACCTGGCGAACGGCCGCCCGGCCTTTGTCGACCGCGAATTACCCCTGCCGGCCGAGGCCGTGCGATGGATTCGCGAAGCCGGCGGCGTGCCGGTCCTCGCGCACCCGACCTGGGTCCGAACCTCTGCTGATGGGTTACGCGGGCTGGTCCGGGATCTGAAAGCCGCCGGATTGGGAGGCATTGAAGTCCATTACAGCACCCACACACCCAGTCAAACCACCGAATACCTCGACCTGGCCAAACAATGCGATCTCCTCGTCACCGGCGGGAGCGATTTTCATGGCGTCACCAAGCCGGATATTGAAGTCGGAATCGGCCGTGGCCAACTGAAGGTCTCCGGAAAACTGCTCGATCCGCTCAGAAAAGCCGCCACAGTTTCCTAATCCCGCTCGCCGTCCGCTCATGCCGCTCCTCTTCCTGGTCAGGGCAAGGGTTTCGCCTGCCCTATCGATGCATGATTCCCTCGTTTCATTGACACGTAGGGACCTTCCGTTACACTGAGACACAACTACGCACTACGCCAACACATGACCACATCCTGGGGCTGGATCGGCCCGTATTTCATCGTCATTGCCCTCGCGATTCTGGTGGGTCCGTTTCTGGCGACCCTCCCGCTGTTTACCCACACCTTCATCCGGCCCTTAGGCATGAATGCCGCGCAAGCGGTGCGGTTTGTCGCCGACGGCATTTGCCTGCTCATGATCTGGTTTGCCGCGTCACGGGCCAAACGGGATCTGCTGGACAACGGCAAGGGACAAACCTTCTTGCGCGCCATTCTGTTTCCATCCGCGTTTCTCGTGATCGTGCTCATGGCGTCCCGCGCCTATGACGCGCACGGCATTCCCGTACTCGGCCCCCCGAAGCAACCGCTGTACAACTGGCTGGTCACAGGCGGCCTCATCGGCTCAGCCACCTGGCTGACGTTCGCCTGGGTCCGGCATGTCGATGCGCTGACCCGTGCCTTTGCCGGACGTCCACGCCGCCGGCCCGTCGAAGACGAAGCTGTACAGGAGGACGAGGCAGACACCAGGCTTGCGGCCGAACCAGCAGAATCCACCCCGGCCCGCGCAACCAGTACCGTCGTCCTGCGCAACACCGGGAGCATGCCCGCCATGTTGGGGCGATACCAGGTCGTGAAGGAACTCGGTCGCGGGGCCATGGGCGTCGTCTATCTGGGGAAAGATCCCACCATCCAGCGTTTCGTTGCGATCAAAACCATGCGCCTGGATGATATCGACAAGGAAGAGGAGTTGAAGGAGTTCCGGGATCGGTTCTTTCGCGAGGCAGAATCGACCGGGCGTCTCTCGCATCCCAACATCGTGACGGTCTACGACGCCGGCGAGCAGGAGGGCCTGGCCTACATCGCCATGGAGTATCTCGAGGGCACGCTGCTCAGCTGCTACTGCCAGAAATCGACGCTGGTACCGGCCAAGCAGGCCCTGCAGATCGTAGCGACCGTCGCCGACGCGCTGGACTACGCGCACAGTCAGGGCGTGATCCACCGCGACGTGAAGCCCCCGAATATCATGATCCTGAAACAACGCCTCGTAAAAGTGATGGACTTCGGTATCGCGAAGATGGCCAGCGCGTCGAAAACTCAAAGCAGCATGATTGTGGGTACGCCGCGTTATATGTCGCCGGAACAGGCTACCGGAAAAGATGTGGACGGCCGCTCCGATGTGTTTTCACTGGGGATCGTGTTGTTCGAACTCTTGACCGGAGAACGGCCGTTCGACGCCGAGAACATGCCGGCGCTGGTCATGCGCATCGCCAAGGCCCCGCATGCGCCGCTGCTCAAATACCGCCGCGACCTGCCGACGCGCGTCCAGAGCATTCTGGACCGTGCGCTGCAGAAAGAAATCCAGAACCGCTATCGTCACGCCAGCGACATGGCGCAAGATCTTCGTGACGTCTTTCAGGTGATGCCGAGATAACCCCGCCATGTACTCCTGGCACGTCACACATGGAGCCGCCTCGGATGTCGGCCTGATCCGCCGCCACAATGAAGACCGTTTTCATGCCGATCCCGCCGCCGGCCTCTTCATCGTCTGCGACGGCATGGGCGGCCACCGGGCCGGGGAAATTGCCAGCAGCCGTGCCATCGATATCATTCCGCATCACCTCGCCGAATCCGTCGCCGACCCGTCGCTCCCGCTGGTCGGGGCCGCCCGTCCGGAGTTTTCAGCCGCGACCAACCGGCTGGCAAGCGCCGTGCGACTGGCCAATCACCGGGTGCACCAGGAGTCGGCACGACGCGTCGAGTGCTCCGGCATGGGGACGACGGTGGTGGCAGCCTGGCTCGTCGGAGCAGTGCTCTCGATTGCCCATGTCGGCGACAGCCGTCTTTATTTGGTTCGTGATCGCGCCGTGCAGTTGCTGACTATGGACCATTCGCTGGTCCAGGAACAGATACAGTCCGGCCTCCTCGCCGCCGCTGATGCGGCACGCGTGGCACACCGGCATGTGCTCACCCGCGCAGTGGGCGTGCATCCGCTGGTGGATGTCGAGTTGGGGGAACTGCCGGTCTTGAACGGCGATCTACTGTTACTCTGCTCAGACGGGCTGACCGCCGGCGTGTCCGCCGACGTGATCCTGCGCGTCACGCAAGAATCGTCTGATCCGCAGGCGATCTCCGATCGACTCATCGCCCTGTCGAATGCGGCAGGCGGCACCGACAACGCCACCGTTATCGTGGCCATGGTGACGCAGCGGAATACAGGCCTCTGGAACCGTCTCTACTCGCAGCTATTTACCGGCCCCGCACAAGAATCGCCTTAAGGAGCGCTCATGTCTCAGCACCACCCCACACCACCCACGCTCCTCGTGAAGACGCCGCACGGCGGCACTAGAGAATGTGACATTGCCCGCACTCCCTTCACGATCGGACGAAAGCAGGACAACGATTTAAGCTTGGAAGATCTTGCCGTCTCCGCCCACCATGCGCGGATCGTCAAAGTGCAGGAAGTACTGTTCCTCGAAGATCTCAACAGCACCAACGGCACCTTTGTGAATGAACAGAAGATCGACCGGCGACAGCTGCAGGATGCCGACAGCATCCGCCTCGGCGCGCACCGTTTGATCTTCCGGGAAAGGCAAGCGACCATAGCGGAGCCGGGACCCACCGGCGAGATGCTGGTGGCCGACAAAACTATGGTGGTGTCACGACAACCCGGAAGTGACGCCTCGCCCTCGGAACGCAAAGTGGGCTTGGTGGAAATCCTCTCGGGCAAGACCGGCCAATCTCAATACCACCTGACCAAACATGTCTCGCTGATCGGCGCGCAGGATGATGCCGTCATCACCCTCACCGGCTGGTTTGCCCCGAAAACGGCTGCCATGATCAGCCGTCGTGGGGACGGGTACGTGGTCAGCCAGACGGAAAGCGGGAAACGCATCCTCGTCAATGGCCGTCCGATTCAGGGGGAGCACAAACTCCGCAACGGGGATGTCGTGGAAGTGGCCGGTATTACGATGCGCTTTCTAATGCGCGAGATACGAAGCAGCGCCGCCTAGTTGAGCAGACGGCCGCGCTTCGGGAGAAATTGGAAACACTGATCCGAAACTTCCTGGGCGTGCGATTCCAAACACTGCAGGATCCCCCCGCCCCCTGCGGGCACCTCACGGCAAAACCGCTTTCGGTCGGCGTCGCAAGCGGCGCGGAATTGCTGCATAGTCTCTTTCATACGCACCAGCTTCTCCCGCAACATCGGCCGGCAGGGAAGGGAGAGTTGAGCCGCTTTGCGCTGTAGGCAAGCCTGCCGCTCCCCTTCTTCCTCAGGACAGAGCGCATCTATTTCCAGATCGCATTTGACCTCGCGCCCAAACGGCACACGTGGGGCCTCGGCAACGGGCTGGGCTGCAGGCTGTGGCGTGACGACCGGCGCCTCGGTCTGTACAGTGACCGGCTGCGGTACATTCTCGGATGCTGTTCCGGGAGACAAACTGGCCGCCGGCGAAGGAGCGGCAGGAGTCGGCGGACCGGGGATGACCACGGGATCGTAGAGTGTTTCGCTTTGCGGCAGGACAAAAATGACGAGGCCCCAGACCCCGCCCAGGACCAGACAACTGAGGAGCGTCACGAGCACGACGGCGCCGATTCTCGATGGGCCAGCCAAGGCACTCCTAGGTGACGTGTATCCGGTTCCGCCCGGTCAGCAGGATGCTGCTCGCTGAAGAAGCCGCTCACCGCCTGTTCGGCACCAGCGACGCCGCTGCCGGAAACCGGTCAGTTCTCAGGCGCTTCGACGATGTGATTCTCGAAGCGGGTGCAGCCTTCAGCCAGGAGACGATTGGTCAGCATTTCTCCCGGCCATTCAATTGGAAGGTCGGCCGTGAAGACCCACACATCCGGCGAGGTCCACACCGGTCCATGATCTTCTGGCAATTCCGGATCGAAAAGGTCCGTCCAGACCGGCATGTACACCCCGTTCCCGCATTGTGTATGCAGATGGGCGATCGTGCGCGCCCGGACCATCGGATCGAGGTCGCGCCAGACGGCCGCCGTTTCGTCGGCCAGACGATGTAGCCGCACGGCATTCTGCGCGTCGAACAGCGCGTAGGATGCGTAGACCGGCACCTCGAGGGTGTCGGGAGCCAGGGCCAGCTCGGAGCATTGCGCGACGAGACCTTCGAGCAACGCGCGCCGTTCCGGCTCCTCCAGCGAATCGGGCAATCCCGGATCGGGCATGCCGATGAGTTGGAAAAAGAGAAAGGCCGTGTTTTCAACGGGGGGATACAGCCGCGAGGCAATCGCTTGCGTGCGTTGGGAGTCGGCGATACTCGCGAGATGCTCATTCAGCGTCTGCAGCGTCAACCCTTCGAGCGTCGCATCGGTAAGCAGGCGGGGCTCAACACGCACGACAACGCCGGCCGGAATTTGCAGATGCCGATGGAGCAGATCGGCTGTTGCCACCGGATCGATTTTCAAACCCAGCGGCTGTCCCAGGTTGGCCTGGAGCGGTAACTCCAGGGCCGCCATCAGCGCATAGGCGCCTTTGTCTTCATCCGGTCCGTCCATGATGACGGCACAGGAGGCCTCCGCCACCAGGTCGAACATCCACTCCGCCATTTCCTCGTCGAGGGCGGCCAGGACGGTCAACAGATCCTGCTCCCGCCCCTGCTCGATAAAGGCTTGCAGGGTGTCGATAGCGGCATCCGTGTCCCCGTGGTCGTGGCGACGGGCATTGATGAGGTGGATCAAATCTCGCGTCAGCGGATCCGGTCGTGACCAACTCAGCATGGCTGGCCTCCCAGGTCGATGCGAGGTCGGGTTGCAAAGTATTCGTTCATCCTGTTGTCCATGTTGCCAAACTTTCCAGAACGTGGCAAGCGCGAATGCGGTTCTTCGTCGATCGGGCGGGACCGCCATGCCGGAGTTTCCGGCAGGTCACTCCCCGATCACCTTCACCAGTACGCGCTTGCGCCGCCGCCCGTCAAACTCACCGTAAAAAATTTGTTCCCACGGACCGAAGTCGAGTTTCCCGTCCGTGATCGCGACGACCACTTCCCGCCCCATCACCTGCCGCTTGATGTGCGCATCGCCGTTGTCTTCGCCCGTGTCATTGTGGCGATAGGTCGCCTCGTGCGGCGCGAGCCGTTCGAGGAAGGTGTCATAGTCGTGGAGCAATCCGGCCTCGTCGTCGTTGATATAGACGCTGGCCGTGATATGCATGGCGTTGACCAGCACCATGCCCTCGCGCATACCGCTCTTTCGGACGGCAGCTTCAACCTGCGCCGTGATATTCAGATACGCGCGCCTGGTTTTCGTTTCAAACCAGAGCTCCTCCCGATACGATTTCATCTGCCTCCGCGCACAGGTGGTGGGCGATTCTGCAACGAGGATGTTCGAAGTTGCAAGCCCTCGTGCACTCTATGCGACGACCCCGCGCCCCTGCCTCGGGAACTCCTCGCCGGCTCACGTTTTCTCGTTGCTCGCAACAGGGCATGATGATCCTTCGCGATGCATCCGTTCGTGGAAGGAAAATCAGGCGGTCGTTTTCCTGAACAAAATTGACAGGCCGGGGAACGGGTGATAAGTACCTACGATTAGACAGACTCTCGCTATGTTTCCGAATGAGGAGGTCCTCCGATGGTGTCATCTACGGGCATTCCTGCGATAGGCAGTGAGTGGACAGACTGGCGGCTCCTGTTCGCGAGTCAGCCCGAGCCTGATCTGGAATTCACCGAAGAAGACTTGGATGAGTCCGCGCCGCCTCCGGCCCCCCCAATGAATGCGCCCAAGCGATCGAAAAAGGGTCCGCTTCTTTGGATACTCCTGCTCCTCTTGGTAGGCGGCGTCGGCTACGTGGCTATGGATCCCGACGGAGCCATGCAACTGGTCCAACCCTATCTTGAGGGCGTAATAGAAACGAACCAACCAGTGGCCCAGCGGCCGCCGGTCCCCGCTCCGAAACCGGCCGCGACGCCGGCGCCTGGACCGGCACCTTCCATTGCGCCACCTGTAGTGGCTGACAATACGCCGTCCGTTCCTGCGCAAGCGCCAAATTCGGCTCCGACTTCGGCTTCGAGCCCGACGTCCGGTCCGACTTCGGCCTCGGCTCCATCGTCGGCTCCGGCCGCGACTCCGGCGCCGGTTGCTGCGGTACCCGCTCCCGCTCCAGTCGTCAAACCGGCCCGGGCGCCGGTGCGAGTCGCCGGTCCGCTCTTCGCGGAAGGCCAGCGGGTGATGGTCATTGCTGATCCGGCCCGGCCCAAATCTCCTATGCCGCTGTTCGTCGATTCGATCGGCACCAAGACCAGCACCACCGTACCTGCCAGCACCACCCTCACCATCCTGGACGGGGATTACCAGAAGAACGGATGGATCTATTCGGTGCGGACTCAGGACGGTCGGAAAGGATGGATTTCTGAGCGCAGTCTGAGATTGAAACGCTAAAGACTGGCTGCTACTCTCTTTGTGTGCAACGGCCCGTTCCTCCCAGGAACGGGCCGTTGTCTTTTTTTGCCGGCTCGCCCTTGTTATAATGCCGGGCCCGCACGACCGACGATCCGATATCCGACGATCTACGCATAAGGATATGCCCGAAAACCATGAGCGAACTACGTGCCATCATTTTTGATTTCGACGGCGTCATTGCCGACACGGAACCGTTGCATTTTGCCGCCTTGCGGAACGTGCTCGCGAGCATTGAGATCTCCCTGACAGAAGCCGAGTATTACACCGATTACCTCGGGTTTGACGATCGCGGCTGCTTCCTCGCCGCATTGCAGTCGCACCAGCGGCAGACCTCACCCGGACTTCTTGCCGAATTGATGGATCGCAAGGCGCAGGCTTACCTGTCCGCCGTCAAAGAACATCTCGCGATTTTCCCCGGTGTGCGTGAGCTGGTTCAGGACGCCGCCGCTCGTTATCCACTGGCCATCGCCTCCGGGGCGCTGCGGAACGAGATCGAATTGATCCTCGAAGAAGCCGGGCTCCGTCAATCGTTTCTCCATATCACCAGCGCCGAGGATGTGACCCGTGGGAAACCGGCACCGGACCCATTTCTCCACGCCATGGCTGCATTGAATCGGCAACCGGCGCAACCGGCATTAACCGCGACCGATTGTCTGGTCATTGAGGACTCCCTGCCCGGCATCAGGGCCGCACGCGCGGCCGGCATGAAAGTACTCGCCGTCGCCAACACCCACACGGTGCAGGATCTCGGAGAAGCCGACGCCATCACCCACTCACTGGCGGATACCAGACTTTCGGATCTCCAGACGCGCCTGTGGGGACCGGCTCAAGGCCGCCCATGAGAATTTGTTCGCTGGTCCCGGGAGCCACTGAAGTCGTCGCGGCGCTGGGGCTTGAAGACTACCTGATCGGCATCAGCCACGAATGTGATTTCCCTCCGAGTCTCGCGCGCGTACCGGTGATGGTGCGCGCCCGCGTGGAGAGCGGGACACTGTCCAGCGCCCAGATCGACGCGCAGGTCGGCACCCTGCTTTCGACCGGCGAAGGCTTGTATGAGTTGGATGAACCGGGGCTCCTGGCAGCCAAACCAGACCTCCTCATCACCCAGGACCTCTGTGATGTCTGCGCCATCACCCCATCGCATCTGGCCAAGGTGCTGCGCAACCTTTCTCCGCCGCCGCGCATGGTTACGCTCAATCCGCGACGGCTCGACGATATCCTGCGAGACATTGCCACGCTTGGCGCCGCCCTGGAGCGAGAGGCAGCCGGAGTAGACCTGGCCGCCCGATTGCGCAGCAGGCTCGATGCGGTACGAAAGACGGTGTCCGCCGATTCGGCACGCCCAAAAGTCGCCTGCATCGAGTGGCTCGCCCCTCTGTACACGGCCGGTCACTGGGTGCCCGACATGGTGGAAGCAGCAGGCGGCATCGATGTCCTGGCGAAAGCCGGGACCACCTCTCACACCCTCGACTGGGACACGCTGGCCGCCACCGAACCGGACGTGATCGTCCTGATGCCCTGCGGATTCACCATTCCCCGTACGAGAACCGAAGTCGCCACGGTTACTGACCATCCCCGGTGGAAGAGTCTGCCCGCCGTCCGGCGCGGAGACGTCTATCTGGTCGACGCGCTCTCCTACTTCAGCCGCCCGGGACCAAGGCTCATCGACGGGGTGGAGCAGCTGGCAGCCATCTTTCACCCGGCCTGTTATGACCATCACCTCCCCGCGTCCGTCGAACGACTCACGACGGATGACTCAGCCACCCTGAAGACACGATGATGACACCAACTGAAGCGCAAACGTATTGCACGACCCTGACCAAAAAAAGCGGGAGCAACTTCTATTACTCCTTTCTCTTTTTGCCGAAAGCCCGGCGGGATGCCATGTACACCGTCTATGCCTTCTGCAAAGAGGTCGACAACGCCGTCGATGAACCACCCCCGGGCAGCCACCCGCAGGACGAGTTGGCGCGCTGGCGGCGTGAACTGGCGGCGACCTATGACGGCACCCCGACGTTTCCGGTGACCATCAGCCTTGCCCGGCATGTGCGCGAGCTGTCCATCCCGCAAGCTTACTTCGAGGAGCTCATCAAAGGCGTCGAAATGGACCTCACGACCACCCGGTATGCCACCTTTGAACAACTCTCGCTCTATTGTTACCGCGTGGCGTCGGTCGTGGGACTGATCTGCCTCCACGTCTTCGGAACCACGTCGCCCCGGGCTCAGGACTATGCCGTCAATCTCGGCATGGCGTTTCAATTGACCAACATTCTTCGCGACCTCGGCAATGATGCCGAATGCGGCCGGGTCTATCTGCCGCAGGAAGACTTCACGCGCTTCGGGTATCGGGAGGAGGATCTCCTGCACCGGCGATATAAGCCTGAGTTTACGGAACTCATGAAGTATGAAGTCGGCCGTGCAAAGGAGTTCTATGCCAAGGCTGCGCGGGCACTCGATTCGTTGCCACGCGAGGAGCGCCGCGCCCTGACCGTGGCCGAAATTATGCGCGGCGTCTACAGCCGGATTCTGCAACGCATCGAGCAGTCCGGCTATCGCGTGCTGGGAGATCGCGTCACCCTGTCCCCGAGTCATCGCCTGGCGGTGGCCGCCGGCGTCTGGTTGCGTTCCCGCCTGCCTGCCTCCGCCCCATGAGCCAATCAGTGCTCATCCTCGGCGGCGGAATCGCCGGTCTCACCGCGGCCTTGTCACTCGCCGCCAAGGGCCACTCCGTCACCGTGATTGAGCAGGCCGACGCGCTCGGAGGCCGACTGCGGCATGCGCCGCCGCCCATTCTCCTTGAGGCACACACGGCCACCTGGTCACTGATCAAGACGCTTGGCCAGGACAGCGTGACCCGACCGCTGCGACATACTCCACTCGAATTTCTGCAATCGACCGGCGCCCGTATCCAGTTCCTGCACTTGCCCTTACCCTCCCCGCTCAATACGCTGCTCGGGACCACGCTGTTCCAGGGGCTCTCGATGCGCGACCGGTGGCATCTCCTGTCGTTTCTGGAACGGACCTGGGAGCAGGATCCCCCTCTGCCCAATGACCTGGATGCACGAGTCGCCGACGAATGGCTGACGAGCATCGGCCAGTCCGAACAGGCGAGGCACGGTGTATGGAACAGTCTGGCCAGACTGTTGTTGGGAGCCGCGCTGCCGCAAATCTCCGCAGGCCTTTTCATGCGCACCTTGCGCCGGTGTTTTTTGACAGGAGCTCGCGCCACCAAGTTGATCGTGCCGCCCCACGGACTGGACACTTTTCTGCTCGCGCCGCTCAGAGCGCAACTCGACCGGATGGGTGTCCGATTGAAACTGAACGCCACGGCGGCTCAGCTTCGATTCAGTCACAACCGTGTCACCGAAGTTGAATTGGCGGATCGCACCAGACTTACCGCCGATTGGTATCTCTCCGCCCTTCCCCCGCAACGGCTCACACCGCTCCTTCCGGAACGAGTCGTGACCCACTACGCCTATTTCCAACAGCTCAGCCGCCTGAGCGAATCGCCGCTGGTACTGGTTCGGCTGCACCTCGATCATCCTGCGCAGCAGACACAGCTCATCCTCCTCGAGGGCAAGACCTTTCACTGGATCATCCGACACCCCGACAAGGAACTGCACCAGCAGGCCTCGGTGGTCTGGGCCGTGGCTGTAGGCGAGCCGACTCTGTTGCCGGAGTCGAAGGAGGAACTCGTTCGCCTTGCCCTGGAAGACATGGCGGCCGCGTTCCCGGCCACCTCGCCGCCTCGTGTCCTCGATATCGATGTGATCCGCCTCGCCTCCGCCATGCTGGCAACCAAGCCGGGCGCGCAACAGTGCCGCCCTATCCCGACGAGCCCCTTCACAAATTTTCTGGTCGCGGGAGCCTGGACGGACACGGGCTGGCCGGCCAATCTTGAATCCGCTATTCTCAGCGGCCAACGCAGCGCCGATGTCATCCTCGCCCACCCGGCATAACGGCTCGCTCTCCATCCCCTTGCGAGTATCCGCGCAGCGTTGACAAGCCCCGGTGCCGCGACTAAGATTTGCCGCTCTACCGGGATGATACGTCCATGTCCTCACCTCACATCGCCCTGCAGGAACTCGCCGCATCGCTCCACGATTGCCAACGGTGCCCGCTCGCCAAGCTAGGCCGGCGGCAGGTTGTGTTCGGCGTCGGCAATCCGCAGGCCTCCGTCATGTTTGTCGGTGAAGCGCCGGGATTTCACGAAGACCAGAAGGGGGAGCCGTTCGTCGGCGCGGCGGGGCAATTGCTCAATGAGTTATTGCAGTCGGTAGGGCTGTCGCGATCGGACATCTACATCGCCAACGTGATCAAATGTCGTCCGCCCAACAACCGCGACCCGGAACCTCAGGAAGTCGATACGTGCAAACCGTTTCTCCTGCGGCAGATCGCGTTGATTCAACCGAAGCTGGTCTGCTCGCTTGGAAATTGGGCCACGCAAACGCTCCTGGAACGCAAAGTGGGAATCACCAGAGTGCGGGGCCAGGCCTTCTACATGAAGGAGTTCGTGCTCTTTCCCCTGCTGCATCCCGCCGCAGCCCTGCATCAGGGAACGATGCTGCAGCCGTTGCGGGAAGACTTTCTGAAGCTGAAAGATTTCTTGGATCGGCACAGTCAACCTGCTCCGACGCAGGAGCCTGAGGAATCGAGCCTCCCTCGCACGCTCGACATGGAGCGCCCGGCACCAGCCGCACAGCAAATGGATTTGTTCGGATCCTAGCGAGGCGCCAGGGCCGGCCGCCTTACCCGGAAAGGCAAGGCAGCCGGACAGGCAGTTCGGTCAAGTACGGGCAGGATTACTTTCGGCAGCGGTTTCAGAGGGAGCGTCTTCCTCCGCCGACTCAGGCGCTTCTTCTTCCTCAGGGGCGCCAAACCACGCGACCAACATCTCTTCCCACCAGGCTTCATCGATGTCAGGGCCCGGGTCGACACCGAGAAACGCCACGTCGTCGGCCGTGAAACCCTGCCCCACCAGATGCGGTTGGAACTTCGCCCGATCAATCACTTCCTTCGTGGCATACCCGCCCAAGATCCAGTCGTCTGGATCCGCCCGTCGGGATTTGTATGCCTTTAGATTCAACTTCAAATAAAGGAACACCTGCTGCTGACGCTCATCTCCTACTCCGCTCTGCGGGAGGCTGAGTGTCTTCTCGATCTTTTTCCGCCAATGTCGATCCTCGTATCGAGACGTGATCAACTGCAGCATGATTTTTCCCAATTCGGCATCAAGAGCCATGGTGTGTTCCCTTACTCTGTTCTGATAATTACCCGCCTACCGCCCATACAGCCCGGTGAAAGATGCTTTTCCGATGGCATTCTGATTGAGATAATACCCGACCATTGCGCCAGATGCCTCTTTCTTGAGCGGCAACTGATCCACCTTCAAGGCAAACACCGTAAAAATATAGCGATGCGGCTTGTCTCCCGGCGGCGGGCAAGGCCCGCCAAAGCCCGGCTGCCCGAAATCCGTCATACTCTGAAGGCTGCCCTCCGGAGCGCCCGCACTGTCCAGCTTGCCCGCACCGGCCGGCAAACCGGTGACGCCCGGCGCAATGTTGAAAATGACCCAATGCCACCAACCGCTTCCGGTGGGAGCATCAGGATCGTAGACCGTCACCGCAAAACTTTTGGTCTCCTTCGGAGCATGGTCCCACCGCAACGCCGGCGACACATTGCCACCCGTGCAGCCGAACCCGTTGAACACATGTTCGCTGCCGATCGTGCTCTGATCCTTGATCGTTGGACTCGTCACCTGAAACTCGGCCGCCATACCGATCGTAGGGATCGCAAGTAAAGCGCCAAGGACTGCGGCCATTCGTCGTCGCATCACCCATCCCCCTTTGTGTCTAATTTCCAGCGACCATCATCTCGGCAATTTTCACCGTCGGGCTCGCAATGCGTCCGCGGAACACCAGATCCGACCCGATGGTTTCAATGGTCGAGTACATCTGCTTCAGATTGCTCGCGATGGTGATCTCCTCAACCGGATAGGCCAACTCACCATTTTCGATCCAGAATCCGCTCGCCCCACGGGAATAATCCCCGGTGACCATGTTGATGCCGAAGCCGATCAGGTCCGTAACATACAAACCTTGCTTCACCGACGCCAGAATGTCTTCCGGCCTGGTGGCACCCGGTACCATGTAGAAATTGGTCGGGCCTGCGGAGGGACTTTCGCCGATGCTACGCGCCGCGTTCCCCGTCGAGGGCAATCCCAATTTTTTACCGGAGTAGGTATCGAGCAAGTAACTGGTCAACCGCCCGCGTTCTACCACGGCTTGTTTCCTGGTGGGCAGCCCCTCGCCGTCGAACGGGCGCGTACCAAGACCGCCGGGCATCCGGCCATCGTCATAGATGGTCACAAACTCCGGCGCAATCTGCTGGCCCAATTGTCCGATCAGAAAGGAGGCGCCCTTGTATAGGGCATAGCCGGAGAGGGCACTACAGAGGTGGCTGAGTAAACTGCCTGCTACTTCGGGATCAAAGATCACCGGCACTCGGCCGGTCGCCGCCTTGCGCGCGCCCAATTTCCGGACGGTCCGCCTCGTGGCCTCCTGCCCGATGGCTTCCGGGCTGTCCAGCTTGGCGAACGAGCGATTCACACCATACCAATAATCCCGCTGCATACCGGCTGCATCTGATGCAATCGGTGAGACCGAGAGGGAGAAACTGCTGTTGGCGTACTGCCCGAGAAACCCGTGGCTATTCCCCAGAATGATCCGGCCGGAGGACGAGTCGCACTCGCCGCCTTCCGAGTTCGTAATGCGAGGGTCCGCGGCAAACGCCGCCCGCTCAGCACGAAGCGCCAGCGCAATCTGTTCGTCCGTCTGCAACTTCGTGGCATCGTGAATGTTCAGTTCAGGAAACTCGGTGGCGAATTGTCCGGGCTCGGGCAGGCCGGACACCGGGTCCTCAACCACGGCTTGCGCCAGGGCGCAGGTTTCCCCGACGAACCGCTCGAGGGAATCGAGCGAAAAATCTGAGGTCGAGGCGCTGGCTGAGCGCTGGCCGAAGAACACCCGCAGGCCCAACCGCTTTTCCCGCGCCTTCGTCAGTCGATCGACGGCGCCCATCCTGACTTGCACCGAGAGAGTTTCTCCATCGGCCACCATCACATCCGCTGCCGTGGCTCCGTGTTTTGCCGCCCGCGCCAGCAGGTCCTGCGCGACATGGGTATAGTCCTGTTCGCCAATCATACGTGTCATGGTTATGCTTTCGTTCCGCCGACGGTGATTTCATCGATGCGAATGGTGGGGAGACCAACACCGACCGGTACCGACTGTCCTTCTTTGCCGCAGGTCCCGATGCCCTCGTCGAGTTTCAAATCGTGTCCCACCATGGAAACCTGCTTCAAGATGTCCGGGCCGCTGCCGATCAAGGTTGCCCCCTTCACGGGCCTGGTGATCTTCCCATCCTCAATGAGGTAGGCCTCGCTGGCCGAAAACACAAACTTGCCGTTGGTGATATCGACCTGCCCTCCGCCGAACGACACGGCGTACAGCCCCTTCTTCACTGATTTGATGATGTCTTGCGGATCCGACTCGCCGGCCAGCATGAAGGTGTTGGTCATTCTCGGCAACACGACGCTCTGGTAACTTTCGCGCCGCCCATTGCCGGTCACCGGAATCCCCATTAGCCTGGCATTCAGTTTGTCGGTGATATAGCCGCGCAAAATACCCTTTTCGATCAAGACCGTCCGGCTGGTGGGCGTGCCTTCGTCATCCACATTCAGCGAACCTCTGCGAAAAGGAAGCGTGCCGTCGTCGACGATCGTGCACACGTCCGACGCAACCTTCTTCCCCATCAAATTCGAGAAAGCCGAGGTCTTCTTGCGATTGAAGTCCGCCTCCAACCCATGACCGATCGCTTCATGCAGCAAAATACCCGGCCACCCCCCGCCGAGCACAACCGGCATCACCCCCGCCGGCGCATCCACTGCGCTCAGATTCAGGATCGCTTCCCGCGCCGCCTCCCGCGCAAAATGCAGGTACCGCTGATCGTTCTGAAAATATTCCAAGCCGATCCGGCCTCCGCCACCGAATGTTCCCACCTGCCGGTTGCCGTTTTCTTCCGCGATGCAGGTCACCTGCAGCCGGGACAGTGGCTGAATATCCCCGACCATGAGCCCGTCGGAGGTTGCGACCAGCATCACTTTATATTCCGTGTTATAGGCCGCCATGACGTTTTTGATTCGCGGATCGTACCGCCTGGCCTCCGCATCGATGGCGTTCAGGAGTGTCACCCGGTCACGGGTGGCCACTTCGATATCGGCGCGGTCGTGGGGATAGAGGTTCCGCGCCAACGCCGGCCGCTGGGTGACGGGAACCGGGGCCGTGCCTTGGGCGGAATTGGCAATGTAGCGTGCCGTATCGGCCGCGATGTTCAGATCTTTAGGAGTCAGTTCATCGGAATAGGCAAAGCCTGTCTTCTCTCCAGCGGTCGCGCGAACCCCGACGCCCTGACCGACGCTCTTGGTCGCGCGCTTCACAATCCCCTCTTCCATGGAGACCGACTCGGCCTGACAATATTCAAAATAGAGGTCGGCGTAATCGACGGCGGACACTTTGACCCGTCCTAGCGCCTGCTCGATTTCTCGATCGGTAACCCCGAAACGCGCCAGTGCGCCGGACTCGTCCTTAGACATGGATATGCTCCTCTCGTGCGGTGGGTGAGTATAACGCACTCTTTTCCGGAGGCGCAATGCAAACAGGCCCGAACCATCTGCAAATACAGCGAAATTGGGAAATACTGTTTGACTTTCCAGGACCCCACCGCTAGACTCGCGTTACTTGTTCGAGGATCCACTTAGTACAAGAAAAGGTGTCCACGCCGTTCCATGAACGATTCTCGATCGCGCGAAATCGAGCCTGCCCCCGACTCTGATCTGCTCTCGCAACTCGACCCTGACCTGCTGCCGAAACATTTGGCGGTGATTATGGACGGCAACGGCCGATGGGCTGAATTGCGCGGACTCCCCCGTATTGCCGGTCACCAGGAAGGCATCAAGTCCGTGCGGGAGCTCATCTCGCTTTCGCTTGAACTCGGCATCAAAGTGCTGACCATCTATGCCTTTTCACAGGAGAATTGGAATCGGCCGGCGCAAGAAATCACGGCTTTGATGGGTCTCCTGGAACACTATCTCTCAACAGAGCGCTCCAGCCTGGTCGAAAAAGGTGTGCGTTTCCAGACCATCGGCCGGGTCACGTCCCTTCCGCCCTCGGCACTGCAATGGGTTCGCAGGACCGAACAGGAGACCGCGCATCTGGACAAGTTGATCTTGAACGTCGCCCTCAGCTATGGCGGTCGCGCGGAACTAGTGGATGCGGCGAAAGGCCTTACGCGGGCGGTCCAGGAGGGGCGACTCTCCGTGGATCAGATCGATGAACGCGCGTTGCAACAGGCTCTCTATACCCACGACCTCCCCGATCCGGATCTGTTGATCCGCACCAGCGGCGAGACCCGCATCAGCAATTTTCTGTTGTGGCAACTGGCCTACACGGAACTCTATTTCACCCCGACTCTCTGGCCGGATTTCCGTCGGCGCGAAACGTTGGTCGCGCTGATCGAATACCAGCGGCGCGAGCGCCGTTTCGGTCGAGTGTTCAGCAGCGTCTCCTCCTAGTCTCTTCGTGGTGAAACCCGGAGCATTCCAGTGCGAGGAGACGATGCCGCCCCCCTTGGACAAGGCTCGACCACGGTCCTCCTCGGAAACGATTCGCCGCGTCCTGGCCGCAGTGGTCTTTCTGCCGATTTTTTATGTCCTGGTGCACGACCTGGGACCGGTTGCGTTTTTTGGGCTGGTGACTGTTTCCGGCATGCTGGCGGCAGGAGAGTTTTATCGACTCCATTTGGCGCAGGCCCCCTGGCCCTGGTGGAGTTGGCTGGGAGTCGTCGCCACCGGACTGTTCTTGATCAGCGCGCAATGGCCGACCGTCCTCACCGATCGCACCGTGCTGCTGGGAACCGTCGGAGTTGCCCTATGCATGCCGCTGATATCCGGCAAACCCCTGCGCGATTCACTCACAGACGGCATGGTGCTGGTGATGGGCGTTCTGTATATTGGGCTCGCGCTTAGCTACCTCGTACTCATTCGAGCCTTGCCCGAGGGAGCATTACTGATTTTCTTCGTCGTTCTTGTAACCTGGGCCGCTGATACCGGTGCGTATATCGCAGGGAAGTCCATGGGGCGGCACCCGCTTGCGCCCGTCGTCAGCCCGAAGAAGACCTATGAGGGGTTGGCCGGAGGCCTCGCACTCGCCTGCCTGGCAGCCGTCGTCGCACGAGCCTGGTTTCTCCCCAGTTTCTCGCTGGTCGATTGCCTGGTGCTTGGAGTGATCCTCACCCTCGCCGGCCTCATCGGCGACCTGGCAGAATCGGCCATGAAACGCAGTGCCGGAATTAAAGACTCCGGCGCGTTGATTCCCGGCCATGGGGGAATGCTGGATCGCTTGGATAGCCTCTTGTTCACAGGACCGGCCTTCTACTACTATGTCGCAATCGTCAACCATGTGTAACGGATGATTGTCCGCCTGCTCTGGAGCATGCCATGAAAAACATTGTCATTTTGGGTTCGACCGGCTCGATCGGGACGAACACGCTCGATATCGTGGATCGATTTCCGCAAGAGTTTCGCGTCATCGGCCTGACCGCCGGCTCGAACGATGACAAACTCGAAGCGCAAATTCGCCGGTTCCGCCCCGCCTTCGCGGCGCTCGCCAACGAGTCCGCTGCGGCTAAATTACGAGCGCGTTGCGCCGATCTACCGGTGAAGATTCTCTCGGGCAATGAAGGAGTGGCCCAGGTCGCGCAGTCCCCTGAGGCCGAGTTGGTCATTTCAGCCATCGTAGGCGGCGCAGGACTCCTCCCGACGTTAGCGGCAATTCGAGCCGGCAAACAAATCGCGCTGGCCAATAAAGAACCGATGGTCATGGCGGGCGCGTTGATGCAGGCAGAAGCCCACAAACATCAGGTCCGCATTTTCCCCATCGATAGCGAACACAGCGCCATCTTCCAATCCCTCGAAGGGCACCGGCGTGAAGACGTCAAACGCATCATCCTCACGGCCTCCGGTGGACCGCTCTGGGGATTTACACGCGAGCAACTGCAGGATGTCAGCCCTGAACGGGCCTTGCAGCACCCGAACTGGAAAATGGGCTCAAAAATCACCATCGACTCCGCCACGTTGATGAACAAGGGGTTGGAAGTCATTGAAGCGCGCTGGTTGTTCGATATTCCGGAAACCCAGATCGAAGTCATGGTGCACCGGGAGAGCATCATCCATTCTCTGGTAGAATACAGAGACCGGTCTGTGATCGCCCAATTGGGCCTCCCGGACATGCGGACGCCCATTTCCTATGCCATGCGGTATCCTGAACGCATGCCATTGGATCTTCCATCGCTGGATTTAACTGAAATCAGCACCTTGACCTTTTTCAAACCCGACCATGATCGCTTTCCCTGTTTACACCTCGGCTATGACGCCTTGCGAATCGGCGGAACCATGCCGGCCACGATGAACGCCGCCAATGAGGTGGCCGTGGAAGCCTTCCTCCAGAACGGAATCCGTTTTCTCGATATTCCGGAGATTATTCGGAGTACAATGGAAGCTCACACGCCGCGACCGATCGATGGTTTGGATGATGCTCTGGAGGCTGACCGCTGGGCTCGTGAAAAAGCCGAGTCCCTTGTGCATGCCTTGACGCGGTAATACCCTGAACCCAAGGAGTGCTGTTGTGGGAACAACCTTTGCCTGGTCCCCTGACGTGGTGTCGATGCTGACCCACTGGGCCCTTCCGTTCCTGGTGGTGTTGGGCGTCCTCGTCGCCTTCCATGAGGCGGGACATTTCCTGGCCGCACGCTGGGTCGGGGTAAAGGTCTTGAAATTCTCGCTCGGCTTCGGGCCGAAGATCTTCGGCCGGCAAATCGGGGAAACCGAATACCTCTTATCGATCGTCCCGCTGGGAGGGTACGTCAAGCTGTTCGGAGAGGACGAGCATGAACCCCTGACGCCAGAGGACAAGAAACGGGCGTTTGTCCATCAATCGCTTTGGGGCAAGACGCTCATTGTGGCGGCCGGACCGATTTTCAATTTTATCCTCGCCTATTTGATCTACACAGCCTATATCGGGCTCGGCTACACGCTGCCCGTCCCAAGCTTCAAGGACATCATTCCTGAAATTGAAGCCGTACTTCCCGGATCACCGGCCGACCAAGCTGGTTTGAAGCCTGGCGATCGGGTCATCCGGGTCAATGAAAAGGAAATCTCCACCAACGCGGAACTGCTGAAGTACATTTCGCAGAGCAACGGGAAACAACTCACGTTGGATCTCACCCGCGGGGAGCAGATCAAGACAGTCCTCGTCACCCCCAACAAGACCACCATCCAAGACAACGGCAAGGCGACGACGCTCTATCAACTTGGTATTGAAGAGCGGGCGCCGGTCATTACAGCTGTGATTCCCGGGTCCCGCGCTCAGGCCGCAGGCCTCTCTGCCGGAGACCGGGTCGTCCGCATCGACGGGCATGACATCTTCACCTGGTCGCAGATGACGGCTCTCGTGCGGGAAAATCCCAATCACGCCCTTCAATTCGAGATCCAACGAGGCGGTGCCGCACAGTCGATCTCCGTTACCCCGATGGGGGAAAAGGCCACGATCGACGGAAAGCCGGCCGAGGTCGGGAAAATCGGGATCTCAGCCCAGAACCAGACCATCTTGCAGACGAACGAGCCGCTCAAAGCGCCCTGGTTAGGCGCGCAGGCAACCTGGGGCTGGACCGAACTCACGGTGGTCGGGATTTATAAAATCATTACCGGGGATATCTCCCGCAAGAACATCGGCGGGCCACTCACCATCGCCAAAACCGCTGGAGACGCGGCCGAACAGGGCACCTCCAGCCTGGTCTTCCTGATGGCCATGTTGAGCATCAACCTGGGTGTCTTGAATCTGCTGCCTATCCCCATTCTGGATGGCGGACACCTTTTATTTTTCTTTATTGAGGCAATTCGGCGAAAACCACTTGAAGATCGGCAGCGAGAACTGGCACAACAGGTGGGGTTGGTGCTGCTCGTCGGCATCATGATTTTTGCCTTTTGGAACGACATCGAGCGATTGATTTCCCCGTAACCCTACATGCGCGTCTCCGAAACTCTTATCCCCACATTGCGTGAAGATCCGGGCGAGGCTGAAACGGTCAGCCATCGCCTCATGCTGCGCGCCGGTCTGATCCGGAAGGTTGCCGCAGGCATCTACACCTATCTTCCGCTTGGACTGCGCGTCCTCCGGAAGATTGAGCGCATCGTCCGTGAAGAAATGAACCGCGCCGGCGCACAGGAAGTGCTCATGCCCGTCGCCTCGCCCGCCGAACTGTGGCGTGAAACCGGGCGCTGGGACTTCTATGGCAAGGAGCTGCTCCGGTTCAAGGACCGGCACGAACGTGATTTCTGCCTGGGCCCGACGCATGAGGAAGTGATCACGGATCTGTTCCGGCGAGAAGTCCGTTCCTACCGGCAGATGCCGTTGAATTTCTACCAGATCCAGACGAAGTTCCGGGATGAAATCCGCCCACGTTTCGGATTGATGCGCGGCCGCGAATTCATCATGAAGGATGCCTACAGCTTCGACCGGGACGAAGCCGGAGCGAAGCTGAACTATCAAAAAATGTACGATGCCTACAATCGCATCTTCACGCGTTGCGGGCTCACCTTCCGCCCGGTTGAGGCGGACACCGGCCTGATCGGAGGCACCTCTTCCCACGAATTTATGGTGTTGGCGGAGACGGGTGAGGAAACGATCGTGTACAGCGAGGAAGGCACCTACGCCGCGAACGTCGAACGTGCCGAGATTCTCCCGCCGGACACCTTCGAACTCCCGGCACATCGTCAGCTCACCGCCGTATCGACGCCTGGCCGGCGAACCGTGGAGGACGTTACCAAGTTCCTAAAGATTGCCCCATCCCAGCTGGTCAAGACGCTGCTCTACAGCACCGGCAAAGAAACCGTCGCCGTGCTGGTTCGTGGCGATCATGAGGTCAACGAAATCAAGGTAAAACGCCTGCTCGGCGCCACTGATCTCGAACTCGTCGCCCCGGAACTGATTCCTGGCCTCACCGGTGCGCCGGTCGGATATGCTGGGCCTGTCGGTTTGAAAAAAGTCCGGGTTCTGGCCGATTGGGCGGTGAAGGCGTCAGCAAACTTTGTCGTCGGGGCTAACCAGGCCGATACTCACTTCATCGATGCCAACTGGGATCGCGATTTCAACGTCGACCAGTTTGCCGATCTTCGCAATGCACAAGCAGGCGATCCCTCCCCGCGCAAAGACGGCACGCTGAAGACAGCCAAAGGCATCGAAGTCGGCCATGTCTTTATGTTGGGGACCAAATACAGCCAGGCGATGAAAGCCACCTTCCTGGATGCGCAAGGACAGGAACAACTGGCCGTCATGGGTTGTTACGGCATCGGCGTGAGCCGGGTTTCCGCCGCGTCCGTTGAACAGAATCACGACGCCAAGGGCATCAAGTGGCCAATTCCCATTGCCCCCTTTCATGTCACCCTTCTGCCGCTGAGCCAGTCTCAACCCGTTACCCAGCTGGCCGATACCCTCTATCGTTCGATGCAAGAGTCCGGTATCGAGGTGCTGTGGGATGATCGTGACGAACGGGCCGGGGTCAAATTCAACGATGCCGATCTGATCGGCGCGCCCTTTCACCTGGTCATCGGGGAGAAAGGGTTGGCCCAGGGACAGGTTGAGCTCAAATCGCGCCACTCCGGCGAGACGCAGAAACTTGCTCCCGATCAAGTGATCCCGACATTGACGGCACTCCTCCAAAGCGCTTCCTAACCTCACAGCCCGCATCACTCGTTCGCGATCACCACCAGGACTTCCTCAGCTCCTGCGCGGGGCGAATTGTACCCGCTCCCGAACCCGGTTTGAGAAAATGCCTTTTCCTTGCCTTGACTGCGCGTTGCGATACACTGACTCACACGGAAGAAGCACCGTCCGAAACCCGTAAGCGGCAGAGGCTTTCAGGCCGGCATCGCGTTTCTGACACCACGCTCGGCTCCCCGTTCAGTCCGTTTGGAGACAACTTGATGCAGCCCAAAGCTCCGCTGCCTGGTATAGGCGATGCCGCTCTCAAATCCGGGAACGCCGAAAACGTTAAGCGGATCAGCGGACAAATTCTCGCCGCCGCCGATATCGACCAGATTCTCCTGGATCTGCGCCATGAAATTTTAGGCTGCTTCGACGCGGAAGATCTCACACTCTTCGTGGTGGACTCAGAAAAGAAAGAGATTTTCTCCAAGATTCCCCATCTCGACACGGTCCAGGAAGTACGCACCCCGATCACCGAACAAAGCCTGGCGGGGTTCTGCGCCAAATACCTTCGCCCCGTCAATGTGGGGGATGCCTACAGCCTGGTCGAACTCAGCGCGATTCACCCGGCGCTCGCACACGATTCCACCTATGACAAGAACACGGGGTTCAAGACCAAGCAGGTCCTCACCTATCCCGTCGTCGCCGAAAATAAATATCTCATGGGTGTGATCCAGCTCCTCAACAAGAAGAGCGGCGGACGATTCACGCGCAAGGACGAAGAGTGCGTCGCGGAAATCGCCAAAGCGCTGGGGACCGCCTTCTACTCCCTCCGAAAAACATCGAAGAAGCCGCCGTCGAAATTCGACTATCTGCTGACCAACGGCAAGATTTCACAACACGACCTCGATGTGGCGCTGACCGAAGCGAAAAAGGGCACCACCGATATCGAGTCGTTGCTCATCGAAAAATATAAAATCCCGAAAGCCGAGATCGGCAAATCCCTCGCCAACTTTCACAAGTGCCCGTACATCGAATACAACGAACGGACGATCGTCGACATCGAGCTCCTGAAGAATCTAAATGTCGATTACCTGAAAAAAAATCACTGGATGCCGCTCAAGCGGGATCGAGCCGCGATTGAAATCCTGACGGACGATCCCGGCGACCTGGACCGCGTCCAGGACATTAAGCGCACGTTTCCCGGCCTGAATATCCGGTTCGCCGTCAGCCTTCGCCGCGACATCACCCTGTTCCTGGCCAGCACCACCGGAACCCCCGACGTCAGCAACAAGATGAACGAGAATGTGTCCGACATTCTCGGCGAATTGGTCAACGAATCCCAGCTCGAGGCCCAGGAAGATGCCTCCAGCGCAGGACTCGACGAAAACGACAATGCCATCGTGCGTCTGGCGAACCAAATCATCGCCGACGCCTTTCGGCAAGGCACCTCGGATATTCACATCGAGCCCTACGGGGAAAAACGCGATACCCTCGTGCGCTTTCGGGTCGACGGCGACTGTTTCGAATATATGAAAATTCCGCCGAGCTACCGGCGCGCCATTGTCTCCCGCCTCAAGATCATGGCCAGCCTGGATATCGCGGAGCGACGCAAGCCGCAGGACGGGAAGATCAAATTTAAAATCGGCGAGAATAAGGAAATCGAACTCCGCGTCGCCACCATTCCGACCGCCGGCTATAACGAAGACGTCGTCATGCGTATTCTGGCCGCCAGCGAGCCGCTGCCGGTCGACAAGATGGGCTTTTCGGACCGTAATCTACGCGAGATCAAAAGTATCGCGGAGAAACCGTACGGCATCATTCTCTGCGTGGGACCGACAGGATCCGGAAAAACGACCACCCTGCACTCCGTGCTCGGCTACATCAACACCCCGGACATCAAGATCTGGACGGCGGAAGACCCGGTCGAAATCACGCAATACGGACTGCGGCAGGTCCAGGTGCATTCGAAAATCGGATTCACGTTCGCCGCCGCCATGCGCGCGTTTCTCCGGGCCGATCCGGATGTCATCATGGTCGGAGAAATGCGGGATAAGGAAACGGCGGACACGGGCATCGAAGCCTCGTTGACCGGCCACTTGGTGCTCAGCACGTTGCACACCAACAGCGCCGTCGAGACCATCACCCGCTTGCTGGACATGGGTTGCGACTCATTCAGCTTCGCCGACGCCATGTTGGGAGTGCTTGCCCAGCGATTGGCGCGACGAATCTGCAAAGACTGCAAAGAAGCCTATCAGCCGTCGAAGGAAGAATATGAGGAGTTGCGCCTGGGATACGGCGCTGACTATTGGGACGCGCTCAAGATTCCTTTCGATGCCAACTTCCGTCTCTATCGGGGCAAAGGCTGCGACACGTGCAACCGCACCGGCTTGAAAGGCCGCGTGGCCCTGCACGAGTTACTGCTGGGGACGGACAAGATGAAGAAGTTGATTCAAAACAAAGCGAAGACCGATGAGATGCTCAAGGCCGGCATGGAAGACGGGATGACCACCCTGGTCCAGGACGGCATTCAGAAAGTGTTGCAGGGCCACACGACCTACAAGGAAGTCAAAGCCGTCGCCATCAAGTAGCCGGTCGGCTGAAGAGCGGTCGACCAGGCTACCGGTCGGAGTGCGACGAAGTCACCCGGCGCAATTCAGTCTCCAGTCTGGCCACCTCGCTGTCTCCTCCCAGCTTCCTCGCGCACGACACAGCCTGAGTCAAGGCCGAAATCGCCTGAGGGCGATCGCCTTGCGCCAGGTAACTTCGATAGGCCCGCTCCGAATACGCCAACCCGCGATCCGGAAAACCTCGGCGGTCGGCAACCCGGCCTAGCCGCAGAAGGTCAGCCGCAATTTCCATCCGTTGCTCCGCCGCCTTGTCCAATTCCAAGGCTCGTTGGAATTCCTGTTCCGCCACATCGTACTGATGCCGCGCCTCGGCCAACATGCCTAGATTCACATGGTTGCTGGCTTCGGATTCCAGGTTCCCCATGGCTTGATTCAAGGCCATTGCCTGACGAAACAATTGCGCAGCCTGGTCGACCTCTCCTGTGGCCTGCCGCACTAATCCGAGATTGTTCCGGAGCGTGGCTTCGGCTGCCTGATCCGCCTGCTGCTGAGCGAGAGTCAACGCTTCCTGATAGTGCTGCTCAGCGTCTTCCATTCGTCCCGCGTGATGCTCGGACGTTCCCAATGCAGTCAGACTGGCGATCAGGAGGTCCGACGTTCCTCGTTGTCGCGCCAGGGTCACGGCACGCCCATGCGAAGCAACTGCCAGCGAACCATCTCCCTGAGCGAGAGCGACACGCCCGACATCGTTGAGTGCGCCGATGAGCCCATTCGTATCATCGAGACTCTCAGCCATCTGCCGCGCGGCCTCGTAGGCTTCCCGCGCGCGCACGAGATCCCCCCGGGTCATCGAACGATTCCCCTGGCGTCGCAAGGAGTCCACCTGTGCGATCAAAGGCCCGGACTGCGGGGCGGGAGGTGGTGGAGGCGGAGGACTCGCGCACCCCGACAGGAGGCACAATGCGATGGCACAAACGGTTGCGGCGGAACCATGTCTTCTCGCCATCATCGATGCAATTGGTCCCCTCTGAGGCTCTGGGTTCCCGGCTGGGAGCGTCCCTGTTGCTCCTTTGGCGCCGGTCCGGCATTCTGCGTAAACCGGCTGAACGGAAAGGTCTGCTTGGCCCCGCGCACTAGAATCGAGACATCGCTCAGCGTCGTTTCCGCGGTATGGATGACGGGCACTAGCTCCTGACTCACCTCTTCCACTGAATCCGACAGGCGTTTCACGCTGGTGAGTGCCGATTGCGCACTATCGAGAATAGCCGGCAACCGGCCGGTGGTCTGTTGCACGTCCGCCGTGACACGATCCACCACACTCAGTGTTCGCTTGATCGAGCCGGTCATGGCCGGAAGGGCTGTTGCCGTTTGTTCGACCGACGCGATCGTGCGTTGCACCGACGCGACGACCGCCGGGAGATCCTGCGTGGCCAGCGCCACCTGCTCTAATGCCTTACCGCCGGCTTTCAGCCCGCCCTGCAGATCCTGGGTGATAGTCTCCACGCGCAGCAGCGTTTGCTTCACGGCCATCAACACCGGCTCCACTTCGTTGAGAAGATCCCCGATGTCTCTCGGTTCAATGGCGCGAATCGTGGCGCCTTCAGCTAGCACCGGACTGCTCGCGGTTCCCATCCCGATATCGACCTGTGTCTGACCGACCACGACACCGCTCTTGGTGATGCGCAGCTCTGAATTGTCTTTGACCATATCTTGATACCGCGTCAGGATCTGAAGCGTCAGATCTACGGTGCCCCGGTCATTGAGATCTACCTGTTTGACGCGCCCGATTCGAATGCCCGAAACCACGACAGGCGCCCCCGGCTCCAGTCCGTAGGATTTACTCAGACTGGCTTTCATGTGATATTTCGATTCGAACAGGTGCTCTGTCTTCGACATCCAAAATCCGGCGGCGGCAAGAATCAGCACGGGGATCACCACGAACGTGCCAACGATCTGTGCCAGCCGCCCGCTGGACAGGCCATGAGAATAGTGCATGATCGAATCCCTCTCAATTTCGCCTTGATCAGGCGCAGGCTATTCTACGTACCGTTTCAGCTCGACCGGAATGGCGTCAAGCACCGCCGCGCGTATCCCGTCGGCCTCCACCCGCCCCTCGCGAAGCACGACCAGCCGATCGGCCACCTGGAGAAACGGCGAACTGGCGCGCAGCGCCGCAACCACCGTCAGCGAACGGCGCGTCCGGTATTCTTCAATGTACCCCTGGAGCGCCAACACCATATCGGCATCCAATCCGGCTAGGGGATCATCCAGGAGCAGAATATCAGGGTCGAGTATCAAGGCGCGCGCAATGGCCGCCCGGCGCGCTTCGCCCTGGTTGAGTTCAGCGGGAAACCGGTCCCGCATCGGCACCAACCCCAGCCGCTCCAACTGCGCCATGACCGCTTGCTCCCTGTGGCGATCCGACAGCGTTCCACGATGGTACCGGAGCGGCAGGAGCACGTTGTTGAACAACGTCATATTGCTCAACAACCCCGGCTGCTGAAGCACCGTCCCGACTCGCAGTCGAACGGAACTCAGGGCATCGTCCGAGCGCTCGTTCCAGTCCTGGCCCAAGACGACGACTCGGCCCGATTCCGGTGCGACCAATCCAGCCGCAAGTTCGATCAGTAAACTTTTCCCGGAACGACTCGGTCCCACACAGGCAATACACTCCCCCGACGCGATTCGCAAATCCACGTCCAGACTATGAACATTCCCCGACATCGGCGCCCGGACGTTCTCAAAAATGATGGCCGGTTCGTTCATAGATACAGGGGCACGGTGACCACGACATCGATCAGCAGACAGAGGACAAACGAATTGATCATCGCCCGGGTCGTTTGCTGCGGCACTTCCGTATACGACGATCGAACGGCCAGGCCATGATAACAACAGACGGCCGCGACGGCCGACCCGAACCCTAGCCCCTTGATCGCCGTCATCAAGACATCCGTCGTCGATAAAGCACGGGTGACGCTCTCCACAAACGCAGAGAAGGGAATGGTCAATTGCGCGTCGGCAACCAGATAGCCGCCGAACACCGCCACCACGTCAAAATATAACGTCAGACACAGCATCGAAAGAACCATGCCGACCATCCGCGGCATGATGACGAAGCGACTGATAGGAATTCCCATGAGCCGGAGCGCCACCACCTCGCGCGTCACCGACATGTTGCCCAACTCGGTCGCAATGGCCGTCCCTGAGCGCCCGACGACAATGAAGGCCGTAATCAAAGGACCCAGCTCGCGGATCACCGTAACCACGATGATACTCCCCACCAGCCCGCCGGCCCCGAGCCGGGGAAGTTGCGTGCCGGCCTGAGTCACAATGATAATCCCTAGCAGCAACGCAATGACCGTCGTCACCGGCAGCGCGTCAACGCCCGTAAAGAGAATTTGTCTGACCAGCACCCGCCGCGTTTCGCCGCGTCCTTGCTGCGTCGGAAGCACGAGATCCAGAACCGCCTGGGTGAACAGCGTGGCCAACGCCGCCAAATACGTATAGCCTGCAATGGTCTTGTGTCCGACCCACTCGATCATGAGCTGCGAACTCCTCCTTCTGAACGCAACACCATCGGTCGCGCAGACCAACCCAAACTCGCAGATGCCGGCGAAATTGTAGGTGAGCATCGGACGTAAAGCAACGACACCCGGCCAGGACCAATACAGATCGGCGGCCGGGAAGCTGTGGCAATGGATGAGGGGAAAACTGACGAGGCAGGACCGAAAAACGTCGCCCCAAACTTATGACAGGGGCCTGTGCTTGATCACGAACTGCTGAATGCGCTGGAGCTGCGGAGGACGCATCACCAGAAATTCGATGCCGAATTCTCCACCTCGCGCCCACCGGACCACCGCTTCCTCCACACGCACCGGCCACTCAAGTCCGTCCGAGAGAAACAAGGTGACTTTCATCCGAAGTCCCGGCGACATCATCTGGTCGGACTTCGCCATACACCCGGTGGAGGAGAGATCCAACAATTCCGCTTCACCATCGATCTCATCCTCGGCAAGGAATTCCAATCGACAGTCCGTCGCAACTCGACTGGACTTACGCAACGTTTTTGCTTCTTCCACCCGACATCCTTTCAGTTTCACCACCGGAACCGTCGTGCTATTCCTCTATGGAGGCCGAAGCCAGAAACTGGCGCAGCCGATCCTGCTCGACCGACCCCATGGACACAAACTCCACGCCGAAACAGAGTTCTTTCCCCCATCGCACCAAGGCCAAATCAACAGCCGTGGGAGCGCTCTCCCCTGGCAGCAGGATGATCAGCGACATGGCATCACCGACATTCACGCCGGCCTCGCTGCTGATCTTGCAGCCGCCGGACGACAAATTGAGCACGACCCCCTCGCCCTCCGCATCGCCGTTGAAACTGGCGGTCGGAGCAAACGGGGCAAATGAGAGCAGGCAGGTCGGCGGCGCGACACACCGTGGGTGCTGCCGTAACTCAATGCGAGCGGAAGAGGGCTTGTGCGAGTGATCCATAACGGAGCGAATAGATGCGATCGTCTTCTGGGTTCAGCCAGAGTCAGTATACCGCAGGAGGCGGGAGACGCCGAATACTTCTCATGAATTCGCCGACAGCCGCGACTGAGAACTACGGAAGGAAGACCGAGGCTTGAGGAAGCATCTATCGGCGATAAATCGGCGGCTCGCCCGGGGGACGACTTTTGAATCGGCGGTGCTGCCAAAAATATTGTTCCGGGACACGCCGGACAGCGCCTTCGATCAGCTGGTTGATGCGGGTGGCATCTTCCATCATTTCTCCGGACGGGAATTGATCGAGGGCTTCTCCCACTTCAATGTCGTACCCGGAGCCATCGGTCCTCCGATAGTAAAAGCAGGGAACCACCGCCGCGCCGCTGACCTTCGCCAGACGAGACGTCGCGGTCAGGGAGGATGCGGGCACCCCAAAAAATGGAGCGAACACACTGCGCTTCGAGCCCGCATCGATATCAGGGGCGTACCAGACCACCTGATTCTTGGCCAGCGCACGCAAAATTCCTCGCATGTCACGATGTTGGATCAAATCCGAATAGTACCGGCTCCGACAGCGATTCGCGACCGTGTCGGCCACCACATCGTTCTGCGGCCGGTACACAATGGCCACCGGTTGCTCCAACGCCATGAACCGGCCGGCGAGTTCTGCCGCGTGTAAATGGGCCCCGCACAGCAACACTCCGCGGCCCTGGCCGAGCGCCTCGCGAATATGCTCCAAGCCTTTGATCGTGCATTCGCAATGCGCCCGTGGATCCTTTGCCCACCAGGCCATCGCAATTTCCAACACGCCCATCCCCATCGATTCGAAACAGTGCAATGCAACCCGGTTGCGCTCCTCAGGCGTCTGCTCTGGAAAACACAGTTCCAGATTGACCCGCACAATATCGCGGCGCTTCGTGAGAAGTCCGTGCAGGATTCGTCCGCACAACCGCCCGAAGGCGAGTTGCGAGCGATAGGGCAACCAGGAGAGCAGGCGAAATAGCGCAATCCCGACCCAGGTGGGCCAATACATCGGGTGATAGGGACTGCGTGACTTATGCCGCTTATGTTTTGTCTGCGTACTGGACATGGCCGAATGGGGAGGCCATTGTAAGGAAACCAAGCGGCGAGCGCAATCTCGAAGGTGGGGACAGCGGGGATGGACATGCCATGGCACAAGGACGCATCGTGGACAAGGGGCAATCGGTGAAGCCGACACCCCCGGATGCGATTCGCTATCACAAACGCCCTGGGCAGACAGCGTCTAGGGAGAACAAAAAACGGTGCGAGCCACGAAGTTATGACGCCGGTTTTGTCGCCAGAGTGATGAACTTTCGCAAACGCATCTCGGCCACCGGTGAGAGATCGACGAACTCCAGCCCGTAGACCTGCTCCCGCTCCCAACGCACCGTGGCTTCCTCGACCGTCATCGGCGAAACCTGATTCGGCAGGGACAGGCTAACCGACACCCGATCACCACGCTGAATGCCCGCCTCGCTCATCACCTTGGCCCCTCTCATCGACACATCAAAAACGACACCGATGCCGTCGCCGCCGCGACCGAGCCATTTCGCCAAGCCCAATCGCGACAACGAGCAAACGAACGGCGCCGGGACGCGCAACCGTGGATGCTGACGCAAGTCGACGGAAAAGTGTTCCTGTCCGGTCGTTCCACTCATACGTACCCTCCCGTATGTATAATGGTCACTGTACCGCACCCCGGCCTCTTCGAAAAATTAAATTTCGAAATCGACCGGTGGCAACAGTGCGAAACGCCCCGAACAATTGAACGGTCTGACCATCAAGATCCTCGCGCGCTCAGCTAGATGATCCCCTATCATGAAACCTACGGCCGATTCTTGCCGCGTTGCTGCATTGTCTCTGCGCAGGTCGGGGAAAGTTCCTGCGCATGCGCTTTCAGGCATTGCATGATTCTTCCTTCTCCCGGCTTTACACCCGAACAGAGTTTTTTCGCGTCTTCGGCGCATGCCTTCCTGCCCGCATGACGTCCACGCCCTTTTTCCTCGGATCCTGTTCCTGCGCTGCCGGATGATTCGGATGATGCCGCAGGCGAATCCTGGCTGGGTTGAGGTGAAGAATCCGCCCCTGCCCAGACAGATCCATACAGCCCGGAGAGGCCGAGCACAGATCCGGTGCAGCAGACAACCAACATGGCCCGTCGTAGATAACCACAGACTATAGACATAGGTTCTCCCTTCTTTGTTGATGACCACCAACCCTCTGCTCAACCGGACAACCAAATGGACAAAGATGTGTCATTGAGTACAGTACTCTCAACGCCTTCATCATGGGGAGGTTGACGAGGGCAGGCGATTCAGCGTGGCTGCGAGGAAAGCTTGGCCCGCACACGCTCCGATCAGGGGCCAATCCACCCGTGAATCGCCCCTTGCGAAAAGCCGCACGCTTGACTATTGTAGCGGGATGCAACAAGCCGCCCCCAATGCCGTTCCGGTAGACATCGTCCACCGTGTCCATCACAAATTCTGGACCTATCTGCTGTTCTGGTCCATCGTCGCGGGTTCCGTGATTTGCGTCCCGGGGTACGGCCTGCTCTACGGCTACTCGTGGCTGGACTGGACCATGTTCGGGATTCTCTATATCGTCACGGGATTGGGAATCACGGTGGGCTATCACCGGCTGCTGACTCACCGCAGCTTCGAATGTCCTGACTGGGTGAAGGCCTGCCTGCTCGTAGCCGGCGGCTGGGCGCTGCAGAATTCCGGTGCAAAGTGGACAGCCGACCACCTCCGCCATCACGCGCATTGCGATGACCCGGCCGACCCGTACAATGCCAAACGCGGGTTCTGGTATAGCCATTGCGGCTGGCTGCTCAATCCTGTGCCCTGCAATGACGAACGGTTCGGCTCCCGCGTCATGCAGGACCCGGTCGCCATGTGGCAACACCGCAATTATGCGATGATCGTCCTCGTGGGCCTGGCGCTTCCCTTTGTGGTGGGATTTCTCCATAACGGCTGGCAGGGCGGAATCGGCGGGTTCATGCTGGCTGGAGTCGGACGGACTTTTGCCGTGTTGAATTCCACCTTCTGCATCAATTCGGTCTGCCATATCTGGGGCCAACAACCGTACGGAACGGCCGACTCGAGTCGCAATTCGTGGTTCGTCTCCTTGCTGACCTTCGGCGAGGGGTACCACAACTACCACCACACCTACCCGAGCGACTATCGAAACGGACCGCTCTGGTATAACTTTGATCCCTCGAAGTGGCTGATCTACGCTCTGTCAAAGCTGGGCCTCGCCTCCTCTCTCCGGACCGCCTCTTCCGGCAATTGATTCACACCTCGGCGACTTCAACATCGAAACGCGTTGTTTATGCTGAATTCATGCTCTTCAGGCCGATACAAACTATTTTCCCTGCAGCAGTTAAACTGATAGCAATCCCCCCTATCATCTGTTAGGATGCAGCGTGATCTTATGACGGGCCGCATAAGAAGCACGGTTTCGGATGGCTCATCACCGATATTGTTTGTTACCGAGAAGTTGATCGGAAGTCAGACCCAAGTCGCCTCTATCATCGCGCCTTCGGCCCGCTCATTCCCCTCATAAGTCCGTTCTCGTGTCGCCGACAATGTCACTTTTCAAAAGGAGAGACCCCTATGGGTACTAAATTGTATGTCGGCGGACTGCCGTATGCTGCCACTGAATCGCAACTGAGCAACTTGTTCTCCGCTCACGGCACCGTTGAATCGGCGCGCGTGATCACGGACAAGTTCACCGGGCAATCACGCGGCTTCGGCTTCGTGGAAATGTCCACGGCGGAAGAAGCGAAGGCAGCCATCACGGCGCTCAACGGATCGGACATGGATGGCCGGCAACTCACCGTCAACGAAGCGAAGCCCCAAGAAGCTCGCTCCGGTGGTGGCGGCGGGGGTGGACGGTTCGGCGGCGGCGGCGGTGACCGCGGCGGACGCAACCGCTTCTAAATAAGAACGGCGAGATTCGTCTTGCCTTCGGAGGGGCGCTTCATCTGAAGCGCCCCTTCTTTTTTTCCACTGCATCCTCAATGCTCATCAGGCCTGCTTCGCAAGGTCTTCAGTTGCCCCCGTTTTGTTTTATCTTCAAGTCGGCGCTTTTTGGACCCCTTCGTCGGTTTTGTCGCGCGACGCGGTCGCTGCGGAATGGCCGCCTGCTGAATCAACTCTCGCAGCCGATCCAAGGCCAGGGCACGGTTTCGCTCCTGGCTCCGTGAATCCTGAGCCTTGATGATAATCACACCCTCACGTGACACACGATGATCACGTAACGCTAATAGACGCTCTTTATAGTACGGAGGAAGAGACGAGCCACGAACATCGAACCGAAGATGAATCGCGGACGAAACCTTATTGACATGTTGCCCGCCGGCGCCTTGCGCTCGCACGGCCGTCAATTCGATCTCCTCGTCGGGAATCGTCACATGCGTTGAAATAGCCAACATAGCCGCCTGCGTCCTCTGGTCCGGCACGAACCTACTCGGAGGCTGATGCGAGAGTCAAATGAACCGGCACAGGAGACGCTACCAGGGATGAGCCAGCAATGCCTACCACCGAGGCCTTGCCTCCGGATGGAACTGCGTGCCGGAACAGGTTATTATACTAAGTCTTTACCCCCAATCACCTGGCCGTGCGATCCTGAGAACTGCCGTGCTGAGCAGAGCCTTTCACACAAGCAACAGGTGGACCAACCGCACCCTGCCAATCCTGCTCCTGCTGTGCTTCGTCATCGCCACCGCCTTGGGGCTGTACGCCCTTTCGTTTCTGCGAGCGATGCTGGTGGCGGAACGGGGGAACGAACTCGCCATGAATGCCGCAGCCGTCGCAGACACTGTGGATCGAGTCCTCTTCGAACGGTACGGCGATATTCAGTTGTTTGCCAACGACGGCGTACTCAGGGAGGGCACACTCAAAGAGAAGTCCGCCAGGCTCCTCCGCTACCACCAACTCTATTGGTACTACTCCTGGCTGGGAATCACCGATGCCACGGGACAGGTCGTCGCCGCAACCGATGATCCGTCGGCACCAGGCGCACAAGCCATAAACCCGATTGCATTTGAGGAAGTGCGGCGTACGGGAACCATTTACTTGGAAAAGGTGTCACCGTCCACCGAGCCACAGCAACAGAGGGCCGTCGGATTCATGGCTCCGATGTATGGACCGGGAGGAGGGTTTCGGGGAGTCGTCGCCAGCCGCGTCCCGATTGAGAATCTCCGATCGATTTTTGAACAGGAAGGCCGACGGCGACACGGACAGGACATCTATGACTGGTTGCTGCTCACTCACGACGGCGTCGTCCTGAGCGAGAAACAGTCCTCGACGGGGACATTCACCGCACCGACAAAATTGGAACTCCCCTCGCAAGCCCACGCGATCGCGGATCGGAATCAATCGGGATTCGTCGAGGAAATCCATCACCGCCGTGGAAACTCGGTCGTCACCGGGTATGCCTCGACGAGGGGGTATCGCGACTTCCCAGGGTTCGATTGGGTCGTCTTATTCCGGCAAACCCACGAGCAGGTGTATGCGCCTGTCGACCGGTTACTCTGGACCGTAGGAGGAATCGGTATCCTGGTCATCCTGCCATTGACGGGTTTCGGCATCTGGGTGTCATGGGAACTAGGCCGCGAGCGAACTGAACTGATCAAAACGCGGCAAGACCTGGAAAAATCTGTCGCAGAGCTGGGTCGTTCCAATGCCGACCTCCAACAATTCGCCTATGTGGCGTCGCACGATCTGCAGGAGCCTCTGCGGATGGTCAGCAGCTACACCCAGCTCTTGGCGAAGCGCTACCGGGGCCAATTGGATAGCGATGCGGATGAGTTCATCGCTTTTGCCGTGGATGGCGCCAGCCGCATGCAGAAACTGATTCAGGATCTCCTCGCCTATTCCCGGGTGAGCACCGGGAATCCACAGTTCGAACCGACTCCCATGGGAGCAGTGCTGAGCTATGCGTTGGACAATCTGCGCAACGCCGTCACGGAAAGCCAGGCCGTGATTACACACGACCGGTTGCCGACCGTCACAGGCGATGCGAAACAGTTGGCGCAAGTGTTTCAGAATCTCCTGAGCAATGCCATCAAGTTCAGCGGTGAGCAGCCTCCGCGTATCCATATCTCCGCCCAGCGAAATCATGACGAGTGGCGCTTTTCCGTTCGCGACCAGGGCATCGGTATAGACCCACAATATGCCGGCCGCATTTTTGTCATTTTCCAAAGACTTCACACGAGAGCAGAATACCCGGGGACCGGCATCGGCCTGGCGATCTGTAAAAAAATCGTCGAACGGCATGGCGGGCGGATGTGGGTGGAGTCCGAGCTCGGGAAAGGTGCCACCTTTTGGTTCAGCATCCCCGATCCGTCCCGGGACACATCCGCGGCTCGCCACAAAACAGATACAGCTCGGCTCGATTGATTCACCAGCACAGCCAAGGAGACACACAAATGGTTGTCCCTGAACTCGTCAAACCGATTGAAATTCTCCTGGTCGAAGACAATCCGGGTGATGTCCGCCTTACCATTGAAGCGTTGAAGGAGGCCAAGGTCATCAATCACCTGACGGTGGTCCGGGACGGCGTCGAGGCCTTGGCGTTCCTTCGACGTCAGGACCCCTATGCCACGGCACCGCGGCCGCATCTCATCGTGCTCGATTTGAACCTGCCCAAGAAAGATGGCCGCGAGGTCCTTGCCGACATCAAGGCTGATGACACGTTGAAACGCATCCCGGTTGTCGTGCTGACCACCTCTCAGGATGAACAGGATGTGCTGAAGAGCTACAATCTCCACGCCAACTGCTACATCACGAAGCCTGTGGATCTGGATCAATTCGTTCGAGTGGTGCGATCGATCGAGGATTTTTGGCTGGGTATCGTCGTCCTCCCCGCGGGCAATCACAAGGGAACTGCATGAATAGTCGTCCCATCCATGTGTTGTTGGTTGAGGACAATCCTGGCGATGCCCGCCTCTTGGGCGAGCTGTTCAGGCAAACGCGGGATGGGCAGTTCACCCTGACGCATGTCGACCGTCTCGATGCGGGAATCCATTGCCTGAATGAGACCGTGGTCGATGCCATTCTGTTGGACCTGTCATTGCCCGACAGCCAGGGACCCGAGACGCTGGTCAGGATGCACAAGGCGGCACACGGAATTCCAATCGTGCTGATGACCGGCCTGGAAGACGAAGAATTAGGTCTGCAACTCATTCAAGCCGGGGCACAGGATTATCTGGTCAAGGGACAAACGACCGCCCCTCTTCTGGCGCGCGCATTGCGATATGCTGTCGGACGCAAGCGGCTGGAAGAAGAGCTACGCGAGAAGACGCGATTTCTCCAGTCGGTTTTGAACAGCATGGCGGACGGCGTGGTCATGGCCGATGAAGAAGGGACCTTTCGGGTCTGGAATCCCGCCGCCGAGCAAATCCTGGGAAGCGGTCCCGCCAAAATGAAAATCGGCCAGTGGGCCGAATCCTACGGCCTCTTTCTGCCCGACAAGGTCACTCCCTATCCAACCGCGGACACCCCCCTGGCAAGGGCTATCCGCGGAGAATCCGTGACCAACGCCCTCCTCTTTCTCAAACTTTCTGATCAGTCCGAAGGCCTCTGGCTCAATGTATCCGCCAGGCCATTGCGAGACGAAACGGGGCTGATCAAAGGCGGCGTGGTGGTCTTTCGGAATATCACCGAGGCCAAACGAACCGATGAAGCGTTGCGGGACAGCGAAGCGAGATTCCGCGCAATCATGGATAACAGCCCCGCCCTGATTTTTATCAAGGATTTGAACGGACGATACCTCCAAGCCAACCGCCAGTTTGAAACCGTTTCCCATCTGACCCAAGAAGACCTGGTGGGAAAAACCGACGCGGAAATTTTTCCGCCCGACCAGGCCGCGGCCTTTCGCGACAATGACCGCAAAGTGCTAGAAGCCGATGCACCCTTACGGTTCGAAGAAACCGCGCTCCATGACGACGGTCCCCATACGAGCATTGTCGTCAAGTTTCCCCTGCGGAATGCGGACGGTCGCTGTTACGCCATGTGCGGCATCGCCACCGACATTACTGATCGACAGCGGGCGGAAGAGCTCCGACAGCAACTGGCCAAGGATCGGCTGCTGCTGCTGGAATCCACCGGGGAGGGTATTTACGGGATTGATCGCCAGGGCCATTGCACATTCGTGAATGCCGCCGCATCACGCATGCTGGGATACCTGCGGGATGAACTGCTCGGGAAAGATATGCACGAGGTGATTCATCATTCCTTTCCGGACGAGAGACCCTATCCCCGCGCACAGTGTCACATCCATGAAACGCTCAAGGGGGGGACGGGACGCAAGATCGACGATGAGGTCTATTGGCGCAAGGATCGAACGGCTTTTCCGGTCGAATACTCTTCCTTCCCCGTTATTGAGCAACACCGGGTCATCGGAGCCGTCGTCGTCTTTGTCGACATTACCGAAAGAAAACGGGCCCAGCAGCAGCTGACCCTCTCGCATGATCAACTCAGAAAGCTGACCGCCCGCCTGGAATCGGTACGGGAAGAAGAGCGTATCCTCATCGCCCGGGAGATCCATGACGAACTTGGCCAGTCGTTGACCGGCGTGAAACTCGAACTCTCGTTGTTACAGGATCAACTCTCCGAAGCCCGCCCGGCTCTACTGAATAGACTGGAATCCATTGCCAGCCTCGTGGACGCCACCATCCAGTCGGTTCGGCGAATTGCCACGGAGCTCCGCCCGGTCGTCCTGGACCAGCTCGGCCTCATCCCTGCCATCGAATGGCAGGCACAGGAATTCCAAACTCGCACAAAGATTCAATGCCGGCTCGACATCTGTCTGCGGAATGCGCCGCTCTCGCATGCCGCTTCAACAGCCATGTTCAGAATCTTCCAGGAGATCCTGACGAATGTGGCACGCCATGCGAAGGCCTCCGTCGTCAATATCACCCTCCAGGAACAGGCGGGAGGCCTGGTGCTGGAGGTGCGAGACAACGGGTGTGGCGTCACCGACGCACAATTGGCTGACCCGCAGTCTTTAGGCTTGGTCGGGATGCGGGAGCGCGCCCTGCTCCTGGGAGGGGAAACCACCTGCACCGGCATAGCCGGAGCAGGAACGACAGTACGAGTCCGGATTCCGCTCGATCGGCAGCCGGGCTGAATCCAGATACCAACGGCGACCACGATTCCCCATTTCCATGGGAGGGATGCAACATGGAGCACATCGTCACGAAAATTCTGGTGGTGGATGATCACGCGGTGGTTCGTCAGGGCGTCAAACAGATCCTGAGCGAACAGTTTCAAGGCGCGGTGGTTGGCGAAGCCCGAAACGCAGAGGAGATGATCGATCGCATACGAACGCAGAGCTGGGACATCGTCGTGCTTGACGTCGGCATGCCGGGCAAGAGCGGACTGGATGCGTTGAAGGACCTCAAGCAAGTCTGCCCCAAACTTCCAGTCCTCGTTCTGAGCGCGTACCCCGAAGACCAGTTGGCCCGGCGCATGCTAAAAGCAGGGGCAGCGGGCTACCTCACCAAAGACAGCGCCCCGAACGAATTGGTCCAGGCTCTCCGAAAGATACTGGGAGGCGGAAAGTTTGTGAGCGCGTCGATGGCCGAATTGCTCGTCGCGAATCTTCACGATCATGCGGAGAAGCCGCTGCATGAACTGTTGTCTGATCGGGAATATCAGGTCATGTGTTTGATTGCAGTCGGAAAAAGCCTTAAAGAGATTGCAGACGACCTCTGCGTCGGGATCAGCACCATCAATACCTACCGGGCGCGCATCCTTGAAAAGATGCAATTTAAGAATAATACGGAATTGACGCATTACGCCCTCGAACATCGGCTGGTGAATCGCCTCGTTTCCTGACTCCACTCCGGCAGTTCCTTCTTCTTCTCACTCCGCGGTCCTTCGTAGCATAAACGGCGACACCGTCAACGGTGCAAACGGCGACGCGTATTTTGCGCAAAGGGCGATGGTGCGCATGCCCGTAAACGGGTACATCTGACACTGTCGCCACCGTTGAAGCGGCAGAACTTCCTCCACACAAGGAACTACCGATGTCCACGCTCGATACAATTGAGCACCTCATCATTGAAGAGTTGGAAGAGGGAGGAGACTGCACGTTGGATGTGCTGGCGTATCACCTTCGGACCTGTAGCTGGAATCAGGTCTTCATGGCCGTCGATGCCCTTTCGCGCAGAGGGATGATTACGCTGCGCCCTCAGGCACGTTTCGAATATCTGGTTTCTCTCGTACCCACAGTGTCACAGTCCTTCCGTCATCTCACCCCCGTCAGAGCATCGGAAGGAGCCGTACAAACCGGCTGCGGTTCACTCGGGAGAGGATGAAGGAGGTCGGCACATGAGTCCCATCGTGAATCACGTGAAACAATCAGGCAGATCTCGCGTCATGATTGTCGATCCGGAATTGCAGTTCGGACTCAAGTTGGCCGATTGCCTGGCAACCAGCGGGTACGCCGCCGTGCTGGTGCGAGACCTTGAGTCCACGTTGGCCCAACTCCGCGAAATACAGCCGGACGCCATCCTTCTGAGCCACGATTCCGGCGATCAGCCACGAAGCTCCTCTGCTGACGGCACGCTTCGAGCTGTCAATGCGCTCTGTCCACAAGCACCGGTGCTCACCCTCACGTACACACATCACAGCGCACGGACCGATGTCACCCGACTGATCAGCGCCCCTCCCGCCGATTCCATCGCCCATCCGGGACACCGTGTCGAAGACATTCTGCGCTCGATGCTCGGCATACCCTGTGTCCGAGTGGGTTGACAGGGCCTCCACCTCTCAACACTGACCAAACGAACTTTCAACTTAGGAGGGCCATGTCATCATGACTCGACGCGAATCAGAGGCACTGCCGGAGCAAGAACGGACACGTCACCTGTCCACCACAGGGCCTCATAAACCAGCAGGCAAACGGGTGGAGCGGGCGCCTTCTCAGCAGCAATCAGGTGCCGAAACGACGACCGATGATGTCAGAGCACGCATTGAGAAGCTGGCCTATGCGCTCTACCAGCAACGAGGGAGACGGGATGGGCATGACTATCAGGACTGGCTGGAGGCCGAGCACAGGATACGAACGTCGGCGACCGCTCAGAGTGGCACAGGTTCCGGTCACCATGAATCCTCATCGCGGCCTGTCGCATAAGACAGAGGCCACGGAGCGCATCCATAACTTTTCATGGAGAACATCACGATGCTGTGTCCGACAACTCACTGCGGTCAAATGATGGAATCTGACTTCCGGGCGGGGTATGACCCGCGCAGCGGTCTTGAATGCCTGCATTGTCCCCGCTGCGGTCATCGTGGAATGAAGGCCCGGGATGGCGTGCAACTCTTATTTACCGGGCAGCACGAATATGTCTTCAGTTATGGGCCATCCCTCTCCCATCTCAAAATCGTCCTCTCCACGGTCGCCATCAATCTGTTCCGAACCCAGGGCATGTCTTCGGCCCAACTTGCCGCCCATGTCGCCGACTGGGCGCTGCTCATGGGACAGGTCTGCGGCACCGTGCGATTCTCTGAAAACCTGGTGCTGTCAAGCTGTTACGAATATTGCCGGCGAGAGGCGATGAAAGGCGCCGCCGTGTCATCGCTGTAGCTCAATGATACTAACGGTCCCACCCCCGATCGACCTAGGTCTGGGACATGCTCCGATTGCGGTCGCAATCGTCAGTACGAATCATCTCGTACGTCTCGGTCTGCAGGCCGTCCTTAGCAGGCAACAACATATTCGACTCATTGGTGACGCAGCCAACACGCCCCAGGCGAACGCCCTCGTGGCACGAGAACGACCTCAGGTGCTCGTCATCGAGACGGGGGATGAGATCGATATCCTGGAGCTGGTCCGAACGGTGAGGTCATCCACGCTGACGACTCGAATCATTCTCCTCAGCGGCCTTGAAGATAAAGCTCTTATTCTAAGATCCGTCTCGTCAGGAATAGACGGCATTGTGCTGAATACTCAGCCGGCGGTGGTTCTGATTGCGACCATCCATCACGTCTGCGCGCTCCCGCCTGCGATGACGCTGCATGAACAAGGATTGCAGGGCCAGCCGATAGCCATAGCGACCAGCAGCAGCGATGATAGCGCACGGTTGGCTACACCGAAACACCCTGATCCGGCGTTAACAGGTCGCGAGCAACAGATTATTCGTCTGATCGGCCTGGCATTGTCTAACAAGGACATTGCAGAACGTCTTCGCATTTCCAGCATCACGGTCCGCCATCACCTCACCAATATTTTCGGTAAGCTCGACGTGAACAGCCGCCAACAGCTGCTGCTTCGGGCCCATGAGTACGGCCTCGTAAAACTCAGCGCCTACCAATAGCCCGCCCACCTGCATAGTGGGCAAGATTTGCGAGGACGATGCTTGGGAAGGGACCCGGGGATCGTCGCAACATCTGCGAGGCAGGATCGCCGCCTGGGAGTGGCATGGGATCAGCGCAATGTTAGGCGACGACTGCTTTCTGCTTGAGGTATTCCATCAGATCCGAGAAGGATCCATCTCGAAGGATGCGGGAGAACTGTGCGTGGTAGGTCGCCACGATACTGGCCCCATCAATGCTGACGTCATTAACGAGCCATCGTCCGGACCGTTGCACCACTTGAAATTCTATCCTGGTATCCACCTCCGGGCCCGCCGGCGCAACTAATACCTGCGTCCCCGCGGCATCGTCTTGTTGGGGAAGATACACCAGCTGAGGGACAGAATAATCGCGTAACTTGTCTGCCAAATCGTCACGCAAGATCTGCACAAAAAGCCGGGTAAACTGCCGGCGGTCGGCGACCGTCGTCTTCTCGCCGCCCTCCCCTAATGCGCGTTCGGCCATTTCTTCATAATTGAACGCACGTCGCACGACCTGTTCAATTTCCCACTGACGTTGACCGGATCGGCTGGTCTCCTTGAGTTCCGTCAACAGGTACAGCAGATCCTTCATCGTGACTTGAACAGCCTCGGTGGGCGTCTGGGCCCCCAAGCCGGGCATCGGCGCCATTACCACAATCAGGAAACAGACTACCCAACAACACACGAAGGTCGCCATCGACGGCCGGCCGCGCACTATACCGATGATTCCGTTTCCCATACCCCCACCTTCCCAGCACTAGACACCACAATTTGATATGGTACTGACCGCCTAAACCGGGCGTCAAGCACGTGGATCTACTGGCCATTGACAGCCGACTCATAGGCGCCTGCCCCATTTCCTGCTCTGTCTCCGCCGGATCGTGCTGTTTCAGAAATTATCTTTTCCTCCTGACCGCTCCTTCGGTATACTCCCGCCATGAGTAATCGACGGTTACCCCTTCTGCTATTGAGTGTAGCCATTCCGGCGCTGTTTTCAGGCTGCGAAACCACTGACAAAATGCTCGGTGCTGCCGAACGGGCTGTCGGCAGTACCACGGGAAGAACAGTCCTCGACATCGCCCGTGGAAAGGATCCGGCTGAAATCGCTCGGCAACACGTCGAGAATTACGGACGAGACCCGCAGGCCCTACTGAGGGACTTGCGGGCGATTCAACGAGACTTTCAAGCCCTGATGGCCGCCCTGACCGGAGAGGTCGGCAAGAAGTGGGGCACCAAAGAAGTGAAACTGCCTGAGCAGAAGAAGTACGTAAAGTACACGCAGAATTATCGCAGCCGGGCAATCGTGGACTTCGATGCCGGAAACATCCTGATCGAGACTCTCGATGAGAATGACCCTCGCACCAGCCTGAAAAACGCCGTCGTCACCACACTCCTGACGCCCAACGATCCGCGCAGCGTCGACCTGTTTTCGGATAAGGAGATCAGCCTGACCGGCGACAAAGAGCCATACCTCCTCGGCCTGGTGCTGGATCAGAGCGGGAAGCCGGTTCGCACGCCGACGGAGGCGGAACAATTTGCGGAGTCGATCCTGACCAAAAGCACCACGACCCGCAAAGTCGACCAAGACAACGGTCCGAAGACTGCGCACGTTGTCAACATTCCCATGGTGACCAACTTCTCACACAAGCAGGCCGAGAAATATCGCTCAGTTGTGGGCCAGTTTGCGGAACGGTATCAGATCAGCCCGAGCCTCGTGTTTGCCATCATCCGCACGGAGAGTAACTTCAACCCGTTTGCCGTCAGCTCTGCTCCGGCCTACGGCTTGATGCAATTAGTCCCGACCAGCGGGGGACGGGATGCGTATAAGAAGGCCAAAGGGGAGGACAAGGCGCCCACGCGAGATTACCTTTTCGACCCGGACAACAACATTGAATTGGGGACAGCCTACCTCAACGTGTTGACCTACTCCCAATTAGACGACGTCACCGACCTTGTCTCCCGCGAGTACTGCGTCATCTCGGCCTATAACACCGGCGCCGGCAATGTGTTCAAAACGTTTTCCAAAGACCAGCGCACCGCCTTACAACAGATTAACGGCCTTCAACCGGCCGCCCTCTATGATCGGCTCCGCAGCGGACTCCCCTACCAGGAGACCCGCGACTATCTTGCGAAGGTCGTCGGGTTCCGCAAGCAGTTTGTGACGGTCGGCGACAACGGTGTGAAATAGCCCCAACAGCCGTTGCATTTCTACCGACGGTGATTTTCGCTGACCTTACTTTTTCCCAGACATTGGTATTCGCGACTCTTTCCGCGCAAGCCCCCGAGTTCGTCCGGTCGAATCCGGCAAAGGTTTCAATTCTTCAGGGTCCGCGAAACATTCAGGACATCACTTGGGCAACCATGTGCGTCCCGCCATATCTACAGACCGATTAGCAATCGCACCGGATTGACCCGTTCGCCCAGGCCGAACGACAATTCTTTCGTGAGTGCGTCGGGATTGTAGTACGTACCGAACATCCGATCCCAAATGGTTAGCAGCGCACCAAGATTCTTCAATTGATGCGCCGGATCGCTGCTATGGTGAATGTGGTGATAGCGGGGAGTCACGAAGACCCGTTCCAACCAGGACGATTTCCACGTGACGTTCAGATGCATCCAGTTGTTCCGCACGATATGCTCAACCATGATTAGCTGAAATGCCCAGCCGGAGGCGTCGTGAAGCAGAGGTAGAGCCACGACGTAGGTCAGATTGAACAGCGCAATGTGTGGAATCGTCGCCCGGATCCCGGCTAACCAATAGAGGGAGGTCGGTGAATGGTGCCATCGATGCACCGGCCAGACGGCTCTCGTGTGCATCAGGCGGTGTACCCAATAGAGCCCGAAATCTTCTACGATATAAAAGAGCATCACTTTAAAAACGGTGGGGAGATCATACAGTGCGACGGGGAGATACTGGGGGATGGGAATACGGTCGGTTACCTGTACCACCAGCAGAAACGAGAGATTGTACAAGGCCAGCGCCAGCAGATCGCGCCAGAAAATGGAGCGATATGCCACCGGACGCGCCGGATAGAGCCACTCTGCTGCAAAGCATAAGAGACCGATACTCCAGAACAGCAGATACGGATACAAGGCGTTATTCACGGCTCCCCTCGACCTTTCCCCCCACCGCTGGAACCACGCACCGCTCTGCCCCTCCGACCGGTGCGGCTCTGTCTGGCCAGAGCTCCATCGATTTCATCTTTCCCTACCCTACAAAATCCCTCGAATCTTGCGAATCTATTTGTTGTTTTTTCACAGCCCCTCTACCTTGCCTACTGTGCAATCTGGAACACCTGGAGCTCATTTGACCGGACGCTCGAAAGCATGATAAGTTGCTAAACCGTACGAGCTTCGAGCGACATCCCACGCTTCGCGTTTCCGTCAGATTGCTGCGCGATCGCTTTCCTGAGTTACGCTCCTCCTACGGCCCATTTCCCCGTCCGGATCAAGAAATGGGCGAAGCAGGGGGCGAGAGTTATCCCTGCCCCACTGCACCCAGTTTGATGGCCTGGACACCGCCATCCTGTTGTTCGCCGAAAGGAGTGTACGATGAAAATTACGTCCGTCTGGCGTGGCAACAAACCTAACCGCAAGAAGAAGCGGACCGTTCCGAAACTGAGAATCCGATGGACAGAACTTGGCCTCGTCGATCCCTCCGTGGAATCGCATGAGACGCCGATGGATCAAATCCGTCGTGAAGTGACGGCGTTGGCCAGTTCTGGATTTGGAGCAGAGACCCGCGCCCGTTCAGAGCAAACGCAGGCACGCCCTGCGCGCGCTCATGCACGGACGAGCACGCCCCGTACCGCCCGTCGACCATCCGGGTCCTAACGAAACAGGCCTATTCGCTCCCCGATCAAGGAAGACGAATAGAAGGAGGGAGCCATCGCACGAGCAGGGAAAACGACCATCGCGAAACGCGATCGAGAGAAAGCCAGGCAAGTCAAACAGCGGGAGAAGGAAGCCCGTCGCGTGCAGCGCAAGTCCGAAAAACCGGACCGCCCCGCGACCTCTGGCGGAGAGGATCCCGATCTGGAAGGGTTGCAATGGGGCCCCCAGGAACCCCTGTATTAAACAGGGGCTCCGGGGTTCCACCCCAAATGCTTGAATCGTGTTAGGATACCTTCACGATAAAGCGGTCTTCGCCGAACACACCGCGCAATTGTTTGCTGACGAGTGAGCGATATTCACCCTTCTCTTTTGCCATCCGCACCATTCCCTCGGCGTCCGTCAAAATCAGGAGATCTTCCTCTGCAATCAGCACCCGATCTCCCTTCCCGACGTTAATCCGGTACTGGGTCCGTCCATCGGGATTCCGGCTTGGACCGGTGACGATTTCCGTCAATCCGTCGATGTGTCCCTTCTGCCCGTCCAAGCGATGTTGGACCATCGTCCCATCCGGAATTCTGACCCACTGACTCGCCGCTCGCGGTGCATCCTGGTTCTGATCACTCACCTTCATTCCTCCCTTGCAACGTATGCTCGTCCAAATTAAGACACCGGCCCGAGATCGCTTCCGTTCTTGATTCCCCCACTAGCCTCACGGGAACTTCCATCGGCAGTCTGGCGCCATCCCTGAGCGGACCCGCCGCGACGGCGGCGACGCTCCTGTTCACTCCGAGGGGCGTGGCCATCCTGTCGTGGCGACGCACCCACCGAAGCCGGACTCCCCTCGGCTCGAGGCACCGACTGACCAAGCAAGCGCTCGATGGCGCGCAATTGTTCCTGATCTTCGGCTGTCACAAACGTCGTAGCGCGGCCCGTCGTTCTCATCCGTGCCGTGCGCCCGATACGATGAACATAGTCTTCAGGACAATTGGGCACGTCGTAGTTGATCACGTGCGCAATATTTGCCACATCAATGCCTCGTGCGGCAATATCAGTCGCCACCAACACCCGGTACGTCCCTCGCCGAAATCCTTCCAAAGCCGCCCGCCGTTGCGGCAGCGTACGTCCACCGTGCAGCACCGCCACACGATGACCGGCCGTATCCAACAGATTGCCCAGTCGATCAGCCCGATGCTTCGTCCTGGCAAACACCAGCACGGTATCGGACTCGGACTGCAGGAGCGACATCAGGAGAGCGTTCTTCCGATCGTGCGTCGTGTGATGGACGGCTTGAGACACTCCGTCGGCGGTCGTTGCGGACTTCGTCACCATGACCCGTACCGGATCTTTCACGCTGGCCTGCGCCAGTCTGGCCAGATCCATGGGCATCGTGGCCGAGAACAGCAATGTCTGTCGCTCTTCGGGCATGGCATCCAAAATCTGATTGATCTGCTGGGCAAAGCCCATGTCCAACATGCGATCGGCCTCATCAAGGACCAGAATGCTCATCGCCAACAGACTGATCGTTCCGTTCCACATATGATCGAGCAAACGCCCGGGAGTGGCCACAATGATATCCGGACGTTGCCGTAATCCCCTAACCTGAGCCTGCATGTCCGCCCCGCCGACCACTGTGGTGGCAAACAACTGCAAGTCTCGGCCCAATGTATCGATCGTCGCTTGAATTTGTATCGCCAGCTCACGGGTCGGAGCCAAAATGAGCGCGCGTGGCTGCCCTTTTGGTGTACCGCTCAACCGCTCCAGCATCGGAATCACAAAGGCCGCGGTCTTGCCTGTTCCTGTCTGCGCGCAACCCAACACATCACGCCCGGACAAGGCATGGGGTATGGCCTGAGCCTGAATGGCCGTCGGTTCGGTAAAACCGGCTTTGGTCAGATTTCGCAACAGGGTTGGAGACACACCAAGGGAGTCAAAACTCGTAAACGCAGTCGTCTGCACGCAGCTATCCTTTCGTTGTGGATCGCATTAAGACGGGATCAGAGAACCGAGGGGAGGGTGAATCCGGAAGGAGTCAGCTC
>WBZQ01000165.1_pt1 | contig 60569 bp, 54 predicted proteins | sample 5204251 | NCBI WGS metagenome assembly WBZQ01 (sample SAMN12412402, study PRJNA552823) | activated sludge metagenome | isolation source: activated sludge from nitrification reactor of wastewater treatment plant... | place: USA: Virginia | collected 2017-09
GGCGAGCCGCACACCAAGAAGGTCGGCAAGGTCACCCTGGATCAGGTCGGCGAGATCGCCAAGACCAAGCAGGAAGACCTCAACGCCAACGACATCGATCAGGCCGCGAAGATCATCGCCGGCACCGCCCGCTCGATGGGCATCACCGTCGAAGGCTAAGAGCCGACATCCCCATCTGTAGTTACTCGTGGGAGGGCCGGCTCGGTCCGCACCACACACCCGCGCACATCGCAGCGGAGAAAGAACAGAGCACATGAGCAAGAAGAGCAAGGCCTACGCCGAAGCATCGGCCAAGGTCGACAAGTCCAAGCTGTACAGCCCGCTGGAGGCTGTGAAGCTCGCCAAGGACACCTCGTCCAAGAACACCGACGCGACCGTCGAGGTGGCCATCCGCCTCGGTGTCGACCCCCGCAAGGCAGACCAGATGGTTCGAGGCACCGTCAATCTGCCCCACGGAACGGGTAAGACCGCCCGCGTCATCGTGTTCGCCGCCGGCGACAAGGCCGCCGAGGCCACCGCCGCCGGTGCCGACGAGGTGGGCGCCGAGGATCTGATCGAGAAGATCCAGGGCGGCTGGCTGGACTTCGACGCCGCCATCGCCACCCCGGACCAGATGGCCAAGGTCGGCCGCATCGCGCGTGTCCTGGGCCCGCGCGGTCTGATGCCGAACCCGAAGACCGGCACCGTCACCGTCGACGTCACCAAGGCCGTCAACGACATCAAGGGCGGCAAGATCAACTTCCGCGTCGACAAGGCAGCCAACCTGCACTTTGTGATCGGCAAGGCATCGTTCGACCCGGCCAAGCTGGCCGAGAACTACGGCGCCGCCTACGACGAGATCCTGCGGGCCAAGCCGTCAGCCGCCAAAGGCCGGTACCTGAAGAAGGTCACCGTCACCACCACCAACGGCCCCGGCATCCCGGTCGATCCGGCCGTCTCGCGTAACTTCGCCCTCGAGGCCGAGGCCTGATACAGGCACCCGCGAACAGCAGAGCCCGGCGAGCACAAATGTGCTCGCCGGGCTTTTTCGTCGACCCGGGCATGTGGTCGACAGAAGCGACTATCAGGCGACGACTATCAGGCGGCGGGTGTGGGTCAGTCGGGGCGGTGGAGGGCAGTCTCGACAAGTGCGCGGAGTTCGGCGGCGACGTCGTCGAGGGGGACGATGCTGCGGGTGCTGCGGCACATGGCGACCGCGCCTTCGACTGCGGTGACGATCAGCGTGGCCAGGCGTTCCGAGCGGGGTGCGGGCACCCCGTCGCGTTCGAGGACCCGCGCAGCGATGGTGCGCCAGGTGACGAAGGTGTCGGCGATATCCCCGTCGAGTTCGGGGACAGCGGACAGATCGTCGACGGCGAGCGCGAGGATCGGGCAGCCCCGCCGGAAGTCGTGGTCGATCAGGTTCCGTTTCCACCGGTCGACGAGGGCGTCGACCAGGCCCGCAGTGTCGTTGTCCGCGGCGAGTTCGCGATAGCGGCCGATAGCCTTCTCGGCGGCCGATTGTCCTGCGCGGGTGATGATCTCGGTGCGGCCGCCGGGAAAGTGGTGATAGACCGAGCCGCGCGGGGCGCCGCTGTCGGACAGTACCCGGTCGATCGTCACCCCGCTGGGGCCGGACTCGGCGAGCACCGCGGTGGCGCTCGCGAGCATCCGGTCACGGGCGGATTGTCTGTCGGGCACGGAGGTCCTCGGCGGTTGTCAGGGCAGGAACACCATCGTAACCAGGCTTATGACATAAAGCATGGAGAGGTGGCACCGGGTCCGACAGCCAGAACCAAAGGTCCTCACGGTCGTGCGGCGAGAGGCTGTCCGGTCGCATACTCTCCACAGTGGGTCCTCAGGTACATCCGTGTCGACGCTGGAGGCGATCGAATGGTGGAAGCTCGGCAGACCAAACTGGCGATCGTGGGGGCGGGTGCGGTCGGCACCGCCGTCGCGTATTCGTCGCTCATCCGCGGGGTGGCCCGCACCGTGGCGCTGCTCGACATCAACAAGGCGAAGGTCACCGCGGAGGTGCTCGACCTCTCGCACGGACTCGAATTCATTCCGCGGGCCGACATCATCGGCGACGACGACGTGGCGGTGTGCGCGGGTGCCGACGTCGTGGTGTTCACCGCGGGCGCCAAACAGAAGCCCGGCCAGTCGCGCCTCGAATTAGCTGAGGCCACAATCGGATTGACCAAGAAGATCCTCCCGGGCCTGCTGGAGGTGGCCCCGGACGCCATCTACGTGATGGTGACCAACCCGGTCGATATCGTGACCTACGCGGCGCTGAAATTCAGTGGTCTGCCCCGCAATCAGCTGTTCGGGTCGGGCACGGTGCTTGATTCGTCGCGACTGCGGTTCCTGCTGTCGCAGTACACCGGGGTGGCGCCGCAGAATGTGCACGCCTACATCGCGGGTGAGCACGGCGACAGCGAGATCCCGTTGTGGGAGTCGGCGACGATCGGTGCGGTGCCGCTGCTCGAATGGCAGGCGCTGCCCGGCTATCCACCTCTCGACGAGGAGGCCCGCAGGTCCATCCACCATGACGTGGTGCACGCCGCGTACCAGATCATCGAGGGCAAGGGCGCCACGAACTACGCGATCGGCCTGGCCGCCACCCGTATCGTCGAGGCGATCCTCAAGGACGAGCACCGAATCCTGCCGGTATCGACCGTCGCCCAGGGTTTCGCCGGTCTCGATGACGTGTGCCTGTCGTTGCCGGCGGTTGTCGGCCGCACCGGCTGCGGACGGCGCCTGGACGTCAAACTGTCCGACGAGGAGCGCGCGGGCCTGCTGGCCTCGGCGCAGACCCTGCGCGACATGCAGTCCCGCTTCGGTCTGTGAGCCGCTGACCCGCTGCCCGGGCCGCCCCGGGCTTACACGTCGATCGCGCGGAGTGGGACTGCCGTGGTGTCGGCCTGGGTTCCGGTGCGGCAGTCGGTGAGTGCCGAATACGATCTCGCCTGGCTCCTGCTGGGGGACCAGTACACGACGCGGGTGGTTCCAGGGGAAACCTTTGTGGGCATGCGGGATTCGTACAGGGGGCGTCCCGCCGCCGCGGTCTTGGCGTTCGCGCGGGCCGTCGACGTCCTGGCCTCGGATGTCTTGTGCTGGGAACGCTGCTTGTCCGCCTGGTTACGCAGGTAGGCGGCCTGCCTCAGGGTCGTGATCTTGCCGGCCGGGTAGATCCGCGTGGTGCAGTTGATCGTCCGGTCGAGCGGATTGGTGTAGATGATGCGTGCCGTGCCCGCCACGGTCTGCCCGGACGCCGAATGCGCGGGGGTGCTCACCCAGGCCCCGGCGGAACCGGCGGCCAGCGTGGTCACGGCTATCACCACGCCGGTGACGGCGATCGTCGTGTGGCGGCGAACGCCGGCACCGGGTGCGCGCATACGGGGGTCTCCTCGGGTGGGGTGGTGGCTCAGTCATTCCGGGCGGTGAAGATGGCCGGTCCATCATGGTGGCATCTGTGGGCGCGATCCCGCGCGGCGGGTGCCCCGAAGTGCGGCGCACGTATCGGGCGTGGCGTGAATCAGGAAGGGCCGGCGGACGACGTACCCCGGACTTGGTGAGAGGTTGTCCACAGGCGGCAAACGTTCAGCCGGAGATCGGCGGATCGCCAATAGGCTGGAGACATGCGCGACGACAAGCTGCTGACCCGGATCGCGGCGCTGCTGCGGCAGGCCGAGAACACCGACAACGAGCATGAGGCCGAGACGTTTATGCAGGCCGCCCAACGACTGGCGACGGCCTCGTCGATCGATCTGGCGGTGGCCCGCTCGCACGACCCGGCCGCGCGCAAGCGGACGGCGCCGATCACCCGGCAGATCGCGATCGGGGAGGCGGGCAAGCGCGGACTCAAGACGTATGTGCAACTGTTCGTGGTCATCGCCCGGGCCAACGATGTGACCGTCGACGTGGCCGGCAACTCGACGTTCGTCATCGCCTACGGATTCGAATCCGACATCGACACGTGTGAGGCGCTGTACACCTCGCTCGTCGTGCAGATGGTGGCCGCCTCGGACGCCTATCTGCGGTCGGGCGGGCACCGGGGACAGGTGTCGGCGCGGGTGGTCTCGCGCGGTGGTGGGCGGCGGATCGTCGAGCAGAAACCGTTGTCGGGCATCACCGCCCGGCTCAACTTCCAGTCCGCGTTCGCCGCGCGCATCGGAGCGCGGCTTACCGAGGCCCGCGACGCGGCCCAGGCCGAGGCCCTCGCGGCCGAGAGCGCGGGCGACCGGGCGGCGTCGACGGCGATCGCGTTGCGCAACAAGGAGGTCGAGGTGAGCGGCTTCTACCGGAGGGAGTCGAAGGCCCGCGGATCGTGGCGGCCGACATCGGCGGCGGCGGGATACTCTGAGGCCGCACGCCGGGCGGGTGATCGCGCCGGGCGCCGTGCGAAAATCGGTCCGGATCGCGAATTCGGCGCTCCACGAGGTGCTTTGGAAGGATAGTCGGTGAGCGGTCGGGACTCGCGGCGGGCGCAGGTGTACGAGGCCGAACGCCTCGTACACGGCATCTTCGACAGGGCCTCGTCGTCGCGGCTCGTCCAGCTCGCCGGCACAACGATCACCCTGCCGCCCGAGGCCAGGTTCGCCTCGGTGGACTCGGTGCGTGACCACGTCGGCCGGGTTCTGGGGATGGACTCCGTCGCAGAGTATTTCGGTGGCGCCGGGGTGCCCGTCGACGTGGTGGCGCGGGGTGGGCACCGGTCCGCCGAGTATCGTCGCCGCTCCGGCGGCGGCCACGAGATCGCGATCCCCGACTCGCGCGAAGGCCGGTGGGCACTGCGCGAACTCGTCGTCCTGCACGAACTGGCCCACCATCTCGACGATTCCGGCGGGCCGGCGCACGGCCCCGGATTCGTGCACACGCTGATCACGCTCGTCGGGCTGGTGCTCGGGCCCGAGGCCGAATTCGTCTACCGCGTGGTGTTCACCGACTCCGGGGTACTGTCACGGCAGCGGTGAGGGGCCATTGTGCTCCCGACGAGCAGGGTTCTCCGACGAGCAGGGTTCTCCCGACGGGCAGCCGGAATCCGCCGATTCGGGCCCCGGGTGGGCGATAATCGGCGCATGGCATTCAACGACCCGCGCCCGCCTGCCGAACGGCAACGCCTCAAGAAGCTGGCGCAGGCCGCGCTCAACGCCGACGCCACGGTCGATCAGGTCAACGAGATCCTCGGCGGGCTGGGCACCACGCTGGGCGACATGGACAAGACGATCGGCAAACTCGACGGCGCTATCGACGACCTGAACCCCACGCTGGCGAGGTTCTCCGCGACCCTAGACAACGTCGACCAGGCCGTTGTCGCCCTCGGTGACATCACCCTTCGGCTGGAGAAAATCGTGTCGCGGGTCGAGGTGATCGTCGGGATCGCCGAGGCGGCACTCAAACCCATCGGCATGATCGAGTCGGCGGGCCGCAGCCTCACCTCGCGACTGGGCCTGGGCTGACACCGGATACCCAGGACAGTAGAAGGACCTCCCCGGATTCCGGGGAGGTCCTTCTCGTGCGTGCGGCTAGATGATCGGCAGGTCGGCCTCGAAGGTCAGATAGCTCGGATGCTTCGGGTCGATCACCAGCCGCTGGTGGTGGCCGCGCAGCTTGAGCAGGTCGGGGACCACGTTCAGATAGCGCGGGTAGCTGGCCGCGTAGATGTCCACGCGCAGCCGGTGACCCGGTTCGAGGACCGCGTCGGTGGGGGTGAGCGCGACGTCGATGCGCACCGGTTCGTCGGCGGGCACCGGCAGCTTATGGTGGCGCGTGAGCTGGTGGTAGGCCTTGGCCACCGCGCCCTCGGCGGTGTACCGGGTCTTGGAATGATCGAGCGCCCGGTTGGCCGTGGACAGCGCGCCGCTGGTGAGCACCGTCGAACGGCCGTCGGGGGCGACATCGTTGATGGTGATCGCCCACACGGCCTCGTGGCCGGTGGTGGCCACATTGAGCCGCAGGTTGAGCGCACCGCTCAGGCGGACGCGTTCGATCACCGCGTCGGAGGTGAACGACAGGCCGCCCTTCTCCTGGAACCGGGCGTCGGTGTTGAAGTGCGGGCCGAGCGCCATCGTCGCGCCGGCCGTCACCTGCGTCATGTCGCGGGAGATCATGCCACGCAGGTCGCGCTTGACCTTCAGCGACGATGTGTGCAGGCCGGGTGCCGAGCTGAGGGTACCGTCGTGGACGGCGTGCGCGGCGCTGCCCGACGGGGCGTCGGACAGGTACAGCCGCTGATGTTCCATGCCGGGCCGCGGGAAGCTCGGTCCCGACGTCCACGAACCGCCCTGCTGCAGCATGGTGACCGGTCCGTAGTACTCGACGCCGTTGCGGTGGCCCTTGAGCCAGCGGTCGAACCAGGCGCGTTCGAGCACGTCCAGGCGCGGGGGAGCGGCGTCGCCGCCGTAGCCGGATCCGGCGTCGAAGTGGTAGCCGTCGCCGACCACCATCTGCTTGCGGCCCGGTTCCATGTCGAGGCGCTCGTAGATACCGGTGGCGCTGTGGCTGAACAGGTCGTGCCAGGCGCCGACGGTGAAGGTGGGCACCTCGATGCGGTCGATCTCCGGGTCGCGCTCGTCGAAGTACGGATCGTCGTGGATGCGCGGGTCGCGGGCGGTCAGGAAGCCCCAGCCGATCGATCCCATCTCGGTGGCCGGGGACTTGACCCGCGACGACGCCCAGCGCAGGGTGTCACCGCGCACCATGTCGCGCAGCATCGTCGACGGATTGGGCAACCACTTGAGTACGTTGACCACCGACAGCCAGGCCGGGATGAACGCCGACGGCATGCCGCCGGTGATGTAGATGTCGCGGACGATGTCGTCGCAGCCCTCGACGGCGAACACCGCGCCCAGGCCCTCGGGCCGCTTGTCGGCGCCCTGCAGCGAATTGATGGCCGAGTACGACCAGCCGGCCAGGCCGAGCTTGCCGTCGCACCACTCCTGCTCGCGGACCCAGTCCAGGATCTCCACCGAGTCCTGCTGTTCGCGGGCGCCGAGGATCTCCCACTTGCCGTGGCTCGCGCCGGTGCCGCGGACGTCGACGATGATCTGCACGTAGCCCGAGCGCACCAGCGTGCGGTTGATCCCGAAGACGTCGAACACGCCGCCCGCGAGGGTCTGGGTGAGTTTGGTCAGCCCTTCGAAGGCGGTGCCGGTGGCGTCGACGGACCCGGCGGCGGTCTTCATCGCCTTGCTGACGACGGGCACATGAAGTGCGTGGTCGATGAAGTCGATGGCGGCCCGGTTGTACGGGTTGATGTTGACGATCGCGGGGTAGGGGGTGAGCGCGGTCTGGCCGAAGCGGTTGGCCGGCCGGATCACGGTGGCCCGCAGCCTGACGCCGTCGCTCATCTTGATGGTGACGTCGCGGTCGATGGACACGCGCGGGTAGATCTGCTTGCCGTCAACCTGCTCACGCCAGCGAATGCCGTCGGCGCCGCCGGTCGGATCACCGAGAGGGAGCGTGCCGAAGTGGTCGCCCCGCCGCAGCGGCAGGCCGTCGGCGAAGGGGGTCTCCGGGGCCGTGCTGATGTCTCTGGCTGTTCCGAGACGGCCACGAACCGGATCAAGCTGATACGTCATGGTGCATCACCTGCTTCCCGCGCGTGACGATGTGTCGCCCTGGTGGGAATGCGGTGTCTCTGAAGTGTTTCCAGAGGCCTACCGGCACCTCGTCGTGTCAATGCGAACATTGCATATAACAAAGTCTAGCTGTGTTGTATGTCACGTTCGCGGTCCACGTAAGACTATCTCAGGTTTTGTATCGGTCGCACAACCGGGGGGACTCAATTTGATACATGCTCGGAAAGGCCCAGGTCAACGGCGGCCGCCGCCTCCAGAACCATCCATCCGGACAGCTGAACGGACAGGTCCTGTTCGGGCATTGCGGAGGATTGCGTAGCACCATCCACCGTTTTTCCGGCCGCGGCACCGGTGACCGGCATGCGGGCCGGGACCCGCCAATCGTGCCCGAACACCGGCGACCCGCTGACGTCGAGCCGGTTGGCCCACGCGGCCTCGGCGCTGGCGACGACGACGGCCGCTGCCCGCCGCCGCAACTCGTCGGCACCGGGCGCCGCCGCCGGTAGATCGGTGACGATCAGCGCCAGATAGCGGGCCAGGATGCCCGAGAACAGGCCGCCGTCTCCGCCACCGCCGAACGGAGCCGCCTTGATGATCTTGTCGGGTGCGAGGTTGCGCTCGACCGCGCCCAGCAGCCGGTCGATGCGCTCGGCGTGCACGGCATCGCCGGTCAGTCGCAGCAGCTCGGTCTCGGCCCCGAGGACGACGCCTTGGCAATAGGTATAGATGGCCGTGACCCGTGTGGTGCCCTCCGGGCGGGGGCGGACGCCGTCGATGATCAGCTTCGATTCGGGATCGACGAGCGTCGCGTCGATCCAGTCGCACATCGCCGCGGCCCGCTCCACGTGCCCGGTCCGCGCCAGCAGGATGGCGGCCGGGCCGTTGGCGGGCGCGTTGAAGAAGGGGTCCTGCTCGTTCGAGGCCTTCTTATTACGCCACGGGATTCCGCCGCCGGCCTCCGGCGCCCACGGTGCGAGCATCTGCCCGGTCAGCGCCTCCAGTGCCCGCGGGTGTGACATCTCCAGCTTGCGGTCGGCACGCTCGACGGCCAGCCCCAGCCAGGCCATGTCGTCGTAGTAGTTGTTGATCCACTTGCCCCGGTTCCGCAGCCGGATGCCACGCAGCAGCAGGCCCGTCGCCCCGGCGACGATCGGATCGTACGACCGATCGCCGCTCCCGCTGCCGGACGGGCGGTGGACCGCCGCATCGATCAGCGTGTCGACGAAATGTGCGTGCCACCAGTAGTGCCAGCTCCCGGACCTGCGCTTGGGCCAGGCGACATCGGCGATCCGAGTGCCCGGGAGGCGCAGCAGCTTACGCAGGTGTCTGGCGGCCACGGCGTCGGCGGCCTCGGCGGCTCTGTCGTTGGGTGTGGCCGACGCGGACGTCGCGGCCCGGTGAGCGATCTCCCGTGCATCCTCCATGTTCTGCAGAGGATAGTGTCGATGTCTCGGCGCAGGCCGCGCACGTGAGCCGCGTCTCGCCGATTTGGTGCGGCGGGCCCGTACCCATTACTCTGTACCGCGATGTGATGCGCAGGTGTGCGTCGTATCGGTTCAACCAGAGACCGTCGGTCACCGGGAGCGATCCCGATCGAAGGCGCGAGTAATCTCGCCGGCCCACGCAGGATGAACGAGGACAGATCCACCTGTCACCCGGCCTCGCCGCGGAGACAAGGATATTCGCGCCCCGTGCCTTCTGCGTGCCGGGGCGTTCGTCATTTTCGGCGTACGCCGTGACTCTCCCCTCGCCGGCGGTTCCGATACGTGAACCAGATTCCCGTGCGGATTCAGATCCGCACTCTAGTGAGGAGAGAGGAGGCGAAGTATGGCCAAGTCAGAGAAGGTGTCCGCGGTTGCGGAGATCGCAGAGCAGTTCAAGGGATCGACGGCGACGGTCGTCACGGAATACCGTGGCCTGTCCGTCAAGCAGATCACCGAGCTGCGTCGTTCCCTCGGTGAGGGCGCAACCTACTCCGTCGCCAAGAACACCCTGGTGAAGCGCGCCGCTGTCGAGGCGGGCGTCGAGGGGCTCGACGAGCTGTTCACCGGCCCGACCGCGATCGCCTTCATCGAAGGTGAGCCGGTGGTGGCCGCCAAGGCGATCAAGACGTTCGCCAAGGACAACAAGGCTCTCGTCATCAAGGGCGGGTACATGGACGGCAAAGCGCTGTCCGTGGCCGAGATCGAAGCGATCGCCGACCTTGAGACCCGCGAGGTGCTGTTGGCCAAGCTCGCCGGTGCCATGAAGGGCAACTTGGCAAAGGCTGCCGGACTGTTCAACCAGCCGGCTTCGCAGGTCGCGCGTCTTGCCGCGGCCCTGCAGGAGAAGAAAACCGAAGCCGGCGAATAGTTCGCCGCACCCGGCGGATCCGTCCGGGAACACCGACTCACGCCGTACCGGTCTGAACGGTACAGAGATAATAAGGAAGGACGCCAACCATGGCGAAGCTCACCGCTGACGAGCTCATCGATCAGTTCAAGGAACTGACCCTGCTGGAGCTCAGCGATTTCGTGAAGAAGTTCGAAGAGGTCTTCGAGGTCACCGCGGCTGCTCCGGTCGCCGTCGCCGCTGCCGGTGCTCCGGCTGCCGGTGGCGCCGAGGCCGCTGCCGAGCAGGACGAGTTCGACGTCGTGCTCGAGGGCGCCGGCGACAAGAAGATCCAGGTCATCAAGGTGGTCCGCGAGATCGTCTCCGGCCTGGGCCTGAAGGAAGCCAAGGAGCTCGTCGAGAGCGCCCCCAAGGCTCTCCTGGAGAAGGTCGACAAGGAAGCCGCCGAGGCTGCCAAGGCCAAGCTCGAAGAGGCCGGCGCCAAGGTCGCCGTCAAGTAAGACGGTCACCGCCACCGCGGTGGTCCCGTAGACCGGGACGTGCGGGTCCGTACATCTCAGATCCGCGCACCGCGCGCATAACGAACTGCGCATAACGAACGAAGCCCGGGAGCTCCTGCTCCCGGGCTTCTTCGTGTCTGTGACCAGGGGGTTCCGTACCGAACGGTTCGGTGGCCTCGGCGCCGGAAACCCGTCCTTTGGCGGGGGCGCTTGGTGGGTGAGTCCCGCGGTTCCGGGCCGTCTCGACGCGCTGCCGCCTGAGATGCTCTGTGACGCGTTTTGTGGTCGGACCTACAGTGGGGTGCCGAATTGGCGAGAACGGGAGCCTGCGGCGATCTGGGCGACCCACCGCACATGGCGGTTCGTCGGAGTGGGTCGACTGTTCAGGTTTGTCGTAGGACGCGCTAAGCTGCTTCTCAGACTTTCGGGGGGAACCGGGGGTTCTGGGGCGCAGGCCGGGTGTTTCGGCTCGTCGGGTGTCGCCGACGACTCGCTTCGGCGAAGTATTCGCCTTCACGATGTAAGAGGGGTACTTTGCCACTGTGATTGGCGACGCACTTTTGCAACGCGGGTGGCGTGCGCTACTCTGCTCGCACGGCATGGGTTACCGACGAGTAAGGAGAAGCGGGTGGGATTCGGTCTGGACAGGATCGTGATACCACCCGTGCGCCGGTCTCAAACAACGCTGTGTGGTCACACGGGGGTGTCTGCTACAGTGACCCCAACCACAACTGCCTCCTGGGCGATCGGGTCACATCGGCCGTCGCATAAGTGGGGGGCGCCACATGTCTGGAGGAAGCAGTGGGCGTAGAGGTCAGTGTCGAGGGGCTTACCAAGTCGTTCGGGTCGCAGAATATTTGGCGTGATGTGACGTTCACGCTCCCGTCGGGCGAGGTCAACGCGCTCCTCGGTCCGTCGGGTACCGGTAAGTCGGTGTTCTTGAAGACGCTGATCGGCCTGCTGCACCCGGAGCAGGGTTCGGTCATCATCGACGGCACCGATATCACGCTGTGTTCGGCCAAGGAGCTCTACGAGATCCGCAAGCTGTTCGGCGTGCTGTTCCAGGACGGCGCGCTGTTCGGCTCGATGTCGCTGTATGACAACATCGCCTTCCCGCTTCGTGAGCACACCAAGAAGAAGGAGGACGAGGTCCGGCGCATCGTGATGGAGAAGGTCGAGATGGTCGGTCTTCTCGGCGCCGAGGACAAGCTGCCCGGTGAGATCTCCGGTGGTATGCGCAAGCGTGCCGGCCTGGCCCGCGCACTCGTGCTGGATCCCCAGATCATTCTGTGTGACGAGCCGGACTCGGGTCTGGATCCGGTGCGTACCGCCTACATCTCGCAGTTGCTGATCGATATCAACGCCACGATCGACGCGACGATCCTGATCGTGACGCACAACATCAACATCGCCCGCACGATTCCGGACAACATCGGCATGCTGTTCCGTAAGGAACTGGTGATGTTCGGTCCCCGTGAGCAGCTGCTGACCTCCGAGCAGCCGGTGGTCAAGCAGTTCCTGTCCGGTGACCGGTTCGGTCCGATCGGTATGTCCGAGGAGAAGGACGAGGCTGTCGCGGCCGCGGAGGCGGCGATGCAGGCCGCGGGTATCTCCGGCGGTGGTACCAAGGACGACTTCACCGAGATCATCCCGCAGGTGCAGCCCAACCCGGGCATGCCCGAGCGCAAGGCCTCCGTCCGTCACCGTGAGCGGGTGCTGGAGATGCTGCCGACGTTCACGCCGAACGTGCAGGACGCGATCCTGCGTTCGATCGCGCAGGAAGATGAGATCAAGGCGCAGAACCGGGGCGAGATGGCCCAGGCGCACGCCGCGACGGTCGCCGCTCCCGCGGTCGCCCTGGGCAAGTCGGCACCCGACTACGCCGGCGACGACGCGGTCACCCAGAGCTGGGCGGTGGCCCCGGGCCTGGTCGACGGCCCGACCGAGGAATACGAAGTCCCGAACGAGGGTGGGCGGCACAGCTCCACCGAAATCCCCGACAACCGGAGCTAAATTTTCATGGCCAGTGCCACCACGCGTGGCATTGATCGGATAGCCAAAGCCGGAAACGGTGCGCTCGCACAGTCCGGCAATATCGTGCAGCTATTCGTCGATGTCGCACGCCAGTCCCTTGTGCGCCCGTTCCAGTGGCGAGAGTTCATCCAGCAGGCATGGTTCATCGCCAGCGTGACCATCTTGCCGACGGCGCTCATCGCGATCCCGTTCGGCGCGATCGTCTCGCTGCAGACCGGCTCGCTGATCAAGCAGATCGGTGCCGAGTCCTATACCGGCGCCGCCAGCGTCCTGGTGGTCATCCAGCAGGGTTCACCGCTGGTGACCTCGCTGCTCGTCGCTGGTGCGGCGGGATCGGCCGTCGCGGCGGACATCGGCTCGCGGACCATCCGTGAGGAGATCGACGCGATGGAGGTACTGGGCATCAACCCGATCCAGCGTCTCGTGGTGCCCCGGGTGCTGGCCATGATCCTGGTCGCCATGCTGCTCAACGGCCTCGTCGCCGTCATCGGCATCGGCGGTGGTTACGTCTTCAACGTCGTCCTGCAGAACGGTACGCCGGGCGCGTATCTGGCCTCGTTCAGCGCACTGGCGCAGCTTCCGGACCTCTATATCTCCACCATCAAGGCGGCCATCTTCGGTGTCATCGCCGGCGTCGTCGCCGCCTACAAGGGACTCAACCCCAAGGGCGGCCCGAAGGGCGTGGGTGACGCGGTCAACCAGAGCGTCGTCATCACGTTCCTGCTGCTGTTCCTTGCCAACCTGATCATCACCGCGGTCTACCTGCAGATCGTTCCGGCGAAGGGAAGCTGACGCGATGTCTGATCAAGGTGGCGGCGTCACAATCACCAAGTCGCGCGCCGAGTACTACGCCTACGAGGCGCGCAAGCAGCTCAACAAGCCGCTGAAGATCCTCGACGGTGCGGGCGAGCAGATGTCCTTCTACGGACGCACGCTGGCCTGGATCCCGAAGACCTTCGTGCACTACCGGCGCGAGGTGCTGCGTCTGCTCGCCGAGGTCGCCTTCGGCACCGGCGGCCTCGCCGTCGTCCTGGGCACCGTCGGCGTCATGATCATGATGTCGGGCTTCACCGGCGTCGTGGTCGGCATGCAGGGCTACGCGGCCCTCGACCAGCTCGGATCGCAGGCCCTGACCGGCTTCCTGTCGGCCTATGTCAACACCCGTGAGGTGGCGCCGCTGGTCGCCGCGCTCGCGCTGTCGGCGACGGTCGGCTGCGGCTTCACCGCCCAGCTCGGCGCCATGCGGATCTCCGAAGAGGTCGACGCCATGGAGGTCATGGCCGTCCCGTCGGTGCCGTACCTGGTGTCCACCCGTGTCATCGCCGGCTTCATCGCGGTCATCCCGCTGTATGTGCTCGGCCTGATCTCGGCCTACTTCGCGTCCCGCACGGTCACCACCGTGTTCAACGGTCAGTCCACCGGCTCATACGACCACTACTTCAATCTGTTCCTGCCACCTGAAGACGTGTTGTGGTCGTTCGGCAAGGTGCTGGTATTCGCGTTCGTGATCATCTTGGTGCACTGCTACTACGGCTACTTCGCCAGCGGCGGACCCGCCGGTGTGGGCGTGGCCGTGGGTCACGCGGTGCGTGCGGCGCTCGTGCTGATCGCGCTGCTGGACTTCTTCCTCGGCCTCGCCATCTGGGGTACGACGACAACCGTTCGAGTGGGAGGCTAGGCGCCCGATGTCCTCAACAGTTCGTCAACGACTGCTCGGCCTCGTCTTCCTGCTGGTCTGCGTCGGCTTCCTGGCCTTCACAATCCTGCAGTTCAACAAGGCGTTCACCTCGTTCACCACCGTCAAGTTCACCACCGACTCGGCGGGCAACGCGCTGCCCAACCAGGCCGACGTCAAGGCGCGCGGCGTGCTCGTGGGCGAGGTCCGCGAGATCAAGCCGACGACCGCCGGCAAGGTTGTGGTCACCCTCGGCCTCAAACCCGACATGGCTAAGAAGCTGCCGGCCGACACGACCGCACGCATCCTGCCCAAGACCCTCTTCGGTGAACGCTTCGTCGACCTCAGGGTGCCTGACAGCTCAGGCGGTCCCACGCTTGCGAGTGTCAAGAACGCGACGATCCTGACCGACCAGAGCGGCAACGCCAAGGAGATCCAGGAGATGTTCGACAAGCTCCTGCCGGTCCTCCAGGCCGTCCCGCCGCAGGATCTGAACATCACCCTGACGGCGCTGTCGAAGGCGCTCGAGGGTCGCGGCGACGAACTGCGCACCACCATCTCCGACCTCAACAAGGTCTTCAGCGGCATCAACAAGGTGCTGCCCGATCTCGAGGGCACGCTGCGCGGTCTGTCGGACTTCTCGCAGACCTACTCCGAGGCGCTCCCGAACATCATCGACGGCCTCGACAACCTGCGGACCACCGGCAACACCGTCGTGGAGAAGCAGTCCGACCTGCGGAATCTGATCTCGACGCTGGGCACCGCGGCCACCGACACCACCGGCTGGCTGCAGACCAACCGCCAGGATCTGCTCGACGTCATCATCAAGGGCGAGCCGTTCATGCGGGGTGCGGCACGGCAGTCGCCGACGTTCACCTGCACGTTCAAGAACTTCGCCAGCACCATCCCCGAGGCCAACAAGGTCACCGGCAAGGGCACTCCCAACCCGGGTCCCCGCGTGAACCTGCAGTTCGTCAACCCGCGTGGGCGTTACCTGCCCAACCAGGACGAGCCCCGGTTCTTCGACTACAACCGTCCGGCCATCTGCTACGACACGCCGACCAACGGCCGTCCGTTCCCGCAGTACCCGGGTGGTGGCCTCGGCGAGGGCTCGTACCAGCCGCCCTCACGCAATGCCGGGCCGAGGGACATCCCGACGCTCAGCGAGGACTGGCCGATCAGCCCGCCGAGCCAGAACAGCGTGGTTCCGGCCGGGACCATTGCGGCCAACCCCTATGACAACGCGGAGTACGTCAATCAGTTGAAGGTCGTCTACGGCAGCACCACCGGGAACAACCCGGAGCAGGTTCCCACCTGGGTCACCATGATCGGCGGAGCCTCGCTTAAGGGAGCGCAGGTCAACATCAAATGAAATCCATCACCGGACCCCTGATCAAGCTCATCGTGTTCGCGGTGATCACCGTGATCACGACGTCGATACTGGCGCTGACGATCGGTAACGTCGGCGGCAACGGCAAGGCGGAGTACAAGGCAGTCTTCGACGACGCCGCGATGCTCAACGCCGGCGACGACGTCCGCATCGCGGGTGTGCGCGTCGGCCAGGTCACCGACGTGAAGATCCACAACCGCAACCAGGCGCTGGTCTCCTTCAGTGCCGACCGCGACAGGCTGCCCGAGGGCACGCATGTGGCGATCAAGTACCGCAACCTCACCGGCCTGCGGTACCTGGCCCTCGAACGCGGCGCGGGCGACCAGTCGGTCACCTACAAGCCCGGTCATGTCTTCGGCACCGACTCGACGTCGCCCGCGGTCAACCTGACCGAACTGTTCAACGGTTTCAAGCCGCTGTTCAAGGAACTGAGCCCGACCGAGGTCAACAAGCTCAGCAAGAAGATCATCAACGTCTTCACCGGCCAGGGCGAGGTCATGACCAGCCTGCTCTCGGATACCGCGGACCTGACCACCGCCCTCGCCGACAAGGACAAGGTGATCGGTGAGCTGATCACCAACCTGACCAAGGTCATGGACACGGTCAACAAGCACAACGACGAGTTCGACTCGCTGCTGGTGAACACCTCGCAACTGGTCAGCGGCCTCGCCGCGCAGCGGAACTCGGTGGGCTCGGCCATCACCTCGGTGTCCAACCTGACCGCGGTCACCTCCGACATCCTGACCAAGACCCGTCCGTCCATCCAGGGCGACATCGCGGGCCTCAAGTCGCTCTCGGAACAGGTCACCAAACGGCAGGGCGATGTCGAGCAGATTCTGACCAACCTGCCGGTCAAGCTGCAGAAGGTGGGCCGGGCGGCGACGTTCGGTTCCTGGTTCCAGTTCTATCTGTGCGGCATCGACATCGTGGCCGGCAACGGCAAGTCCACCTTGCTGACCAAACCGCTGGTCTCGCTGCCCGACATCAATCATGTGCTGTACACCAGCGCGGCCACCCGCTGCTGGCGCGACAACCAACGGCCCCGGGGGTGACTGAATGACTGACCAAACCACTCCCGCGCCGGACAAGCCGAAGAGCAGGCGTTTCGCGGGTAGGAGAAGTCCGGTGAGCATCGGCGGTATCGGCATCCTGGTGGTGCTGATGGTCGCGGTGTCCGCGTTCTTCCTCAACGAGCTGCCGCTGGTGGGCGCCGGAGCGCGCTACTCCGCGGAGTTCAGCGAGGCCGCGGGCCTGAAGAAGGGCAACGAGGTCCGTGTCGCGGGCATCAAGGTCGGCGAGGTCGACAACGTCGAGCTCGACGGTGATCGTGTCAAGGTGACCTTCCGCGCCAACAACACGTGGATCGGTGACCGCACCGAGGCGTCCATCCAGATCAAGACGGTGCTGGGCCAGAAGTACCTCGCGCTGACCCCGCTCGGTGACAAGCTCGCCGACCCGGACAAGCCGATCCCGCTGGATCGGACGGTGTCGCCGTACGACGTCATCGAGGCGTTTTCGGATGCGTCGACGCAGCTGACCGACGACCCGAACACCGGCGAGGCCGGCATCGATTCGCAGCAGCTGGCACAGGCGTTCGATGCGCTGAGCAACTCGCTGTCGGGTACGGCGGGCAACTTCGCCCCTACACTCGACGGTCTGTCCCGGTTGTCCGAGACCATCGCCAGCCGCGACTCGGAGGTCAAGCGCCTGCTCAAGGCCACCAAGTCCACCACCGGCATCCTGGCCAACCGCAACGAGGAGTTCACCCGGCTCATCGCCGGTGCGGGCGAGCTGCTGCAGGAGCTGAACAACCGGCAGAAGTCGATCTCCAAGCTGCTCTCGACCACCACCACTCTCAGTACCTCGCTGACCGGCCTGGTCCGGGACAACGAGAAGCAGATCGGGCCGGCGCTCGACGCCCTCGCCGATGTCAACAAGCTGCTGCAGAAGCAGAACCAGAACATCCGCGACACGATCAAGTACATGGCGCCGTTCTACCGGCTGTACACGAACGTCCTCGGTAACGGCCGGTGGCTCGAATCGGTGGTCACCAACATCCTGCCGCCGGCCCTGCCGCAGCAGAACACGACCCGGCCGCCCAACAAGACGGCCAATCAGAACAACGGCGGAACGGAGGCCGGCTGATGACGGTTCCCGATATGACCCAGACATCGGGCCCGGGCCGCTGGTTCACCCCGCGCGCCATCGTGATGACGGTGTTCGCGCTGATCCTGGCGCTGATCGTGGCGGGTGCCCTGTGGTGGGTGTTCACCTCGATGGGCAAGACCAAGATCGATGCGACGTTCGCGCGCACTGTCGGTATCTACAAGGGCACCGACGTCCGGGTTCTCGGAGTGAAGGTCGGCGAAGTCGACGAGGTGACCCCGAAGGGCGACAAGGTCGAGGTCAAGATGTCGGTCGATCGCGGCATTGATCTGCCCAAGGATGTCAAGGCGGTGCAGGTCGTGCCGTCGATCGTGGCCGACCGGTACGTGCAGCTGACGCCGGTCTTCACCAAGGGTATGGCGAAGGCGCCCAAGTCGTTCAGCCTGAGCGTCGACAAGCAGCAGACGATGGTCCCGGTGGAGGTCGACGAGCTCTACCGCGGCATCCAGAACCTGACCGACGCGCTCGGACCGAACGGGGCCAACAAGCCCGGCACCGGTGAGCAGGAGGGCGCGCTGACCAAGCTCGCCCGCATCGGTGCCGACAACCTCGAAGGCAACGGCGCCAAGCTCGGCGAGACCATCGAGAAGCTGTCGGAGGCCTCGCAGACGCTCGCCGGATCCAGCGGCGACATCGTCTCCACCATCAAGAACCTCGACTTGTTCGTGGGCGCGCTGCGCGAGAACGACACGCAGGTCCGCCAGTTCAACTCGCAGATGGCCACGTTCTCCAAGTACATGGTCGGTGAGCGCGAGCAGCTCGGGCAGGCACTCAACAAGCTGTCGTACGCCCTCGGTGATGTCGCGACCTTCCTCGACGACAACGAGCAGAAGCTCGGCAAGACCGTCCGCGATCTGCAGCCCACCACCAAGGCACTGGCCGACCAGAAGGACAACCTGAAGGAAGTCCTGACGGTGCTGCCGCTGACGATCAGCAACCTGATCAACGCCTACAACGCCGAATCGGGAACCCTGGACATGCGGCTGACGATCCCGCAGCTGCAGGATCTGCTCGGGGCCGGCTGCTCGACGCTGGACCTCGGCAAGCTGATGCCAGGTGACCCGGCCGCGAAGCAGTGGAGCGCCACCATGCGCCCGCTCGTCCAGAACTGCTCCAAGGTGGCCAAGCAGATCACCAAGGGTGTTCTGGAGCCGACCCTGCCGATCCTCCCGTTCGGCATCATGAGCAACGACAAACTGCAGCAGAAGCCGGCGCCCGGGACCACCCCCGGCAACTCGGATCCGCAGCTCAAGCAGACACCGCCGTCGCAGCGTGGGGGCAACTGATGACAAGTATCGGCAATAACCGGCGCGCCCGGCGTTCGGGCCGCGCGGCCGGCATCGGTGCGGCTCTGGTGGCGACGACCGTCGCGATCGCGGGCTGCGGCATCGACATGAAGCAGATGCCGCTGCCCGGCGGTACCGACACCGGCAGCCACCCGCGGGAGTACACCATCCAGTTCGACAACGTGCTCGATCTGGTGCCGCAGTCCCAGGTGAAGAAGGACGGCATCAACGTCGGCAAGATCCTGTCGATCAAGGTGCCCAAGGACTCGTGGCAGGCGAATGTCAAGATCCAGGTCAAGAACGACGTCAACCTGTCGGAGAATGCGCACGTCGAGATCCAGCAGACCGCTCTGCTCGGTGAGAAGTTCGTGGCGTTGTCGGAACCTGAGGGTTCCGAGAACGTGCCGCGGCAGGACCCCAAGCAGCTGATCCGCAACTCGGTCGGCAAGCAGCGCACGCGCACGGCCACCGACATCGAGCAGGTGCTCGGTGCGCTGTCGATGCTGCTCAACGGTGGTGGGCTGAGCCAGCTGACCCCGATCGTCAACGAGCTCAACAAGGCGCTCGGGAACGACGGCACGGAGCTGCGCTCCCTGCTGGAAACGACGCAGACACTGATCGGCGGCCTGAACCGGCAGCGTGACGACATCGTCAGCGCGATCGAAGGCCTCAACCGCCTGTCGGTGCGGACGAACGCGCAGACCGAGCAGATCGACCGCATCCTGGGCGAGCTGCCCGAGGCGGTCAAGGTGCTCGAAGATCAGCGTCCGCAGTTCGTGGACCTGCTCACCAAGCTCGACACGCTGGGCGATGTGGGCACCGGGATCCTCACCAAGTCGCGGGAAGCGCTCATCACCGATCTGCGCGCGCTGCGTCCGGTGCTCAGCGAACTCACCAAGGCCGCACCGGACCTGATCACCTCGGCTCCGCTGTTCCCGACGCTGCCGTTCCCGGACGAGATCCTCCCGGCCGTGCACGGCGACTCGACCAACCTGTTCATGACCCTGGACCTGCGCATCCTCAACCAGATCGAGGCGCTCGGTGTGGGTCAGGGCACGCCGAAGCATTCGCCGGTCAAGGTGAACCCGTACCCGGTCGACCCGAGCAACCCGTACGTCAACGGCAACGGTTCGCGTTCGGGCTGGCCGACGGTCAGCCTGATCAACCCCGCTCCGGGGTCGCAGCCCGGTCCGAACACCCCGCCGTCCGGTGGCAAGTACTCGGCCAAGAAGAAGAAGTCGACCGCCAAGGCCAAGTCGGATGACAAGGCCAGGTCGGATGACAAGGCCAAGCCGAAGACGCAGTACTCGGTGATGCCCGCTCCGGCCACGGCGGACCAGCGGTTCATCGACGGCCCGCTCTCGATGATCGGGGGAGACAAGTGATCAGCAAACTAGCCAAGGTGCAGCTGATCGCGTTCGCGATCGTCGGCATCATCGCCATCGTCTACGCGGGCGCCAAGTACGCGCGCCTGGACAAGCTGTCCGGGTTCGGCCAGTACGACGTGACCGTGCAGATGGCGGAGTCCTCGGGCGGCATCTTCAAGAACGCCGAGGTCACCTACCAGGGCACACCGGTCGGGTCGGTCGGCGACCTGAAGCTGACCAAGGACGGCGTCGACGTCATCCTCAAGCTCAACAAGAGCGCGCCGAAGGTGCCGGCCACCGCCCACGCGGTGATCGCCAACCGGTCGGCGGTCGGTGAGCAGTACGTCGACCTGCAACCGACGTCAACGACGGGTCCCTACCTGAAGGACGGCTCGGTCATCCCGAAGGACCGGACGTCGATCCCGGCGCCGATCGAGAACATCCTCAACTCGGCGATCAAGTTCACCGAGGAGGTGCCGCTCGACGATTTCCACACGGTGATCACCGAGCTCGGTAAGGCACTCAGCGGGCAGAGCGAGAACCTGGAGAAGCTCGTCGACTCGCTCGGCGTGCTGGCCAAGGCGGGGGTGAAATCGCTCCCCGAGACGGTCTCGCTGATCGAGAACTCGAACGTCGTCCTGGCGACGCAGTCGGCGCAGAAGGACGAGATCCTGAGCTGGTCGCGCGATCTCGACTCGATCGCCGAGACGCTCAAGTCGTCCGATCCCGATATCCGGCGGATCCTGAAGAACGGGCCGGGCACGGCGACCGAGCTGTCCGAGCTGATCCAGAAGCACGGCGGCGACATGACCAAGGTGATGAAGGATCTCGGCAACACGATCCGGACGATCGGCCCCACCGGCTACGCCACCAACACCATCTTCGCGATGCTGTCGGCGCTGTCGGCCGGTGCCAAGAGCGTGGTTCCCGGTGACGGCCAGATCCACTTCGGCATCGTGCTCGAGACCAACAACCCGCCGGCCTGCACCAAGGGCTACGAGAGCACGCAGACGATCATCGACGAGATGAAGAAGCGGAACCCGAACTTCGACATCAACTACGACGAGTTCCCGTTCAACACCCAGGCCGAGTGCAAGGCTCCGGTGGGCAACGCGACCGGTGTCCGCAGCGCCTCCCGTGCCGACCTGGCGAATCCGACGATCCCGCAGCCCTGGGACAACAAGCCCAAGAAGGATCCGGACAAGCTGAATCTCAACCCGATCGCGACGCAGCTCGCGAGCCTGCTCGGCATCCACGCCAAGTAGTCATCGAGGGAACCCATGTCGTTCGCGCGGACGCGACGGCATGGGTTTTCTCAGTGTCAGGCGCTAGAGTGGCCGTCGGCCGACAGGTGAGCGCGATCTCACCGGTGCGTGATGCGGGCGAGGTGCCGGCCCTACCGGACGAGCCCGACATAGCGGAGAAGTCCATCGACTCAAGGATGAAATGACCGACGACAGTTCACATTCGGCGGACGAGGCTGCCTCGGGTACGCCGGACCCGGCGGAAACCGAATCCCCACAGACCGCGGACGACACGACGAGCAGCGACGCCGGCGCCGAGAGCACTCCCGCCGACGAGGCGACGCCGGTGACGGCAGGGGACGACACGGCGACGGTCGTCCTCGGCAAGGAGGACGGCGGCAAGAAGGACGGCGGCAAGAAGGACGGCGACAAGAAGGACGGCGACAAGAAGGACGGCGACAAGAAGGACGGCAAGGCGAAAGCGAAGCCAGGAGTAGCTACCGATGTCGCGTCCGTCGGTGCTGCGACCGCGGCTCCGGGCCCGTCGCAGCAGACCCGTCTGCTGGTGACGGCCCTGGCGGGTGTCGCGGCGATCGCGGCGCTGGTCTGCGCGATCATCTTCGGGATCAGTGGCTACAAGGTCTACACAGAGGACAAGCCGACGCAGAGCGCCCGCGAGGACGCGACGGTGAGCGCGGAGAACGCGATCATCAACATCACCACCATCGACCCGACGAACACCAAGGACTGGCAGCGCCGCATCGATTCGTCGCTCACCGGCGACGCGCGCAGCCAGATCACCCCCGACGACTTCAAGAAGCTCACGCAGCAGATCACGGCGGCGGGCACCGACAAGGTGGCCAAGTTGTCCAGCCGCGTGCTGCGCAGCGCACCCGTCGAGGTGAATGCCGAGGACGGTACCGCTCGCGTGCTCGTCTACGTGGAGGCCACCTCGAAGCGGCAGAACGAGGCGGGTGTGAAGCGGTCGATGGGCTTCATGGTCGGCATGACCAAGAAGGGTGACCTGTGGAAGGCGTCGAGCATCACCTCGCTCGACTCGCTGGCACTGGAGACCGACATGACCAATGCCGGTAACCAGACCGGCACCCAAACGCAGGGGACCCAGACCCAGACCCCGGCACCGACCCAGACCCCGGCACCTGCGCCGAATCCGACCCAGGGGGCAGGCAACTGATGATGGCCACCAATCCACGTTCCAAGAAGGCCCGGCCCCGCGTCGCCGGACTCGACCGTGAGGGCAAGCCGATCGCGGCCACCACCGACACGGCCGAGGAGTCAGTGACCGAAGCGCCGAAGCTGACCAAGGTCTCGGAGCCGACTGAGGACACGGCCACCCCGGCAACGGAGAAGACGGAGGCAGCCGCGGCCACCGCCACGGAGAAGGCCGAGAAGACCACGGCGAAGGCAGAGGCCGCAGCGAAGACCGCGCCGTCTGCCGGCTCGGACCCGCGGTTCGCCGTCACCCAGACCGCGATCACCCGACCGCTTGCCGTCGCGACGAAAACCGGCGGCACCGCGACGAAGACCGGCTCGAAGAGTTCGTCGCCCTGGAAGCTCGCGATCGGCCTCGGTATCGCGGCCGCGGTGTTCGCGGTTGTCGCGATCATCGGCGCCCTGCATCCGGGTGCGAGCATCGGCTCGGACAAGGCGTTCATCGACGAGAAGGCGACCACCGAGCTGACCGGGCAGGCCGGGCAGAAGGCGTGCGACGTCCTGGCCTACAACGGCACGGACTTCGACAAGTGGGCGGCCAAGGCGCGGTCGGCGCTGACGGGTAGACCGCTCAAGGAGTTCAACGAGTACCTGCCGACGCAGAAGCAGCTCATCGAGCAGACCAAGGCGGTCGCCGACTGCAAGGTCGACGGTGTGGGCGTGATGGAGCTGACGGGCAGCGGTGACGGCGCCAAGGCGCACGTGATCATGAACCTGGTCATCAGCCAGTCGCTGGCGGGGCAGGCCGCCAACAGCGGTGCTCCCGCAGTCGATCTGCACATGGTCCGCAAGGGCGACGCCTGGCTCATCGAACAACTGGACGAGATCCGCGCGGTCTCGTGAAGACCTGCTCATCTTTCGCGAATCTGGGTGTTTCGCTTGACGCGGAGCCGATCTCGGGCCACTCTGTGACCAGTGAAAGATGAGCAGGCAGCCATCGGCGACAGATCTCTATCCGTCTGGGTGAGATCGTTCCAGGCGTGAGTTGACAAACCGCGCCTATTTTCTGATACAGTTGGACGTTGCGCTGGCTGCCTCCTGTCCATCTTTGATTCTTCCCCAGGCCACATATGACGCGTCGTGCGTCATATGAACCCGTGGTTGATGCCAACACAGGTGTGTCTCCAGCGAACGGCCCATCAAGGGCGAGCACCGCTAGCTAGGTTCACACTTCGTGTTGGAAGGACGCATCTTGGCAATCAACCGCCAGTCCACCTCAACCATCCCCGGAGCGCCGCATCGCGCTTCATTCGCAAAGATCAGCGAGCCGCTGGAGGTCCCCGGCCTCCTCGATCTGCAGCTCGACTCCTTCGAATGGCTCCAAGGTTCGCCGGAGTGGCGGGCCAAGGCGCTGGCCCGGGGCGTCGAGAACCCCACGGGCGGGCTTGAGGGCATCCTGCACGAGCTGTCCCCGATCGAGGACTTCTCGGGTTCGATGTCGCTGTCGTTCTCCGATCCGCACTTCGACGAGGCCAAGGCCTCGGTGGAGGAGTGCAAGGACAAGGACATGACCTACGCGAAGCCGCTGTTCGTCACCGCCGAGTTCATCAACAACAACACCGGCGAGATCAAGTCGCAGACCGTCTTCATGGGCGACTTCCCGATCATGACCGACAAGGGCAGCTTCATCATCAACGGCACCGAGCGTGTCGTGGTGAGCCAGCTGGTGCGTAGCCCCGGCGTGTACTTCGACGCCGCCATCGACAAGGCCACCGAGAAGACCCTGCACACCGTCAAGGTGATCCCGGGCCGCGGCGCGTGGCTGGAGTTCGACGTCGACAAGCGTGACACCGTCGGCGTGCGTATCGACCGCAAGCGCCGTCAGCCGGTCACCGTGCTGCTCAAGGCGCTCGGCTGGACCACCGAGGAGATCACCGAGCGTTTCGGTTTCTCCGAGATCATGATGTCGACCCTGGAGAAGGACTCCACCTCCAACCAGGACGAGGCGCTGCTCGAGGTCTACCGCAAGCTGCGCCCGGGCGAGCCGCCGACCAAGGAGTCGGCCGAGTCGCTGCTGGAGAACCTGTTCTTCAAGGAGAAGCGTTACGACCTGGCCAGCGTGGGCCGCTACAAGGTCAACAAGAAGCTGGGCCTGACCGCCAACCCGATGGTCGGCGAGTCCACCCTCACCCGTGAGGACATCGCGGCCACCGTCGAGTACCTGGTGCGTCTGCACGAGGCCGACCCGCACACGGTCACCTTCTCGTCGGTCACCGGCCCCGAGGGCATCGAGGTGCCCATCGAGGTCGACGACATCGACCACTTCGGCAACCGTCGTCTGCGTACCGTCGGCGAGCTGATCCAGAACCAGATCCGCGTGGGCCTCTCGCGTATGGAGCGTGTCGTGCGTGAGCGCATGACCACCCAGGACGTCGAGGCGATCACCCCGCAGACCCTGATCAACATCCGTCCCGTGGTGGCGGCGATCAAGGAGTTCTTCGGTACCAGCCAGCTCTCGCAGTTCATGGACCAGAACAACCCGCTGTCGGGTCTGACCCACAAGCGCCGGCTGTCGGCGCTGGGTCCGGGCGGTCTGTCGCGTGAGCGCGCCGGCCTCGAGGTCCGCGACGTGCACCCCTCGCACTACGGCCGGATGTGCCCGATCGAGACCCCTGAGGGTCCGAACATCGGCCTGATCGGTTCGCTGTCGGTGTACGCGCGGGTCAACCCGTTCGGCTTCATCGAGACCCCGTACCGCAAGGTCGAGAACGGTCATGTCACCGACACCATCGAGTACATGACCGCCGACGAGGAGGACCGCTACCTCATCGGCCAGGCCAACACCGCCTACGACCTCGACGGCCGCATCACCGACGAGCGCATCCTGGTGCGTAAGAAGGGCTCCGAGGTGGAGTTCGTCGGTGCCGACGCCGTCCAGTACCTCGACGTCTCGCCGCGCCAGATGGTCTCCGTCGCCACCGCGATGATCCCGTTCCTCGAGCACGACGACGCCAACCGCGCCCTGATGGGTGCCAACATGCAGCGTCAGGCCGTGCCGCTGGTGCGCAACGAGTCGCCGCTGGTGGGCACCGGTATGGAACTGCGTGCCGCGGTCGACGCCGGCGACGTGATCGTCTCCGAGCTGACCGGTGTGATCGAGGAGGTCTCGGCCGACTACATCACGGTCATGGGTGACGACGGCAGCCGCAAGACCTACCGTCTCAACAAGTTCGCCCGCTCCAACCACGGCACGTGCGCCAACCAGCGCCCGATCGTTGACGAGGGGCAGCGCGTGGAGGCCGGTCAGGTGCTCGCCGACGGCCCGTGCACCCAGAACGGTGAGATGGCGCTCGGCAAGAACCTGCTCGTGGCGATCATGCCGTGGGAGGGTCACAACTACGAGGACGCGATCATCCTGAGCCAGCGGCTCGTGGAGGAGGACGTGCTCACCTCGATCCACATCGAGGAGCACGAGATCGACGCCCGCGACACCAAGCTCGGTGCCGAGGAGATCACCCGGGACATCCCGAACGTCTCTGACGAGGTGCTCGCCGATCTCGACGAGCGCGGCATCGTGCGTATCGGTGCCGAGGTCCGTGACGGCGACATCCTGGTCGGCAAGGTCACCCCGAAGGGTGAGACCGAGCTGACCCCGGAGGAGCGCCTGCTGCGCGCCATCTTCGGCGAGAAGGCCCGCGAGGTGCGCGACACCTCGCTGAAGGTGCCGCACGGCGAGACCGGCAAGGTCATCGGTGTGCGCGTGTTCAGCCGCGACGACGACGACGATCTCGCGCCCGGCGTCAACGAGCTGGTCCGCGTGTACGTGGCGCAGAAGCGCAAGATCCAGGACGGCGACAAGCTCGCCGGCCGGCACGGCAACAAGGGCGTCATCGGCAAGATCCTTCCGCAGGAGGACATGCCGTTCCTGCCCGACGGCACTCCCGTCGACATCATCCTGAACACCCACGGTGTGCCCCGTCGTATGAACATCGGCCAGATCCTGGAGACCCATCTGGGCTGGATCGCCAAGGCCGGCTGGAACATCGACGTGGCGAACGGGGTTCCGGACTGGGCGTCGAAGCTGCCCGAGGACATGTACTACTCGGCACCCGACACCAACACCGCCACCCCGGTGTTCGACGGTGCGCGCGAGGAGGAGCTGACGGGTCTGCTCGGCAGCACCCTGCCCAACCGCGACGGCGAGGTCATGGTCAACGGCGACGGCAAGGCGATGCTGTTCGACGGCCGCTCCGGCGAGCCGTTCCCGTACCCGGTGTCGGTCGGCTACATGTACATCATCAAGCTGCACCACCTCGTCGACGACAAGATCCACGCGCGTTCGACCGGTCCGTACTCGATGATCACCCAGCAGCCGCTCGGCGGTAAGGCCCAGTTCGGTGGCCAGCGCTTCGGTGAGATGGAGTGCTGGGCGATGCAGGCCTACGGCGCCGCCTACACCCTGCAGGAAATGCTCACGGTCAAGTCCGACGACGTGATCGGGCGCGTGAAGGTGTATGAGGCCATCGTCAAGGGCGAGAACATCCCTGAGCCCGGTATCCCCGAGTCGTTCAAGGTGCTCCTCAAGGAGCTGCAGTCGTTGTGCCTGAACGTGGAGGTGCTGTCCTCGGACGGCGCGGCCATCGAGATGGCCGACACCGACGACGAGGACCTCGAGCGCGCCGCGGCCAACCTGGGCATCAACCTCTCGCGCAACGAGTCGGCCACCGTCGACGACCTGGCCAACTGACCCTCACCCCATTGACTGAGCTACTGAAAGGCAACTAGTGCTCGACGTCAACTTTTTCGACGAACTGAAGATCGGCCTGGCCACGGCCGACGACATCCACAACTGGTCGTACGGTGAGGTCAAGAAGCCGGAAACGATCAACTACCGCACGCTCAAGCCCGAGAAGGACGGCCTGTTCTGCGAGAAGATCTTCGGACCGACCCGCGACTGGGAGTGCTACTGCGGTAAGTACAAGCGCGTCCGGTTCAAGGGCATCATCTGCGAGCGCTGCGGTGTCGAGGTCACCAAGGCCAAGGTGCGCCGTGAGCGGATGGGCCACATCGAGCTGGCCGCACCGGTCACCCACATCTGGTACTTCAAGGGTGTGCCGAGCCGGCTGGGCTATCTGCTCGACCTGGCGCCGAAGGATCTGGAAAAGATCATCTACTTCGCCGCCTACGTGATCACCTCTGTCGACGACGAGCTGCGCCATGCGGAGCTCTCGACCCGTGAGGCCGAGATCGAGGTCGAGAAGAAGGCCCTTGCCGATCAGCGCGATGTCGATCTGAACGAGCGCCAGCAGAAGCTGGAGCAGGACCTGGCCGAGCTGGAGGCCGAGGGTGCCAAGGCCGACGTGCGCCGCAAGGTCAAGGACGGCGCCGAGCGCGAGATGCGCCGCATGCGTGATTCGGTGCAGCGCCAGATCGATGAGCTGGTGGAGATCTGGGACAAGTTCACCAAGCTGAGTCCCGGCGAACTCATCATCGACGAGAAGCTGTACCGGCAGCTCGACGAGCGTTTCGGTGAGTACTTCACCGGCGCGATGGGTGCCGAGGCGATCAAGAAGCTCCTGGAGATCTTCGACATCGACGCCGAGGCCGAGTCGCTGCGCGAGACCATCCGCAGCGGTAAGGGCCAGAAGAAGCTGCGCGCGCTCAAGCGCCTGAAGGTGGTTGCCGCCTTCCAGCAGTCGGGCAACTCGCCGCTGGGCATGGTCCTGGACGCGGTGCCGGTGATCCCGCCGGAGCTGCGCCCGATGGTGCAGCTCGACGGTGGCCGGTTCGCCACCTCCGACCTGAACGACCTGTACCGCCGGGTCATCAACCGCAACAACCGCCTCAAGCGACTGATCGATCTGGGTGCACCCGAGATCATCGTCAACAACGAGAAGCGGATGCTGCAGGAGTCGGTGGACGCGCTGTTCGACAACGGCCGTCGCGGCCGACCGGTCACCGGTCCGGGCAACCGCCCGCTGAAGTCGCTGAGCGATCTGCTCAAGGGCAAGCAGGGCCGGTTCCGCCAGAACCTGCTCGGTAAGCGCGTCGACTACTCGGGCCGTTCGGTCATCGTCGTCGGCCCGCAGCTCAAGCTGCACCAGTGCGGTCTGCCGAAGCTGATGGCGCTCGAGCTGTTCAAGCCGTTCGTGATGAAGCGTCTGGTGGACCTGAACCAGGCCCAGAACATCAAGTCGGCCAAGCGCATGGTGGAGCGTCAGCGCCCCGCCGTGTGGGACGTTCTCGAAGAGGTCATCAACGAGCATCCGGTGCTGCTGAACCGTGCGCCCACCCTGCACCGTCTCGGTATCCAGGCGTTCGAGCCGCAGCTCGTCGAGGGCAAGGCCATTCAGCTGCATCCGCTGGTGTGTGAGGCGTTCAACGCCGACTTCGACGGTGACCAGATGGCCGTGCACCTGCCGCTGTCGGCGGAGGCGCAGGCCGAGGCCCGCATCCTGATGCTGTCGTCGAACAACATCCTGTCGCCGGCGTCGGGCCGCCCGCTGGCCATGCCGCGTCTGGACATGGTGACCGGCCTGTTCTACCTGACCACCCTCAAGGAGGGCGCGGTCGGTTCGTACCAGGAGGCCACCGATGACAGCGCGGAGGAGGGTGTCTACTCGAGTCCGGCCGAGGCGCAGATGGCCGTCGACCGCGGTGCGCTCACCGTGCAGTCGCGCATCAAGGTGCGGCTGACCGGTCAGCGTCCGCCCGCCGACGTGGAGCATGAACTGTTCCCCGAGGGCTGGCGTTACGGACAGCCGTGGACCACCATCACCACGCTGGGCCGGGTGCTGTTCAACGAGCTGCTGCCGGTGGAGTACCCGTTCGTCGACGAGCAGATGCCGAAGAAGCGTCAGGCCGCGATCATCAACGATCTCGCCGAGCGTTACCCGATGATCGTCGTCGCGCAGACCGTCGACAAGCTCAAGGACGTGGGCTTCTACTGGGCCACTCGCTCGGGTGTCACGGTGTCCATGGCCGACGTGCTGGTGCCGCCGCAGAAGGCGCAGATCCTCGAACGTTACGAGGAGCGTGCCGACGGGATCGAACGCAAGTTCCAGCGTGGTGCGCTGACCCCGGACGAGCGTCGGGATGCGCTGGTGGAGATCTGGAAGCAGGCCACCGAAGAGGTCGGTAAGGCCATGGAGGAGTACTACCCCGAGGACAACCCGATCATCATGATCCCGAAGTCGGGTGCCACCGGTAACCTGACGCAGGTTCGTAACCTGTCGGGCATGAAGGGTCTGGTGACCAACCCGAAGGGTGAGTTCATCCCGCGTCCGATCAAGTCCTCGTTCCGCGAGGGCCTGACGGTGCTGGAGTACTTCATCAACACCCACGGTGCCCGTAAGGGTCTGGCCGACACCGCGCTGCGTACCGCCGACTCGGGCTACCTGACCCGTCGTCTGGTGGACGTGTCGCAGGACGTCATCGTCCGGGAGACCGACTGCGGCACCGAACGCGGCATCCTCGTCGCGCTCGGCGAGAAGCAGCCCGACGGTTCGATCATCCGCGACGCGCACGTGGAGACCTCCGCGTACGCCCGCACCCTGGCGGCCGACGCGGTCGACGCCGACGGCAACGTCGTCGTCGAGCGTGGTCACGACCTGGGCGACCCGGCCATCGAGGCACTGCTGGCCGCCGGCATCACCGAGGTCAAGGTGCGTTCGGTGCTCACCTGTGGCACCGGCACCGGTGTGTGCGCGCACTGCTACGGCCGTTCGATGGCCACCGGCAAGCTCGTCGACATCGGCGAGGCCGTCGGCATCATCGCCGCCCAGTCGATCGGTGAGCCCGGTACCCAGCTGACGATGCGTACCTTCCACCAGGGTGGTGTCGGTGACGACATCACCGGCGGTCTGCCCCGTGTCCAGGAGCTGTTCGAGGCGCGTGTCCCCAAGGGTGTCGCCCCGATCGCCGAGGTCTCGGGCCGGGTGCGCCTGGAGGACGACGACCGCTTCTACAAGATCACCATCACCCCGGACGACGGTTCGGAAGAGGTGGTCTACGACAAGATCTCGAAGCGGCAGCGGCTGCGTGTGTTCAAGCACGACGATGGTTCCGAGCGTCTGCTGTCCGACGGTGACCACGTGATGGTGGGCCAGCAGCTCATGGAGGGCTCGGCCAACCCGCACGAGGTGCTTCGCGTGATGGGCCCGCGCCAGGTGCAGATCCACCTGGTCAACGAGGTCCAGGAGGTGTACCGGAGCCAGGGTGTGTCGATCCACGACAAGCACATCGAGACCATCGTGCGGCAGATGCTGCGCCGGGTCACGATCATCGACTCGGGTTCGACGGAGTTCCTGCCCGGTTCGCTCACCGAGCGCGCCGAGTTCGAGGCCGCCAACCGCAAGCAGGTCACCGAGGGCGGCGAGCCCGCCGCGGGCCGTCCGGTGCTGATGGGTATCACCAAGGCATCGTTGGCCACCGATTCGTGGCTGTCGGCGGCGTCGTTCCAGGAGACCACCCGCGTGCTCACCGATGCGGCCATCAACAGCCGCAGCGACAAGCTGATCGGTCTCAAGGAGAACGTGATCATCGGTAAGCTCATCCCGGCCGGCACCGGTATCAACCGGTACCGCAACATCCAGGTGCAGCCGACCGAGGAGGCGCGGGCCGCCGCGTACGCGGTGCCGTCCTACGACGACACCTACTACAGCCCGGACGGCACCTTCGGTGCCCCGTCCGGTGCCGCGGTCCCGCTCGACGACTACGGTTTCTCGGGCGACTACCGCTAGTCACCCGATAGCCTGAAACCCCCTGTGGCCCCCGCACTTTCGAGTGCGGGGGCCACAGTCGTCTCTACGGCTGAATCGCTCATCAAATCCGGCTCCGCGAGAGCCGTCAGTAGCCGACGGCGCCCCCGAGCCGGATCTCGCGGGCCCCGACGGTGGCCGCCGCTGCTGCGTCGACGGCCTTGCGGCCGAGCGCGTCGACCTCGGTGCCGCTGATCGGGTGTACGGGTCCCAGGATCATGATGGTCGCCGCGGCCTCGCCGTCGTCGCTGAATACCGGCGCCGACACCTGGACCAGGCTCATCTCGGCGTCGGGGTCGAGGTCGGTGGCCAGGTATTCGCTGTGGCTCAGCTCGCCGGCCAATTCGTCCCGCGTTCTGCGGGTGGGCGCGTCGTCGGGGGTGAGCGCGAAGTCGGACATCACGCGGCCGCGATCCCGCTGCTGACGATCTGCCGGAGTTTCGGGGTCGGCGTGGCCGACGCGATGGAGATACGGCGCGGGGTCCTCGCCGAGCACGCCGGGATCGTCGCCGTCGACAGACTGGTGAAGCCGATCATCGCGCAGCGGCGGGCCGAACCGCGCAACGACCTGATCAGCGTGCTGGTGCAGGCCGAGCTCGCCGACGACGAGACCGGACAGACGCATCGCCTCACCGACGACGAGGTGTTCATCTTCTCGTTCCTGCTCCTGGCCGCCGGATCGGGCACCACCTGGAAGCAACTCGGCATCATCATGCTGATGCTGCTGCGTGATCCCCGGTGGCTCGACCGGGTCAAAGACGATCCGGACTTCCTGGGAGCGTTCATCGAGGAGACGATGCGATGGATGCCCACCGACCCCTTCTTCTCGCGGTTCGCCACGCAGGACACGTCCCTGCACGGCGTGGACATCCCGGCAGGGTCCGTCGTTCACCTGTGCTTCGCCTCGGCCAACCGTGACCCGGACCGCTGGGAACGGCCCGACGATTTCGACCCGGAACGCAAACAACTGCCGCACATGGGTTTCGGTGCCGGATCGCATGTCTGCCTCGGCCAGCACGTCGCCCGCGCCGAGATCCGGGAGGCGATTGGCGCACTCGTGACCAGGCTGCCCGGGCTGCGCCTGGACCCGGCCGCCGAAGCGCCGCGCATCACCGGACTCTACGAACGCGGACCGACCGCGTTGCCGGTCCTCTGGGACCACATCTGACCGCTGTCCCGGCGCCGGCCACCGGTCCGCGCCACCCGTAACCGATTTGAGGAGAACAACGATGACCGACACAGCGCAAGCCGCCGACACCCTCTCCCGCTACGACCAGGCCGCACAGGTGCTCGACAGCATCTTCGGGCCTGCCTGGCGCGAGAAGCAGAAGGAGACCGGATTCAAGGCGGTCGACGACTTCCAGCGCATCGCCGTGGAGTCCTGCTACGCCGACGTGTGGTCGCGCGACACCCTCGACTACAAGACCCGCAGCGCGATCTGCCTGTCGATCCTGGCGACCCGGGGATCGCACGAGGAGTTCAAGATGCACGTCGAGGCGGCGCTGGCCAACGGCTGGACGCACGAGGAGATCTTCGAGATCGTCCTCAATTTCATTCCGTACATCGGTGTCCCGAAGTCGATGCAGGCGTTGAAGGTCGCCGGCGCCACCTTCAAAGAGCTGTTCGAGCGCGATGTCGCGGCCGCCGAAGCCAACTGACCACCAGCGCAAACTCTTTCCGGACAAGGACATAACCATGACACAGACCATTGAACCGCCCGTCGTCGAGGAAGCCGTCGTCGAAGAAGCCGCCGCACCGGCTCCCGCCCCCGAACCGCCCAAGCGGCGCGCGCAACGCGTGTGCGAATGGGCCGTGGGTGCCGACTACAAGGACTTTCCCGCCGAGACCGTCGAATTCACGAAGGCGTTGCTGCTCAAGACGATCGCGGGCATGATCGCCGGCAGCCGCGAACCGGCCGCCCGCATCCTCACCACCTACTTCGCCGAACAGGGCGGCAGCCCCGAGGTGGGTCTGGTGGGCGCCGGATACCGCAGCACCGTGGAGAACGCGGCCTACGCCAACGCCACGTTCGCCCACTCCTCGGAGCTCGAGGACAACGAGATGCCGAACTTCACCAGCGCGTACTGGATGCTGCCGGCGCTGTTCCCGGTCGCCGAGAAGCAGACGGCCAGCGGAAAGGACCTGATCACCGCGGCCATCGTCACCTGGGAGGTGGCCTCGCGCTACAGCTCGGCCGGCCCCGGTGAGGCGCTGATGTCCACCCACATCTGTCCGCCGTCGTGGTTCGGGCCGCTCGGGGTGGCCGTCGGCACCGCCAAACTGCTGAAGCTCGACGCCGGGCGCACCGAACACGCGTTGTCGATGGCGGGGTCGTGGTCGTCGGGCCTCGGCCAGGCCGGCTGCGACACTCACTTCCTGGAGTCCGGGCACACAGCGAAAATGGGTGTGCAGTCGGCATTCCTGGCCCGCCTGGGTGCCACCGCCGAGTTGGGCGTCCTCGATATCAAGAACGGCATCTACGCCCCGCTGGTGGCCAACGGGGAGATCGACCTCACCAAGATCGACGCCGATCTGGGGCAGGCGCCGTACCGGATCAACCGCGCCTGCATCAAGAAGTACAGCGCGACATCTTCGAACTCATGGACATTCTCACCTACACCCGGGTCGGAAAGCGGAACAGCTGATGCGGCTCAAGGACAAGGTCGCGGTCATCACCGGCGCCGGGTCGGGTGTCGGGCGGGCCACCACCCTGCGTTTCCTCGCCGAGGGGGCCAAGGTGGTGTGCGCGGATGTCCGCCAGGACTGGCTGGAGGAAACGGTCGAACTGGCCGGGGGTGGCCAAAGTGGTTCGGGTGCTGATGATTCGGTGATCGGGGTGCGGTGCGATGTGACCGTCGAGGCAGATCTGGAGCGGCTCGTCGACGCGACCGTCGACCAGTTCGGCACGCTCGACGTGATGCACAACAACGCCGGGATCACCGGACTCAAGGCCGGCGCCACCACCGAGGACTACACCGAGGCCGAATGGCGCAGGCTGTGGGACATCAACGTCAGCGGGGTGTTCTACGGCTCCAAGTACGCGATCCGCCGGTTCAAGCAGCAGGGTGCCGGTGGGGTCATCCTGAACACCGGTTCCGTCGCGGGCATGGTCGGTTTCGGAAGCGTGCTCTACGGATCCACCAAGGGCGCGGTGAACCAGCTCACCAAGGGGCTGGCGGTCGAATGCGCCAAGGACGATATCCGGGTCAACGCGATCTGTCCGGCCGCGATGCCGCTGACCAACTTCTCGGCGGCCGACGACAAGAAGTTCGAGCCGGTGGCACAGGATTTCGTCGACATCGTCGCCTCGATCCATCCGCTGGGCCGGATCATCACCGCCGAGGACTGCGCCGCGGCGGCGGTGTATCTGGCCTCGGACGAGGCGAAGAACATCACCGGGGTGCTGCTGCCGATCGACGGGGGCTACGTGGCACAGTAGGCCGGCACGAGCGTGGCGGGTTCGTTCAGGAGCGGGTGCCCGACAGTCGGGTCGCCCGGTGGTCGGGGATCACCAATGACAAAGGAAGACTTATGTATTCATTTTCTTCTCAGGTGAGGCACGTGCGTTCGGCGCTGCTGGCGGTGTCGATCGGCGTACTCGCGCTGAGTGGCCTGACCGCCTGCGGCGACGACGGTGACGACACCGCTGCGAACACATCGGCATCGTTTCCGGCCGAACCGGCCACCGGTGCCCCCATCAAGATCGGTTTCGTCTCCAGTGAGGGCGGCGCCATCGGGACGGCGCTGACCAGTGTCCGGCAGTCGGCCGAAGCCGCGACCCGCTACCTGAACGACAACGCCGGAGGCATCAAGGGTCACAAGATCGAGTTGGTGGTGTGCAAACAGGAAGAAACCCCGGCCACGGCCACCGCGTGCGCCACGACCGGCGCATTCTCACTCACCGGCGGTACCGTCGCCATTCTCAACGGCATGGCGCAGACGGCGGCCGGGGATGGCATCAAGAAGATCGCCGTGATCGCCGGCACCGGACCGGATTCGGCGAGTCTGCTCAAACAGATCGGTGGCCGGTTCTTCACGAAGGCCGGTGTCGAGGCCGAGTTCATCGGAATTCCCCTCGACACCCCCGACCCGACCCCACAGATCACCGCAGCGCTCAAGGGTAAGCCCGGCGCGGTCGGCGTACTGGGTGACGGACGGCTGTGCACGGCTCTGCTGAAGACACTGCCCGCGGCATCGGCCGACACCACCCCGTACGTTCTCGGTCCGTGCCTGGACAAGACGGTGCTCGAAGCGGTCGGCGGGGATGCGGTCAAGGGAGCCAAGCTGTTCGGATCGAACACCGCGTATTCCGATGAGCCCGAATCGGCCCTGTACCGGCAGATCCTCGGTGCGTACGCACCCGATGTCGATCCGGCCGGTATCGGCTACGGCGGATACCAGGCGGTGATGGGTTTCGCGGAGGCGCTGAACAAGTCGGCCGTCACCGATTTCACCCCGGCCGGTGTCAAGCAGGCGATGACGGCGACCAAGGACGTGCCGCTTCCGTCGGCGGGTGGACTCACCTTCACCTGTGACGGCAAGGCATTCCCGCTGCTGTCGGCGCTGTGCTCACTGAAGACGGTGGTCAGCGATGTCGACGCCGACGGACGCTGGAGTGGCGACCGCGTGGTCGGCGCCTGATCGACACCGCGACAGGCGATTCGATGGCCGACCATCTGGTTTTTCTCGCACTGGGATTGGGCAACGGGGCGGTGTTCGCCGCACTCGGCCTCGCCCTTGTGATGACCTACAAGAGTTCCGGGGTGGTCAACTTCGCCACCGGCGCGATCGCGCTGTACGCCGCGTACACGTATGCGTTCCTGCGAAAAGGAGAGTTGCTCAACCCCATTCCGGGTCTGCCCGCGCGCATCGACCTCGGACAGGAACTCGGGGTCGCCGCGGCAACGGTGATAGCCGTGTCGATCTCGGCGGTGCTCGGCGTGCTGCTCTACCTGCTGGTGTTCCGCTGGATGCGGTCCGCGCAGGTGCTCGCCAAGGCGGTCGTGTCGATCGGTCTGATGCTGGTGGTGCAGGCGCTCATCGCCCTGCGGGTGGGTGCCGACACCCCGGCGGTCGCGGCGATCTTCCCCAAGGACACCGTCGGGGTGGGGGACGGTGCGGTACCGGTCGACCGGCTGTGGCTGGCCGGGGTCGTCGTGCTGATGGCATTGGCCTCCGGACTTGTGCTGCGCTACACCCGTTTCGGGTTGGCGACGCGGGCTGCGGCGGAATCGGAGAAGGGGGCGCTGCTCAGCGGGTTGTCGCCGGAGAAGATCGCGATCAGCAACTGGGCGCTGTCGTCGGCGACGGCGGCAGTCGGCGGCATCGTGATCGCGCCGATCGTCGCACTCAGCCCGGTGGGGTACACGATGTTCATCGTGCCTGCCCTCGCCGCTGCCCTCGTCGGCAATTTTTCCTCGATCGGGGTCACCGTCGGTGCGGGTATCGCGATCGGGATGCTGCAGTCGGAGGCGACCAACCTGCAGACAAGCATCTCGTGGTTTCCCGACGTCGGTGTGGCCGAGGCGATTCCGCTGGTCCTGATCATCGGATTCCTGTTGCTGCGTGGGCAGCCGCTGCCCGGTCGCGGCGCGGTGACCCGCGGTGATCTCGGGCGCTGCCCGCGACCCCGGAACGTGTGGCGGCCGGTGGCCATCGGTGTGCCGGTGGTCGCGCTCGCCCTGGCGGTGACCTCGGGGCAGTTGGGCAATGCGGTGGTCACCTCGATCATCCTGGCCATCGTCGCACTGTCGCAGGTGGTCATCAGCGGCTATGCCGGACAGGCCTCGCTGGCGCAGCTGACCCTGGCCGGGGTGGGTGCGTTCAGCCTGAGCCGGATCACCACCGACCTCGGTGTCCCGTTCCCGTTCGCCCCCGTCCTGGCGGCGCTGGCCGCGCTCGCGGTGGGTGTGGTCGTCGGGTTGCCCGCGTTGCGGGTGCGCGGGCTGCCGCTGATGGCGGTGACGCTGGCGCTGGCGGTGTTCCTGGAGGCGTTCTGGTTCCGCAATCCGTCGTTCAACGGCGGGCTGAACGGGTCGCCTGTAGCCGAACCGTCCATCTTCGGAATCGACCTGGGAATCGGTGCGGGTGAACACTATCCACGATTCGGTTTCGGGATCGTGTCTCTGGTGTTCCTGACGATCGTCCTCCTCGGGGTGGCCTGGCTGCCTAATTCGAGACTTGGGACATCGATGCTGGCGGTGCGTGCCAACGAACGTTCGGCGGCGGCGTCGGGAATCAATGTGGGAGTGGTGAAGCTGACGGCGTTCGGGATCTCGGCGTTCATCGCCGGGCTCGGCGGTTCGCTCATCGGCTACCAGCAGCATATGGCCAGCGAATCGTCGTACGGTGTGTTCGCGGGTGTCGGGCTGTTCGCGATCTGCTACATCGCCGGCGTCACCTCGATCTCCAGTGGTCTGCTCGCCGGACTCATGGCCTCGGGCGGGCTGCTGTTCTACCTGATGGACAGGTATCTGCACTTCGGCGAGTGGTATCTGCTCGTGTCCGGGGTCCTGCTGGTGGTGACCGTGATGGCCAATCCCGACGGCCTCGCCCGGTACATCCACGAACGTCATTCCGCGCCAAGGTCTCCGGCCGATATCTCCGGTGACGAACCGGTGCAGGCCTTCGCCCCCGTCCGGGGTGGGCGGGCCATCGGAGAGGTGATCCTGGAGGTCGACCGAGTGGGGGTGCGCTACGGTGCCGTCACCGCCGTCGATGATGCCGGTTTCGATGTGCGCGAGGGCGAGATCGTCGGACTGATCGGTCCCAACGGTGCGGGCAAGACCACGCTGATGGACGCGATCAGCGGCTTCACCCCGGCCACCGGCGACATCCGGCTCGACGGAATCGGGATCGGTGGCCTGCCGCCACACCGCCGAGCCCGGGCCGGTCTGGGCCGCACGTTCCAGGACATCGAACTGTATGACGAGCTCACCGTGGCCGAGAACGTGATGGTCGGTGGCAGCGACACCGGCGTACTGGCCCGGCTCGGCATAGCCGACCTGGCGCAGGTGCCCGCGTCGGACCTGTCGCAGGGCCAACGGCAACTGGTGTCGGTGGCGCGCATTCTGGCCGGCGCCCCACGCCTGGCGCTGCTCGACGAACCGGCAGCCGGCCTCGACTCGTCGGAAAGCCGTTGGCTCGGTGAGCGGTTGCGCGCCGCCCGCGACAGCGGTGTCACGATGCTCCTCGTCGACCACGACATGGACCTGGTGCTCTCCATCTGTGACCGCATCATCGTCCTGGACCTCGGCAAGGTCATCGCCACCGGCACCCCCGACGACATCCGCAACAACCCGGCCGTCGTCGGCGCCTACCTCGGTACCCCTGTCCCGGCCTAGCCCGCCGGTTATGAGCGACAGCTCACGGGCGGCATCGTCCGGCTACCCTGAAGTCATGACCGCGGCCGAGCGTTACGACGATGCTGACGACGAGTCGTTCCCGACTCGTCAGGTGCGGCTGCCGGTCGTGCCGCCCGGAGGGTTCACCGTGGCGGATCTGCCGAAACTCGCGGGGGTCATCGATGGGCGTTTCGAACTGCTGGACGGTGACATCGTGATGATGGCGCCCGCCACGCACTGGCATAACCAGGCGATCAACCTGCTGTGGTTCGCGTTGCGATCTGTCGCACCGGAAGGGACGATCATCGCCCGTGAAGCGGGCGTTGACCTGGGATCGAGTGTGCCGATTCCCGATCTGGTCGCGGTATCCGTCGGCGAGGTGGTTGCCTCCGATATCGCTTTTTCGCCCACCGATGTGTGCCTGGCTGTCGAGGTTGTTTCCCCCAGCACCAAGACCAAGGACCGCCGATTCCGTCCCGCTCAGTACGCCGACGCGGGTATCGAGTGTTACTGGCGGGTGGAGAACGAGGAAGACGCGATGGTCGTCTACTCCTTCGAACTGCTCCCTGAAGGTGGCGTGTACGCCCCGACCGGTGTCCACCGCGGTCGGCTCATTGTCGACAAGCCGTTCCCTGTCGACATGCAATTACCCGCTGTCACCTGGTCCTGACGCAGCGGATCGCGCTCACGGACGGCGTGCGTTGAACTTCTGCCAGAACACCTCACGCAGGCGGTAGCGGACAGGCTCGGGGATGTCGCCGACCGTGAGAGCGTCGGAGGCGTCCATGAGCATGGCCCGGTCGAGGTCCTGGGGGATCGACGGCCGCGACGCGGCGAGCCGGCGCACCTCGTCGGCCGAGGCGGTGTCGAGGAATGAGGACAGGACGCGTTCGGCGACGGCCTCGATCGCGGCTCCGTCGTTGTCGATGTCGGGTGCGTCGTAGCCGGGCATTACGTGACCGATCTCGCCGCTCTTCGAGCTGTAGGCGAGGGTACTGGTCTGCCGGGGTTTCACCACCGGGATCTGAGTGGAGGCGGCGACGGTCGCCGGTGAGGCCTTGCGGGGTTCCACGGCGGGTTTGGGGGCCACCGGATGTTGTGAGGCCGGATGCTGGGCGGGGTGTGGCGCCGCCGGATGCGGGGCCGCCAGGTGTGCTGGATGCGGGCCGGGTTTCGGTCCGGGGCGGGCGGGTTCGGTGGGTGCCGGGGCCGCGGTCTCGGGCACCTTGCGGTCGATCTTGATCACCGCCGCGTCGACGGCCGCACCGTCGATGACCTGCATGTCGTCGACGGCCCGCAGCAGGTGCCTGCTGATGCCGTGCGGTTTGCCCGCTGCGTTGGGGACGGCCAGCACCACTACCTGCACACCGTGCACCTGCGCCTCCTCGACGGCCTCGGTGAGGTCGTCGTCGCCGGAGACGAGGAAGAACACGTCGGAGGCGTTGTTGCGGGCGTGGGTGACCAGGTCGAGCCCGATCCGCAGATCCACACCCTTCTGTTCGCCGCCCACCCCGAACCGGCCGAGCCGCAGTTTCACCTTCGGCAGTTCACCGATGCGTTCCTGCCGCGGGTCGGGGACACCGTTGTGCGCCGAGTCGTACCAGTGCACGCGCAGCGTGGGCAGCCCGGACAGCCGCGACGCGGTGTTGACGAGGGTGGAGATCAGCGCGGCGTCGTCGACGTTGATGCCGCTGCGCAACGATGTGCCGGTCGCCCGGGTGGCCGCGGAGGCGAGGAGGTAGCCGGCGTCGACGTAGACACAGTTCGTGGAGCGCATGCGCGGATTATGTCACCGGATTCTGTGCGCGTGATTAAACGTCCGGCGGCGCGCCCCCAACCGTCACCATAACTGTGACCTCACCAGAACTGTGACATCACCAGATCTGTGACATCACCAGAACTGTGACATCACCAGAACTGTGACATCACCAGATCATGGGCGCCAGGAACTTCTCCGCGAACGCCCGCACCGACGCGTCGTCGTGGACGTCGACGGTGGTCGACTCGCTCATCAGCAGCGACACGACGAGCCGGAACTGGATCTCGGCGGCCTGTTTGATCTCATCGTCGGGCATGCAGGCGCCCGCCGCGCGCAGCGTGGTGACGATACCGCCGCTGAAGGTGTCGACGAGTTCGGTGAGCCCACCGCCTTGCTGGCCGAGCAGGATGCCGGTGCTTTCCGCGCCGTCGGCGAGGATCTGGGTGATGAGCCGGTTCTGGCGCACCCCGGTGACCGCGAGACTGAACGCCTCGACGACGGTGGCGCGCGGATCGAGGCCGGCCACCCGCTGGCCGATCTCGGTGACGAACCGCATCTGGAGGTGCCGGACGACCTGCGCGAGCAACTCGTCCTTGCTGGGGAAACGCCGGTAGACGGTGCTGCGGCTGACGCCGGCGTCGGCGGCGATCGACTCCATGCTGGCCTGCCGGATGCCGGCGCGGGTGAACTCATCGACTGCCGCGCGGATGATGGCGTGGGTCTGCTGTTCCTGAGCATCGCTCCGGCGGGTGCCCCGATAGGTGACCTGGGTCAAGTCGAATCACTCCTGTGCTGCACTGTCGAAAATTCCATCTGGTGTGATGCGGGGCACTGTCGGTATGGTACGTTACCGACTCGAAAGTGACACAGCTGAGGGCGTGTCGTGTCAGAAACCTCAATCAATCGCATTTCTCCGCCGCCGTCGTGCACCAAATATCAGACGGGAGTCTCACATGCCGCTTGCTGCTGTGCAGAGCTTCGGGCGCACGGTGCGCCTGGGTGCCCGCACCCCGGTGATCGCGGTCGTCGACATGATCGGCGGACGTTTCCCGTACCGCGAGGCGATCGTGCAGGCCTGGTTCCTGCTCAGCATCACCGTGCTGCCCGCCCTGCTGATGGCCGTCCCGTTCGGCGTGATCATCGCCGTGCAGATCGGTGGCCTCACCAACAACCTCGGCGCCAGCTCGATGGCAGGCGCGGTGGGCGGCATGGGCGTGATCCAGCAGGGCGCCCCGATGGCCGCGTCGCTGCTGCTCGGTGGCGCGGGTGCCTCGGCGATCACCGCCGACCTCGGCGCCCGCACCGTCCGGGAGGAGATCGACGCGATGCGGGTGCTCGGCATCGACCCCACCCGCAGGCTCGTGGCCCCGCGCATGGTGGCGATGATCCTGGTGGCGCCGGTGCTGTCGGTGCTGATCATCGTGATCGCCGTCGCGTCCAGCTTTGTCGTCTCGATCGTCGGCCAGGGCGTGGTCGCCGGCTCTTACTGGCAGTCGTTCGGCAGTTACGCCTCGCTCACCGACCTGTGGATCTGCCTGCTCAAATCCGTCATCTTCGGCTTCGTGGTGGTGGTGATCGCCGCGCGGCGCGGCCTGGAGGCCGCAGGCGGTTCGCGCGGTGTGGCCGACGCCGTCAACGCCTCCGTGGTGCTCGGCGTGGTGGTGTGCATGGTCGTCAACGTGGTGATCACCCAGATCACCGCACTGTTCATCCCGATTCAGGTGATCTGAGATGTCGACGCACGCACAGCTGCCCAGTACCCGCCGTCCGGCGCTGACCAAGGCCGGCGACATCGCCGGGCGCCCGTTCGAGTCGATCGGCAAGCAGACCACGTTCGTGCTCGACGTGCTCGCCGGTCTGCCGCACACGGTGCGCGCCTACCGCAGACAGACCCTCGCCGCGTTCGCCGAAACCACCTGGGGCAACGGCTCGATCATGGTGGGCGGTGGTATCGCGAGTGTGCTGGCGATCCTCGGTCTGGCCGTCGGCGGCATGATCGGCATCCTCGGCGTCACCAGCCTGCAATCGCTCAACCTGGCGCCGATGTCGGGTCTGATGACCGGCTACGCCGCCACCCGCGAGATGGCGCCGATCATCGCGGCTGTCGGTTTCGCCGCGCAGGCCGGCTGCCGGATGACCGCCGAGATCGGGTCGATGCGCATCTCCGAGGAGATCGACGCCCTCGAGGCGCAGGCGATCCGGCCCATCCCGTTCGTCGTCGGCACCCGTGTGGTCGCCGGTGTGCTGGCGATCGTGCCGTTCTACCTGGTGTCGCTGTGCCTGGCCTACCTGGCCTCACGTCTGGTGGTCACGCTCGCCTACGGACAGTCGGGCGGCGCCTACGACCACTACATCGGGGCCTTCGTCGAACCCGTCGACGTGGTCTATTCGACCCTCAAGGTGGTGGTGTTCGCGGTCGTCGTCATCATCGCGCACACCTACTACGGTTTCTTCGCCAGCGGCGGACCCGAGGGCGTGGGTATCGCGTCCGGACGGGCGATCCGCGCCAGCCTTGTCCTCATCGTCACCGCCGACATGGCGATGTCCCTGCTCTTCTGGGGCCTGAACTCGGGATTGAATTTCGCATGAGCGCCGGTCGGAGGTCGTCCAGGACAGGCGGCAGAGGTCCCTCATCGTCGACATTGCGTCTGCGCGGGATGATCACCGTGGTGATCGCGGCCGCCGTCGTCGCGCTGATCGTCATCCGGCCGTTCTCGGGGGAGGAGAAGACGGTCGACTTCACGATCGCCGCACCGTCGCTGCCCGACGGCATCCAGAAAGGCATCCCCGTCGACATCCGCGGCGAAACCGTCGGCACGGTGTGCGGTCTCGATATCTCCCGCCCGGATGCGGCGCGGGTGAAGGTGTGTGTCAAGCAGTCGCAGGCCGGTGAGATCACCGACGACGTGGCGGTCAGCTACGCCTCCCGCAACCTGTTCGGTTCGGACGCACTGAGACTGGTTCCGACGGCCACCGGCAACCGGGTCCGCACCGGCAGCGTCATCAGCCTCGCGGCCGCGCCCGCCGACAACACGATGACCGCCACGGTCCGCAGCGCCGGTTCGTTCACGCTGCCGGTGCTCACCCCCGATCTGAGCCGGCTGCTCACCAAGGTCAGCGACACCACGGTCCGGCTGTCCCCGTTCCTCACCTCGGCGGCGCTGACGCTGCAGACCCTCGACCGCGGCCAGACCACGGGCAAGACCATCACCAGGTTGCGGCCGCTGATGCCGACCGCCGCCGACGCGATCGACGGTGTGGGCGAGGCGGGCGCGGGCGGCATCAAGTCGCTCGAGACCATCCTGACCACCCCGTTGCTCGCCGACCACGAGTACACCGCGCGGGTGCAGTCGATGATCGGTGACATCGGCGCGCTGTTCAGCGACCTCGGGGCACTGTTCAGCGGAATGAGCGATCTGGGTGCGACGATGGATGTGATCACCGCGTTCACCACGCCGATGTCGGTGTCGCTGCGTAACGTCACCGCCGATCAGATCGCCGGCCTCATCGACCGCTTCGGCAACGTCTTCCACAAGGACCCGGCGACGGGCAAGACGGTGGTGCGGGTCAGCGCGAATCTCGATGTGGCACCGGGCGTCGCGGGACCGCTCGGCGTGCTGCTCAGCGGGCGGGGGATCCGATGAGAAGTATGAGTTCGGCCGTCCGGCGGCTGCTCCTGGTGGCCGCCGTGGTGATCCTGGCGCTGTACGTGATCACCGCGGCCATCACCCGGCCGGTGAACGGTGACACCCAGACGTACAAGGCCGATTTCACGGACGCCTTCGGTCTGCACAAGAACGCCGACGTCCGCATCCGCGGCGTGCAGGTGGGCAAGGTCGTCGACATCTCGCTGCAGCGCTCGGGCGTGGCGCGGGTCGAGTTCACCGTCCTGAACGGCGAAAAACTCACCGACACCGACCAGCTCGCGATCCGCTTCCAGAACCTCGTCGGGCAGCGGTATCTGTCGATCACCAAGGGCGGCAGGAACACCGCCGCAGGCGCAGCACAGGGCACCACCGCCACCGGTGCCGGCGGAGCGGCCGGTGCGCCGCTCGATCCGGGCAAAGTGATCCCCGCGAGCGAGACCACCGGTTCCTTCGACATCACCGCTCTGTTCAACGGGATGCGCCCGATCCTGACCGGCGCCGACCCGGCGGTGTTCAACCAATTCGCCACGCACATGCTCGATCTCATCCAGGGCGAGCACGGGGTGGGCATCGGCGACGTGCTCACCGACGTGGAGAAGCTGACGAATTTCGCCACCGATAAACGCGCCCTGATCCGGGTGATCGTGAACAATCTCGGCGTGATCTCCGAGTCGCTCCAGGGTCGCTCCGAGATGATCACCTCGCTCATGAAGAACATGGAGATGCTGTTCGACACCCTCGAGGTCAATCTCGAACTGCTCAAGGGCGCGTTCGGCGAGGGTGCCCGGGTGTTCCCGCCGACGGCCGAGATCCTCACGCACACCCTCGATCTCACCCTCGGCGGGCACGACGACGTGTCGACGCGGCTGATGGATGTGATCCCCGACCCCAAGAATCTCGCGAACACACTCGAGGTGGTGCCGACGCTGCTGACCACCCTCAACACGTCGATGGATCAGCTGGGCCTGGACCGCAACTGCTCCCGCGGCAAGGTCGAACTGCCCGCGCTGGGTGATGTCCTGCTCGCCGGAGGGAGGCTGACGCTGTGCAAGGCGTGAAGACGTTCCAGAACTTCGTCGTCCGCGACGAGGTCGACGGCAAGGCCGAAACATTCTGGGCCATAGTGGCATTGGCGGTGGTCGCGGCGCTGGTGGCGGTGATCGCGATCCTCTACATCCATCCCACCGGACAGGTCGAGTACCGGGCCCAGATGACCGAGTCCGGCGGGATCGCCGCCGGCACGGAGGTACGGGTGGCCGGCGTGCCCATCGGTAAGGTCCGTGAGGTCACCCTCGGTGCGGGCAAGGACGAGGGCAAGGTCAACGTCACGATGGCCGTCGACGACACCGTGTTCGTCGGCGACCAGACATCGCTGCAGGTGCGGATGCTCACCGTCGTCGGCGGTGCCTATGTCGCCCTGCTCCCGGCAGGTGAACGCCCCCTGGGCACGTCGGTGATCCCCGCCGAACGCACCACCGTCCCGTACTCCACCGCCGAGGTCATCGACGACGCGGCGAAACTTGTCCCCGAGATCGACACCCCCAAGCTGCGCAAGGTGGCGGTCACCATGACCGACGCGCTTGACTCGGCACCCGGCGCGGTCCGCGGAATCCTGTCCGACGTGGAGAAGCTGACCGGCCTGGTCAACCAGCAGCAGAACCAGATCCGGTCGCTCGCCGATATCGGTGAGGAGTACACCACCAAGCTCGCCGACCAGAAGAAGGTGCTGGTGGAGATGATCCGCCGAATCCGCGCGGTGCTGCCGGTGATGGTCGGCTACAAGGACCGCGGCATCCTCACCTACAACTCGCTCGGCGACCTTGTGCTGTACGTCGGTGACGTGCTGGGCAAGCCGTACATGACGGAGATCAAACCGCAGCTCGACATGCTGACCGACACCGCCTCCGCGGAGAAGACGCAGAAGACGATCGCCCGGATGGACACCGCGATCACCGCGCTCAAGCAGATCGTCGACAAGCTCTCGGCCATCGTCTACCCGGGCGGGGTGAAGCTCGACTTCTCGCAGCAGGTGATCGACGACCGCATCGTCTGCATCCCGATCGCGGGGCGCTCATGCTGAGCAAGGTGTTCTCCGGCCGCTGGGCCGTCGCGCTGGCCACGCTCGTGGTGGCCGCGCTGGTGGCGGGCGGGGTCCTGTACATCACCCGTTCCGGCGACGACAAACGCACCCTGTGCGCCTACCTGCCCGACTCGGCCGGCCTGTACGCGGGGAACGCGGTCAACATCCGCGGTGTGAAAGTCGGTAAGGTCAGCGGGATCTCGGCCGCGGACGGGGCCGTCAAGGTGACGATGGAGATTTCGGACCGGCCGGTCAACCCGGCGCTGTCGGTGCTCGCGGTCAACAACTCGGTGCTCGCCGACCGGCGTATCGAACTCATCGGCACCGAGGGTGGCGGCGCCGCGGCCCGCGCCCGGTCCACCTCCTGCGTCCCGCGCAGCCGCTCCTTCACCCCGATCTCGGTCAGCACCGCCTTCCAGTCGTTCACCACCATGTTCGACCAGCTCGGCGGTCCCGGTGACGACGCGGAAAAGCCGGTGTCGCAGCTGATCTCGGCGGCACAGTCGCAGTTCGCCGGCACCGGCGAGGACATCAACAAGTCGGTGAACAATCTCGCCGGGTTCATGGCGGACCCCGACGAGTTCCTGTCGCAGCTGCGCAGCGTCTTCGACAATCTCGCCGTCCTCACCGACGTCGCCGGCCAGAACTGGGACGCGCTGCGCGACATCAGCGAGAACTCCGCCGATCTCACCCATTTCATGGGCGCGCTGTTCAAGAGCTTCGTCTACATCTTCGACGGTCTCGGCGCCGCCGGACCGGGTCTCGACGATCTGCTGGTCAAGCGGGTTCCGGTGCTCCTGGGATACTCGGGCCAGGCGTCGCAGGTGCTCGATCTCGCGGTCGCGCGGGCCCCGGAGATCGCGACGATCTTCGACAAACTACCCGGTATCGCGACCGGCCTGTCGACGGCGATGAACCGTTCGTCACGGTCGTTCCGGTTGTCGTTCAGATCCCCGAAAGTGGTTGCCAGAACCCCGAACAGCGCGGTGCTGTGTGCCGCGCTGAACCGCGCGAAGGCGGGCAGCTGTGACCCGCGCTCGCCGGATCTGGCCGCCGTCGACCTCGCCGACGTGGTGACCGGGGCGATCCAGGGAGGCCGGTGATGGCGGTGCGTCCGAACAAGAAACTCACCGGCAGCGTGAGCACCGCCCTGTGCGTGTGCGCGGTGATCGCCGCGCTGATCACGGTGTTCGCCGGCCGCGGCATCAACCCGGCCAACACCCTGCCGCGGCTGACGTCCTCATCCGATTCCCGGGACCTGTACGTCGATTTCGTGTCGGTGGTGAACCTGCCGCTCGGCGCGCGGGTGCTCTCCCGCGGCAGCCAGATCGGCAGCCTCGACTCGATCGAACTCGTACCCGACGCCGCACGGCTCAAGCTGCACATCGACAAGACGGCAAAGGTTCCGGTGGGCACCAAGGCGGAGCTGCGGCAGTCGACGCTGCTCGGCGACATCTACATCGCCCTCACCCCGCCCGACGGTGGCACCACGACGGCGTCGTACCTGCGCGCCGGTGATGTGATCGGCCTGCGGGACACCGATCCCGGGCCGCAGATCGAGGACATCATCACCAACGTCGCCGACTTCATGGCGGGCGGCTCGATCATGCGGGTGCAGGACGCGCTGCGCAAGGTCAACAAGTCCGTCGACGTCAAGGACATGGATCTGCGCCGCGCCTCGCGCATCACCGCCTACGACGTCGAGGACCTGTCGCGGTCGACTGCCGAACTCGACTTCATGATCGATTCGCTGGCCAAGGCCACCACCGAGATGGCCGCGGACCCCAGGGCGCTGGCGTATTCGATGGGTCCCGACGGCCGCCAAGGCCTCGACGCGGTGTTCGGTGCCGTCAACGAGGGCTTCAAACTGGTCGCCGGATCGAGCAGGCTCGCGTTCGGACTCAACTGGCTCACCCCGCGCCTGGCTCAGCTCAATCCCTATATGGAACAACTGATTCCGCTGCTGCGGACCTACTCCAAGAAGTCGACGCAGTTCAATGGCAACTCCGGGAGGCTGATCGGCCTGGCGCAGAACAAGATCGGCCCGTTCCTCACCGACGGTGCGATCGACGTCGAGAAGATCACCGTCGGATCGGGCGGGAATCAAACCGACGTGACCCGCTCGGTGACCTCGGTGCTGCGGATGATCGGGGCACTCAAGTGAGGCTGCGCTACACGATCTCCATCCTGTCGACGGTGGCCGTCCTCGTCGCCTCCGTGCTGTACCTGTCGTTCGGGGTGCTCAAGATGCGCGCCGGAGACCAGACCACCGTCACCATCACCGCCCCCAAATCCAATGGGCTGCACGCTGGTTCGGCCGTGCTGCTGCGGGGCGTGCCGATCGGTTCGGTGCAGGAGGTCTCCTACGGCGGCGGCGACATCACGATGCGGATCACCTACGACGCCAAGCACAAGATCCCGCTCGGCAGCACGATCGTCATCGAGAACCAGTCGATGCTCGGGGAATCGGGGGTGTTCCTCAACCCGGACGAGCCCGCGACCGGCCCGGTGATCGGCAACGGAGCCGACCTCAAGGCCACGGTCGTCGAGGTGCCCGCCTCGGTGCCCGAACTGCTCGCCTCGACCCAGACCCTGCTCGACCAGGTCGACCCGACCCTGGTGAACGAACTCGTGGACACCCTGTCGACGGCGCTCGCCGGGACCGACCGGGCCGTCGACCGGCTCGAACCCGCCGCCCGCGTGCTGGCCGCAACGATGATCTACTCCCAGCCGTCGCTGGTGAAGATCATCGGCAACGCCACCACGATGATCGGCGACGGCGACTGGATCGGCCCGTCGCTGCGGCCCACGAAGGCGGAGCTGATCCTGGCGGGCCAGAACCTGTCCGAGGTCATCGAACACGTCAAACCGTTTGCCGACTTCACCGACGGCGGCAAGATCATCGGCGACAGGTGGAAGCCCGTGCTCACCAGGTCGGCCGACGCGGTGTCCGACCTCGCGCCCAAGGTCGGCACACTTGCCGACGCGCTGCTGCCCGCGGCCCGCCGCACCGGCAGCAGCATCTTCGAGACCCTCGACATGGCGACGCTGCTGCGGCAGGCCGCACTGATGATGCCCGGCGACAGTGTTCGCCTCGACGTAAGGATGCCCCGATGACCTCAGCAACCGACACCCGCGACCAGGACACGGATACATCGGCAGAGGAGTCGACGCCCGGCACCCCGGAGAGCACGATCCCAGACTCCAAAGCCGCAGACTCCAAGGCCGCTGACTCCAAGGCCGCTGACTCCAAGGCCGCTGACTCCACGGCGGCTGACTCCACGGCTGCGGACACCAAGACCGCTGGGGTCGCGCGCGGCGATGACCTCGCGGACGGGGGAGTCAAGGAGTTCCTGAATCCCCGCAGGCACCCGGTGATCGCCGGCATCTCCGCGCTGTGCGTCGCCGCTCTCGTCGCCACGGTGGTGCTCGCGGTCCTGCTCGCCGGCCGTTCCGGTGAGCTCAACGAGGAACGGGATCTCAACCAGGACAAGGCAACAGCCGAACGGATCGCGGGCGACTATGCGGTCGGCGCGGCCACCTTCGGCTACGACGGCCTCGGCACCTGGGCCACGGCCCTCAAGAAGGGCACCTCCGCACAGCTCACCTCCCGCTTCGACACAGCGGTCTCGGCACTCACCCCGCTGATCCAGGAGACCCAGTGGAAGCAGACCGCCACACTGCTCGCCGCCAAGACCACCGACATCCGTGGCGGCCAGATGGTGGTGCAGGTCTTCGTGTCGACACACATGACCAGCACTCAGGTGCCCGGCGGCCTGAACACGGTCACCCCGTACAGCATACCTTCGAACGCGGCGGTGACTGGCTGATCACCGACGTCGCGGGCATCGCCGGGGCACCGCAGGACGGTTCGCCGGGTACCGGTCAGCCCAACCTCGTCCCCACGGACACCACCTCCGCACCGCAGCAGGCGCCGACGAGCACTCCCGCTCCGGTTCCGTGACCAGCCGCCCGGCCTGGCCGTCCGCGGTCATCCTGGCGGCGACGGTCCTCGCCGGGGTCTCCGCGGCCGCGCCCTGGGTGCGGGCGCTCGGGGCACCGGTCCCGACATCGGCCGACATCTCCCAGCGCCAGGTCGACAGGGCAGGGATGGCGGAGAAGCTCACCGGAAACGGCGTCACCGGTGGCGGCGGCGCGCTGATCTTGGCGGTGATCTGCCTGCTGGTGGTGCTGGTGCTGTGGCGCGTGAGCCCACGATTCCGTCCGGCCGTGGCCGGTAACCTCACCATTGCCGCGTCGATCGCGGCGGCCGGCACGGTCTTCTGGTTCCTGGTCGACGACGGCCGCCGGCTCGACGCTCTCGGCAACGCCTCCGTCGACACCGACACCCTGTCGATGACGCCGTGGCCGTGGGTCACACTCGGCTGTTTCGCCCTGTCCTGCCTGGCAGGAGTGCTGACGATCCCCGCCGGAGACACTGGCCGGCGGTGTCGTCCGAACGGACGAAGATCTCCGTGCTGACATGAATATATTGGATCATCGTGAAACGATTGCCGGCCTTGCGCCGATTAACCCGCTGAGGGGACCATCAGACAGGCGGACATGTATGCATACCGTGCAGCGCGACCGTCGAACGGAAGGAAGTACAGATGTTCAGAAAGCTTATGGTAGCGCTCATGGCGCTGGCGCTGGCTGCTGGTCTGACCGGCTTGGTCGCCGGTGAAGCCTCGGCCTATCCCAACCGTGGATGGCCGGAAGGCCCCGGGCACAGCTGGAACCAGCCGTCGAATCGGGTCGACATCACAGTGGTGTCCAAGCAGGGCTTCAACCGGTGGGGTAACGGTCACAACGGTTGGAACCAGAACCGGTGGGGCAATGGCCGGCAGGCTCCGCGCGTCTACTTAGTTGTTTCCTCGACCGGCAGTTACGCGGGATCAGCGACCTTGATCGGCAACTATCGCCAGGGCTCATCGACCGTGTACCGATACACCGCCCGCAACCTGCCGTGGAACACCACGCTCACGGCCAAGGCGGAGGGACGGGGTGTCTACTCGGCCGCCGCCGTCTACTTCTCCCGCCCCGGCTACCCCGGCTACCCCGGCAACACGGTCACCCAATCGGCCACCCTGTACCAGTACTGACAGCACGGCCGGTCTCGGTCTGCCAGGCGGCCAGAAACGCCCGTGGGCGCGCACTTCGCCCACGGGCGTTTTGTTGTGTCGTAGATCCGCCTTCCCGGCGGTGTCAAGTCACGGGTTTGATGGAGACCGATCAATTGTTCTGTAGGGCGGGTGCGTTGGTGTTCTCGCGAGCCCAGTAGGCGGTTTCGTGGCTCTTCCTACGTTGCTGACACGATCTGCCGAACCGTCGAACTCGGCGTCACGATTACTTGCGCCGCGGTCGACGCGCAGGACCGCACCCGCCTGTGGTGCCAGGTACTGGGGCCGGACGCTCTGTCGGCTCCGGTCGAAAAGTGCGCTGCTGTGTCCCGGGAGCTACCTGCTCACTTTTGGACCGGAGCCGACACGCTCGCTGCCCGGGTTGCGGGTTTGCTGGGGAACTGCGTGATCACGCCGACCGGGTCCTGACCGATGTGCCGCTAGTGCCGACGTTTCGCAACAGCATTTACTCGATGGCCCGGTTCACCTTGTGAAGCATTCGGGTAGTTGACTACTCGTTTCCCTCGCGGGAAAAGCCCTTAATCTCAGGTGCGTCGCCCGAATTCCACGGTGACATGCCAGCGCACGAGCGCCGGCGAAATTCACACCGAAGCGTGACCGCGGCCGCTCGGGCCGCCGAATGCTCAAGTTATGAAAGGGAAACAAATGTTCAAGAAGATGGTGCTGGCGGTGCTGGGTCTCATGATGGCGCTGGGGGTGATGAGCGTCAGCGCTGCCACGGCGGTGGCCGATCACGGTGGCCCGCACAACGGGCCGGGAGGAGGTATGAGCCAGGAGAACATACTCGTGATCACAGTGGTCAAGTACGGCGACCGCTGGAACGGCCCGCAGGTGACCGTCCGCACCAAGTGGGGCAACTATGTGGCGAGCGCGTACCAGGTCGGCCGGCAGGACTACGGCAAGCGGACCGAATACAAGTACGTCGCGCGGAATCTACCGTGGTACAAGGATCTGAAGGTGGAGGTATCCGGCCGCGGTCATTACTCGGGCAACAGGTGGGTTCGTTTCGAGTACGACCATCATGATGATCGCGTCATTGAGCGGGTCTATCTGACCCAGCAGTGGGGGGGCGGCGGCTGGAACTGACGGTCGTCGGCCGGGTCTGCGATACCGGCCACCGTCAACATCGCCCGCAGTCGACGATCGGCCTCCCCGGGATCTACCGGGGAGGCCGATCCTTTTGTGTGCGAACGATCCTGGCCCACGGCGGTCGTGCGAGCGGTGGTCGGCCGGAACGCCGCTATCACTGTTGACGAACTGTATTTCAGATAACAAATGAGCTGGAACACGGTAGACACCGGTCGTGACCGGGATTACCCTACGGTTTAGTAACCTACGAGTTGGTAAGGTTACTGGGGAGTCAGGAGAGAGGGTTGGCCGGAATCCGGTCGGGCCGATCATCTGGCACCGGGTGAATCGCGTTGTGTGTCACCAGGGGGGCCTGGCAGCCGGGCGCACAACGCGGGGTGCCCACCGAAGGTGAGGCTTCGGGCGGTGGTGTCATGCCCTTCGAGGGGTAGGGCGTGCACTCTGAACGAACCTCGTTTGCGGTCAGTGCCGACCGCAAAGTTGCTGATAGAGAACAACTTCGATGGTTCTGACAGTTGAGGGGAAGCCATGAACAATCAGCTGACGACGGCGCAGCGCCATGCGGACAGTGCGTCCACCGGACAGCCGGCGCCACGGCGGATGACATCTGTCGCCGAACTGATCGGGTCCTCCCGTGAGGACCTGATCGCGGCCTTCGGGCCACACCAGGGAAACCGTCTCTACCTGCTGTGTAACGGCGGCTAGGGCCAGACCGGGGGGAGGGGCCGCGTGGCCGGACAGACCGGGTAGGGGAGTACCCGAGATCATCCGGCCACGCACATGGCCCATGCGTGTTCTTTCTTGACGGCTTGGGGGCGACAGGAAAGGACGAGAAAAGGGGGGAGGGGGAGTGGTTCCATCCCGAACTGGAAGGTCCTGACCGTGCGGGGGCCAGGATCTTCCAGGTCGGGATGGAACCTTTCTCTCGTTGCCCGGCCTTTCGACAGCCCGCCTTTCGTATCGGATGCCGATACGATCGGAGGATGTGGATCGCGGTTCGGGCACTTGCGGTGGTCGCCGGGCTGATGCTTTCGGGTGCGCCCGCGGCGGCGACACCTAATGCGGCGCTGCCGGTTTCGTACAACTTCCTCGACGGCGCCCGATCCGAACTGGCGAATCCGGGTGGCTCGCTACCGGGCACCAACGACTTCTCGTGCCGCCCGGGCCGCGAGCATCCGCAGCCGGTGATCCTGGTGCACGGCGCCGGCGGTGGCCGCCAAACCAATTGGGCGACATTGGCTCCGGTGCTCGTCAACGCCGGATACTGCGTGTACGCCCTCACCTACGGCGCGCTGGGACCGGTGTGGCCGGCGTCGGCGCTGGGCGGCCTCGGCGACAAGCGTTCGAGCGCCTGGGAGATCAAGCGATTCGCCGACAAGGTGCTGGCTGCGACGGGCGCCCGCCGCGTGGACCTCGTCGGCCATTCGCTCGGCACCGAGATCCCGACATACTGGCTCAAGTACTTCGGCGGCCGTGACAAGGTGGCCGCCTACGTGTCGCTGGCCCCGTTCTGGGACCAGGGCCCGGACTCGGGCGACGCCCGCAACGCGACTATCGCGAGATTTCAGAAGCTGCTCGGCATTCCGGGCCCGGTCCCCGATGCCGGCTGCGACGGCTGCGTGAACCCGCCCCGTGGCGGCGATTTCAACCGTGCGGTCCGCACCCCGAGCCCGTACCTGCCGGGTATCGGCTACACCAACATCGTGACCCGGTTCGACGAGATCGTCGTCCCCTACACGGCGGGCCTGCTCGCCGGCCCGCCCGGAACCGACGTCCGTAACATCGTCGTCCAGAACGGGTGTGCCGCCGACCATTCCGACCACATGTCGATCACCTCCAACCGCCGCAGCGCCGCCCTGGTCCTCGCCGCGCTGGACCCGGCCCATCCGCCGAAGGTTCCGTGCGTCCCCGTCGCCCCGGTCACCGGAGGATAGGCGGCGCTCCGACGGCCGCCGAAGTCATGCCGTGGTGACGTTCTCCGCCTCGGCGATCCCTTTGATGGTGCGGATACACCGGTCGAGGTTGACCTGCAGATCGGCGGCGCGGTCGGTGACACCGACAACCAGCCGTTCGAAAGCGACGACGACGAACGGGAGGTCGGCGACCACCGTGACCTCCTCGGTGAGCAGGCACCCGTCGGGGTGTGGTTCGACCTGGTAGCTCCACCGGGTCAGGTCGGTCTTGCGGAACGGGACGATGAAGCTGAACTCACGGCCGGGGATGTCGGCGTCGACGCGGGCGATGGTCTGCCAGCGCCCGATGCGGCGGCGGTTGCGGCCGCGAAAACGCTTGTTGTCCAGCCAGGTACATTCGACACACTCCGGACTCCACTCCGGGATACGGGTGATGTCCGAAACGATCGCGTATACGTCCTCCGGGGAGGCTGACACCACGATCGACGCGGAGATCCGGTCCCCCTGCTGCAACGTCGGCACGTCCCTGCTGCTCCAATCCCCTTGTGGTGTTGTCACCGGAAGTGCAGGGTCTCGGCCCCCCATGCCTGCCGGATGGTTGCGTCCAGATCATCGACAACACTGTCGGTGGCGTCGATGACCAACGTCGAGCGTACGTGTTCGTCGTAGGCGGGCCAATGCGGGTCGACGCCCGACGGTGAGCCGAGATGCGCAAAGGCCGTCCAGCGCCTGCGCATCCGGTGCGATACGTCGTCGCCGGTCTTGCGTCCGTCGAGCCGGAACGCCTGACCGACCCGCCCGCGCAGCAGCGGATTGCCCCACACGTACGGGAGTTCGGTGGCATGCGTGGCGCCCATCCGCAGCGCCTTCATCACCCTTGTGGCCCAATCGAATCGGTACAGATAGACGGGGGCGTGGCGGCTGTGCACCTCGGCCAGCCAGACCGTCGGCATCCGGAAGGCGATATCGCGCGCGATACCCAGACCGGCCACCTTGGTGCCGGATCCGGCGTAGGCCGCCGCCAGCGACTCCCTGGTGGGAACGGCCGCCGCCGGATCCTCGGCGAGGATCGCGTCGAACATCTGCTTGATGCCGTCGAGTTTGACCGGCATCAGCGGGGGCCGCATGAGGGCGAACAATGACGCCTCGTCCTTGTTGGTGCCGATCAGCAGCGGCACCGAGATCGACTCACCGGACCGGAACACGTCCATCGGGTGGCGGGGCACCAGATCGCCGTCGACGACGGGTGCGAACGCGAGGATTCCCGGCGATTCCACCGGAACCTGTCCGTACAGCGCCATCGTGGCCTGCACGAGCCGGTCGACGCCGATGTCGAGCAACTGCCCGACGTCGCGCACGCCGATATCGAGTGCGGACAGCAGTGCGCCCGCCACCTTGGCCGCGCGATGGCTGCCGTATACCGATGTGGCGGGTGAGCTTTCGGCGATCGCCCGATGAAACAGGCCCTTGGCCACGGGCATCGTCAGGAGGGTGGTGACGATGCCGGCGCCGGCGGATTCGCCGAAGACGGTGACATTGGCGGGATCACCGCCGAAGCCGGCGATGTTGTCGCGCACCCATGTCAGGGCCGCCAGCACATCGCTCATCGCCGCATTCGACTCGAACAGTTCCTGGCCGGGTTCGTTGAAGGCGGTCAGGTCGGCGAAACCCAGCGCGCCCAGCCGGTAGTTGATGCTGACCACCACGACCTGCCCGTCGACGGCGAGCCTGGTGGCGTCGTACAGGCTCTGGCTGCCCGAACCCAGAACGTAGGCCCCGCCGTGCACCCACACCATCACCGGCAGCGACACCCCGGGGGTGACGACCGTCGGGCGCCACACGCTCAGGAACAGGCAATCCTCGCTGAACTTCGTGTCCTTGCCCAGATCGAAGCCGGGGATCACCTGCTGCGGACTGACCGGTCCGTGGGCGACGGCGTCGATGACCTCGGTGTGCGGTTCGGGCGGTGTGGCCCGCCGCCAGCGCTGCGCCCGCGCGAACCGGATCCCCTTCCATACATCGGCACCGGATCGCTGATAGCCCCGATATGGTCCGTGCACGGTGTTGACGAGAAGCCGATCGTTCATGCCACCCATCCCACCACGCCACCACAGGCGTGGCCCCCGAATCGGGCGGCACTCATCTCGATCGCGACAACCCGTCGTGATCCGTGAGCCCGACGCGGCGGTTCATCGTGATCCCTGAGCCCGACGCGACCGTACATCTTGATCCCTGAGGCCGAAGCGACGAAGGAGCGAGGGTCACGAAGGGTCCGGCGACCCGGCGATCATGACCGGACCACCCCGAACCCTCACACCCGGGGAATCCGCATCGCGCGCAGCGTCCCGCCGCCGGGTTCGAACCCGATCCGCGACCACGGCACCGACACGTCGACGATCGCGTACGCCGACGTGGGGAAGCGGTCGATCTCGCCGTCCGGGTCGAGGGTGAGCGCGGTGGCGGGCATCCCCGGTTCGTGGCCGACGACCAGCACGGTCGCGGTGTCGTCGGGCACGTGGATGCGCAGCGCTTCGAGGATCTCGAACGGCGCCCCGCCGTAGATGTCCTCGATGTATTCGGTGGGGGCGTCGATACCGGTGCGCATGAGCGTCTGCCGGGTCCGGGTCGCGGTGGAGCACAGCACCAGGTCGACGCTCACGCCGTCGTCGGACATCCACTCGCCGGCCAGCGCCGCCTCCCGGATACCGCGCTCGGCCAGCGGCCGATCGTGGTCCCACACGCCCGGCGGGTAGCCGGACTTGCCGTGGCGCATCAGCACCAGCGTGCGGGCGGTCATGCGATGCCGGTCATCGGTGCGGCGGCCCCGTGACCGTGTTGCTCGATCTGCTTGAGAACGGTCACCGTCGCCCGCCAGGCGGAGGCCTCCTGGTGCAGGTACATCGCCTCGTCGCTGTTGCCCGCGGCGAACGCGGCGTCGGCCCGGTCATCGAGGTCGAGGTACTGGTCGACAGCGCCCGAGATCAGGGGGTACAGCGCCCGCCGGTCGTCGAGGGCCCTGGCGATGGTGGCGGCGTCGAGCGTGGCGAGCCGTTCGAGCTCGGTCCGGTGCGCGCAGTCCGCGCTACCGGCGGACTCGGGGCAACTGTGGCCGGCGGGATGTTGCATGGGAACACCGTACGGGGCGGCACCGGCGGGGACGAAGAGCAACAGGCCCTGATTTCTCACTTTGTGAGATTAAATGTGCCTGGTCCCGGTGCCGGTGCGTCCGTAGGAGATGTGGATCAGGCCGAAACGGAGTCGATGACTGCGGTCAGCGCACCGGCCCATTCCTCGGCCTGGGTGGTCGGCTTGACCGTGGATACGGCGTCGTGCCGGCCGTGCTCGCCCACCTGGGTGGCGCCGAGATCCTTGAGCTTCTTGGCCATGATCTCGCCGCCGTGGTTGAACGTCTCGTCGTAGATCGAGTCACCGAGTCCGAAGACAGCGAACTTCAGGCCGTTCAGGTCCGGCTTGTGCTCGTCGAGTTCCTCGGCGAACGGTTCGGCGCCGGTCGGCAGTTCGCCGTCGCCGTAGGTGGAGCAGATGATGACGTAGAAGTCGGCGGCGTCGAGATCCTCTACGGCGTAATCGCTCATGTCGTAGATCGACGGGTCGTAGTTGGTGAGCACGTCGGCGACGGAATCGGCGACGATCTCAGCGTTGCCGCTCTCGGTTCCGTAAAGGATGACGACGGACATGTGGCAACTCTCCTTTCGTTGTGAGGCAGGCTACCCCAACGGCACCCCGCTGCCGACTATGCGCAGGTGGGCGGGGCTGGGCAAATTTACTAGGATGTCCTACTATTGTTCTTTGTGGGCCACTCCCGGGTCTCGGGACTGTGCTCGATTCGCACATCATCGGCCCCGATAGGCGTAATCCGTCACGCCGCATTCCGTTCGACGGGACGTGCGGCGCACCGCGAAAGGTTGAACGACTATGACGCAACTCACAGAACTCCGGAGTGTTCCCCATTACCTGAACGGCGCCGCCGTCACGGTCCCGGAGGGCAGGCAGGCGGACGTGCTCGATCCCAGCACCGGCACCGTCCAGGCGCGGGTGCCGCTGGCGTCGGCCGACGAGGTGTCGGCCGCGGTCGCCACGGCCGTCGAGGCCCAGCGCGGCTGGGCGGCCTGGAATCCGCAGCGCCGTGCGCGTGTCCTGATGAAGTTCATCGACCTGGTCAATCAGAACGCCGACGAACTGGCCAGCCTGCTCAGCTCCGAACACGGCAAGACCCATGCCGACGCCCTTGGTGACATCCAGCGCGGCGTCGAGGTCATCGAGTTCTCCGTCGGCATCCCGCACCTGCTCAAGGGCGGTTTCACCGAGGGTGCCGGCCCCGGCATCGACATCCACTCGATCCGGCAGCCGCTCGGTGTGGTCGCGGGCATCACCCCGTTCAACTTCCCGGCGATGATCCCGCTGTGGAAGGCCGGCCCGGCGCTGGCGTGCGGCAACGCCTTCATCCTCAAGCCCAGCGAGCGCGACCCCTCGGTGCCGGTGCGCCTGGCGGAACTGTTCACCCAGGCCGGGCTGCCCGACGGTGTGTTCCAGGTGGTGCACGGCGACAAGGAGGCCGTCGACGCCATCCTCACCCACCCCGACATCAAGGCGGTCGGCTTCGTCGGCAGCTCCGACATCGCGCAGTACATCTACTCGACGGCCGCCGCCCACGGGAAGCGCTCACAGTGCTTCGGCGGCGCCAAGAACCACATGATCATCATGCCCGACGCCAACCTCGATCAGGTCGTCGACGCGTTGATCGGTGCGGGCTACGGCAGCGCCGGTGAACGCTGCATGGCGATCTCCGTCGCTGTGCCGGTGGGGGAGCAGACCGCGGAACGCCTGCGCGCCAAGCTGATCGACCGCGTCGCCGGGCTGCGGGTGGGCCACAGCCTCGACCCCAAGGCCGACTACGGCCCGCTGGTCACCGGCGCGGCCCTGGCCCGCGTGCGCTCCTACATCGACAAGGGGGTGGAGGAGGGCGCCGACCTGGTGGTCGACGGCCGCACCCGCACCAGCGACGAACAGCAGTTCGGCGATCACGACCTGTCGGGCGGCTATTTCATCGGCCCCACCCTGTTCGATCACGTCTCCAAGGAGATGACGATCTACACCGACGAGATCTTCGGTCCGGTGCTCTCGATCGTGCGTGCCGCCGACTACGAGGAGGCCCTCGCCCTCGCCTCGGATCACCAGTACGGCAACGGCGTCGCGATCTTCACCCAGGACGGCGACGCCGCGCGCGACTTCACCTCGCGGGTCGAGGTCGGCATGGTGGGCGTCAACGTGCCCATCCCGGTTCCCGTGGCGTACTACACCTTCGGCGGCTGGAAGCGTTCGGGCTTCGGCGATCTCAATCAGCACGGCCCGGCGTCGATCGAGTTCTACACCAAGACCAAGACCGTCACCACCCGCTGGCCGTCGGGCATCAAGGACGGTGCCGAGTTCGTCATCCCGACGATGGACTGACCACTGTGACAGCGACTATCGATCCCGGTCTCGACGAGGACGCCCGCGTCATCGCCGAGACGGCGGCGGCCTTCGCAGCCAAGAAGATCGCCCCGCACGCACTCGACTGGGACGAGAGACATCACTTCCCGGTCGACGTCCTGCGCGAGGCGGCCGAACTCGGCATGGCGGCCATCTACTGCTCGGAGGATGTCGGCGGCAGCGGGTTGACCAGGCTCGACGGTGTCCGCATCTTCGAGCAGCTCGCCCACGCCGATCCGGCGGTCGGTGCCTTCCTGTCCATCCACAACATGTGCACCTGGATGATCGACAAGTACGGCACCGACGAGCAGCGGCGGGAGTTCGTGCCCCGGCTGGCGTCGATGGAGTTCGTCGCCAGCTACTGCCTCACCGAGCCGGGCGCCGGTTCGGATGCGGCGGCGCTGGCCACCCGCGCGGTGCGCGACGGTGACGAGTATGTGCTGACCGGTGTCAAGCAGTTCATCTCCGGCGCCGGCACCTCGGACGTGTACGTGGTCATGGCGCGCACCGGCGGCAGTGGCCCCAAGGGGATCTCCGCGTTCATCGTCGACCGGGATGCCCCCGGGGTGAGTTTCGGTGCGCAGGAACGCAAGATGGGCTGGCACGCCCAGCCCACC
>WBZQ01000166.1_pt1 | contig 60550 bp, 54 predicted proteins | sample 5204251 | NCBI WGS metagenome assembly WBZQ01 (sample SAMN12412402, study PRJNA552823) | activated sludge metagenome | isolation source: activated sludge from nitrification reactor of wastewater treatment plant... | place: USA: Virginia | collected 2017-09
CAGTTCGTGATAGTCTATCTTATCACGTCTATGAAGGCGACGGTCTAGAGACATGACGGGCGAAGGAGTGGCAGTCTAGCAGCTTGCCCGAGGGCTCTACGACCGATGATGATCAACAGGGACGGACAGAGAAGACTAATTAGGAAGATCAATAAGTTATGGCGCTTTCACTACGCCCTACCGAGACTGACTAGGATTCCGAACCGGGAGCAAAATCGGGAGTGGAACCGGGAGTAAAACCGGGATCAGGATTTTTACCTGTCAATACGATTGAACAGAGACTTCTGAAGCACTCGTCTGTGGGGCAAATTGGCTCGCTCAACGACACCGTGTCGAACTAGCTACCGGTCCTCTCTCGCTAACGCATCGGCTCTTCGGTGGCTTCCCGGTATGAGGCCGTATTGCTCAACTGTGCAGCATGAATCAAGAAGAGTTTATATTCAGGTGCCGGTGTTGATAGCTTCTTTAAACTTCCTCGTAGCATATCGGCTTGCTGCTGTAACAGTATCGGCGGGGTTGTTGCAGTAGGCTTCCATCACTTGAGGCCATGATAAACGCACCTTTCCGGTTTGGCCACGCAGCAAAGGACGATCGGACTCTCTTTTTTGAGGGTCTTCGATTAAGAGATCATCAAACGCTGCTAATGCACGGTAATTCTTTGAGAGGACCACCCAATAATAAAAAAGACCGAAGAAGCTTACTACGGCACCTAGTACGGTATCCTTCGGATGTGCAATTAGAACTACGGCATGAGAAGGGGGATGAAAATTGAAACTGCCAAATAGTAATCGCTCATCTATCAAAATACCACAGCACTTCCCGTCCGTATCGCCATGCAGAATAAATCTTCGAATCTCATTAAAATCTGCACTCAGCACAGGGAATCGCAGTTGAGCGAATCTTTCAAACGCTACTTTAGATGCCAAGCGCCTCAAAGGAAGTCCTCCCAAATCAATGGAAAATTCGGCCACTGATTCAGGTGGTGCGATGCCATGCAAATCCCTGTCTATCCACCGAATCGATGGGTTTTGCGTCGACATTTCCAACTTCTTAGCTTCGACTTTCTCAGGGGGGCCAAAAAGCGAATAACTAATTTTCCCTCCTTCATCTTCAGTTTTATGGATGATTACTGAATCGATTTCACCATGCTCATCAAGCCAAACGTCCTTTGTCATACCAGCAAAACTCAATTTTGCTCTTACGCGTACTACGTCGCGAAATCGGCCTCGAATGCCCCAAACACTTCGGAAAAAGGCAAAGGATCTAAGAATAGGATTTTCAACATATTGATTAATATGCTGGTTGCATTTCAAACAAACCGTTTCAGTAGTGGAGAGAACGCCACCTAATGCATATGGAAATATATGGGCATCGGATGGCCGTTGCTCTGACTCGCTACAACTGCAGTAAATGCAAGTGAATGGCATCTGTATGTCGCCAGGTAAGAGATAAACACTATCGGGGAAGAGCTTGGATTTCAACATGCCTACACCTGAAATTCACCTTGGCATAGCGTTCAGACTAATACTCAACCGCGGTGTCCTACTTTGACCATATAGATCAAGTGAAGCGGGGGCTGCGCCCCCGAGCCCCCCGGCCGTCCGGCCCCGGCAGTCCGGAGCGGCCGGCGGGCCTTCGTGGTCAGCATATTTCGCGTCTAGTTGATAATCCTGGTCAGAAAAAGTCTTCATCTCAACTCTGCATAGGCCACTAATTCACCAAGGGGGACGGCCAAGCTAGCGCATCGCCGTCACCATTTGAAAATAACCCTGCATTTCCTCCCTCTCACCCCCTGAGAAGCCAACAGGTGGTGACAGGGTGGGGCCATATAGAGCCTACAACTAAGTATTAGAAGTAAAGATTTGTGAGTACCAGCATAGATGTGACCACCTGTTCCCAGGTGGTCACCGTGTTCTGGAACGTGCGAGCGAAATAGACTAGCGACTGAGAATATCGAGGATTTCATCCAATGGTCGAATGGTCCCCAACAGGAGAGGATCACCGAAACGCCTGTTATGACGGTTCTCCTTGACCTTGAGCAATCCAGTCACAAGATTGTTGAAATCATCCAGCTTGGATGTTTCAAAGTAGGTAATAAAATCCCAATCATCCAACCCGCTGGAGTGATAGAGCTTCCGTTTCACCGTCTTCAAGTATGCGACCGTCGCATCCGTGTGTTCCTTCATCAGGCCTGTTCGGGTGTCTTGTCCAGAAATCCACCATTCTGCGTCCTTGCGTATAGGAACCACTATAACGTATGGGCTGCCCTGAGGTGGCGGTGTCTTCAACTCCCCCTTCAGTTCTTCTGGGAAGCTAGGGACATAATTTAGGGTTTTGGTGATGCCATTGAAGGTGTCAGTATTTTTCATATCCATCCCCATAGTGGTCCCCATGAGGTCTAACAAGAAGTTCTGATTATGAACCATCTCTTTCGAGTGAATCCTGACAAGTACATCAGCTCTCTCAGACAGACCACGAAGCAAATGCGTATCGACTATTAACTTATCGGCGTGCTTTTCGAACACCTTTTTCATTTCGGAGGCCGCCTTGACACGCGCTTCATGATCCATCTGCCACCAGTGCTCCCCCATCTTGAACACAGCAAACGTTGCGTAGACACCAGGATCCTTTAAGAGCTTGTCGTGATCCATGGCCGCCTCACTCACTACAGACAACATGGGAAGGAAGCATAATAGAAGCGCAACCATCGAAATCTGACTGATTCTCTTCATAAGTCCGTTCTCCTTTTCGGTTAAAAGGGCTGGTACAACCCAATGCATGGTCAAGCATAGCCCTGCCCCTTCACATCGATCTCACGAAATTGTCACATTTTTATCACGCCTGATGTGGCGAGCGGCCCGTAACGGTCGAGAACAATAGAGACTAGAAGTGCACGGTGGGCAGTTCAAAGCTGATGATGGTTCCGATGTTAGGTATACTCTCTGCTCGAATTGTACTTCCATGTAGCTCTAGGATTCGCTTAGTAATGGCCAGCCCGAGCCCAGCTCCTCCAGGCTGATTTTGTCGATTCGCCCTATAAAAACGATCAAAAATATAAGGCAAGTCGTGATCAGCGATACCACAGCCAGTATCAGAAATTCGTATCATAACCGAGCCGGATTCGTGGCTTAACGAAATCGCAATGGTCCCTCCGCTCGGTGTATAGCGAGTAGCATTATTGATTATGTTTTCTAGCGCCCGCTCGATGAGGCCGATATCAGCCTCCACAAATGGCAGATCATCTGTAAAACTGCTCTTTAGGGCTATCCCCCTATTTGCGACGGTGAGTTGAAACTTTTGACACACATCCTGGACAAGCTCGGCTAAAGAAAATTGTTCGCATTGAATGCGAGCTTCACGCGAATCTAAGCGAGCCAATTCAAAGAGTTCCCCCACAAGCTCCCTAAGCCGTTGGCTTTGCTTGAGGGCAATGTCGAGAAACGTCCGGTATTCCTCTCGTGTAAGCGTCCCTTCTTTCATCAGTAACGTTTCCAGATACCCATGCAAGGATGCCAGGGGGGTACGCAAATCATGGGACACATTGGCCACCAACTCACGCCGAAGGATGTCCGTCTGCTTCAAAGTGGCCACTTGCTGAAGAATTCGTTCTACCATCCGATTGAATGTGGACCGGAGCCGATCAATTTCATCACTATTCCGCTCAGGAATGAAATCCTGAGGATGCAGCTCGAGCGCCTCTGAAAAATCGCTCTTTGCGAACGTTTCCATCGTCGATGCTAGTTTGGTTAACCTTCTGGTGAGCATGTTGAATAGAAAGAGACCGCCCAAAAGAGCGAACAGTAAGCCGGTAAGTGCTGCCCAGAGACTCAGCCGGAAGATGTAGCTCCGATTCAGCATATCGGCGACGGAGTCATACTCCTCTCCGCCAAGGACAATGTACAGATATCCTGTTGGTTGTCCGTGTAAGGGTATGGCTGAAACAGAAAAGACCTTCTGGCGAGTCGCATCACGGGGATCGTCACCAAGAATAGGAAATGCGTCCGCCTCGGTGAGAAAACGATGTATTGGTTCTAACGAGACAGCCGAGCGCTTGACCTTCTCAGTGGGAGCGGAGAAGTTGACTATGCCCCCATTCTCATCAAGCAAGTACATCTCAATGCTCGGATTGATAACCATAAGTAGGTGAAACAGTTCTTTCAGAGCGTACGGACTCACCTCTCCTTGGCTGCTTAGTAACTGGTCAGCAACAATGTTTCTGGCCAGAGCACGGTTCAGCTTCTGATTCACTTCCTGCTGATACATGCGCGTCGTGAAGACCGTTAGGAGAGTGTATAGAACCCCAACCGCACAAAACAGGAAGAGCAACACAAGGGCGAGTTTGCCGTAGAGTGACCGCGACATGGTCAGTCCTTTAAGCCGGATCCTTCTAGTTCACAGAATTTGTATCCGACGCCCCACACAGTCAGAATAAAGTCGGGCTTGGCCGAATCCTTTTCAATCTTGGCGCGCAATCTGTTGATATGGGAATTTACCGTGTGTTCATAGCCGTCGTGACCGTAACCCCAGACCGAATCGAGAAGCTGACTGCGCGTATAAACTCGGCCTGGATGGGATGCAAACTGCAGGAGCAAATCGAACTCTTTGGCCGTGAGATCCCTCAAGCTGCCTCTCACTGTGACCTTCCGTTTTTCAACATCGATGAAGAGGCCCTTTGCGCGGATAGTTTTCTGAAGGTCCTGCGTCTTATCTCTAAATGCTTCAGAACGGCGGAAGAGGGCCTTTACACGTGCGAGCAGTTCTCGAACACTAAATGGTTTAGTAACATAGTCGTCAGCACCAACTTCCAGCCCAAGGACCCGGTCTATTTCTGAGGATTTCGCAGTCAACATGAGGATGGGTGTATAGGTGGGGAGCGATCGAAGCTGCCGACATATCTCTAACCCGTCGATGCCAGGCAGCATCACGTCAAGAATAATAAGGTCATATCTCTTCGAGAGCACACATTGAAGGCCATCCTCTCCGGTTTTGGCGATCTCTACGGCATATGCGGTGTCGGTCAGGTGCATCTCCAAGAGCCGACCAATATCTAAGTCGTCTTCTACGACAAGAATTTGTTTAGCCATAAAAACCATATATTCGAGGCAGCAGGAATGCCTTTAGCATAGCGTCCGTCACAAATTCATCACAGCCATAGATTATAGACCCAACTGAAAAAATCCTGGCATGCTGAGGAAATGTCCGCTTTCAATGCCAAGGCCTGGTTTAATCGAGCGAATATTCCATGTGGCGGTAGCCGAGAATTTTAAGAATCGAGACTACGAGTGGTCAGCCCCGCACAGTCGATACAGAGCCAGATTTCGCATGTGACGTCATGCTCCCTATAACAAAACCGCACCCACGCCCGTTCAAATTGGCAAAACTCGCAGAGCCGTTCCTTCGTATGCTCAGAACAGAGCCAGGCTTTGCGCGCACGATCATACGTGGTGGCTTCCTGTCTGCAACCTGCCGGCCCAAATAGACTCGGCAGCTTCAGATCGCATCGATGCCAGATCATCCTCACACCTCCTGATAGACAAGCCCCTTCCCCAGCACGAGTTGCAGAATGGTGCCGCTAAACCAAATGGGATGCCCTGACAGCAGATCCTCCCAGGTCTTGATGAAAACGATCCTCGGGATTTCAATCTCGCCTCTGATCCGTCGGTAGGCATTCCTGGTCGACCATTGATGCCGCATCTCCTCCCACAGTCGGCTGATGGGAAAGCCCAGCGACCGCTTCCAGGACCAACACATATTCACGTAGCCACATTGATCCTGGACGTACTGGCTGATGACATAGCGGCTGAGACGGTTTCGTGAACGATGGCTAGGCTGATAGGCCTTGATCCAGACCACCGGAGCCCCGTGGAGGGCTTGCCACTGGGAGGAAAGCCATTCCTGAGAGATCCAGAAGCGGCGGGCGCGCTCCCCGTCCGGCACCCGCCAGGCCCAGAAGATATGGAGGACGCCATGCCCTTCCTCAGTCCGGACCTGGTAATACTCCAACCCCTGAAAGCCGAGCTGGCGTTCGATCCGCTGACGCAGTTGTTTATGATGGTAGGTCAGCTTCTCCGCATCCCCGCCTTCTGCCGTGGAGAGCGTGACCCAGAGTACCTGGAACTGGTGGCATTCCCAGAACCAGAGGAGGGACCGCACCCGGTGATAGCCCCGTTTTTGCTTTCTCGTCCATTCGCCGGCGACTGGTTCCCTCCGGAACTCCTTCCACCGGCTCATCGGGCGGCCTCCGCTTGAGGAATGGCCGGCCTCAGGCCGGCAGTCAGAATCCGTTCCAGCTCCTCGATAGGAATCCGCACAGCGCGCACCGACGGCTTCACATAGGCAATCTGCCGTTTCAGGATGTATTTCCTGATCGTGCTTTCCTTCAGCCCTAACCGATTCGCCGCTTCTCGAATGGTGATCAATTTTGTACTCGGAACCATTTGGCACCTCCTTGGTAATGAGTCGGTTATTCTAGTTATGCCTTATACAAATTAGGCATAACGTGTCTTGACATGAATTACCATTGCTGAAGTACACTTCCCAAGAGTTTTCAGTCCCAAGGTGGCTCGTTCACCTCCAGTTTTTTCTATGAAATGGGATTAAGTGGTGAAGCTGGCGAAGCCAGCTACAGAAGGAGAGGGCAGATGACCATAGACCGCGCCGCAATCTTTGAGCAGTTCTACGGCGAAATGAAGAAGGCCAGAGAGCGTATTCTCACCACAGCAGACGGCGAAGTCGGCTGGCTCTTGAAGTTTATCCAGACCGACCTAGAAGCTCTCACGCCAAGTGAATGGATGGTTCTGGCGTTCGAGGTGGCCAGCTTTGTCGATGACGTGGCCAATCGCCATGGTGAAGAAATCGCGACAGAAGGAGGGTGGAGCGTCCAATCTATCCCAGGTGAGAGGTTTCGTGGCACTATTCCAAGCCGCGCAGAGGCCAAGGAAATTCAGACCATGGTCCTCCGCAGTCTGGAAAACTTATGGAAAAATGCAGTGGCTGCCTTCAGGTTCCCTCAATTCACCATCATTGTCACGTTGCCTGGCGCGGACCACGAACGAAAAGGGAGTGTGTTTGTTGCCACAAAGCGAAAAGTAAAGGAGTTTGAATATCGGTTCGCTCATTTATTAGTCGACTATTCCGGGCGAATTCGCCGTTGCCCGGAGTGCCAACGGATTTACCTCGCCATCCGGTTTGATCAAACCTACTGCGGTCCTCGATGCCAGACACGAGTGGCCACTCGGAAATGGCGAGAGAAACATCTTCCGAAGAAACAAAGGGCCTCTGGAGATACGACTAGCACGAAGGCCGATTCAGCCAGGAAAGGTAGAAAGGGAAGCTCTGATGGCAAGGCCAAACGGTAAAGACCGTGGAGTGGTGTTTAAGCAAGGCGGGTGGTGGGTTCGCCTCTATGTGAATGGCCGGGAGAAATGGTTTCGGGCGGACTCCAAGAGCCAAGCCAAGACGCTGTACGGTCGTTTGCGGTCCGAGGCGCGCGAGAATCGCTACTTTCCCGAGAAGTATGCTGTTTCCAAGGAATTGACCCTCCGAGCATGGATTGCGCGGTATCTGGAAGGGGTGACCTCGCCAGGGCTTCGGAATGTGCATCGCTATGGAAAGTTCTGGTCGAAGCTCCTAGGGCGGAAGCTTTTGACCGAGATTACCGCCGACGACTTACGTCATATCCAAGCCAAAATGAAGCACAAGGGCACACGAACCGCCCGAACGATTAACCGCTACTTTGGAGCCTTACGACGTATCCTGAACTTGGCGATTGCCGATGGTCTGCTATCGGCCAATCCGATCAAAGGCGTGAAGTTCTTTTCCGAGCCTGCCGGGCGGCTTCGCTTCCTAAGTGATAAGGAAATCTCCAGTCTCCGGGATACCTTGCTGCCGGAGCACTGGTTAATTGTAGCCTTTGCTCTGGAAACAGGCTTACGCCTCACGGAGCAGTTTCATTCGCGCTGGGACTGCCTGAACACCGAACAAGGCATCTTGACCATTCCATTGAGTAAGTCAGGCAAGACCCGCCACGTCATTCTGACGGATGCCGCGCTGGACATCGTCAAGGGTCTCACCTCATGGATGCACAGCCCTTTCCTGTTCCCTAGTCCTCTCACCTCCGCACAACCGATGCAGGGACGAAACTTTGTAGTAAAGATCTATGAACCGGCGTTGAAGCGAGCAAAAATCGAAGGAGTCACCTGGCACACGTTACGGCATACCTTCGCGTCTCGTGCTGTCATGGCAGGAGTGGATATCAGAACCGTGCAGGAACTGATGGGCCATTCCACGATCACGATGACCATGCGCTACGCCCATCTCTCCCCGGCTCACTTACGAACAGCAGTAAATCGAGCGAGTTTGGGAGCCATTGCCACGAAAAGTGCGAGTGGAACCGGGAGTAAAACCGGGAGTAGCGAAAATCAGGGGGTGGAACAGGGTCCGGTCAGAATCACCGAACCCTCTGAGATATCAGCAGGAATGGTTGGAGGCGCCGGGCGGGTTCGAACCGCCGCATCGCAGTTTTGCAGACCGCACAATACCTCAACGGTCGTGGATGTCAGGGGAGGCCGCTGTACCAACATCGCATGCCAGATGAGACACGCAGTCCTTCCACGCTGACTACTGCGGCATTGGCAATACATGGGGAAGCCGTGAACCACAGCATGATCATGAGACAACACTTGACCCACATTTTCATTGTGCCCAACCTGCTGTTCCCACTTCAATGTTCGTCTCTGTCTCCGATTACTGGAAAGTTGTGTCCTATTCAGAACCCGCTGGAGCATCGACGAAACGGGGTCAAGTGATACCGGTGTCCGATTTGCTTGACGGATGATCATCGGACCGACTCGCGAGATTTGTCTGGAACTCCGAGGATTGCGTAAACATGACGCCGATCACACCGGCCATCATTTGCACGACTCCAAGCACAACGAGTGCGATACGACTTCCCAGATGATCAGCTGCCCAGCTGAAGGCCGTCATGCCAGCCATGGCGGAGACCATCGTGATGGTGCCGAAGATCGTCAACGCTCTTGCACGAGTCTCCTGAGGAGCTGTTACCTGAATAAAGGCCGTGATCATCGGCATGACAAGAGCCGTTCCGGCACCGATGACGATCACGAGACCAAGCGCCGCCACCAAGCTGTCAACCGCTGCGAGCCCCACAATGGCCAACCCTTCAATCACCGGCCCCGCCGATATCAGCAACAAATGATCGATGAGTGTTCGCCGAGCGCTCGACATTAACAGCACTGACATGAATATCATGCCGAGGCCAAGGGCCGACCATATCACCCCAAGGAACATCGGCCCTCCAGAAAGAATGTTCTTGGTGATGATGGGAAGGAGAAAGATGAAGCCTGTCGATGCGAGAGTGAAGAGGGCGCCTAACAGGGCAACTCGAAAAATGATTCGTTGCTCAACAAACACAAGCCGGAATCCAGCTGCCAGTTCATTGATCCATCCACCGGATGTTCCACTCCGGATCGGGCTCGGTGCTTCTGAGTTTACGCGTATCGGCATCTTACAGAAAGCGGCGAGCAGAAAGGTGGCGGCATTGGCGTACAGGACGTACCCCACACCAAGGAAGGCAACTGTGGCGCCGCTGATCGCGGGTCCGCACAACAAGCCGAGCGTTGCCGTGCTTTGTATTGCCGCATTTGCAGCGGTCAGGCGCGAAGCTTGTACCAGAGAGGGAATGGTCGAGTTCAAGGCCGGCCCATACGGCATTGCAGCAAGGGCGATCAGAAAAACAAATGTGTACAATGTGGGTAAGGTCAGCATACCGAGAATAGAGAGGGTCGCGAGCCACGCCAATAGTGCACCACGCGCGAGATCCAGTGAGATCATCACGCGAAGTTTCCAGTCGGCGGACAGACGATCGAGATACACACCGATAACTGGGCCGAGGACCAAGGGCGGGATGGTCTGAAGGACACCAATGAACGTCATTTTAACAGCAGAACCAGTGAGATCGTACACGAACCACAGGATCGCCGGCCTATTGAGGCCGTCCCCGAGTTGGGAAATTAGCTCCCCGGTCCAAAGCCACCGCACATTTCTCTTCGAGCTCAGCTGCTCACTGACCTCAAGAGTTCCCTGTGTCCGCTCATCATCCCGGAGGCCCTGAAAAGTCGCGCGCAGCAAGCTCACGAGGGACATAGCTTTACCCAAGAGAGTTAGGAAGCAAGACCTACTATTCCGGCATAACCGGGGTATCTATGAAAAGGATTCTCTCGCTTTGGCGCACGACCTCGAGCGCATAGGAGGCCTTCTCTGAAAGGTCCTTCTACGTTTCGCTTCAACTTCAATCCGTCGTGGCCTGCTGCCATGCCGATCCGCAAGGTCGTGCCTCCTACTACTCCCTCACACTGCCTTCCGCAACAAGACCTCGATTGACCATGCCGTCACTCTGTAGTGAAGGGATGGAACGGTTTGTTCTTCTCCCGGGCCGCGAAAGTCCTCCGGGCTCGGGAGACTCGTATCGATCACTTGCCGCCAGTCCGTTGGCTGACCTTCCTGGATCGTGAAGGTAAGATCGTCCCAATTACGGCCGTAACGGCTTTATCTGCCCACGCGTCACTGACGCCGGAGTGTTCGAGTGAGGTCTTCATCAAGAGCGCTCAAGATAAGTCGAAGAGCCTCATTCCAACCCGACACGAGTGCCTCGGGCGTCTGTTCCATGATGTCCACTTCGTTCCGATACTCTCGATGCCACAGAACTTCTCCTTGAGCGGACGCCTCATGGAGGAAGAAGAATTGGACGGCCAGAACAGCCTTTGCAGGGGTTGCGCGATAATCTCCATACAGCACCGTCAGGATCCCCTCGAGCCTATGCGTGGCGGGCAATGGCCCTGACGAATCCATGACATACTGAAACAGGCCGGCCCTTGTCAGCCAGTTCACGACTTGTTGAGTGATCATGGCATTGGGCGGGACAAACCACTCGTTGTAAAAGTCTCCTTCGTACCGCGCATCGTTCGCGCGATACACCAACTCCTTTCCTTCAAAAGCCGGCGAGACTCGAAATTTTCGAACCTTCAGGACGGTTCCAGGAATGGAGGCCCGTGTCTCGCCTGAATGTACCGCCTCCAGAGCATAGGAGTGCTTCTCCGGATAGCTCCTGCCAAGATTCACGCAACCGCCGAGTATGAGCAGGACAAGGCAGATGCCGATGAAATCCGGCACGGCTATCCCAGATGGGTTATCGCTTTGTCGCCCCCGCCCGAGGCGGAGGTTCGCCCAAGAACACTTGAGCGGGATATCGTTTCGCATTGTCGGTTATTTCCCGAAGGTTCTCTGACATGACTCGCAGATTCTCCACTGTGTCCTCGATATCTTGACTCTTATTCGACATAAGCTTGTCCATTCGCTGCACCGTACGCTCCAACCGGGAGAACGCGCCGGGGAATTGTTCGGATGCGGTCTTGATGTGTTTCGATGCCTCTGACAAATCGGCGATGAGCTGTCTCGTTCCTTGCACCGTGCCGGCCGCGTCGGAAACCATGGCTCTGATTTCAGGGCGCTCCACAAGCCGACGAGTTTGTCCCGCCAGCTCTTGAAACTCGGCCAGCACTCGTCCCGTCTGGCTACTCAATGCCTGCGCATTTGTGTCTTGAACCAATTTCGTCACTGCAAGCACAAGGCTATCGAGATTTCTGGTTATTGTGTGGATGTCGGCTTTTTCCAAATCTCTGGCTATGGTATGGAGAGCGGCGCCCAATACACTCACCGTGCTCGGAGCGGAAGGCAGGTACACAGCTTGAGGTTTCCACGGCACGTCTAATGTCGGATACTGCTGCGCGTCAAGGTAATCCGCCTCCAGATACACCACTCCGGTCACGCCTTGTGAAGCCAGCCGGACCCGAAGCCCCGCTGTAATTCTGCCGCCATGCTGCGCTTTTTTTTCTTCCTCCGTGAGATGGGGGCTCAGATCAGCAACAGATCCACGGACGAGGATATAGCGCCCATAGCGCAGCAAGTCTTCTTTGCCGAGTTCTTCTCCATAGATATCGCCCACGAAACCGATCGCTTCCACCGTTCCGACCTGCACGCCGCGATACTTGATCGGCGATCCAACCGCGAGGCCTTGGACGGATTCGTCAAAATAGCTTTCCCAATACACAACGTTCTTGAACCACTTCCCTCCACTCAGCGCGACGATCGCGATGATCAGTGTGACCAATCCGAGCACGATAAAGACGCCGATCTTATGATAGTTGGCCTTGGCGCTCATCGCTCTCCACCTGCGCCTTTTCCGGCGGTCTCGGCCGACGCGCCAGGGTTGAGAAATTGACGCACCCAGGGATTGGCGGCATGTTCGCGTAACTCCTGAGGCCGTCCTGTCGCCACGATCTTTTTGACCTCCTTGTCCAACATGATCACCCGATCGGCGATAGTGTACACGCTCGACAACTCATGTGTGACGATGACGAACGTGATCGCGAGATTGCGGGCGAGGTCGAGAATCAGTCGGTCGAGTTCGGCCGAGGTAATCGGGTCGAGTCCCGCAGACGGTTCATCCAGAAAGAGAATGTGCGGGTCAAGCGCCATGGCGCGCGCGATGGCCGCACGTTTCTGCATACCACCACTGAGTTCGGACGGCATATAATCCAGGAACGGTTCGAGCCCCACCAATTTGAGTTTCATGCGAGCGATCAGATCCATGGCATCCGACGGAAGGGCGGTGTATTCTTCCAGGGGCAGCCGGACATTTTCTAGCAGGGTCATGGAACCAAACAGCGCGCCCATCTGATACGTGACCCCAATGCTCTTGAGAAGATTGGTGCGCTCCTCTCCCTCGGCCGTCACGATGTCCTTCCCGCCAATGAAGATATGGCCGGCCGCTGGTTGGTAGAGGCCGATCATGTGCTTCAGCAATGTGCTTTTTCCACTGCCGGATCCCCCAAGGATGGCAAAGACCTCGCCACGATAGATCTCAAACGAGATGTCGTCGATCACCACTGAGCCATCGTAACCGGCGGTGAAGTGTTGCACTTGAATAATGGGCCTATTTTCTTTTGGCAGCATGACACGCAACGGTTACAAGCCTAAGGCATAGAACACCACTGCAAAGAGGCCATCCACAATAGCAATGAGCACGATGCCGCTGACGACTGCGCTGGTGGTCGATTGGCCGACCGCACTGGCGCCTGTCCTCGTCTCCAAACCCCGCAGGCAGCCGACTGCGGCTACCACAATACCGTAGACGAATGATTTCAGCAGTCCACCCATGAGGTCTCCCACTGTCACGGCCGACAGGACTTGGTTCACATACGTGACGAGCGGATACCCCAGCGACCGCATCACGATCGCTCCTCCCATCAAACCGAACAGGTTTGCGAACACCGTCAAGACCGGGATCATCGCCACCGCCGCGATGACACGTGGCACAACGAGAAATCGGACCGGCTCAAGCCCCATCGTGCGCAGCGCGTCGATTTCTTCCCTGACTTTCATGGTGCCCAGTTCTGCGGCAAACGCCGAACCGGACCGGCCGGCCAGAATAATGGCAGTGATCAAAGGCCCCATCTCACGAAGCATCGCTATTCCCAGGAGATCGGCGACGAAAATGTCCGCCCCAAACCGGCGCATCGGAATGGCAGACTGAAACGCCAAGATGAGTCCGAGCAGCACCCCGATCAACGCAATGATGGGGAGCGCATTGACTCCGGACCGCTCCGCCACAAGCCAGGCCTCTTGCCATCGCACAAGACGGGGCTGGCGAGCAGCACGGAGCAACATCACAGCCAGCTCACCGACGAAAGTCAGAAGGGATTTAAAATCGCGCCACAGTTCGACCGCGGCTTTTCCTACCTGCTCAATGATCGAAAGCGGCTCACGGCGGCGTCCCGATGGACGCTCTATTGAGATATGTCCATAGATGTCCAGAAGGCGCCGGACTTCCTCCTGCAGCCCTTGAATTGCGGCATCACCGCCGGTGCGGATCTGCAACTGCTGAAGGTCGATCAGGAACGCAACCCCAGCGCCGTCACAATAGCTCACCCCTGACGCATCAATCACGAGCCGGCGTGGTTTCGATTGTGTCAGTATCTGCTGGCCTCGCTGCCACCACTTCCCGGTCGTGTCCGAATCCCATCGTCCCGTCATGATGAGCGTGAGTGTGCCGCCATCGCTCGAGCGGCGCGCATCCAGCGAATTGATAGACGCCTCTGTTGCTGGTTTCATGATTCGACAACCGTGTTATGGAGACTCCTCTTCTCCCTTCACCATCTCCTTCGTCTTCCGTTCCCCTTACAACTCACGTCGGTGGGTCGAGCTTGAACACGCGCGTAAGGCTACCCGCAAACTCATACACCTCGTTCTTGATTCCCAGTTTGATCGGCGCCGCGCCGCCATTGCGTCCGCGCACGGTAAGCGCGTCGCGCGTGAGCCGTAGATCGAGCGAATGTCCGCGATAGCGAAGGTGCATGTCGAGGCGTTCCACTTCCAGAGGCAATTTCGGGTTGAGACGGAGGACGTCTCCCGTGACTTCGATCCCCATCGTCCCGCGCTGCACGAGATCGACCGTTCCCGCCATGGCGCCGAGATGGACGCCCTCCGCGGTGGTGCCCTGCTGAATATCGTTCACATCGCTCTGGAGCGCTTCCGCGAAGTAGCGCGTCGCCCGCGGTCGGTCGGAACGCGCCAGCACCCATGCATGGACCACGCGGGACAGGGTCGATCCGTGGGACGAGCGGGAGTCGTAGTAGGCGACGTGTCGCGGAATCGTTGCCGGGTCGAACGGATAGCTTAGACGCTCAAACAGTTCGCCGAGCTCTTCGGAGGAAAACAGATAAAACAACATCAGGACATCCGCCTGTTTCGATGCCTTGTAGCGGTTGGCGCTGTCGTTCTCCGCCTCGAGAATCAGTTCGAGGCGGCCGATATTGCCGTACCGCGCCCGGTAGTTCTCCCAATCCAACTCGGCGAGCGTTTCGTAGCCTTCGAACTGGCTGATGATTCCGTCGTCATGAAACGGCACATACATCCTGCGGCTGATCTCGTCCCAGCGAGCGATCTCTTCCTCCGACAATCCCAGCCGCGTCATGAGCGCCTCGCGACGTATGTCCGGGAGCAGGTCGAGCACCTCCAGCGCCCGCCACAGCACCCACACGGCCATGATGTTGGTATAGGCGTTGTTCTTCAGGCCCGGCGCCGCTGAGTCGGGATATCCCTCGTGAAACTCGTCTGGTCCCATGACGCCGTGGATCTCGTAGCGCCCGCGCTGATCGTTGAAATGGGCGATGCTGGACCAGAAACGCGCGATATCGAGGACCAGCTCCGCGCCGTGAAACTGCAAAAACTCGATGTCGTGAGTGACTTGAAAGTACTGCCAGACGTTATAGGCGACGGCGCTCCCCACGTGGCGCTGCAAGTACGAGTTGTCCGGCACCCAGCGTTGCGAATGCGGATTCAGATTGAGTTCCTGCGTTTCTTCCTGCCCGTCGCTTCCGCTTTGCCAGGGGAACATGGCTCCCTGAAACCCCGCGCGCCTGGCCGCGGCCCGCGCCTCACCCAGCCGCCGGTAGCGATAGAGCAGAAGAGACCGGGTGATCTCGGGCATGCGATAATTGAGAAACGGGAAGATAAACAGCTCATCCCAAAAGATGTGGCCCTGATAGGCCTCGCCGGTCCAGCCGCGCGCCGGCACTCCGATATCGAGTCCGATCGAATTGGGCGAAACCGCTTGCAGCAGATGCAACATGTTCAAGCGAAGCAGCATCGGGACGTTCAGCTTGAACGAGGCAACGGCCGGCTGCATATGCACGTCGAAGCGGCGCCACACCTGCTTCCAGGCAAGGGCATGCTTCTCCATGATCGCGTCGAAGCGACCCGCGCCCGCGATCGCCTTACGAGCCGCCAATCTGCATTCGGAAATAGCGTGATCGCGCGAGGTATAGAACGAAACAAGCTTTTCAAGCTTCACTGTTTCGTCCTGCCTCAATTCGAGGTCGAATTCCTGTCCGATGTAGCCCGGTTCCTTGATGACCCGACGCGGACTGTTCAATGAGTTGCCGCCGGCGAACGCCTGTGTTCGCGCCACCTGTGCAATCTGAATATGGGATTGGCAGGTGCGGGCGAGTAACGAGACGTTGTCTTCATCAACTATCTCACATGCCGGCGGCTCCAGATGTCGATTGTTGAATGTGCGATAGAGCTTGGCGCCCGCATTGACGACACGCCCGTCGATCGCCGAACGCACCGTGACGCGCGCGGACCAGTTTTCGGCGGTGAGCGCCAGTTCGAGCGCGCCCAAGTGTATGTCGCTCATCGATACTAAACGGCGTTCCTTCAACGTACTGCGCCGGCCCTGGCCGTCCTCGAAACGCATGGTACGGAACAGCATGCCGAGCCGGAGATCGAGCTCCTGGCGATATGAGAGGATTGTGACTTTTCTCACGTCGAACCAATCCCCGTCGGCAATGCGAAATTCGAGCGCAAGCCAATTGGGAAGATTCACGAGATCCTCGTTCTCGACCACCCGACCGGCAATGTCGGTGCGCAGTCGGTTGTAGCCGCCGGCGAGGTACGTGCCGGGATAGTGGATCCCGTCCGCCCGCGCCCAAGTCACGGCCCCGCGCGTCGAGAAATAGCCGTTGCCGAGCGCGCACAATGCTTCGCGGGTTCCCTCGCTCGCCGGATCGAACCCTTCGTACACCAGTGACCACGTAGAAGGTGACTCCGTCGTCACTTGAACTTGCGCGAGACTGGTCACCACCACATCGGCGCCGGCCTCGCGCAGCGCCTGAGATTGCCCGCTGCGATCAATTCCGATGACCAAATCAAATCCGCCGGCGCGCCCCGCCTCGACGCCGGCGAGGGCGTCTTCGACGACGACGGCCCGCGAGGGGTCGGCCTTGACGCGCCGCGCCGCTTCCAGAAACCCATCGGGCGCCGGCTTGCCGTTGAGGGCCAGCCTGGTTATGTCCATTCCGTCCACCCGTGCGTCGAAGAGGCCCGATATCCCCGCGGCCTCCAGCACTGCCGCGCAGTTGTTGCTGGAAGACACGACGGCCGTCTTGACCTTCTGAGTGCGAAGTGTTTCGACGAGCGCGATCGTGGCTTCATAGGGCTCGACGCCGTGCTGCTCCAGCTGTTGCAGAAAATAGTGGTCCTTCAGGTTGCCCAACGCATGCACGGTCTGCATGCCGGGGGCGTCGTCGGGCGTACCGGAAGGCAGGGCAATGCCGCGCGAGTCAAGAAACGAGGCCACGCCGTCGTACCGGGGCTTGCCGTCGACGTAGCGCCGGTAGTCGCTCTCGATGTCAAAGGCCGCGAACGCTTCTCCTGTGGCTGCGACCCGCTGTTCGAGAAACCCGTCGAACAGCCTTTTCCACGCTGCTGCATGCACGCTCGCAGTTCTGGTCAGCACGCCGTCGAGATCGAACAACACGGCGTCGTAATCACGAGGAGATAGCGTGACAATGGGAACCATCTTTTTCATTAGAGATCGTGCCTCAGTGGCCGCATCGGATCATGGCAACGCCCGTTATAGGACAGGACATGGTGTAACTCTCCAAATGTCCCGAGCATATTCCGCAATCGTGCGGTCGCTGGAGAACTTGCCGGAGCCGGCGACATTCAGAATAGCTTTGTTCGCCCAGCCCTGCGGGTCAGCGTAGAGATGCCCCAGTCTCTCCTGCGTCTCACCGTACGACCTGAGGTCCGCCAGGTGCATGTAATAGTCGCCGTGCGTCATCAGCGCCTCGCGAATCGGATTGAAGACCCCCGGCTCATGGCGGCTGAAGTGGTCAGAAAAGATCAGGTCCAGCGCCCGACGCGTTTCCGGTTCGTTCTCGTAGTGCCACTGCGGATTGTACCAACCGCGGCTATCGGCAACCTCCTCGGCTGTGAGACCGAAGAGAAAGATATTCTGTTCACCGACTTCCTCAGCCATCTCGATTGTCGCGCCGTCGCGTGTGCCGATCGTCAGTGCGCCATTCATCATGAACTTCATGTTGCTCGTTCCGCTGGCTTCATAGCCGGCCGTCGAGATCTGTTCGGACACATCGCTGGCCGGAATGAGATGCTCGGCCACCGAGACACAATAATCCGGCACAAACACGACTCTCAGATGCCTGCCCACGGCGGGATCTCCCTTGATGGTGCCCGCCAAATTGTTGATGAACTTGATGATGAGCTTAGCAAGTGCGTAGGCCGGCGCCGCCTTGCCGGCGAAGAAGAACGTGCGCGGCGCGAACTCGAGGTTCGGATTCTCGCGCAGACGATTGTAGAGCACCACGATGTGCAAGGCGTTGAGGAGTTGCCGCTTATATTCGTGAATGCGTTTGATCTGGCTATCAAAGATCGTGTCGGGGTCTACCACTTCACCGGTTGTCGCTTTGAACCAATCCGCAAACCGCATCTTGGCTTCCCGTTTGGCCTTGCGAAAACGCTCCTGAAGCCCCTTGTCCCCGGCAAGCGGCTTCAATCTCGCTAATTGGCTGAGGTCGGTAATCCAGGCATCGCCGATCGCATCAGTAATCACCTGTGTCAATCCGCGATTACAGAGCAGCAACCACCGGCGAGGCGTGACACCGTTGGTCTTGTTGTTGAAACGTGTCGGAAATATCTCGGCAAGATCCGGCACAACCTGCATCCGCAACAGTTTGGAGTGAATGGCGCTGACACCGTTCGTGCTGTGTGAGCCGACGATGGCGAGGTGGGCCATGCGAACTTTCCGGTCTGAGCCGTCCTCGATGAGACTGACACGGTTGAGGCGTGAGTGGTCGCTGGGGACCTGTGCCCGTACTGAGTCGAGAAAACGCCGGTTGATCTCGCAGATGATGTCGGCTAGGCGCGGCAACATCTCTTCGAACCACCCGAGCGGCCACTTCTCCAACGCTTCAGGTAATAGGGTATGGTTCGTGTACGCCAGGCACCGCTCCGTTACATCCCAGGCTTGATCCCAACCGAGGTGTGCCTCGTCGAGCAGGATCCGCATGAGTTCCGGCACCGCCATCGCCGGGTGCGTGTCGTTCAGTTGGATCGCCGTCTTTTCCGGCAAGGCGCTCCAGTCGTTGTTCGCATGCCGGAAGCGGCGGACAAGATCGGCGAGCGAGCAGGCCACGAGGAAATACTCCTGCAGGAAGCGCAGTCCCCGCCCACGTTCGGTCGAATCGTCCGGATACAACACGCGCGTGAGTGATTCCGCCGCGATCGTTTCCGTGAGCGCGCCGACGACGTCACCGCTGCTGAATTGCTGAAAATCGAAATAATCCGGTGTAGCGGCGGCCCAAAGACGAAGGGTATTGATCGTCTTGCCCCCATAGCCGATGACCGGTCGGTCAAACGGGATGCCGAGCAACGTCGAGGGCCGCCCGATAATCCGATGCGGTTCGCCCGCACGAAGCTCGAACGAACAATTCAGTCTCACCTCCACCGCTTCGTCTAGTCGTGCCACCTCCCAGGGATCCGGACGCCGCAGCCAATTGTCGGGCTGCTCGACTTGCCGGCCATCCTTGATCGTTTGCTTGAACATGCCGTATTCGTAACGGAGACCGTAACCCATGCCCGGAATCTCAAGCGTCGCCATGGAGTCCAGAAAGCAGGCCGCCAGCCTGCCAAGTCCTCCGTTGCCCAAGCCGGCATCCGGCTCCATGTCGGTCAGCGGGAGCGGGTCGAGCCCCCGCTTATTCATGGCCTCAAACGCCAACGGTCCCAGCAGCGCATTGGTGACGTTGTTGGCGAGCATCCGCCCGAGCAAGAACTCCATCGACAGGTAATACACCCGCTTGGGATTCTTCCGCTCGTATGTCTGTTCCGTCCGGAGCCACCGTTGCGAAATAACGTCGCGAACCGATCGTGCCGCCGCCTCAAACTGGTCCCGCGGATTTGCCATCTTAGGATCAATCACGTGGTCGAAGATCAGATGCCGGTCGTAGAGTGCATCATCTGTCCCATAGAACGGGACCGGCCCGCATCCATATTGTTCACGAAGTTCGTTGAGGCGCGCGTTCACAAGACCTCCGTCAAAGAATTCAAGGGTGAAAGCCCTCCAGGGATAAAGTGTCTCACTCGGCGTTGCTTGCTCTCAACGCGAACAAGACCACCACCGACCGGGGTTGCGCCAGATAGTTGTCACCCGGAACGAACGGCGCATCGGGCCCGTCGCAGATGTCATCCGGCGAAGCCAAACCGGTGTCGATCAGGCGACGCCAGCCCTGCTCCGCCTTCTCTGCACCAGGCAACTCGAATGCGAGCTGCTCCCAATAGGCATTGAAGATCAGGTGGATCAGAAAGTCGCCATTCGGCGTCGTGGCAGCCATCGCAATGCTATGGGATTCATCGGTCAAGTCGGGGGAATGGAGCGTCACCCCATGAAGGGCTAATCTCGCGTCGCGAAGGATCTCATTTAAACTTCGATCGTTGTCGCTGCGCATGAGGTCGCGCCGCGCGCGCACGGACAGCAGCTGACGTGTGAAGCGGTGGACATCGGCGTGCTTCTCGAGCCTGGTCCAATCGAACCAGCTGATCTCATTGTCCTGACAATAGGCATTGTTGTTGCCGCATTGCGTTCTTCGGACCTCGTCGCCCATCAGGAGGATCGGCACGCCGACCGACATCAGGGTGAGCGTGAGGAAGTTTTTGACTTGACGGTTGCGCAGACGTTCGATCGCGGGATCGTCGGTCGGCCCTTCCACCCCGCAGTTCCAGCTCAGATTGACGTCCGTTCCGTCCCGGTTGTCTTCTCGGTTCGCGTGATTGTGTTTCTCGTTGTAGGACACAAGATCGTTGATGGTGAACCCGTCATGACATGTGATGAAATTGATGCTCTTTTCCGGCTCCCGTTCCTGTCCCCCGTAGAGGTCGGGGCTACCGAACACCCGGCGGGCCACGCGGGGGACCGATCCGCGATCCCCCCTGACGAAGCGGCGCACGTCATCACGGAATTGGCCATTCCACTCTTTCCAGCTGTCTCCAATAAACGAGCCCACCTGGTATAGTCCGGCAGCATCCCAGGCCTCCGCAATGAGCTTCGTTCCTGCAAGGACGGGATCCGACTCGATGTCCCAGAGGATGGGAGGATTCGCAAGCGGTCGGCCGCGCTCATCGCGTGAGAGGACCGACGCAAGGTCGAACCGAAAGCCGTCGACGTGCATCGTCTCCACCCAGTAGTGAAGGCTGTCAAGGATCAATCGGCGGACAATCGGTTGATTCGCGTTCAAGGTGTTCCCGGTGCCGGTATAGTCGGCATAGCGTGACCGGTCCTCCTCCAGCATGTAATACACTGCGTTTTCCAGGCCGCGATAGCAAAGCGTCGGACCGGCGTGGTCTCCTTCCGCCGTATGGTTGAACACGACATCGAGGATGATCTCGATGCCGGCCCGATGAAGCGCCTTGACCATGTCCCGAAACTCGTCCATCGGGCCCAAGTGATCGTTGCGGGAACTATACCCGTGGTGCGGCACGAAGAATGAGATGGGGCTGTAGCCCCAGTAGTTGACGAGGCCCCACGGAGCGTCCTGTTCGTCGAACTGGAACAGGGGCAGCAACTCCACGGCGGTCACACCGAGATCCTGCAGGTACGGAATCTTGTCGATCAATCCTCGATACGTACCGCGCGTTTCGTGAGAGAGACCGGAACTGGGATGGCGGGTAAACCCGCGCACGTGCAACTCATAGATCACAGTCTTGGCAAACGGCCGTTTCAGCGGGATATCTCCCTCCCAGTCATATCTAGTGGGATCGACGACTATGCTCTTCATCGCCGTTGCGCAATTGTCACCCGGTACGGACGCACTGATGCGGCTGTAGCGGTCCGGCACAGCCATCGCCTTTCCGTATGGGTCAAGCAACAGTTTGCTTGGGTCAAACCGCAATCCACGTTGCGGCTCGGAAGGTCCGAATGCCCGATAGCCATAGATCTGACCGTCCTGAACACCGGGCACGAAGACATGCCAGTAGTGGTATGTCCGGTTCCACCGAGGGTCGAGGGTAATCACCGTCGCCGGTTTCGCATCGCCCGCATGATCGAACAGCAGCAGTTCCACAAGGGTGCTGTTCTTTGAGAACAGGCTGAAATTGACCCCGTCGGGGCAAACCGTCGAGCCGAGAGGAAAACTTTCACCCTGTTGGATCACCCGTTTCTGCTCCATTTCCAATCACGCACCTCAGGCATATCGTCGCCGTGCATTGCGATGTACTGTTTGTGTTCAAGCAGCTTCTCGCGGATCGCCTGTTTGGCGTAGGCTGCCCGTGACCCGAGCTGCGGCAGCCGATCGATCACATCCCCGACTAGATGGAACCGGTCGAGGTCGTTCATCACGACCATATCGAACGGGGTCGAGGTCGTCCCTTCTTCCTTGTAGCCGCGCACGTGCAAATGCGGGTGATTGGTCCGCCGATAGGTCAGTCGGTGAATCAGCCACGGGTATCCATGGAAGGCGAAGATGATCGGTTTGTCGGTCGTGAAGAGCGCATCGAATTCTTTGTCGCTCAATCCATGGGGATGCTCTTTTGGCGGCTGGAGTTTCATGAGGTTCACCACATTGATGACGCGAATTTTCAGTTGTGGCAGATGGCGGCGGAGCAGGTCTGTTGCGGCCAGTGTTTCGAGCGTCGGCACGTCACCGCAACAGGCCATCACCACGTCGGGCTCGCTTCCCCTGTCGTTGCTGGCCCATTCCCAGATCCCGAGGCCGGCGGAGCAATGTTTGACGGCGGCGTCCATCGTGAGCCACTGCGGAGCCGGTTGCTTCCCCGCGACGACCACGTTGACGTAGTTGCGGCTGCGGAGGCAGTGATCGGTGACCGACAACAGGCAGTTGGCGTCGGGGGGGAAATAGACCCGGATAACCTCCGCCTTCTTGTTGACGACATGGTCGATGAACCCGGGGTCCTGGTGACTGAATCCATTGTGATCCTGCCGCCAGACATGGGAAGACAACAGATAATTGAGCGAAGCAATCGGTCGCCGCCATGGAATGTGGTTGCAGACCTTCAGCCACTTGGCATGTTGATTGAACATCGAATCCACGATGTGAATGAAGGCTTCGTAGCAGGAGAAGAACCCGTGCCGGCCGGTCAAGAGGTACCCTTCCAGCCATCCCTGGCACTGGTGTTCGCTCAAGATCTCCATCACCCGACCATCCGGCGCCAGGTGGTCGTCGTAGGGATAGCGATCCGCCATCCAGGTGCGGTTGGTGACCTCCAAGACGTCTTGCCAGCGGTTCGAGTTGTTCTCGTCCGGGCTGAAGAGGCGGAAGTTTCGACCTTCCATGTTCAGCTTCATCGTGTCCCGCAGGAATTTCCCCATCAGGCGGGTGGACTCGGCCACGATCGCACCCGGTTTTGTCACCTTCACGGCATAGTCACGAAAATCCGGCAGACATAAGTCCCTGAGCAGCAGTCCGCCGTTCGCGTGCGGATTTGCGCTCATCCGCCGCGTTTCCTTGGGAGCCAGTTCGCTGAGTTCGGGCTTGAGTCGTCCGGTCTTGTCGAACAGTTCCTTCGGCTTGTAACTCTTCATCCATTTTTCGAGGATCTTGATGTGCGACGGTTTGTCCATGTCCCCCATCGGGACTTGGTGAGAACGCCAGTAATCCTCGGTCCGCTTGCCGTCGATCTGCTTCGGACCGGTCCAGCCTTTCGGCGTCCGGAGCACAATCATGGGCCAGAGCGGACGTGCGTGGGCGCCCCCTCGGCGCGCGCGGGCCTTGATGCGCCGAATGTCCTCCAGAACGGCGTCGAGCGCGGCGGCCATGAGCTGATGCATCGTCCTGGGATCACGCCCTTCGACGAAATAGGGGGTGTAGCCGTACCCGCGAAACAGGTGATCCAGTTCGTCGTGACTGATACGGGCCAGCACGGTGGGATTCGCGATCTTGTATCCGTTTAGATGGAGAATGGGAAGGACGACCCCGTCGGTGACCGGATTCAGAAACTTGTTGGAATGCCAACTCGTCGCGAGCGGACCGGTTTCCGCTTCACCGTCGCCCACCACGGCGGCGACGATCAAATCCGGATTGTCGAACGCGGCCCCATACGCATGCGAGAGGGAGTAACCCAGCTCGCCGCCCTCGTGAATGGAGCCGGGGGTTTCCGGCGCGACGTGACTCGGAATTCCACCGGGGAACGAGAACTGGGTGAACAGCCGCTTCATGCCGTCCTCATCCTGTGAGATGTTCGGGTACACCTCGCTATATGTCCCTTCAAGGTAGGCGTTGGCCACCAGCCCCGGTCCGCCATGTCCTGGGCCGGCGATATAGATGACGTTCAGGTCCTGTTCCTTGATGAGGCGGTTGAGATGCACATAGATGAGGTTCAGACCCGGGGTCGTGCCCCAATGACCCAGCAACCGCGGTTTGATGTGCGTGCGCTTCAGCGGCTGTTTCAGCAACGGATTGTCGTACAGGTAAATCTGACCGACGGAGAGATAATTGGCCGCGCGCCAGTACGCGTCTACCTTCCGCAGCATCTCGGGGCTCAGTGGACTTTGCGACGCTCTGCTCATAGGCTTGACTCCTTCCCCTCTGGCTTATTGAGAGAGAGACCGAATATACGCGAGCACTTCACGGGCCTCCTCATCGGAAGGACGTACTTCCACCTTCCCATCGCCGTATTCCGTCGCCCCTCATGAATGGTCCTGAGCAAGGCGGCGTCAAGTTTTTCCTGAACCGCGGGGGAGGTCAGGTCGGCGGGTGAGATTTGCAGCATGTGGTCTTGGCCGTCCGGCTCCCGTGATCGTTATGAGGAAAGGCGAACATTCACCCGAGACACCAACGCCTCCGAGGCAGCGATGAACGCATTCACGTACGAGCGGTCCATCAGCTTGGGCGATGGCAAGATGGCAAAGCCCTTGCGGTCGAACATGGCGCCGCTGTGTGCGTCCAGATCTGGAGAAACGAGGAGCGGCGTCAGACGTTCGGCGTAGGTCTCCGCGCTCGGAGTCAGGAGGCCGATCATCCATTCCGTGAAGCGCGACTTGAGCGTGTCCTGTCCCAAGAAGTTGTTACGGATGTCGGTCTTGATGAGCCCGGGATTCAGGCCGAAGAAGGTCGCGTTTAGGTAACGCTTCGCCGCGTCGAGCACGAGCATCTCGTTGCCGGCGACAGTGTTCATGTGCACGCGCATGGCGCCGTAGTACTTTTCGGCGTTGAGGTCATCGAGTGTGCCGGCTTGGCCGGAGCCGGGAAACCCCATAATGAATACGCGCGACTTCATTTTGGCCTCTGGACGGTCCTTACCGAGACGCGGGGCGATCTCGCGTAGAATCACCAACCTGCTCAAATAACTCACCGCCATGTCTTGCTCGATGCCCTCTGCGGTTTCTTGTCGCTTTGGGGCGGCAAAGACCCCAGTGGTGAAGATGACGATGTCCAAGGTCTCCGCAGGCAATGCTTCGCCAACGCGCTTTGCTTCACGCATGAGGCTCAGGTCCGCTTTGATAAATTCGATCCCCGGCACCTTGGAATCACGAAACGTCTGACCGACAACCACGACGGTGGCGCCACGCGAGGCCATGAAACGACTGAAGGCGCGTCCGATGCCACCGGTGCCGCCGACGATCGCAGCCTTTATTCCGTTAAGGTTGAGGCTCGAAGGGGCGACGCGACGCCATGTCCAGCTCTTGTCTCGCTTCATGACGGCCTTCTTCCCTTATGCTGTTCAGCATTGTCAACCTGGCCCAGAGCTCTCACTCGTGCATGCTTTCGTTTCACGAAAGATCGCCGGACCCATTGCATTTCAGACGCTATACCCAACGCTGGACCGCTGCCGCCGTATCGGTCGGGTTGGTATTGAAGCAGATCTTGGCGTGAGGCGCGTATTGATGGACTGTGTTGATCAGCTTCTCGAACATGAGAAAATGATCCTGATTGGTTCGCACCCCCGCTCCGATCATCACGCAGTCGAACGGCCCTTCCGCCAACTTCTTTTGCAACACAGATTCGGGCGGCTGCTTGAGGTTGAACCAACAGGCATCGGGGCTGTAGCCCAACTCGCGTAACGTTGCTTGTTCGCTATCCAGGCTAGCGGTGAGCCTATCTGCCGTCCATCCCGGATAGTTGCTGAAATCAACCGCGGATGGATGCAAGCCGGTGACGAGCACTCGTTTTCCTGTCATCTGCGAACCTCCTTGGCTTCTATCTTAAAGATCATAAGTTTTGGCATAAACAAGACATGTTCCGAATGATCACAATGGACGCGGTGTCAGTATTCAAGCGCGACCTGATAGGACCCCCGGGTAATCTCGGCTCCGAGCTCAACAAGCCTGGCCTTGGCGCGGGGCACGTGTTTCTCATACGCTTGCCGGTACTGCTCCTCGCTTTCCCAGATCGCAACATTAATGAAGTTGAATTTGCTGTCCGCTTGGATGCTTTTGTACACCTTTCCGCCAATGAGCCCTGGTTGCTCGTTCAGACTTGCTTTTTCTTCATGCAACCACTTCGTGAATTCCCCCTCTTTGGCTGTCGGGATTGAAAACACATACCTCAATGTGACTGCCATGGCGCACCTCGTATCTTTTCGTTCACTCGACGAGACTGCTGATTCCGGATGACCCCTAGTGCTTCGCCTTCAAGTGCGCCTGCAGGATGCCAGAATTCTGGATCTCGGAATTGTCCTTTCCGTACTTCTGCGCCGCCTGGAAGTGCTGAATCGCTGCCTGGGGATCTCCCGCCTTGTCCAGCGCGAGCGCCAAGTCATAGTGGGCCTCGGCGGACTGTTCATCGGTCTGCACTGCGCGCTCGAAGTATTTTTTCGCGACGCCCCAGTGCCCTTGCTCATAATGCAGATCCCTTCGGCTTACCGTGAGAGAGACCGAATATACGCGAGCACTTCACGGGCCTCCTCATCGGAAAGGACGTACTTCCACCTTCCCATCGCCGTATTCCGTCGCCCCTCATGAATGGTCCTGAGCAAGGCGGCGTCAAGTTTTTCCTGAACCGCGGGGGAGGTCAGGTCGGCCGGTGGTGGATTGAACAGACGATAGCCATCCCCCTTGCCTCCCTGGCCATGACACACCATACAGTGCTCCTCGAACAGCCGCTTTCCTTTGGAGGCACCGCCTTCGGCCGCCCACAGGCCGCATCCCTGGACTGCCCCAATGAGTATGAGTAGGATACACAGCGCACGAGCCAACACATTCATGTCTTATCCCATTTCGCCGATCGTCCGTGATATCGGCAATCGTTTTCTCTCATACATGTTCGCTTATTTGGACGAGCGGCTCTCGATTACAACTGCAGGTAGAACCCAAATCCCACCGTCTCGACTTTCTGCGCGAAGAACTGCCCATAGGGAGTGAAGCCGTGATAGTAATTCACCAGGAAGCGGAAGCGGCGACTCGATCCCTGTCTCGACCACTCGATTCCGCCGACGACATTGGCATTGATCACCCAGTTCAACTCCTCGAATGACTTGAAGTCCGCCCCGAGCACCGGCGTGACGAGAAACCCTGCCAGCGCCCGTCCAAGGATCGGTGATGGAATGGAGGGGCCGCGCAACTCGACTCCCCACTGCACGCGATTCCGGTCGAGCGAGGCCGGTTCGCGATGGACCAAATACCCTCCGCCCGCGTACAACCTCCCCCACCGGTAGTCGTAGGAAACCAGCGCTTCCAGTTCTTCAAAACTCAGGTTCAGCCGGTTGAACCCTGGTCGTCCCAACAGAAACTCGTCGCCGAGGTGACTGCTTTGGTGATAGAGACGGACTCTCGTCGACCATCCTCCGGAGCGCCAAGACAGAGGAATGCCCACGACATAATCGGCGTTGATGAGATCCGACGAGGGCGCGCTCAGGTTGAATTGGGAAAACACCCCGGCGAGAAGACCGACTTGCCATCCGTTACAGCCCTCTCGCCTCGTATAGAACCCGAAGTTTTCCCCGAACCCCACTGACCCGATATTGGCATGGGTCCCATCCGTCCTCGCGCGGGCAGCCAGGTAGCTGGCAAAGAACTGCGGTTGTTTCGGATCGGCCATCAAGGGTCGAAAGACGTCGTCTGTGGGAAATGCCGCGCCGGTCACGCCTTCGGTCGCATACTCATAGCGGCAATCGACGGCTTGCCCGGTCGTCAGTTCCTCCGCGAGAACCGGCCCCGCCGTGGCCACCGCCAGCGCCAGTATCCCCACAGCCCATCGTCCTTGTCTCATGTTCGAAACACCTCGCATCGCGCGACTCATTGGAACTAGCGCCCAAAGCGCCACATGTCGAAGCCGAACAACGATCCGCCCAGTAGCGCCATGGCAGGGACGAAGTCCCACAGGGTATGTCGAGGCCACCTCTCCCTCAACTCTGCGAGGACAGGCTCGCGCGAAAGCGCAGCAGCGCGCCGACAAAAAACACCGTTCCTATACCCATAATGGCGGTTAACTGTGGCCACACCACGTCCACGCCGGCGCCCCGGTACAGGATCGCCTGTGCCAAAGCCGTAAAATGCGTGGTCGGCGCCGCCAGCATGATGTTCTGCACGATCTCCGGCATGCTCTCGCGTGGCGTGATGCCGCCGGACAACATTTGCAACGGCAGGACCACGAGAATCATCAACAATCCGAACTGCGGCATGGAGCGGGCGACCGTGGCCAGGAGAATGCCCATCGAGGTCGTGGAAAACAGGTGGAGCATGGCGCCGAACAGGAACAAGGGGACGGAACCGACGATGGGAACACCCAAAGCCCCTTGCACGACAAACTGCAAGGACAGCGCGGCACAGACGAGCACGACGAGGCCGTTCGCCCACACCTTGGCCGCCATGACCTCAAACGGGGTGAGCGGCATGACCAGCAGATGCTCGAGGGTGCCGTGTTCACGCTCACGAATCAGGGCGGCGCCGGTCAGGATGATCGACAGCATGGTCACCTGGCTGATGATCTCCATCACGCCGCCGAACCAGATGCCGTTCAGGTTGGGATTGAACTTCACATGTGTCGCGAGCGTAATCGGCAGCACGGCCCCGGTCCGATGGCGCTGGACAACTTCGGCGATTTCCCCCGTCACAATGTTTTGGATGTAATTCGCGCCGATGAAGGCCTGCGTCATCCGCGTGGCATCGATGTTGACCTGAAGCGCCGGGTGCTTGCCGGCGAGCACGTCTCTCTGAAACTCCGGAGGGATATCGAGGACAAATGTGTAGTCCCCGGCATCCAGGCCCGGGTCGATCTCATCCATCGAGATCAGTCGCGGCTGTTTGAAATAGGGGCCATAAAAAGCGCTGATAATGCGGGCCGAGAGCGGCGACTGGTCCTCGTCGACGATGCCGATCGGCGCGTTATGCAGCTCTCGGGATTGCGCCGTCGCAGCCGAATAAATCATGATCGAGAAACTCGCGAGGATGAAGAAGGCCAGAATCTTCTCATGCCACAGGCTGCGCAACTCTTTGAGCCCCAGTTGGATGATATTGGATACGTGCTTCATGTGTCCTGTTTTTTCAGCAATGCCAAGCTGAGCAGAGTCAATACCGGGATGAAAACCGCCAAGGCAATCAGGTACCCATAGAGGTCCCAGAAGTCTAGACCCTTGATAAAGGTCCCGCGACTGATCACGAGGAAATAGGTCGCGGGCCAGACCTGCCCGATGAGCGCGCCGATCCCTTCGAGCGAGGACACCGGATCGGTCAACCCAGAAAACTGGACCGTGGGTTGCAGCGTCAAGATCGCAGTCCCGGCCACTGCGCCGATTTGGCTACGGGTGAACGCGGACATCAGCAAGCCGATTCCCGTCGTGACGGTTACATACAGGACTCCTCCCAACATCAGGGTGGCAAAGCTGCCCTTGAGGGGAACCTTGAACGCGACCACGGCCAGCGCGACGAGACCGAAGAAGCTGATCGTGCTGAGGGCAATGTACGGCAGTTGTTTCCCCAGCAGGAACTCCAGGCGTGTGACCGGAGTCACATACAGATTCGTGATGGAGCCGAGCTCTTTCTCCCGCACCACGCCGAGGGCCGTCATGAGAGCCGGAATGAAGACCAATAACAGCGGAATCATCCCCGGGACCATCGCTTCCAGACTCTTGAAGTCCTGGTTGTAGCGGTAGCGCATCTCGAGATCGGCGAGGCCGGTCTGTGGCTGGGCGCCGTAGGTGCGCCGAGCCAGGTCGGCGAGGTACTGGTAGTGCATGCCCTGCACGTACCCCTTGATGGTTTCGCCCCGGAACGGACTGGCGCCGTCGACCCACACGCCGACCTCGGCCTGGCGTCCTCGCTTCAAATCCCGGCCGAAACCCGAAGGGATCTCGATCGCCACGCTCAACTCGGCGCTGCGCATCCGCCGGTCCAGTTCCGCATCATCGGTGATGAACGGACGTTCGATGAAGTAGCGTGAGCCGGCGAGATTTTGAATGTAGTCCCGGCTCTGCGGCGTTCGGTCACGGTCCAGGGCGGCGAAGCGCAGGTCTTCCACGTCCAAGGTAATGCCATACCCGAGAAGGAACATCAGCAGCACCGATCCCAGCAGCGCAAACGTGAGCCGGATGGGGTCCCGTCTCAGCTCCAGGGTTTCGCGGTGGGCATAGGCGAACAGCCGCATGGGGCTGAACGCGCTGCCACGATCAGCTCGTGAGGTTCCCGCTGCGGAAGGCATGGTCTCTGCGGCTTCCTCGACGACCTCTTTCTGCGTCGCCTCTCCGCTGGCTTCTTCGAGGTACCCGATGAAGGCTTCTTCGAGGTTCGCAGCGCCACGGGTACGGATCAAGCCTTCGGGCGTATCGCTCACCAGCACACGCCCCGCGTGCATCAGCGAGATGCGGTCGCAACGTTCCCCCTCGTTCATGAAATGGGTGGAGATAAAGATCGTCACGCTGTCCTTGCGGGAGAGCTCGATCAAGAGCTCCCAAAATCCGTCGCGGGCCACCGGGTCGACACCGGACGTCGGCTCGTCCAGGATCAATATCTCCGGCTGATGGACGACGGCGACCGCCAGGGAGAGACGCTGGCGGAGTCCGAGCGGAAGCGCCTCCGCCAGGTCATCCAGATAGTCTTCCAGCTTGAACCGTTTGGTCAGCTCTGCCACACGCCCGGGGATCTTCTCCGGCTGGAGGTGAAAGAGGCGCGCATGCAGCTCCAGGTTTTGCCGCACCGTGAGTTCGCCATAGAGAGAGAACGCCTGGGACATGAAGCCGACACGCTTGCGCGTGTCAAGGTCCTGGGCGTTCACCGGCCGGTCGAACAGCTTGGCAGTCCCTTCCGATGCGGGCAATAGACCGGTGAGCATCTTCATCGTGGTGGTCTTGCCGCAGCCGTTGGAGCCGAGGAAGCCGAAGATCTCGCCGCGCTCGATGCGAAAGCTCACATGATCGACCGCCGTAAACGTGCCGAACCGCATCGTGAGTCCGTGCGCCTCAATCGCCGGCTGGCCCTCCTGTGTCCGGCGAGGAGGGATCGTGACAGCGCTGTGGCCTCGACGTTTCTCTTCAGGAAGCAATGAAACAAAAGCCTCTTCCAACGTCCGCACGTTCATGCGATCCTTCAGTTCCGCCGGGCTCCCTGTCGCAAGGACCTTCCCCGCGTCCATGGCCACCAGCCAGTCGAATCGCTCGGCCTCCTCCATGTAGGCGGTGGCCACGAGCACGCTCATCCCCGCGCGCCGCTTCCGGATCCGATCGACGAGGTCCCAGAACTGCCGGCGCGACAACGGATCAACCCCGGTGGTCGGTTCATCCAGAATCAACAGATCGGGGTCGTGAATCAGCGAGCAACATAAGCCCAGTTTCTGTTTCATGCCGCCTGATAACTTTCCTGCGGGACGGTCCCGAAACGGCGTCAACCCCGTGCTTCGCAGCAGGTCTGTGATCCGCCATTCGCGCTCTTCACGGTTCTGTCCGAACAGGCGGCCGAAGAAATCCACGTTTTCGAAGACCGATAAGGTCAGATAAAGGTTGCCTCCCAGTCCTTGGGGCATATAGGCGATTCGCGGATAGCTCTCGTTGCGATGCCGCGCAGCCGCCATATCGCCGCCGAGGACTTCGACCCCGCCGGCCTGGATTTTTTTTGCGCCGGCAATCAGGGCCAGCAAACTGGATTTGCCGACCCCGTCCGGACCGATGAACCCCACCATGCGGCCGCCCGGAATGTCCAAGGTCACCGCATCAAGAGCAGTCGTGTCCCCATAGCGATGGGTGACGCCGGTGACACGAGCGACTGATGGAGGCGATTCATTCATGGCATGGGCTTGGTTTGAAGAGATGAGGGCCACTGAACAGCCTTATCAAGTTGTACGTACGCCACGCCCGGGAGACCCGGTTTGACCTGGGCCTCATGCCCTTTGACCAACTCGGGATCGATTTTGACCTTGATTCGAAACATGAGTTTCTCGCGTTCCGTTCTGGTTTCCACTTCTTTAGGCGTGAACTGAGCCTTGTCGGCGACAAACGAGACCGCAGAGGGGATGACGAGGTTCGGAGCGGCATCGAGCGTAATCCGCGCTTGAGCACCCAGCGCTATTTTCCCCGCCTCAGCGGCCGGAAGAAACACCGTCATGTAGACATCGGTCGGATCGATAAGCGTCAGGACCTTTCCTCCTGCTGCCAGCACTTCGCCGGGCTCCGCCAACCGAAACTGTACCCGGCCGCTCCGAGGCGCAGTCAGCACGCTATCCTTGAGATCAACCTGAATCCGTTCCTTTTGCGCGAGGGACGCCGCGATCGTCGCGTCCGCTTCCGCCAATTGAGCTTCAGCCTGTGTGGTCGCGGCCTTCGCCGTGTCCATCGTGGACCGCGTACGATCGTAGTCTTTCGCGGAGATATTGGCGTTGACGTAGAGAGCACGAGCCCGCTCAAAATCCCGTTCGGCTAATAAGGTTTCACTCCGCCGTTGCGCAATCAGTGCCTTGGCCGTGATCTGGCCCTGCCTGGAGCGCAGGACTTGCGCCTCCGCTTCTCGCACCTGCGCGTTCAACGAACTCGTATCCATGCGGGCGACGACTTGTCCGCCTTGGACGCGATCGCCCTCATCGACCAGCACCTCCGCAATACGGCCTGGGAATTTGGTGGCGACGTCGATCTCCTGCACCTCGAGTCGTCCGTTGCCGCTGGCAAATCCAACGAGCGGTGGGATTCGAAAATAGAACCACCAGACGGACGCTCCTGCCACGACCAATAGAAGCGCAATTCCTATAACAGTGGGGCGAGCGATCTTTGGGGTCGGCATGGAGTCACTCCGTGTCAATCAGTTCCGTGGGTCATCGCGCAGAACCGGCGAGACGCCGGCATTCACAAAATGCGTTTTCAGTCGTTCGAACCAGGCGGCTCGCTCTTCGGAGCTTCGAAAGAAACTCATCTGCCCCACCGCCCGCTGTACCTTCGCCAGATCGATCAGAAATTCATAGACCGCATTGGCGGCGGCCTGATTCGCGGTCAGCGCGGCATTCTGCGAATTCAGAAGCTTGATGATGTCCACCGCTCCTCTGGAATATTGATCCACCACCAAATCCAGGGTCTTGCGGGCCGACTCGGCCGCTTTCCGCGAGAGTCTGATGCTGGGAAAGGAAGCGCCGGTTTGATACAGCGTAGTGCGGACCCGTTCTTCAACCTGTTGCGCGACGGCGGCCCGCTCGAACTGCACCTGACGCAGTTCTTCACGCGCCTTAAGGGCCGTGGCATCTTTGTATCCGCCCTGGAACAGGGGGAACGTCAACCCGATACTCGCCACATAGAAATTGTTCTGGGTCTGCGCAAAGCCGACCGGGCCCAGGGGAACTGTCAGGCTCCCGGCTCCTCCTCCCCCTTGGGCATATTGCTGAAACCCCGCGCCCTGCAAGGCGATCTCTGGAAGCCAATAGGCTCTCTGGGCATTCGTGATGGTTCGCTCCCGAGCCGCGCTCAAGGCGTCAAGCCGCCGCAATTCGGGAGCCGCCTGGATTCCTTCTTCGACTTCGAAATCCCGGAATATCTGAAATCCCCGTGGATTCTCGACATAGGCGAACAATTGGCGCGTATCGCCCAGTAACCCCGGGTCCTCCAGGGTTTGCTCCACTGTTTGAAACTTCTCTTCCAGCGGACGATTCAAGATGCGGTTCAGGTCCACTTCCGCCTGCCGTTCTTGAGCCTCGGCGGAGACCACGGCTTTTTGCCCATTGGCCACCTCTGCTTCCCATCGAAAGACTTCATCCCGGAGGGCATAGCCGACAGACTCACGGGCCGCAGCCAAGTCAAGATTGGAACGCGTCAGTTTGAGGTTGTCTTTCTGAATACGTCGCGCGGTCTTGGTCCGAAGGACGGTCAGATAGGCGACGGCCGCGTCCTGCCCGATATCCAACCGCAGTTGCTTCCACTCTTCTTCTCGAGAGAGTTGCTCCTTCTGTTGCACCGTATACTTGGTCCAGGCGTCGTCCGAATACAGGAGTTGCCGGAATCCGCCGAGCGCCACTGCGGCTTGGCCGGGAGTTCCACCGGTGCCGAACGTATCCGGCCCTCGGCCATTCAAGACGCCTGACGTGCCGACGAACACCTGAGGGAACAGACCGGATCGTGCCTGTCCCACCTGACCCACTCCTGCCGCAACCTTGCGGCTCGCTGCGATCAGATCCAGGTTCGCGTCCGCAGATTCACGAACCGCATCGAAGAGCGACAGGCGGCGTGAGGCGCCGGCTGCATCCTCGTTCACCAACTCTGCCTCGCTCAATACCTGGAAACTGGGCCATTTGTCGATTGCACGCACCGTCGCCATATTGATCGTGAGCTGCTCGCCCCGGACAAAGGCCACTTCAAGCCGTCCGGCGTCGGTTCCTGAAAGAATACGCTGCACATTCGTCGCGATCGTTCGCGCGAATCGCCTCAGATCCAATTCAGGCGACAGAGCGACAGTGATCCCTCGTTGCACGTCCTGTCCGACTGCCGAAAAGCTGGGAAGTTTTCGCCGGTTGAGGGCCGCAACCAAGCGATCGACCTCACCGCCAGGCAGACGCGGCAGAGGCGAAAGATAGACGGCCTCTGTGTCGGGAGGGATCGAGCCAACGGCCGCCTCGGCAGAGGTCTCGACCGGAATCACGGTAATATTTATGCCGTACGTCTCTGCGATCTTTCGCGCGCGGTCCTTAAATGACGGAAGAGCCTCCAATAAGACCCGATCCGCCAAGAGGGTCAACCGAGTAAAGGGAAACACCTCTTTGAAGACCTCGAGATTGCGCTCGAAGCCCTTGCCGGTGACGAGGTAGCTGAGGTTTTTCATCCCGCTCGTGCCCTTCTTGAACGGCAGCCCTTGCAAGCGCGGATCGATGATCATCGGCCCGATCACAGGCTTAGGTAGTTGTTTTCTTTGACCGACCTCTTGGGAGGCTAGAATCCCCAAGGCGATGACGAGATCGACACGGGGCTGAGTCAGCACACGATCGATCGCCTGTTTCACCCCTTGCACCGACCATCCTCCCTCAAGCTGCAAATCATCGGGGAACCGCACGTCGAATTCCCCACGAGTGAGTTCAACAATTTCCTTCTGAATGAGATCACGAAGCTCCGGCACGAGCTCCGAGGGTCCATCACGAACAATCCCCACGCGGACCACCGGTAACGACTTGGCCTCCAGGGTATAGCTCCAGGACAGAAGGAAGATGACGCCGATGATGTACAAGAACGTTTTGGTATACATAAGCGTCACTCCCCGACAGGGTTATTTCTCCGTGGCAATGCAATTCTGGACTACTGCCTTCGTAAATGTCCTTCCTTTCTCACCATAGATCAAAGCAACAGACCAAAACAACCTGACACGTCTAGCCCACTCCCTTGCCTCCAACATGATATTTATGAGTAGGTACGACTATGTATCATCTCTTCACGCAAACGTGATGAGCGGCTTCAACATGCCGTCTGCTTTCGTCCTCATCAGCTCAAAGGCCTTCTCCACATCGCTGCGAAATGTGCAGGTCATCGGCTTCAGCGATCCTGCACAGTTCCTCTCGAGGGAGATGGCGACGCCGAGCCGGTCCTGACGAAAGTAGATGTCGCGAATCACGCCCTTTTTGTACGACTCCCAGATGTGGCGCACCTCATCGTGCAGGTGAGGCTGCTATTTTTCCAGCGTCGCACCGGGTCGGGACGGTCGAGGCAAAGAATCTTCATTGGCGTTCCTTTCGTGCAAGCATGTCACTTTTACTGTCCATGTTTCGAACTACGGCCGCAGCAGCGTCTTGATCGCGCGGCGCTCGTCCATCGCCCGATAGCCTTCAGCCACCTGATCGAGCGGAAGAGTCAGATCGAAAACCTTGCCTGGATTGATTTCCCTGTCCAGCACCAAGTCGATCAGCTTGGGCAGGTAGCGGCGCACCGGCGCAGGGCCACCGTGAAGGTGGACATGTGAGTAGAACAACTTCTCACCATCGAGCAGGACTCCGTGCGGCACGCCGACGTAACCGACGGAGCCGCCCGGACGGGTCGCAAGAATCGCTTGCATCATTGATTCTTGAGTGCCGACGCACTCCAGCACCGAGTCAGCACCAATGCCGTTGGTTAGCTCGTTGATTTGGGTAGTGCCCTCGTCGCCGCGCTCAGTCACAATGTCGGTCGCGCCGAACTCGCGGGCGAGCTTCTGCCGTTCTTCGTGCCGACTCATCGCAATGATCCGCTCGGCCCCCATCTGCTTGGCCGAAAGCACGCCCAGGAGCCCAACCGCGCCATCACCGACGACCACGACGGTTGATCCCGGTTTCACGTTCGCTGCATCAGCAGCGAACCAGCCGGTGCCCAGAACATCCGATGTGGTCAGCAGGCTCGGGATCAGGTCGTTCGACGGAACGCCCGGCGTCCGCACCAGCGTTCCGTCCGCCAGCGGCACGCGGAGCACCGGCGCTTGCGCCCGAAGCATCCACTCGCGATGCACGCATGACGATTGGTAGCCGGCCTGGCAGTGGGGACACGTGTTGTCGGATGTGGCGAACGAGCCGATGACGAACTGCCCCGGCTTGACCGACCGCACCGCGCCGCCGATCTCCTCGACGATGCCACAGTATTCGTGGCCCATCGGCGTGGGTCCGGTGATCGGCTGCAGCCCGCGATACGGCCACAAGTCCGACCCGCACACACACGTGGCGGCGATGCGGATGACCGCGTCCGTTGGTTCTTCAATCCCCGGCGTTTCGCGGTCCTCGAACCGGATGTCGCGCGGGCCGTAAAGGACGGTTCCTCGCATGATTCCTCTCCTCGTCTAAAGGTGCCCGCCGCGATTCGTGGCGGGTATACGTCCTGCTTCTCGCGTCGAGGGCGGCCCGCTTTCGGCAGAGGTCCGCCTACCGAGCCGCCGAGCATGTCCAATCCGGGTCCTTCCCTTCATTCCGGAAGGATGGCGGTCACGCGGATCTCGACCCGCATCTTCGGGTCTCCGAGGGCGGCGACTCCCAGGCACGTCCAGACTGGGGCATGGCCGGGCATGTAGTGACGGAACCGCTCGGCCATGGCCTGGTTGATTTCTTCCTGGTCGCCGTCGAGCCCCACGTGGTAAGAGTTCACATGGATCACGTACTCCCAGCGCGCGCCGGCGACAGCCAAAGTCCGCTCGACGTTGCGAAACGCCTGAGCGATCTCATCCGTGATCGACTCGGGGAACTCCCAGTCATCGTTCCAGCCGCCCTGGCCCGAAAGCTCCAGCCGGTTGCCGATCTTGACCGCCTGGGAATAGTGGAACAGTTTTAGGTTGCGCTCACCGTAACCGGGGGTGACGAAGAATTCAGGCTTGTTCATGGCGTTCGCTCCCTGTGCTGGTTGTAAGTTCACCAGGTTTGCAGCTCCACACTCGCTACAGCAGTCGCTGCGGAAATAATAACGTCACGTCGTGAGTGACCTACGGGTCTTGATTGTTAGATTCTATCTTCGTCGTTGGTTTCTTTCATCATTTTCTCCCTGCGCAGCCCCGACGGTTCAGAAACGTGCGGCGGTGGTGCATAGCCATGGGTGACACCTTCGGAATTAATCGGGCGAGACCAGTTTTTGTTGCTCCGCCGGATAGCGGTCGCCCACGATCTCAATCTTCGAAACGGAACCCTCGATCTCACTCATTTCGGCGGCCGACAATTTCAGGTCCGCCGTTCTCAGGTTTTCTTCCAGGTGTGCCAGCTTGGTAGTGCCGGGAATGGGCACGATCCAGGGTTGTTTGGCAAGCAGCCAGGCCAACGCGACCTGTGCGGATGTCACTCCCCGAGTGCGGCCGAATCGATTGAGCGCCTCCACGATCGCCAGATTGGCTCTCATCGCTTCCGGCGTGAAACGGGGCAGTGTCTTGCGGTTGTCGCTTCCGGAATCGAACCGGGTGTATTCACTCAGGTTGCCTCCGAGAAATCCTCGGTTCACGGGGCTGTACGGGACGAAGCCAATCCCGAGTTCTTCGCAGGCCGGCAGAACTTCCTTCTCGGGTTCTCTCCACATTAAATGGTATTCGCTCTGGACAGCGGTGACCGGCTGAACCGCGTGCGCCCGGCGGATCGTCTTCGCCCCGGCTTCGGAGAGGCCGAAGTGTTTGACCTTGCCGGCCGCGATCAGTTCTTTCACCGCGCCGGCGACGTCTTCGATCGGCACGTTGGGATCGACGCGATGCTGATACAGCAGTCGATGCGGTCGGTGCGCAGCCGCTTGAGCGACCCCTCGACGACCTGCTTGATGTGCTCGGGCCGGCTGTTCAGCATGGGTGAACCTATCATTCCGCGCGGATCGGCGCCCGCAACGATGTCAAACCCGAACTTGGTGGCGATGACCACGCGATCACGTAGTGGCTGTAGTGCTTCGCCGACGAGGTCTTCGTTGGTATACGGACCATACACCTCGGCGGTGTCGAAGAAGGTCACGCCGCGATCCACCGCCGCGCGGATCAGCTTGATTCCTTCCTGCTTGTCCATCGGCTGGCCATAACTGAAGCTCATGCCCATGCAGCCGAGCCCAAGGGCCGACACTTCCAAGTTGCTCTTTCCGAGTTTTCGTGTTTGCATAACTTCTCCTCCGAGGCGTTATCGTTTAGCCTCGCACTGATCACGCAAACGTGATGAGCGGCTTCAACATGCCGTCTGCCTTCGTTCTCATCAGCTCAAAGGCCTTCTCCACATCGCTGAATCTGAATCGATGCGTCGTCAGAGGCAGCGGATTGACGCGCCCGGTTTCCAAGAGCCGCATTAGCCGTTTCATCCGTTCCGCTCCGCCGGGGCAGAGCCCGGTCCTGATGACCTTGTCGCCCATCCCGACGCCCCATTCTTTGCGCGGCATCTGCACATAATTTCCTTCGCCATGGTATCCAATATTCGAGATCGTCCCGCCCGGACGCGTCGCTTTGATGCAGGCTTCGAACGTCGCCTGGGCTCCGAGGGCTTCGATGGATGAATCCACGCCTTGCCCGTCCGTCAAGCTCAGAATGACTTCGACGGGATCCTGTTCCGTGAAGTCGATCACCACATCCGCCCCGAATTCTTTCGCCAGTTTCTTTCGCTGCGGCACGGCCTCCACCGTAATGATCAGGCCGGCCCCCAGTAACCGTGCCCCCACTGTGGCCATGAGGCCGACCGGACCCTGGGCCAAGACCGCCACCGAACCGCCGATGGGAATATTTGCATGCTCGGCCCCCATGAACCCGGTGGACATCATATCTGTACAGTAAGCCACCTGCTCATCGGTGAGACCCGCCGGAATCGGCGCCAAGTTCGCTTGCGCGCTGTTGACATGGAAATATTCCGCAAGGTTTCCATCTTTGACGTTGGCGAACTTCCACCCACCGAGCATCTCGGTACATTGAGACGTGTAGCCGCGCAGGCAATTCTCGCACTGATAACAGGGAGTGATGGCGTTGACTCCGACCCGATCGCCCTCACGAAATCCCTTCACGGCGCTGCCCAATTTGTAAATGACCCCCACGGCCTCATGGCCCAGGGTCAGGTTGGTGCGTTCTCCGATCGCCCCTCCGACCGTATGGACATCGGACGTACAGATGAGTGCGGCGGTCGTCTTGACAATGGCATCGTTTGGTCCGGGATCAGGAATCGGCTTCTCCATCATCCCCACCGAGCCGAGCTTCTTCATGACAAATGCTTTCATGGTCTGGGCCATGGTTTGCTCCTCCTTATATCTGGATTGAGTTGGGGCTTTCTCCACGCGATCTGACTTCTCAGACGCATCGACCTGTCAGCTTCGGCTTCCGAAAGCCCCGGTCTCATGCCTGCATACCTCCTGAGGCTACATGCTTATGCCATCAGCACGTGTTCGCTACTTCTCAGAAATTCTTTGGCGATCCCCAAGGCCTGATCGGTTTTCTGAATCGACCGCTCTGCCTGTGACTCCAGTCCCGTCAGGGCCCGAATGGCATCGATGGTCTCCGGAACGACGATGGCTTGGTTAAACACTTGGTAGGTGTAGTAGGCCTCGTTCCCGTTCACCGTGAGCACATCTTCCCACAGCGCGACTTCCCACAGATCTCCGCGTCGACGTCCCAAGTCGCTCATCAGCTCGATCGTGCTATTCAGCGCCGCCACCCCCTCGTGCATGCGAATGAAGGCGATCCGTGGTGCCAGGCGGAATGCGGCCAACAATTCCTCTTTGCTCGCCGAACGGGTCAGCTCCACCCACCAGGTGTGAAGATGGCTGCTGTTATGGGACGCTTTGGCCGCGATCGTCACGACATCCAAATCCGGATCGACGGTCTTCGCATCCGGACCCTGGTGGCTCGGTATGGTCTTTTCCGGAATGACGGTGTTCATGATGCCGTCCAGATGCGCTTCCCATGGATCCGATGCTCGACGGATCAGCGTGCCTCGCGCGCGTTTGAGGAGTCCGGCCTTCTTCAGGGCACCGAGCGTTCGCACAATCGAGGTCGTGTTGCATGAAACGACCCTGGTGCTGGAACGACCGATGGCCGTTTCATAATTGGCCTGGGCCACGAAGGAATGCCCAGTCAGCGCATGTGATTCGCCCCCCTGGTAGATTGCCCTCACACCTGCCTGCTCATAGAGTATCTTGTTGGCAGCTCCGATTTTCTTGGGTGTGCAATCCGCCACCACGTCGACCTTCCGGAGCAAGTCATCCAAGGTGCCAGCGACTGGGATGTCGGCTGCGCGCATCGCCTGGGCCTTGTCCGGCAGCGCAGCATATATATCCAGCCCAAGGACCGCTGCCGTCTTGATCCGGTAGTCAGTCACGACATCGGCCACGCCGACTAATTCCATATCCTCCTGTTGCTTCACCGCATCGGCCACGCGCTTGCCGATCACCCCATAGCCATTGACTGCGACTTTGACCTTTCTCATGGGTTCCCTCCTTCTCCATTACTGGGATTGCTCGCTGAGCACGGCGATCCCAGGTAGTTCTTCACCGCCGATGAATTTCAACGATGCCCCTCCGCCTGTTGACACATGGCTAATCTCCGTCTCCAGTACTTCCGCTTTTCGCACCGCCGCCACGGTGTCGCCGCCTCCCACAACCGTGAAGGCGCCACGCCAATGGGCCAGTGCCATGGCCCGCGCGATGTCGACTGTCCCGTCGGCACATTCATCGACTTCGAACGCGCCGAGGGGACCGTTCCAGAAGATGGTCCCGGTTCCTTGCAGCAACTCGTGCGCGAAGGTCAGCGACGTATCGCGGCCGATATCCAATCCCATAAAGCCTGCAGGGATCTCTCGATGGACGAGTTGCAGTCTGTCCCGCTGCTCCGCGTTGGCGGCGATGACGTGGTCCTCCGGCAGCAGAATGTGCTTTCGATACTGCGCCAGCACGTCTTTGGCCCAGGGAATGAATTCAGGCTCGACCGGCGAATCACCCGTCGCCACGCCTTGGGCAGCCAGGAACGTATAGGCGATTCCGCCGCCCAGAAGGATGGTATCAGCCTTCGGCAGCAGCGCCTTCAACGCCGACAGCTTGTCCTTGATCTTGATCCCACCGACCACCACCCTGAAGGGACGAACGGGGCGATCGCGCACCTGACTCAGGACATCCATTTCCTTACGCACGAGAAAACCGGCCAGGCGGTCTGTGAAGAGTTGTGCTGCTCCGTACGTCGAAGCATGGGCCCGGTGCATCGTGCCGAAGGCATCGTTCACATAGATCTCCGCCAGTGCGGCGAGTTGCTTGGCAAAGACCGGATCATTCGCCTCCTCGCCTGGTTCGAACCGCAGATTCTCGAGCAGCAGAACCTCTCCAGGCTTCAACGTGGTGAGCGTTTGTTTCACCGACTCGCCGACCGCCGCCTCGACGAACTTTACTGTTGGAACTCTCAGAATCTGTCCAAGGCGATCAGCAACCGGTTTCAGCGACAGTGCTGGCACCACTTTCCCCTTGGGCTTTCCCAGATGGGAGGCGAGGATCACTTTCGCGCCACGCTGGGAGAGGTATTCGATTGTCGGGATGGCTTGCCGAAGGCGGTAGTCCTCCCGAATCCGACCGTGATCGAGAGGCACGTTGAAGTCCACACGAACCAAGACCGTTCGTTCTCGATAGCGATCATGGGGTAGATCAGAGATGATTCGTTTCATCGGTCCGTCCTCCCTGTGTGTCTCAGCCAGTTCGTTGTGCGGGTCCCCTCTGTAAACCCTGTTCCAGTTTCAGAATGGCCATCGTGGTCTTGAGGACCGCGTCAGGGTTGAGCGAGATGCTGTCGATGCCTTGTTCGACCAGGAACGAGGCCACCTCTGGATAGTCGCTCGGGGCCTGTCCGCAGATGCCGATCTTCTTCCCCTTCTTCCTGGCCGTTGTAATCACCGATGCCATCATTGATGTCACCGCCTGGTTACGCTCATCGAACAGATGGGCGATGATCTCGGAATCTCGATCCACCCCAAGCGTCAATTGGGTAAGATCGTTGGACCCGATGGAGAATCCGTCAAAGACCTCAGCGAACTGATCCGCCAACACGACATTGCTCGGAACTTCGCACATGACGTAGATCTCGAGCCCGTTCTCACCGCGCGTAAGCCCATGCTTCGCCATTTCAGCCTGGACCAGTCGCCCTTCTTCGACGGTGCGGCAGAACGGGATCATGAGCTTCACGTTGGTGAGTCCCATCTCGCCACGGACTTTCTTCATCGCACGGCACTCCAAGGCAAACCCGGCCTGATAGCGTGAATCGTAGTAGCGAGAGGCGCCGCGGAAGCCAATCATGGGATTCTCCTCAGTCGGCTCATAGCCTCTTCCCCCGACCAGGCTGGCATACTCGTTGGATTTGAAGTCACTGAGTCGGACGATGACGTCCTTGGGATAGAAGGCTGCCGCAATCATCGCAACCCCTTGGGCCAGCTTGTCCACGAAGAACTGGGCCTTGTCGGCGTAGCCCACTGTCAGTCGGTCGATCTCAGCCTTGACCGCAGCATCGTCCAACCGGTCATAGTTGAGGAGTGCGAGGGGATGTACCTTTATATAGGTGGAGATGATGAACTCCTCTCTCGCCAGCCCGACGCCGTCATTGGGGATGAAGGACAACGCGAAGGCCTCTTCAGGGTTTCCGACGTTCATCATGATCTTGGTCCTCGGTCTTGTGAGGTCGCTGAGCTCAACGCGCTGCACGGTGAAGGGGAGTGCCTCTTCGTAGACAAATCCCGTATCACCCTCGGCACACGACAGCGTAACCATCTGGCCGTCCCGCAGCACCTCCGTGGCATTGCCCGTTCCGACGATAGCCGGAACGCCGAGTTCTCGACTCACAATGGCGGCATGGCATGTTCTGCCGCCGCGATTCGTGATGATGCCTGACGCCTTCTTCATCACCGGCTCCCAATCCGGATCCGTCTTGTCCGTGACCAAGACATCGCCGCTCGTGAAATCTCGCAGCTGTTGGAGGTGTTTGACGACGCGAACCGGCCCAAGGCTGATTTTGCTGCCGACACTTCGGCCGGTGAGCAGCACCTTGCCTTTCCGACCTAACCGATACAGTTCAAGCGAGTCTTGGCGCTTTTGCGACTGCACGGTTTCCGGCCGGGCCTGGACGATAAAGAGTTCGCCCGTATGCCCGTCTTTCGCCCATTCCATATCCATGGGGCTGGTCCGACCCTTCTTGGCACTGTAATGGTCTTCGATCATGCAGGCCCATCGTGACAACGTGAGAATCTCGTCGTCTGTGATCACAAATCTGGCGCGATCATCTGGTGGAACCGGCACATTCTTGACCAACTTGCTCCCGCCGACGTCGTACACGAGCTTGAACTCTTTGCTGCCCAGCATCTTCTGGAGGATCGGCCGGAATCCCTGCCTGAGGGTGGGCTTGAAGACGTAGTATTCATCGGGATTCACGGCCCCTTGCACGACGTTTTCTCCTAATCCATAGGAGGCATTGATCAGCACGGCATCGCGAAAGCCGGTCTCCGTATCGATCGAAAACATGATCCCTGATGCGCTCAGATCCGACCGCACCATGCGCTGGACACCGATCGACAACGCAATCTTGAAGTGATCGAATCCCTTATCGACCCGATAGGAGATCGCGCGGTCGGTAAACAGTGAAGCAAAGCACCGCTTGCAGGCATCCAGGAGCGCCTGATGGCCCTGCACGTTGAGGTACGTTTCCTGCTGGCCGGCAAAGCTGGCATCCGGAAGGTCTTCTGCGGTTGCGCTGCTCCGGACCGCAACATCCACCAGATCAACATGCCCATCACTCAGCCGGTCATAGGCCTCTACGATGGCTTGTTCGAGATCCTGCTGGAGACTGGCCGCCAGCATGGCCTGACGGATCTGTCTCCCCCGCTGACGGAGATTGTCCAGGTCGCGCGTGTCCAGCCCATGGAGTATCTGTGTGATCCGCTGATCCAACCCGGTCTCGCGAAGAAACGAGCGATAGGCCTCGGCCGTAATGGCAAACCCATTGGGAACCTTCACACCCCGTGAGGCCAATTCCCGGTACATCTCGCCCAGCGAGGCATTCTTACCCCCAACCAACGGGATATCGTCGATTCCAATGTCCTCAAACCAGCGGATCCTGGCTTGGGTAGTGGTAGCGGTATACGACATGTCTCAACTCCTTCTGCCACTTTTCTCGTGGCGCTATTTTTCAATGACGAAGCCCGCAGCCTTCCAGCCGTCCAATCCACCGTAGAGGCTCAGCACGTTCGCGTAACCGAGCATCCTCAGTACGGCTAACGCGATAGCACCCCGATGTCCGGTTTTGCAGTAGACAATCAATGACGCCGCTTTGTCGCCCGGGAGGTCGTCGATGGCTGTCATGAGACTGCGGAGCGGGACGTTTTTGGCGCCCGGAATATGCTCAACCGCAAACTCGTTTGGTTCGCGTACATCGAGCACGTGGGGTACGCCGGTGGCGATCGCCTTCTCGGCCGCGACGCCCTTGATACTGTAGTAGTCGTCGGGCATCGCGGCAAGCATCTGTTCTGCGGCGGTTCGCACCGGTGTTGACATCCACTCATGTGTCGCGGCGGCATCACTGACCTTCGCCGCATGTACCGGGCCGACCAGAACAGCGCACAGAACCAATGCGGTGCCGCTGCATGCTCGTTGTGCTAAGGCCATGGCTGCCATCCTCTCTCATCGATTGTGCGAGTTCTGTCGGCAGAAGAGCTGCCACCCCAGCGTCACATACACAGGTCGGTCCCCTCTATTTCACTTCTCTCACCATGTCGATGGCGCCGCAGGGACATTCCTCCGCGCAGAGCCCGCATCCTTTACAGTAGTCGTAGTTGATCGCATACCGCTTCCCAGGTCCGAGCTTGATCACGGCGCTGTCGGGACACACCGCATAGCAGTTGTCACAGTTGAAGCAGTTGCCGCAGGACAGACAGCGGCGTGCCTCCAAGAGCGCGGTGTCCGCATCAAGGCCGCCGACGATCTCATCAAAACTCGACCGACGCCGCACCAGATTCAGTAACGGCTGCTTCGAGGCGTCTGCGTCGGTGTAGTACCAGGTGTTCAAACGGCTGAAGGTCGCCGGCTCATGAGCTTCCGGTTTGACGTACGCGGAGCCGCGCAAATAGGCATCGATGTGGCGGGCGGCCTTCTTCCCCTGGCCGGTGGCCACCGTGACGGATTGCTCGCCTGGCACCATGTCTCCGCCGGCGAAGATACCGGGACGGCCAGTCATCATCGTCCCATCCACTTCGATGGTTCCGTCCTCCCGTACACGCAACCCGGATACCCGACGAAGAAAACCGGTATCGGCCCGTTGCCCCAACGCCAGAATCACGCTATCGGCTTCGATCCTTTCGAAGCGACCGGTCGGTTGTGGTTTCCCTTGTTCATCGAGTGCCATTTCCTCGACTGTCAATGTCGATTCGTCACCTTGCGCGATCCTTCGTAGCCATTGGAACTGCACGCCTTCGTCCTGGGCTTCCGTGATTTCGCTGGCAAACGCCGGCGCATGGCCCAAATCTCGACGGTAAATAATGATGACCGGTTCCATCCCCAACCGCTCGACACTGCGTGCCACGTCGATGGCCGTGTTGCCTCCACCGTAGATCGCGACGCGGCGTCCTAGCTTGGGGCGAGCCGCCCCTTCCATGTCGCGCAAGAACCTGACGGCATCGAGAACCCGCTTGGCATCGACCCCCGGAATTTCGACGCGCCGGGCTAGATGCGCGCCAAGCGCGAGAAAGGCGGCGTCGAATCGTCCTTCCGCCATGGTTGCCTCAAGATCGTCGACTCGGCTGTTCAGCCTAATCGTGACACCCATGGATTGAATTCTTGCGACTTCGGCATCCACGATCTCACGCGGCAGTCGGTACTTGGGGATGCCGTACCGCATCATGCCGCCAGCTTGTGGACCGGCTTCATGAATGGTGACCTGATGCCCCATCCGAGCCAAGTGATAGGCCGTGGAGAGTCCGCCTGGACCGGCGCCGATGACCAACACGTTCTTCCCCGTCCGTGGAGCGCACGCCACCCGCCACCCTTGCGCGATCGCCTGATCACCCAGGAACCGTTCCACCGCGTGAATGCTGACGGCCTCATCGATATGCCCACGATTACAGGCGCTTTCACAGGGGTGATAACAGACGCGGCCGTGGATCGCGGGCATCGGGTTGTCCTGCATGAGCTGTTGCCATGCTTCTTCGTAGGCCCCTTCTTCAGCATGATAGAGCCAGGCCTGAATGTTCTCGCCGGCCGGGCAGGCGTGGTTGCACGGTGGCAAGCGATCGACATAGATCGGTTTTATCGTGCGCCAGTTTCCCGTGTGGTTGGCCAGGCTCGTGTTCGGATCGAGCGTGATGGCAAATGGTGTGCGTTCCATAGGTGCCTCTATTCCATCAGTCCATAAACAGCGATGTTGTCATCTGCCATTGCTTGGATCGCGGCGAGGGCTTCCGTGTCCTGCGGCGGACCGAACAGATGCTTGAATCGAGTCTGTAGCTCCAGATAGCGTTCGACAGGAACTTTGCGGCGAATCGGCGTGGAGCAGATGATTTTTCCGAATTCGGCCTCGAACAGAGGGAACAGCCCGGATTCCACCGCCAGGCGCGCCACCTTCATCGTGTGTGCGGGGTCCGAGCCCCACCCCAGCGGACAAGGCACGTGCACATGGATATACCGAGCCCCGCGAACACCGATCGCCTTCGTGACTTTTCGTTCCAGGTCATGGAGATCGGCCACAGAGGCCGTCGCGACATAGGGGATCCCATGCGCGAGGGCAATCCGTGGCACGTTCTTCCCGTTCCCAATCGGGTTGCCGGGATGCTCACCCACGGCTTGCGTCGTGTTGGTTCGGGCGAACGGAGGGGTCGCCCCAGAGCGTTGGATGCCGGTGTTCATGTAGGCTTCGTTGTCGTAACAGAGATACAGGACGTCATCGTTTCGCTCAAACATCCCGGACAGACAACCGAACCCAATGTCGACCGTCGCTCCGTCACCCCCTTGCGCGATCACCGTCACGTCGTCACGCCTCTTGGCACGAAGCGCCGCGGCGATCCCGCTCGCCACCGCCGGTGCATTGCCGAACAGCGAATGCATCCAGGGAATTTGCCAAGCGCTTTCGGGATAGGGGCTGGAAAAGACCTCCAGACAGCCGGTTGCATTCACGGCAATCAATTGATTGTGGCTGGCACGCATGGCGGCATCGAGCGCGTAACGCGCCCCGAGCGCTTCGCCGCAACCTTGGCAGGCTCGGTGACCGGAGTTGAGCGAATTGGTCCGATCCAACCGGGATTGGACGGTCCGCGTCGCTTCATCGAGCAAACGGTTCCCAGCCGTGAAGGTGCCGGTCTGATAAAACTTTATGCGTTCCGTCGTCATCGCCTCGTCCATCAACTCACTTTCGTTCCGATCACATTCATGGTTTGCAGCATATGCTCCGCGACTGGACCAGCCCGTCGGATGTCGCGCCGTCGAGCGAGCTCCTGCTCGATCACTGTCTTGTTGAGGTCCAAGAAGTACGGTTCTGTCAGACGTTCTGCACGAGCTTCCAGGATCATGTGCTTCAACGAAGATGTGGAGATGGAACGTCCTCCCAATCCTGCAATGACGGTGTGGACGGAAATCTGCCGTCCTTGGAGCGCTGATTGGACGTCGGCAGAGACGATCCCTCCCATGCCGACGGCAAGGTCTTTCTCCACTACAATCACCCGCGTCGTCTTTTCTAGCAGTGCGCTTACCTGAAACTTCGGAAAGGGCCGATAGCATCCGATTTTGACGCAGCCGACCCGGACACCTGTGTTTCGCAGTTCGTCCACGGCGTCTTTGATCGTTCCGATGACCGACCCCATGGCAATCACCGCGATGTCGGCATCCTCCATGCGATAAGCGGAGCAGAGTCCGCCGGATCGTCGCTGAAAATGTTGCTCGAAGGCCTCCACCAATTCCGGCATGACCTCTAGCGCTCGAAGATGTTGTTGGTGCGAGAAATATTTAACTTCGGTAAACGCCTCCGGCCCCACCATGGCGCCGATGGAAACCGGACGTTCAGGATCAAGGACCTGTACCGGATCATAGGGAGGAAGATAGGCATTCACCTGAACGGCGTCCGGCACGTCCACTGGTTCGTAGGCGTGCGTCAGCACATACCCGTCCATGCAGACCATCACCGGGCAACTCAGCGATTCGGCCAGACGGAACGCTTGAATGTGGAGATCGACGGCGTCCTGATTATCCTCGGCAAACAACTGAATCCACTCAGCATCGCGCAACGCCATGCTGTCCGAATGATCGTTCCAAATATTGATCGGCGCGCCGATCGCCCGGTTGGCGATGGTCATGACAATCGGGAGTCCTAGTCCGGCTGCGTTGTAGACCGCCTCGGCCATAAAGAGCAGCCCCTGACTGCTCGTCGCCGTGTAGGTCCTCGCGCCGGAAGCCGAGGCGCCAATCAGGACACTCAAGGCGGCAAACTCGGATTCTACGTTCAGAAACTGGCAGCGTCCGATGTGGCCTTGCTTGGTCTTGCGTGATAACCGTTCGACAATGTGCGTCTGTGGGGAAATGGGATAGGCCGCAATGACCTCAGGTTGGCAGAGTGCAATAGCATCAGCCACGGCTTGGGAACCCTCAATCTGCATGCGCATGGTGTACGATTCCCCTTTGTTCAGTAATAGAAGTGGTGACAACGTCAAACGCTTCCCGCGCGGCAGCCCGATTCGCCTCCCCGACCGCACCTGGGAATTTCTGCTGAATCGCTGACTCCACGGAGGCAAGCCGGATCAGTCCGGTAATCGCGGCGAACGCACCCAGCAGTGGCCCATTGGCAATGGGTCGCTTGAGGTATTTCAGCCCGAGGTCCGTGGCAGAGAACGCACACACATGGCCGAGGGGCAGCGTTGAGAGAAATTCCTCAATGTGGAGTGCATCGAGGGTCTGGGTCGAATTGATCAACACAAACCCGAGGGGGGCGAGCCCTCCGAACAAGTCGACCTGATGCAGGAGCGTCGGATCCTGAATGATGACAACATCAGGGCGCGTCACCGTTTCGCGCGTGCGGATGGCTCCCTCAGCGACGCGGCAGAACGCCACAACCGGTGCTCCCATCCGTTCCGACCCGAAGCTCGGAAAGGCCTGGGCATATTTGCCGTCCATGAACGCCGCCATCGCGAGCAGTTCTGCCGCCGTCACGACCCCTTGCCCACCCCGCCCATGAATGCGGATTTGCCACATCGTGTTTCTCATCACCATCCACCGACCATGCTGATCATACGCTCGGCTCCAACGTGCTCTGGTACGCGCAGCGTGTAGATACCTGGTCGGCTCAACTGCGGTACTACACCGCCGTTTCAACTGAGAGGATCAACGGCCAGGAAGACCTAATTCCACACGAGGCCTCGGCATTCAAGAACGATCTCATCACGCTCGCAGCTCCGAAAACGAATGACGACGCCCGCGATCCGACGGTTCCTATCCGTCTGGCTCTCCATGGACACCTCTCTTGGGTACGGTGTTGGGAGACGTCGAATCTCCGACAAGATCCACGCCGTCTCCTGCGCCAGCCGTTGAGCACTGCAATTTCACGAAGTTACTGTCACATCAACTCCGCGACTCAATGTTGGACATTGGGGAGATTGGAAACAATTTCGAGATGACGCTGTGAAGAAACTCCCCAGAAATACACCTTTCTTGATCTGACTGGATGACCTCGTGACTAAGGCGCAAGGTCCAGCAATTGCCGCAAGGGACACACGTGACCGCTGATGGAACCGATATTGGTCTTGATAATGCTCAGGGTGATGTTCTTGGCTGCACTGCCTTGTGGAGACCCTGGCTTGTCTCGACAGACAATGAATTGCTCGGCGCGTCAACGCCACGGCAAATCCTATTTGGTGACTGCGCGATCCAGAATGACTCGTTCTGCATCCAGCCAATCTTCGAGGTGGTAGCCATTTCGGCAGCCGCGCTCAACATACAGTTCATAGGCTCGTGCCGTGATGCGGGCGTGTAAATCGTCGACTGCAGCTTGTGCCGAACCTGCTGCTTTGCGAGTTGACACAGGCACGTTAGGCTGCTCAACCTGCATCGTGTGCGGTTTCTTCTCCCGGAACGGTTGTGTCGTCTGAGCCTTCATGAGCGTCTCCTTTAACGCTAAAAAGTTTTTCCCTCCGTACGAGTCTCCTTGCTGGAAAGAACGCCAACAGCCCGTCATTCTGTGCAACTCCGCACGCGCATGTGATGGAGTCACCCAATAGGCCCGCAGAAACGTTCCGCGCATCAGCACTGAAAACACCACCGCGAACACTGGGCCAGAAGACATCCACGTTCAGGCCCCCGTCCTCTCACCTCACACTCTGGCGTACTGCCGCGCGTCGTGGAAGACATCGCTCGCGAGATGGACCGTGTAGCACCCTCGCTCTTTAGGCATCAGCCGGAGCGCCCCCTCTCGACTGAGCCGATCAATGACGATGAAGACTTGATTCCATGTGAGCTCCGGGCATTCGAGCACGATATCATCGAGAGTGCGCCCCTGTGACCGCACAATCACTTCCAGCACTCGATCATCCGTCTCATGGTGACTCATCATTTCCCCTCCTGCGCAATCACATGACGTTCCTATGGATCCCGCACACTGCAGCATGGGTGCCAGTTACAAATTCTCGGGGCGGGTTTCTTCAGATCCTCAGAACAACGGGAGCTTACGCGGGAGGAAGAGAGGACGGTGCGGACGGATCGCGCTGCATCATGGGGAGTTTCGGTACATTCATTCCCGCCTGGTTGTCGCAGACTTCCTCAACGATGTGGCTAAATACTTTTAAGAGTCTTGTTGGTGGTTTTGGATCACTGGCATGTCGCTCGCTGACGAACAACGTTCCCGAGATACAACATGTCGGTGAGTTAGGGAGATGCTGACGACCTGAGCGCCGGCGACTCTGGCATCCTGAGCCACGGTGCCGGACAGGATCACTTTGGCTCCTGCCACGATCACATCGCCGTTGACCACTCCATCGATCAGCACCTCACCACCGGCGGCATAGAGATCGCCGTTGACGATGCCGGAAATTTCCACGTGCGGGCCGAAGGCGAAATAGTCCCCCTGCACAATCTGCCCCGCACGTAAAACGGCCCGCTCCTTCCACGGCGCGCGAGACAACGGTTCATCGGCCTGGGCAGTGGCAGGCAGCATGCACAGGATCAACAACATCACCATACGTGTCGTCATGTGAGTTCCCTCCGAAAGCGCCGCAGGCCATACCCGACCTGGAACCGCGCTCATCGTGGCAGGACGCCGGCGCCGAATCGATAGACCAGATCCCCGCCGAAATAACTCGCAATCAACAACAACAGCCCGCCGCTCAGGCCGATGATAAGGACCAGTGTCGGTTGTTCACGCATCCAGCCCCAAAAGGAGGCCAGCCGCAACCCGAGCAGGCCGAGAAATATCCAGAACACCGAGCCGCCCAGCTCCTCATGAATTTCAATGGCCTGTTTCGGGATGCCGCTGCGCTCCACCGCCTCCTCGGCGAAGTGTCCGGTGAGCACCGCCACTCCGGCTGCCAGAATACCGAGAATCAGGAGGGATAAACTGGTCTCCCGAAACTGCTGGCTCCGCCATCGAAACGCCAACGCATCGAACAGAGTGCTCGCCAACAACAATGCAATAGGAAAATGGACGACCATCGGATGGATGGGGTGCACGTTCGCTCCTTTGCTCAACAGGGTCACTCAGCGTGGGCTCATCCTGAATCGCCAAGGCACAGATGACCACTCCAAGATTGGCGCCTTCCAATCCAGAAGTGCAAGGATGGAGCCCTACTCCTTCCCGGCGCGGGGGCAGCTGAAAGCTTACCGCAAGACCGGAGAAGGAGATGCGAGAGTATGAGAAGGGAGAACGGAATCGGGGAGGACTGCTACAGATCGACTCCTTGGCTCTGTGGCAGAATGCAACAGAGCCGATGGATCAGAACAGGACACAGAAGCTGCCTTCGCATTGAACGGCTCGTCACTCGCTCCGCTCACAGCACCCGAGCTGAGGTCTGCGCCTGCACAGAAAGCAGGAACAGATGTTTGCGACCGGGTTGTCGAAACTCCTGAAGCTTCCCCACGACCAACCCCGCTTGTGCCTGCAGCGCAGCGGCATGTTGCTCCTCAGTCACCACCCGGATGGCCCCATGTGTGCGCACTGCTTCAAGCACCGCATCCTGACTCGGTAGATCCGGCACCACATTGTCCCGCTTCAGATAATAGAGGGCATCCTCATTCTTCGGCCACCCGGGGATATACATGAACAGGGCGGGCTGAGTTCCCAGAGCCAGGGTTTTGATTTCCTCCACGGCCTTCCGGGGCGACGCGGCCTGATCGATCGCGGGAAACACGTAGTTCACCACCAGCACCACGTAGGCGATCGCCAGGGCTCCGACCATGCCGAGTGCCAGGCGTACGCGTGATCGAAGCACGGCATAGAGGAGCAAGCCGGCCAGTGAAACGATCGTCACGATGAACATCGGAGACACCACGGCAGTGGACACCAGCCACCGGCGGCGAAGCGGTGCTGCGCCAAAGAACATCCCGGCGGCGAACGTCACGGCCAACACACCCAGCAACAGGCGGAGCAGGGGCGCCATCGCAGCAGAGTCCTCGGCCGACGAGAACAGCCGGTGATAGTAGTACCCGATCATCAAGCCGATACCGGGCACGATCGTCGTCAAATAGGGCTCCCGTTTGAGTGTCGCCAAGCTGAACGCCGTGAAGAGGCCCAGCACCCAGACGAGCAGCAGCAGCTCCGTGGGATGAGCACGAAACGGTCGTTGGGCCCAGAGCAAGAGCAGCGCCGACGGAAGCACCGCGCACCAGGGGAAAAAGTCGGCCCACATCATCCCCAGATACCAATAGAGCGGGTGCCCGTCGATGGCCGGGCCGGCTTTGCCGATGAATCCGGTATTCCAAGTCGATTCGATGGCTTTGCCGATTCGAAAATGGTGCTGATACCCGGGCCCCAGCATCTGCGCGTATGCCCCCATCATCGCGACAGCCACCGCCAAGCCGGCCCAGAAGTATCTGTCTTTCAGCATCCGCGTATCGCGCTGAATGGCGGCATACAGCGCCATCACGAGCAACGGCAGAAAAAACCCGTGCATCTCTTTCAACATCGCACCGAGAGCCATGCTGACGAAGGCGAGCAGATACCAGCGTGAGCTTCGCCCCAGCAGTTGCACCTGAATCCACGCGAAGAGGGCGAGTGTGACCAGAAATGTGAGCGTCGAATCGAACAGCACGCGACGCCCGTACCAGAGAAACACATGGCTGGTGGCGACGACCAGCGCCGCCCAGAATCCCGCAGTCGGAGACACCAGCCTGGCTCCAAGCACATAGGTCAGAACGATGGTGCCCACGGCGGCCAGCGAACCGGGCAGGCGCAAGGCCACTTCGTGGTCGCCCCATATTGATGTCGAGAGATTGAGCAACCAAAAGAACAGCGGCGGCTTATTGAAGTACGGTACATCGTGATAGGTCAGGTCGAAAAATTCACGCCGGCGCCCCATCTCTCCGGCAATACCGGCATACAGCCCTTCACTCCCCTCCAACAGCGAGAGGTGAAGATTGGCAAAATAGGCCCAGCCGCCGACCAGCGCAAGCAGCGTCATCTCAAGACATCGACGCGCCACCGGATTCCACCACTCCATCCCATCTTCCCCTTCCCGTTTCATTCCTCCTCCTATGAACACTCATTCGACGCTTCGCAGCATATTCAACATATCGGCAGATTTCGCATCGACATCCACGAAGTGTGTGATGGAGCCCCCAAACACACGCACTATCAACGGCCAATTAATGGTTCAAACATGGCGGGCAACGAGATCGATCATGTTGGACAGCTTGCAAATGGGGTTTTGGCGTTCCGACGCAACTATGCTCATGGTCCCCGACCAACCCTTTTACCATCAGCCCCTTACACCCGCATGCCCCTGCGCTCTATCATACGGCTTCACGCAACAAGACCACAATTGATCGAGCCCTCACTTGGCAGCCAAGCGACCGACGAACCGGTTCTGGTCCCGTTTCGAAAAGCTTTCCCAGGCTCGGGAAGCTCGTCGATCACCCGCCTCCAGTCCGGCACCTGACTTTCCTAGCAGGATGCGGAAAAAGTCCGCCAGCGGCATTCTGCAAGACACTGCCGCCTCACTATCTCGACGGCGTTCACAAGCGTGGTGCGCTTTATTCAGCGCGTCGTGAACCTCAAACGCTCAACGTACGGCCACGGGAAAAGGGCTTGTCTTGGCAGGCTCGGGGTGGGCGGGTACGAATGAACGATTCGCCTCCGGGACACCGGGCGCTCACCGACTCGCGCCCGTCCACAGACGTGACGCTGCGGCCTTGCTGGACGGCCTTTTTGCGCATCCTGCGGACGATTCTGACACCGACACGGCACGTGAGCTAATCGCGGCGTCTGACGCAACAATCGAGTTTTTCCGCAGCCTGCTGGGAGCCTGTCCGACATTAGGAAACACGAAAGTTTCGTGTGCACACATTCGGCTCAGGATCAACGATTTCAATTCGGTCAATATGATTTCATCCTCCCATATCAGTCAATTTCGGCAATGTCGGACAGGCTCCTAGAAGCCCAGGTACGGGAAACAGGCGTGCCTCCGAGATGGGCGTGCGCGGTGAACCGATGGTTCCACACCTCCACCCGCCAATTTCTGAGCCGACGAAACGGGAGAGCCGTCCTCATGAAAGCAGGCCGCTGGGTAGCGCACACGCAACCACGCCTCGATCATCCCGACCAGTGGACGCGGGAGGTGGCGGCGGAATGGGTGGCCGCGGTGCTCAGCATGAAGAAGGGGGACTTCTGCCAGACCACCTACCTGCGGCAAGGACAGCAAGGCAGCCCCATTTCACCGCGACATAAAATGCAACTCCTGAGCGCCTTGAACGTCTTCTTCCGCGACTGCCAGGAGTGGGAATGGATCCCCCGTCGATTTGATCCCCGACGGGCGTTTGCCGTTCCGCGCATGCTGCTGGCTCTCATTCACCCGAATCCAAAACCTCTCCCCGACGATCTGTGGGCGAAGGCGCTGTCAGCGGGATTACAGCTGGGAGCCGAGGATCTGGCCTCCCTCTCGCCACGGTGGCCCACACGCAGATTCTACCCGATTGAGATGGTCCGCGCGGTCGCGATGGTCTGGTTATTTTCCGGGCTGCGCAGCGATGAGATCGTACGCCTCCGAGTCGGGTGCGCCACCACGAAAGTGTTGGACGAGCAGCGGGGGAAAACCGTGTGTCTGCTCGAGGTGCCGACGAATAAGACCTCCCGGTCCTTCGTGAAACCAGTCGATCCCATCGTGGCTGCCGTCATCGACGCCTGGGAACAGGTTCGCCCACAGCAGGCGCGGTTCATCGACCGCAAGACGGGAGAACCAGTGCCGCTCTTGTTTGCCTTTCGAGGAAGACCATTGGCCCCACCGTACCTAAATCACACGGTCATTCCACTCATCTGCACGAAGGCCGGGATCCCTCGCCATGATCGACATGGGACGATCACGAGTCACCGCGCCCGCTCCACCATGGCCACGCAACTCCTGAATAGTCCTGACCACCCGATGACGGTGTTTGAACTTCAGCAATGGCTCGGCCACCGGAGTGTGAGTTCGACCTTGCACTATCTGGCTATCACGCCGACACGCTTGTCTGAGTCATTCCTGAAATCGAATCATACACATCGGAATCTACGAACGGTACAAGTGCTGATCGACCAAGACGTGGTCTTGAGCGGGGACGCGGGCACCCAGCCATGGAAATTCTACGATCTCGGTCATGGATATTGCCGGTACGACTTTTTTGAACAATGTCCCCACCGGATGGCCTGTGCCAAATGTTCGTTCTATCTTCCCAAAGGTTCAACGGAGACGCAGCTGCTTGAGGGGAAAATCAATTTACTGAAAATGCGCCAAGAGATCCCGCTGCAACCGGCGGAACTTGCGGCCGTGGATGAAGGGATCGAGGCGTTCGAACGGCTCCTCACTCAGCTAAGGCAGACACCCACTCCCGCTGGTCTGACCCCTCTTCAAATCGATGACGCGAAAACCTCGGCGAGGGAAAGTGGCGTGCAGGCTGGGCTACCCGAAACATCTGCTGCACGACCGACGGTCACCTAATCACTGTCATCAGCTCAGCACCAGCGTAATCCCAAAGATGGCCCTATCGGGTGAGGCCAGGTGCCCCCTTCTTCCTGAGCAGCACTCGTTCGGTGGGGTTTGCATGACATGGCATGCGAGCCAACTGCTCGGTTGAACACTAATTCCACATAATTCCCACTTATGCGAAACATGCTCGCTAAAGCTCGCGCGCTGGGCCGGTGAACCCCAACTTTCGCAATGCCGACGCCTTCACCAAACTCGTGCTGCAGCCCTATCGAGACGCGCAGTTCGGTCCAAACACCGGCCCTTTTCTCTACGAGTTCCAACGGCACGGGCTGCCGGCGGAAGAATTCATCGGGAAACTCGATGACTTCTTCGGCAGCGTCTCAACGGACTTCCGCTACGCCGTGGAGATACGGAATGCTGGCCTGCTCGGGCCCCGCTACCACGACATGCTGAGGGCGCACGGAGTCGCTCATGTCTACAATCATTGGTCTTATATGCCCCCGCTGGCCGAACAGCATCAACGCATGAAGACCATGACGGCCCCGTTCACCGTCCTTCGTCTCTTGACCCCATTAAAAATGACATACGAGGCAGCGAAGAAACGAGCGGAACCCTATGACAAAATCGTGGGGGAGCTACCAGAGATGCCCAAAGATACAGTGAGTCTTATACAGGAGGCTACAGCAGAGAATCGGTCGACCTATGTCCTCGTCAACAACCGAGCCGAAGGGAATGCCCCACTGACGATTCAGGCACTTATCGACCGCCTACAAACCGGAGGCTGAAACGCAATCTGGACCCACAACTCCTATGCAGCTGCACTGTTTGCAGCGCCTCTCGACGCGAATGGGGAAAACGTCTGTGACGAGATCGCCTTGAGGGCCCGTCGATACGCCCCATCTTCTCCATACTTCAGGATGGAGAACTTCTTGTGCCGGGATTGACAGTTCTCGATCGGCCATTGGACGTCCCAGTAGAGCCGATGGACGCGGCGCCCCTTGGAGAATTCCCATCGGTCGATACGGCTCAGCCCTGAAATGCCAGAGCGATTCGTCTTCTTGAGAATGGCACAGTAGACTGGCTTGCTCAGCGGAGGATTGGACCTGATCAGTGCGTCCCGGTAGGTCGTGGCTGCAACCAACGCCTGCTCAGCTCCGCCGTAGCGGCCGTCACTGAAGCTTCGCACGTAAATGCGGGTACGACGTTGTACAGTCACCCGCCAACAGTGGGTGTGGGAGGCCTCGTGATCAATGCGATGAATATTCAACACAAGCCAGCGTCCACCTTATGCCCGGCGAGGTAGGACTCCAAGTAAGCGGCATCTTCACCTGGAATCGTTTTCAAACGTACTCCGAATTCTTCCGTCCGTACCCACGTCACCAAAGCCTCATCCAACACGAGAGCCCGACGCTTTGTCGGCAGGACAACGAATAAGGACAGCGTCATCCCCGGCGTCACTTCGGCCTGACTCTCGACATGGCAGTGGTGCATTGAGAGCCCAACAATCTTGCCCACGTCGTAGAGATTGTCTTGTGCTGAATGGAACACACAGGACAGAGGCGCGTCCTCGAAAACGCTATTTGGCAGTTGGGCAATGGACATAGATCAAAGTGTACTCACGCTATCGACTTTGTCATATTCCTCTTTCGACGGGACCAAGAACCACTCGCCCGTGTATCACGATCTAAAAGCCCTGGTCACCTGAGATCATATCTTCACGACTAGGAGTTTTTGTCTCAGTCTTTCATTGATATCCCGTCTTCCCCGGTCGGTTTCTGACACTCCAACTGATCCCATTCTCCTGCGCGAACGGCCTCATGACGCATCCGCATCAGTCTTGCCACAACCTCGAGTCCATTCAACACATCAACCGGGTCTTTGGCGTCTAGGCGGAGAATCAGATCACGAACCCACCAATGAGTTGCGGGGGAAGACAATAACATCGACCGCATAACGTTGTATTGGTCAGCCCATCGCATGGGATCGCCTTATGACATGTTCTATTGAAACCACCTTTTGAGTATTACCTGCGTGAGTTGATGTAAGAATAATCGGGCGCAAAAGGGAATGCTCTATATCACCAATCGCAACCTCATGGATTCAGGCATCTCTTGATCAACACTTCAATGCTGCAAAGACCCTGGCCATAGACACGTCGAGGAGTGAAGGACATTCCATACACCAACACAACCAGCTAAAAAGCCGACACAAACCCCACGATGCACAATCGGACTTCCATCCTATCTCTTTGAAAAGCGCACCCCGGGAGTCTACTTCGCCCTTCCAAAGATCACCTACTCCGATACGGCCATTGCCGTTCCGTTAGGGGGAACCCCAATCACATAAGGCAAATGCTCCTACGCTCAGATGGGGAAACCACTTAAAATCTCCTTGGGCACTGTCGCCTACAGTCACTTGAACCGATCATGCGCGAAGCACAGCAATGCGTCGCACTGACACCCGAGAGTCTTGAAGAGGAGATTGCACCATGCCCGCCGGCATTAGGACATCGCTAACACGGGTCTATACGTATCCCGCATATCTCACATTTTCTTCCTATGCTGCCTTGCCGGCTGCGGTCAGAGAAGAAGCTGATCAAATGCAATCGCTGTGGAATGCGATGGTCGACGTTTATGAAGTCGCCCATCGCCAACAGGAGCGCCTTCACAAACAATTCCTTCAAACGAGTCGCACGACGACGCGCGCAGCTGGCGGCACACGTTCGATTGGCGATCCCCTTGAGTGCATCAAACAATTGCGTGGGCAGAACGACTCCCTCGAGGACGCGACTCTTCTTGCCCTTTCTCGTACCTATCGCACAGCTGCGGCTGAGTACGAAGCCTCCCAACATCACAATATCGACCGATGTCTCCCTTACCCTGAGAGCATGAAGCAGGAGCTTTCCCAGATCACCAAACGTCTGCATGACACTCTGCACCAACTCGCACGCACAAGCCCTCTGTCTCGTTCACACAGCAATGCCGTGCTCGAACGAATGAAAACCGCCATCCGCCGCGTGCCCCTCGGAAATCTTCCACCTAGCAAGGAAACAGGTCCACCGACCTCGTTATTCTTTACTCACAACTTCGGTTCGCAAGGAATCCGCCTCCAATCGTTGACTCGCGCAGACATGACCCAGTCGGGCTCCTCATTTGCCGCCAATCGTCTACTTACACTCAACCCGGCCTCGCAACTCGCAGAGGACACCGACCCCCGAGACCGGGGCCAACGAGATTTTTGCAGAACCGAGGGGGAGCTTTTCGTTCGCAACGTCCCAATTCCGTTTGAAATCATCCTTACTCCGCTTCTGCCCAAAGACGCTCTTCTCAAACAGGTCTCTCTCATTGGTTCACAACAGCGACCACAGACGAGCGTCAACTTGGACAGTTCCAACGCACGTCTCAGGAACGACACGACATGGCAGTGGCACCTTCAATTCACGCTAATCGTACCGCCGACCCAGCAATCGGAACCAAAAAAATACGGGATGATCGCCCTTGATTTTGATCATCGACTCATAAATGACGCGAACCCCCTTGTTAGGGTGGGAGAATGGGTATCTGACACGGGCAAACACGAATCCGTCTTCTTTCCCGCGCGGATACTAAAGAATCTAATTGCGGCATACGAAGCCAGGGAAGCCCTCAATGTTCAGCACCTCGCCCTCAAACAACTATTTGTTCATTTTCCATTTGGTGAGGCACTCGCCGATATGGTCAAGGAGCCCA
>WBZQ01000108.1_pt1 | contig 60279 bp, 64 predicted proteins | sample 5204251 | NCBI WGS metagenome assembly WBZQ01 (sample SAMN12412402, study PRJNA552823) | activated sludge metagenome | isolation source: activated sludge from nitrification reactor of wastewater treatment plant... | place: USA: Virginia | collected 2017-09
GCAACCTGGCCTACGCGGGCGTGTGTTTCCTCGTCGGTGCGCTGTGCGTGGTCGCGGGTGCACAGTCGCGGGTGGCCGCCAGATCGAGCGCGATGTCGACGATCATGTCCTCCTGACCGCCGATCAACCTACGGCGACCGACTTCGAGCAGGATGCTGCGCGCATCGAGTCCGTAGGTGGCCGCGGCGTTTTCGGCGTGCCGCAGGAAACTGGAGTAGACGCCTGCGTAGCCGAGGGTGAGGGTTTCCCGGTCGACCTGTGCGGGACGATCCATCAACGGCCGCACCAGGTCGTCGGCGGCGTCCTGTAGCGCGAACAGATCGGCTTTGGTGCCCCACCCGGTGGTTTCGGCGACGGCGACGAACGATTCGAGCTGGCAATTGCCCGCACCCGCTCCGAGCCCGGCCAGCGACGCATCCACCCGCGTGGCGCCCTCCTCGACGGCGACGACGCTGTTGGCGACCGCCAGCGACAGGTTCTGGTGGGCGTGGATACCGATCTCGACCGCCGGATCGAGCACATCACGGTAGGCGCGGACCCGTTCGCGCACGCCGTCCATGGTCAGGCGCCCACCCGAATCGACCACGTACACGCAGTGCGCACCGTAGGACGCCATCAACGCTGCCTGGCCGGCGAGCGCCTCGGGGCCGCTGAGGTGGCTCATCATCAGGAACCCGGACACATCCATGCCCAGTGCGCGGGCGGTTTCGATCAGCTGCCGGGACACATCGGCCTCGGTGCAGTGGGTGGCCACCCGCACAGATCGCACACCCAGCTCATGTGCCCGCCGAAGATCGGCGGCGGTCCCGATCCCCGGCAGGATCAGCGTGGTGAGCCGCGCGTTCGTGATGTTCGCCGCCGCGGCCTCCAACCATTCCCAGTCGGTGTTGCTGCCCGGGCCGTAGGTGAGGCTGCCACCGCCGAGACCGTCACCGTGCGCGACTTCGACGGCGTCGACACCGGCAGCGTCGACGGCGGCGACGATCAGCCCGAGCGTTTGCGGCGTGATCCGGTGACGCAACGCGTGCATACCATCGCGCAGGGTCACATCCTGTAGATACAGGGCGGGGGACGGACGGGTCATCGGGCCAACTCCTCACCGGCGCGCACGGCCGCCGACGTCATGATGTCGAGGTTTCCGGCGTACGCCGGCAGATAGTGGGCGGCGCCTTCGACCTCCAGGAACACCGTCACCTGATGGGTGGCGTGAGCACCATCGGTCAACGTGTGCACCGGTGAGTCGGCGGGGATCTCGGCGAACTGGACCTGCTGTTTGAGTCGGTACCCGGGAACGTAGGAGGACACGTCCCCGACCATCGCGGTGATCGATGCGACGATCTCGTCGCGACGCACACCACCGGGATCATCGACCAGGGCCAGCACGGTGTCGCGCATGATCATCGGCGGATCGGCCGGATTCAGGATGATGATCGCCTTGCCGCGCCTGGCCCCACCGACCGTTTCGATGGCGTGCGAGGTGGTTTCGGTGTATTCATCGATATTGGCGCGTGCCCCCGGACCCGCCGACTTCGACGAGATGGACGCGACGATCTCGGCGTACGGCACCGGGACCACCCGACTGATCGAGGCGACGATCGGGACGGACGTCATCGGTACTGCTCCGGTTCCACGTGGGTTGCCACGGTGGCGACGGGGCTGCCGTCGGCCGAGAGCCTCGCTTCGATGCGGTCGCCGGGAGCGATCTGCGCCATCGGGCCGAGTGCACCGGACAGGATCACCTGACCTGCGGTCAACGGCGTGCCGTGGTCTCGGGCGGTTTCGGCGAGCCACAGCAGTGCGTTCAATGGGTCACCGAGGCAGGCATCGCCCGACCCGGTGGAGACGATCTCCCCGTTGATCGACATCGTCATCGCCACATCGACGGGTGCGATATCGGCGGGGAGCCGGTCACCGAGAACGTACAGCCCGGAGCTGGCGTTGTCGGCGACGGTGTCGGCGAACCGGATATCCCAATCGGCGATCCGACTGTCGACGATTTCCAATGCGGCCCAGGATGATTCGATGGCGTCGCGGACGGTGTTGAGGTCGAGTTCGGGGGAGTCGAGGTCGCGTGCGAGCACGAACGCGACCTCCGCCTCGGCCTTCGGCTGCAACAAGGCATCGGCGCCGATACCGGTGGCGGTCACATCCATGTCGGCAAACAGGAACCCGAAGTCGGGACGGTCCACGCCGAGTTGTGCCTGCACGGCGGGACTGGTGAGGCCGATCTTGCGGCCGACGATCCGGGCGCCACCGGCCAGCCGGTCGGCGACGAGCACCTGCTGGACCGCGTACGCGGCGTCGATGTCGTCGGCGCCGATGAACTCACGGATCGGAGCACACGGGACACGCGTGCGTTCGGCGGTCCGAAGCCGCTGGACCGCAGCGGTGATCATCGAATCAGCGGTAGTCATCGAATCAGGGGTCATCGCGGGGAAGTCTCCTTCGGGGACGGCGGAACCGAGACCGGTGTGGGGCTGTGGGAGCCCGGCCGGATCTGCCGGATCAGCGCAGTGGTCAAGGTCTGCACATCGGTGTCGGCGCCGAACACGAACTTGTCCGGCCGCAGGACCAGCACGGTGCCCGGACCGTGCCCTGCTTTCCGCAACCACCCGGTCAGCAGGTCGTCGGTGTCCTCCAGATCGACCAGACCGGCCCGGCGCCGGCCGTCGCCGATCTGCCCTTGCGGACGGTGCCCGGCCCGGTAGACGGTGGCATAGGTCGGCTCCACCGACTCCCATGTGGCGATCCGGCGGCCCAGAACCTCACGCGGGTCGACCTCGAAACCGATGACGGTCCACCCGATCCCGACGGTGTCGTCGAACCGGGCGCGCTTACCGTCGTAGGTGCGCATCGTCGGCTGAGGCGGCAGCGTGCCCTCGATGCCGCGCAGCGGCTTGCGGGGCAGCCCGAGGTAGGCGCCGCGTTTGAACCGGGGTTTGGGTTTCATCCCCGCCTTCCGGACCCAACCGGACAGGCCCGGGACATGCAGCATCGACCACAGGCCGACATCCCGGCCGCGTGCGCGTCGCTCGTTCTTCTCCGAGACCAGCGACTTGTTGAGCACCGACAGATCGATCATCGCCTTGGCATGCGGACGCCGCTCGGTCTCGTAGGTGTCCAGGATCGCCGGATCGGCACCGTGCCGCAGGACCGCGGCGAGTTTCCAGGACAGATTGTCGGCATCCCGGACCCCGGCATTCATTCCCTGCCCGATGAACTGCGGCGTCATGTGCGCGGCGTCGCCGGCCAGCAGAATCCGCCCGGCCCGCCACCGGTCGGCGACCACCGCGTTGAACGTGTACACCAGGCGACGCTTGACCTCCACCTCGTCGACGTCGACGAAGCGGCCGATCAGGCGCCGCACGGTCTCGTCGGCTTCGAAGTGATCCTTGTCGTCGTCATCGGTGAGCGCGAACTCGAAGCGGTGATGTCCGCCCGGCTGCGGACAGCTGACCGTCGGCAACGCCGGATCACAGACGAAGTCGAAGTACGGAAGGTGCGCGAAGGCGTCGGTTCCGTCCTTAGCCTTGAGATCGACCACCAGCCAGCGTTCCGGAAAACTCTTGCCGGACATTTCGATTCCGAGTGATGTCCGCACGATGCTGCGGCCGCCGTCGGCGCCGACCAGGTACGACGCGGTGGTGCGTTCGATGTGTTCGGCGTCGACAGCCGCTTGTCCCGCTCCGTAGCCGCTGCCGGAGGTGGGTGCATGCTCGACGGTCACCGACAGCTTGTTCTGCTCGAACCCCACCACCTCACGGGACCGGCGGACCACGACATTCGGGTACCGGTCGAGGAGCCGTTCGAGGGTGGTCTCCAAGTAAGGCTGGTACAGGAAGTTGGTGATCGGCCACCACATACGGCGGCTCGGTTCGCGGAACTGGACCAGCACCTTGCCGTCGGCGCGCACCCATTGCACCGCGGAATCGACGATCATGTCCTGGTGGATCTCGTCGGCGACACCGGCGGACTGGAAGACGCGCAGCGCCTCGTCGTCGGTGTAGACGGCGCGGGCGTTGCCGTAGAACCGGGGTTCGCGTTCGAGCACCAGCACCGACAAGCCGCGGCGGGCCAGTAGATGGGCCAGCGTCAGGCCGGTCGGGCCGAGGCCGACGATCGCGACATCGTAGTCGGTCATGATGTGAGTCCTCCCGCGGCTGCGCCGCTGAGTTCGGGGACGGAGACCTCGCGGGCGCGGGCGCTGAGTACGGCCTGACGCACCTGGCTGAGGCGGTCGAGTGCGCGGAGGCCGACATCGTCGTGCCCCCAGATGCTGATCCCCTGGTAGGTGGTGACTTCCCACGCCGCGTCGAGTTCGGGGGTGACGAGGACCGGGTTCCACCCGACTTCCAGTTCGAAGCCGGACGGGGTGACGCAGTAGAACGACAGTTCGCGGTCGTTGGTGTGCTGGCCGACCGTCCACGCCATCCGGAAACCGAGGTCCGTGACGCGCTGGTAGGCGGCCAGCATGTCTTCGAGGTCGGCGACCTGAATGTTGACGTGCTGCACGCTGGTGCGGATGGGGTCGAGGCTGACGCCGCGGGTGCCGGCTAGCGCGATCGAGTGGTGGCGTTCGTTGACCCGCAGGAAGCGGATCTTCATCCGCACACCGGAGATGTTCTCGTCGATCAAATCGGACAGGTGCGCGTCGAACACGGTGTCGTAGTAACGGTGAATGCCCGCCGGGTCCTTCGTGGTGACCGCGACATGCCCCATGCCCGCTGCGCCGGTGACATAACCGGAGGTGATCATCCGCAGCGGTGTCACAGTGGTGCGTGCCGTCGTGAAGATCTCCTGCACAACACCCTTCGGTCCGGGGAACCGCCACAGCCGTTCCACCCCGCGCAGCGCCGCCTCTTCTGGGGTGCCCTCGTCCACGGGGACACCCCGGTCGACGAGCCGGGCGAGGATGCGGTCGAACGATCCGTGGTCGGTGACCTGCCAGCCGATGGCGGTCAGATCCTCGGCGGGTCCGCGCCGGATCAGGAACCGGCATTCATGGTCGTCGAGCCGGAAGCGCAGTGCGTCGCGGGACAGTTCGTCGACGTGCAGGCCGATCGCGTCGGCACCGAAACGATGCCAGTCCAGCATCTTGTTCGATTCGACGATCAGGTAGCCGAGCCGGACGTTCCCGTACACCGAGTCTGTGGACATCTGCCGGTCACTCATCGGTGTCGTCTCCCAGGAAGCGGACGGCCATCTCGTTGAACAGGCCGGCACGTTCCCACTGCACCCAGTGACCGGTCCGGGCGGCGATGAACAGGTCGCAGTTGGGCATCGTTTCGACGAGCATCTGCCCGCCGGTGGGGCGATTGACCTTGTCGTCGGCGCCCCACACGACGAGCGTGCGGGCGGTGACCCCCGACAGTCGCCGGTCGCGGGTCAGATCCATCCGCAGCAAGGTGCGGGGAGCTTTCGGCCCCGACGGGCGACGCAACGGTGGGTTGGCCACCACCGCCGGGTCGATGCTGGCCTCGTACCGCAGGTCGATGAGATCGTCGGGCACCGAGGCTCCGTCGTACACGAGGTAGTCGCGGATGAACGTCTCGAGTTTCGCGCGGCTCGGCCCGTCCCCGGAATAGTAGTTCAGCAGCGCGTTCAGTCCCTTGGTCGGCAGCGCGCGGGTGGTGCCGATGCCGCCGGGGCCCATCAGGATGAGCCGGCCCACGCGGTCGGGCCGGTCCATCGCCAGCCGCAGCGCCGCGGCACCGCCGTACGAGTTGCCGACCAGGTGCGCGCGGTCGATGTCGAGGGCATCGAGGAGTCCGCGGATCGCGGTGGCGAGGTCACCGAACGGGTCGTCCTGGTCGATGTCTTTGGTCGACCGGCCGTAACCGGGCATGTCCGGGACGATCACCCGGAAGTGCTCGGCGAGGGCGTCGATGTTCTTGGCGTAGTTCGAGGCACCGGACGCGCCGGCGCCGCCGCCGTGCAGGAGGACGACGGGAGTGCCGGAACCGGCCTCGGTCACGAACACCTCGCGGCGTCCGACGGGGATCAGTGACTCGGATCGGTGCGGGGGCACGGTCATCGGGCAGCCTTTCGAACGTTTCTGATGAAATCATCAAATAGTTCGATCTGCCCGATGTCAAGGGTTTCTGATAATTTGATCAAGTTAAGTGTCGGCTCAGGCTCAGGAGGTGCCGTGGGGACTGCGACGGAAGCAACCGGGCGACGTGCGGATCCGAGGCGCGCGCGTACGCGGGCCGCATTGCTGTCAGCGGGCCGTCACTTGCTCGCCGACGGCAAGGTCGCTGTCAGCATCCAGGAGATCACCGACGCGGCCGGTGTTGGCTTCGGCAGCTTCTACAACCACTTCGACAGCAAAGAGGAACTGTTCGCCGAAGCGGTGGCTGATGCGCTCGACACCTGGGGGATGCTGCGCGACCAAGTGGTCGACGGGATCGACGACCCCGCAGAGGTTTTCGCGACCAGCTTCCGCATACTCGGCCGGGCGCAGCGGCACGTTCCCGAACTCGTGCAGGTGGTCCTGAGTCAAGGAATGTCGGTCCTGAACACCGACAGGGGAGTGCGTCCGCGCGCTGTCGCCGACCTGGACGAGGGAATCCGGCAAGGCCGATTCACTGTGCCGTCGAGTGAAATGGGCCTGATGATGTCGGGTAGTGCACTGCTCGGCCTGATGCAATTGCTGGCGGCTCACCCGGATCTCGACGACGGGCGGGCATCGGACGACTACACCCGCCACGTCCTGCTCATGCTGGGGATCGACCGGGACGAGGCCGATCGCCTCGTCGGACTCCCGCTGCCGGAGGTTCCCATTCCGGGCCTGGACTGATCGCCGGGCGAGGATCGCGCAGGCTGATTCCTTCGGTCGCCTGACAGGTGGTGCCTTGTCCGGCGTCCGGACAGGGCGGCTACGGCGCGGTCAGCGTGCCGTAACCCGGAATGGTTGCCGGGATCGCGCCCGGTACCACCAGGGCGAGCACGACCTGCCCGGACCCGGTGTGTGCCTTCTTGAACAGGCCGGGATAGGTGGGATCGCCGAAGTTGCACGGCTGTACCGACGTGGCGCCGGTGCGGCCATTGCTCAGATTCGCCCAGTAAATGTCGACCGGCTTGTACGCCGCGTTGGTGGAGCACAGTCCACCGCCGGCAACACTGAAGGTCACCACACCGCGCTGATTGCTGGACGCGTAGACGGTGGCCAGCCACGGCGTGGGAATCAGCAGTCCACTGATCGTGATCCCTGCCGACGGAACATGCCACACCGGCACCTTCTTACTCGGCACCGGTTTCGGGGCTGCGTCAGCCGTTCCGGCCCCGACGGCCACGGCTCCCGTCGCCGCCACTGCCATCGCCGCTCCCGCTGCGGCCATCTTCTGCTTCCACTTGATTCGCATCGTTACCTCCGCGTCGTGTGTGACTCACCTCATACAAGCCATGTCGATGCGTCCGGCATTTTCATTACCGTGTCTAATTAGTCGTGGTGACGCCCTGCCTCTCCTGGGGTTGCACTACCGACCCCCGCTATTCCGACTTTGCCCCCGAAAGTCGGACTACCTCCCGCGCTATTCCGACTTTCGTGGCGGGTGAACCCTATGTACTGAGGAGGAGATGAAGTGGCGGAGCCGAGGATGCATCCGGTGTACATGTCCACTCCGATGATCAAAGGCGAACTCGTGGAGCTGTTGCGGGTGCTGGCACCGGAAAAGAAGTGGACGAAGACCCAGCGTCTCAAGGATTACGTCGCGTTCACGCTCGCCAGGTTTCCCGATTCCACGACGGACGCAGACGAGCTTCGGGCGCTGTTGCTCGCGCGGCATCTGAGCGATTGGCAACGACGGTGATTGTGTTCCCGACCACAGGCGTGTAGCCTCACCCGCTAAGTGAAATGTTGATGTTTCACTCCTGGATTGTGAGGCTCCACCCATGACCTTGTTTTCACGCACGGTGCTTTCGATGGCGGCTGTTGTCGCGCTCGCCGGTGTCGGGCTGGCGCCGCCGGCGTCGGCCGATACACCCAAACAGCAGGTGAAAGTGGCGCCGGCGAAAGCGATTCCGCTGCCGCAGGAACTCGATCCGTCGTTCTACGAGCCACCGAAAGCGACCTACCAGGACAAGGAGCCGGGAGAGATCATCGCCGCCCGGCGCATCAACGCCGCCAACCTCGGTGTCGTGCCGCTCAACGTCGACGCGTGGCAACTCTCGTACCGGTCGACGAACAGCCGCGGTGAGCCGATCGCCGCCGTGACGACCCTGGTCAAGCCCCGAGGCACCACCAAGGGGCCGCGCAAACTGGTGTCGATGCAGCTCGCGGAAGACTCACTCGCCGGATATTGCTCGACGTCGTACGCGGTGCAGCAGTGGTCGGCGGCCGCGCTGGCCGGACAGATCGTGGTCCCGGCCGAGATGATCATCATGCAGGGAATGCTCGCCCAAGGCTGGGCGGTGGCGCTGCCCGACCACCAGGGACCGAACATGGCCTACGCCGCGGGTCCGCTCGGCGCACGGATCACCCTCGACGGCATTCGCGCCGCCAAACGGTTCGCGCCGATTGGCGTCGGCGATGATTCTCCGGTCGGCCTCTACGGCTATTCCGGCGGCGCCATCGTCACCGGCCACGCCGCCGAACTCAAACAGACCTACGCACCCGAACTGAATATCGTCGGCGCCGCCGAGGGCGGTGTTCCCGCCGACCTCAAGGTAGTCCTGAACGCCTCGACGAACAACGTCACCAGCGGACTCATCCTGGGCGCGGTCATGGGCCTCGGCCGTGAATACCCGGACTTCCAGAAGTTCCTGAACAAACACATGAACGCCGAAGGCAAAGCGCTCGCCTCGCTCAAGAATCCCCTCTGCGTGCAGTACCAGTCGATTCTTCTGCCGTTCCTCAACATCAAGGGATTCCTGCGCTGGCCCGGTGACCCGGTGAATGCACCCGCCGTCAAACGGGTGCTCAACGAAACCAAGATGGGCAAGACAGTGCCGGATATGCCGATGTACATCTGGAACAGCGCACTCGACGAAATCATCCCCGTCCGGCAGGTCGACACGCTCGTCCGCACCTACTGCCGCGACCCGAAAGCCTCGGTCACCTACACCCGAGACCACTTGTCCGAGCACGTCATCGCCGAGATCTCGGGCGCACCGCTGGCCATCCTGTGGCTCAAGGACCGGCTTGACGGCAAGCCCGCCCAGCAACGTTGCGTGACCCGCGACGAGCTGACGATGGGAACCGACGCCCGGTGGTGGCCGACGTTCTCCGACACCGTCGGCACTGTCGTCGCCGGGCTTTTCGGACAGCAGATCGGCCGCGGCAAGTAGCCACGCAGGCGCCCGATGAGAGGTCACCGTACCGTTGATCCGGTGAATGGTGAGGAGCGCACCTACGCCGGCAGGTCGACATCCGATCGTGCCCGCGAACGCCGGGAACGCTTCCTCGACGCAGCCGTCGAGATCTTTGGGACCGACTGCTACGCGGGCAGCTCGGTCCCACAGATCTGCCGCACCGCGGGCCTGTCGAGCAGGCAGTTCTACCAGGAGTTCACCGACCGCGAACACCTGCTGCGCACCCTGTACGACACGATCCAGGACCGTGCCACCGAAGCCGTCGCAGGCACGGTCCTCGACCGGATCGCCGCGGGAGCCGACCTGGAGGACGTCCTCGACGCCGGGGTCCGGGCCTTCGTCGACTCCTTTCACGACCCGCGGACGATCCGCATCGCGTTCGTCGAAGTCGTCGGCGTCAGCAAGACCTTCGAAGAGCACCGGCGGTTGCGGCGCGCGCAGTGGGCAGACCTCCTGCAGTCGGCCGTATCCGCCGGAGCCGAACGAGGACTGGCCTTCTCCACCGCCTCACCCCTGCAATGGACCGCCTACATCGGTGCGGTGAACGCGACGATCGTCGAGCGATCGCTCAACCCCGACATCTCCCAAGACGACATCGTCCTGACGATGCGCACCCTGCTCCGCCCCGGGATCGTCGGCTGACACGAACCTGCGCACCTATGTCTACGGGGCGCTGAGGGTTCCGTAGCCGGGAATGGTTGCCGGGATCGCGCCCGGTACCACCAGGGCCAGCACGACCTGCCCGGACCCTGTGTGTGCCTTCTTGAACAAGCCCGGGTAGGTGGGATCACCGAAGCTGCACGGCTGCACGGACGTGGCACCGCTGCGGCCGTTGCTGAGGTTGGCCCAGTGGATGTCGACCGGCTTGTACGCGGCATTCGTGGAACACAGCCCGCCGCCGGCGACACTGAAGGTCACGGTCCCGCGCTGATCGCTCGACGCGTACACGGTGGCCAGCCACGGCGTGGGGATCAGCAGTCCGCTGACGGTTATACCCACCGACGGAACGTGCCAGACCGGCACCTTCGTCGCCCGTGGGGGCGCCGCGTCGGCAATTCCGGTTCCCAGTGTGGCGGCCCCGCTCGCGACCACCGCGGTCGCCGCCCCTGCCGCGGCCAGCTTCTGTTTCCATCCGACGTGCATCGTCACCTCCGTGTGTGTCATTCACCCTATAGAGACCACGTCGCCAAGGTGCCGCATTTCGTTACCGTGTCTAACCACCTCACCCCGGGACGAGGGAAGTCACGCGCCGGTCGCGCTCGGACTCGCGCAGCGGGCGCTGCAGGAGATCGCGGGAATCGTCAACAATAAGATCCGGCCGGGCTACGAGGGCTCGGTGGGTGACTCGGACCTGTTCCAACTCGACTTCATGCGGCACGAGGCCAAGTTCCGGGCGGCACAGGCCTACGTGTACGAGGTCTTCGGGGACGCCGAAGCCACCGCGGCACAGGGGATCGAGATCTCCGACGAGCAGCGCGCCCGTATGCGGGCGGTGACCACACCATTGTCGTCGGCGGTGTCATTGCGGCCGAGTCGGATACGGACGCGCAGCCGCTGACCTATCACCGGCGGGGATTCGGCACGCACGCAGCACACGGCGACCGCTGAGGCCGGGTCTGCCACGGCCGAACATCAGCAGATCCTCGCCCGGGATTCTCGATGCGATCGCCAATGCGCTGCGCCTCGACGATGCCGAACGCGCCCATCTTTTCGATCTGGCGCCACCCTCAACCACTCGATTCCACCGGCTGAACGTGCGACCACGGAACCGAAGCCAGTGGTGATCGGTCCGCGAGTGTGGGTCGGTGCGAACTCGACGATCGTGCCCGGCGTGCGCATCGGTGAAGGGGCGATCGTCGCCGCCGGGTCGGTCGTCACCAAGGACGTAGCACCGAACACCATCGTCGGCGGAGTTCCGGCCAAACCGATCCGCGAGATCGACGCCTGAGGATCAGGCAGCCACACTGATCATGGCGTCCTGCCCGTCCATGCCGGTGCGCCACCGGGCGGCGAAGTGTCGCTGGTTGTGGTGGTGGTGCCCGAACGTACTTCCTCAATCGCATGTCGCCTCCGGTCCGGCTACAGCGTCAGCATGACCTTCGTTGCGGTTCGCCCATCCATCGCGGAGTACCCCTGCGCGGCCTGATCGAGGGGAAGCACCAGGTCGAATACCTTGCCGGGATCGATCTCGCGTTTCCAGATCCGGTCAATCAGGGTGGGCAGGTACTTCCGGACCGGAGCGGGACCGCCGTGTAGATGGACCGCGGCGAAGAAGACCTGATCCATGGGCAGCGTCACGCCGTCGTGCGCGACACCGACGAAGCCGATGTGTCCGCCGGATCGGCAGGCGCAAATAGCCTGCATGAACGACTCCTGGGTACCGACCGCCTCGATGACGCTGTGCGCACCCAGCCCGTCGGTCAGTTGCTTGATCTCCGCAATTCCCTCGGCGCCGCGCTCCTCGACGATGTCGGTCGCGCCGTATTCGCGTGCCAGCTTCTGTCGTTCGGGATGACGCGACATCGCGATGATCCGGTCGGCTCCCATCTGTTTGGCGGCGAGCACCCCCATCAGACCGACCGCACCGTCACCGACCACGGCAACCGTCTTTCCTGGCCCGGCTTCCGCGGCGTCCGCGGCGAACCAGCCGGTGCCCAGCACATCCGACGCGGCAAGCAACGATGGGATCAGATCGGGTGCCGGCTCGCCCGGAGTCTTCACCAGGTCCCGTCGGCGTAGGGGATACGCGCCTTTTCAGCCTGGGTTCCGATTCCACCGTGCACGAACTCGGCATGCACGCATTTCGACGGGTAGCCGTCGAGGCAGATCGGACACTCGCCGCACGAGATGACGAAACTGCCGACGACGAAGTCGCCCGGTCTTAGGGTCCGCACCGCCGAACCGACTTTTTCGACGACGCCGACGTACTCGTGCCCCATCTTGGTACGGTCGACCGGCTCGACGCCTCGGTACGGCCAGAGGTCAGACCCGCAGATGCAGGTGGCGGCGAGCCGGATCACCGCGTCACGTTCGGTGACGACGACGCTTCCGGGGGCATCCATGATGACTGCTCGTACCTCGGCGACTCCTTCGGTTCATTCGCACCTTGCATGTGCTTTCCATCCAGTTGAACACGTCGCACAGGTGTGGGGGAGTCTTCGTCGAGACAGGTACCGCGAGGGACTCCCAGCCATGTTGGCGACCGCATCACCACCATGCATCCCCAAACCGATCACCTCGGCGGGTCGCGTCGGAGTGATTGCTCTGCCAGCACAGAAGTACGTGCCACCTGGTACGGCCACCTGGGGCCAGTAGATTGAGGGACATGTTCCTCGGTGAGGCCCGGACTATCGGAGTGCGCCAGAGACGCCGCATGTAGCGCCGAATTCAACCGATCGTTCTACATAGCGTTCGCGTTGCTGGTCGTGTTGTCCGTGTGGATCACGCTGTCGATGTTTGCGACTGTCGACGTTGTCAGCAACCACCTCGGCCTCCAGCGCAGTCTCGTGTGGCTTGGTGTCGTGCGGGCGGGCCCCATCGTTGGTGCTGTCGTATGGCGACTGAGCAGGCGGTACGCCCGGCGAGCTGTTGTCGCAGTCGACGGCTGTCGCGTGGCGTCATCAGGTCAGTCACGCAGTGCGGAGCGCGCGGTACACCGCCTCCCCGATGAACGAACCCAGTGAGTCCGGCGTCCAGGTCGGCGCAGCGTCGTCCTGTGCCAGGAGTGTGCGCACCGCACCTTCGCCGGAGGAGACCCACAGTTCGACCAGCGCCGGCAGTTTGGCTTCGGCGTCGAGGGTTCCCCAGGAGCGCAATGTGGGTTTCAGCAGTTTCGCACAGCGCGCCGAGACCACTGATCGTCCGCGTCCGAACAGGTCCATGACTTCCACGTCGGGGCTTCCGTACAGCAGCAGCCACGCCTGCGGCCGCGCTTGGACCGCTGTCAGCAGAGCCACAAAACCGTCGATGAAGACGCCCTCGGTGGCGTCGACCTGCCGATTGCGAAGGATCTGCGCGATGGCTTCGCCGAAGTAGCGTTCTTCGCGCGCGATCAACGCCTCGAGAATCTGCGTGCGTCCGGGGAAGGCCGCGTAGACCACCGGCCTGGTCACCTTCATGCGTTGGGCAATCGCGACGACGGTGACCGCGGAGATGCCCGACTCCACGGCGATCTCCAACGCGACGTCGAGGATCTGCGGTCGACGGCGTTCCGGGCCCAGGTGCGCAGCCCGTCGCTTCGACGTGGCGGCAGTGCCCGCCTCTACCGTGGGTGACATCGCCGACACTATGAGGCGCTCGATGACTGACCACGTCCCAGGCGGCCATATCGTTTCCGGGCGTCCTCGACGGTGACGACCGACGGCGTCGACGGGGGAGACACAGTGATGTGCTGGTGGTACAGCTTTCCGGTCATCGGCCCGATGGTCTGACGCAGCCCTGCTGACAGGGCTTCGGGGTGGCTCGCAGCGGCGGCGACCGCCGCACGAACGAGCGGCCGATACACGACCTCAAGACCCCATGGGAGCTCAAATCCGCCGAGCTCACGCATCCATCGCGGAAGCGTCGAGATCGCTGCCGGCGCCATCAGATGCGCGCCGAGCCAGAGACGTGCGCCCTTTGAATACGGAGTGAACAGCAGATAGTGCATTCCGCGTCGTGCACGCTCGGAGACGCACAGCGAGGGGCGGACCTGCTCGAAGTATTCGCGAACCTCGGCACGACTGGCCGGCACGCCGGAGCCCTTGCATGTCTGGAGCTGCGCGGCGATGACACACTCCTCCCAGTACCGGGCCTCTTCGTCCGGCGACAGTGGGCCGGGACCGTACATCTCGAAGCACTTGAGTACCGAATGCCAGCCGGTCACATGGATCCAGAGCTGTGAGTCAGGATTGTTGGCACTGTAGCGCCTGCCGGTGACCGGATCGATACCGGTCGACTTCGCATGCACGGCCATGAGGTGTTCGGAGGCTTCGATCGCCATCTGGCTGTCGCCGACGGCGGCGATCAGGAAGTAGGCGAACGTGTGGTCGAGCCGGCCGAACGGGTCGTCGTAGATGCCACCGAGATCGGCGACGGCCGCGGTCAGTGCCGGATCGAAGTGTTCGAGGGCGACCGCACGCTGGAAACCGATCGCCGCGGTCGGGGCGGTCCACACCTTCCAGGTGGGGGAGCCGGGTCCGAAGAACCCGTAGTCGACACTGCGGATCTGCAGCTCAGGCGCACTGAACTGCGGACGATCGACGGTGGTGGGCACGATCCGAGCTCCTTTATACAGTGGTGAATGAATTTCATTCACGAATGTAGCATGCTTGACGCACAAGGGGAGCGGTGAACCGAACCCGTACATTTTTCAGCAGCACGAGGAGGCCGGTGTGCAGCACACCGAGCCCTGTGGTGCCTGCGTCAGGCCCAGGTCGGAGCCCTCCGGGGCGAGGGCGGGGGCCTCGCCGAAGGTGTCTGAGTCGGCCAGGACGGTGTAGACCTCCCAGCGTTCGCCGTCGGGGGCGCCGACCCACACCTTGTCCTGGGTGGCGAAACAGCAGGTGGTGTTCATCTGCTCCTCGGTGAACAGCCCTTCGCCGGCGAGGCGTGCGATCTCGCCGTGCACGGTCTCGCTGGAGTCGACTTCGACACCGAGATGGTTGATGGTGCCACCCTCGCCGCGGTTCTCCAGCAGGACCAGTTTCAGTGCGGGTTCGGCGATTGCGAAGTTCGCATAGCCGGGCTTGACCTTCGCGGGGGTGGTGTTGAACAGCTTGCTGTAGAACGCGATTGACGCTTCCAGGTCGTCGACGTTGAGAGCGAGTTGGACGCGGGACATGAGTACCTCCAAGGCTTCGATGAATGTCGAAGTATTCGACTGCTCTGTTGTAACCCATAACTTTGATATATGTCAAAGGGTTGGTAGATTGGACGGTATGCCCAAGCCATTGCCCGTCATCGATGTCAGCGCTCCGATCTGCTGTGCACCTCTGGCGGCCGGGCCGATGTCGGCCGAGGATGCGGTCGAGCTCGCGCTGCGACTCAAAGCTCTCGCCGACCCTGCCCGTATCCAGATGATGTCGCTGCTGATGGCGAATCCGGCCCGCGAGATGACCGCCGGCGATCTCGCCGCCGCGGTCGACGTTTCCGGCGGCACCGCGACGCATCACCTCAACCAGCTCCGTGGGGCAGGCTTGGTCACCTCGGAACGTCGCGGTGTGAACAATTTCTATCGCGCTGAACCTGCCAGCCTCGAAGCGCTCCGTGGGGTCCTCGACACTTGTTGCTGAACGGTCGGTCGTGGTTCGGGTGGGGAGGTCGTCGGATCCGGCGACCGGCGAGGCCGATCAGAATTGGATCACAGAGGCGCACTACTGAATACCCTGCATATCCGATTACTGCGTATGGCACCTAGTAGTCACCGGACAGGGGAGCCCGTGCGCCATGCCTGAACCCATTAAGGTGCTCTTTGTGTGCGTGAGCAACCGCGGCAAATCTGTAATGGCCGAGCATCTCACGCCGATGGTCACCGATCGGATCTCTGCGGCGTCGGCCGGGACCAGTGCGAAGATCGGCGGCCGGGTCAACGACCTGTCCGCTCAGGTGCTCGCTGAGGTCGGCGCCGACGTCGCCGAACATCAGCCTCGCCAACTCGCCGACGAGCTGATGCGGGCCGTGGATCTGGTCGTGGTGGTCGGCACTGCCGTCGTCACGCCGCCGGAGGGCGTCGCCCTTGAGGTGTGGAACACCGACGAACCGTCCGAACGTGGCATCGACGGCATCGAACGGATGCGGCTGATCCGCGACGACATCACTAACCGGATCCGCACTCTTGCCGACCGGCTCGGGCGGTAGGCGAGAGCGCGACGCGCCTCGGGAACGCATCAGTGCAGGTTGTCGGCTCGTGCCGAAAATCAATCCGCCGGAGCAGTGTTGGGTGACAACGGATCTGAGACAAGTGACAAGTACTTGAGACTCGCCACCTCGGAGATCAATGACTCACGGGTGGGTGAATCCGGGATAGCCGTTCGCCGCTACGTCGGTGCATCGGCTGATGTAGCCGGATCCGATGTAAAAGGTGAACGTGCGCCACTTGCCGGGGATGTTGGCGCCCAGGTACCAGGAGTCGGCAGTCTGGAAAAGTGTCTTCTCGGCCATCCCGGCGACGTCGGTCATCCACTTGTCCTGCGCGTCCTCGTCGGCCTCGATTCGCTGCTTTCCCGTCCGTTCGGTGTAGGCGATCGCGTCGCTGATCCATTCGACGTTGTGCTCGTTGTTGAGGAGAACGTTGCCGATCACCGCGACGCCGCCGGGCGCGGTCGGCAGGAAGAGGTTCGGGAGGCCGGCGGTGGCCACCCCGAGGTAGGTCTTCGGTCCCTGGGCCCACGCGTTGTTGAGGCTGCGCCCGCCGACGCCGCAGATATCAACCTTCGAGAGCGCGCCCGTCACCGCATCGAAGCCGGTGGCCAGTACCAGGATGTCGATCGGCCGCGGGCGCCCGGCTCACTGGAGCAACGTGAGGCGCTGCTCGCGGCCAGCGATGTGCCGGTCATCGCCGAGTCGGCGACCGAGTCGGCCTTCGATTTTCGAGCTGAATACGAGGCCGGCCTGGAGCTGCTGCTGCGCGGTATCGGGGCGTGAGTCGCCGGTCCGCGTGTTGTTTGGGTGGCTACGCGGAGGCCAGCAGTCCGGTGATCGTGATGCGGATCAGATCGCGGACGGTGTCGGTGAAGTCCATCTGGCCGGCGGCGAGTTGCGGGTAGAGGTCGTACGCGGCCTGGATGGCCGGCGCCGGACGGGACTGCGGCCAGGCTCCGGCGGTGAGCAGGATGGTGTAGGCGAGCACCTGCCACGCTTGCGCCTCGGAGAGCTCGGGCACTGCACGCACCATCGCACGGACGACGGTCTGGACCTCGCCGCCGATCGCGTACTTGTGCTGCATCGCCACCTCGGTGGAGATGTTGCGTTCTAGGACGGCCGACTGCGCGCTGATCAGGTCGCACAGCACCGGTCGTGCGGCGATTGACTCTGCCATCAAGTCGGCGACCTGGGCGATTCGTTCGGCGCGATCAGCGGGGGTTTCGACGAGCATCGCGTCGACTTGCGCTGCCCACTGGTGGAGCTCGGCGTCGAGCAGTTGCAGCAGGATCGCTTCGCGGGATTCGAAGTAGCGCAACACGTTTGACTTCGCCAGGCCGACCCGGCGACTCAGCTCGTTGAGGCTGACCTGGGCCACCGGCATCTCCTCGAGCATATCGCTCGCGACAGCGAGGATGCGCTGGCGCCGCACCTCTCGCTGTTCATCGCTGCGTGCACGTTGGAAACTCATGTCAACCATATTTACAGACCACCCGTCTCTTGACAAGAGACCGGGTGGTTCATTAATTTGGATCGTATCGAACAGAGGTCTTGGCCCGGTTTCCGGCGATGCCGGCCACGGTGATCGCCGAACGTGTCGGCTGGTCCGGTGGCCGGTCCTGGTTCGCCGAGAACGTCGCCCGAATCCGGCCTGAGTATGCTCCGGCCGATCCGTGTGATCGTCTGGTGCATTGCCCGGGTGAGTGAGCAGTTCATTGAGCCATGCCAGGCGCTGGTCTGAGTGATCGTCGGGGTTGTTTTGGCTTGCCGGAAATCGATATTCACTGAGCGGTTGATCTTGCTGCTCTTCGCCCAGATAAAGAACGTCCGGATCAAGTGGCGGGTGGTCGGACCCGATGCTAGTTACAGTGGTTTACTTAACATAATGTATATTATCGGCTTGCTCTGGACCTGGGTGAATCGCACGGTAGTGGCGTGATGCCTGGGTGCCGACGGCGTCATGTCCTGGTGCACTGCATCGGCCCTGCGGCAGCCGAGTGGCGACACCCGGCCGGACGATCGAGGTCGCGTTGGCGTGAGCAACTATGCGGTTTGACGAGGGTCTGATGCGGACGACTCGTGGCGGTGCGGGGCCGGCCGAACGAAACGCGGCGCTCGTGGCCGGTGGACAGTATCCGGCTCAATTCGTAGCGGCCGTATGGTCCCCCTTGGATCCCCGAGGCCGGCGACCGTGGTTCCCGGGTCCGGAGTGACGCCATTCTCTCCCCCGGTAGCAGGCAAACCGTCACTGTGACGTATCGGGGGATCAGCCATGTCGGCTACTCCGGCTGAACATACCCAAATGTATGGATAATCTGAAATATCCATACAACGGAGCGGCGCCGGTCCGGTGTGGACACGGCGCCGCTCGTTGTTGACGTGTTCGTCTACAGGCCGGACGGCACGACCTTGCCGTTCACGGTCACCTCGACCTTGCCGGTCTTGGTGTTGAAGGTGACCTTGCCGTGCTCGAAGGTCGAGACCTTCAGATTGCCTTCGGTTTGCTCATCACTGGTAGCTGTGCCCAGTGGGCCGGCCGAACCGTTGGTACCGGTGGTCTCCGGCGTGCCGTCGGCCGCGCGCGGAACGTTCCAGGCGTCGCGGATCTTGCCCCAGGTGATGTACGCGGGTGTGCCGGCATCTCCGTTCTTGGCGGTGATCGCGCCGCCTTCGAACTGCTGGAACACAACACCGCTGTCACGGGTGCCGGCGTTGCGGTCACCGTCGAGCGGCTTGCCGAGGTCCTTCTTCTGGGCTGAGGTGGCCGACTTGTACTTGGCCGCGATCGGTCCGGTCAGCGTCACGTCGCGGCCCTGCGCACCGGACAGTGTCACATCGGAGCCTGAGTCCGAATCCTCCCCCGCGGTCTCCGAGGCGGATGCGTCGTCGGTGGCGCTGGCATCGGCCGATTCGTCCTCGCTGGGTGCTGATTCGCTCGGAGCTGATTCGCTCGACGGTGCCGCGGATGTGTCATCGGTTGCTGCCGTTGAGGTGTCGGACACGGCAACGGTCGTCGACGCGCTGGTCGATGCGCTGTCGCTGTCGTCATCGCTGCAGGCGGCGCCGATCAGCGCGACGGCGGCCAGACCGGCGACGACGGCCATCCGGCGGTGGGCGAGCTTGGTCATAGGGTTCCTCTCGGTTCCGGGTCATTCGAGCGGCCGGGGGGGAACCGCTCGACGGTCTGACTCTAGCGGTACGGACCGTGCGGTAGGTTCTCGTTCGCCGGAGCGGCGTTCGGCATGTCGTGACGTGGATCTCGGTGCGCCCGCCGATCGGCAACTCGTGTGCAACGAATCGCGCCATAGTGTGGTTCAGGCCACATCGTGTGAGGAGTATCGGAAATGGGACAGACAACGTTGCGTGACCTGATGGCACTGCCGACTTCACCGGCGCCGCTGAGTGATTCGGCGCTGATCATGATCGACTGCCAGAACACCTACACCCAGGGCGTGATGGAACTCGACGGCGTTCAGAACGCACTCGACGTCGGTGCCGAACTCCTCGACAAGGCGCGCGGGCTCGGTGTTCCGGTGTTGCATATCGTGCACGATGCCGGCGAAGGCAGCCCGTATGACGTCAACGCCGAGATCGGCCAGATCGCCGACAAGGTCGCCCCACGCGACGGCGAGCCGGTGATCATCAAGAACTTCCCCAACTCCTTCGTCGGCACCGATCTCGATGACCAGCTGAAGGCGCTCGGCAAGACCAACCTGGTTGTGGCCGGTTTCATGACCCACATGTGCGTCAATTCGACGGCGCGGGGGGCGTTCAATCTGGGCTACTCCCCTGCGGTCGTCGCCTCGGCCACCGCGACCCGGAGCCTGCCCGGCGCGGGCGGCGTCGAGGCGGACGCATTGCAGGTGGCGAGCCTGGCCGCGATCGCCGACCTGTTCGGGCTGGTTGTCCCCGACGTCGCGGCGATTCCGGAGTAGTGGCCCCGCCGGAGCCGGCCGAGCAGCGTCAGGTCCTACTCGACGAACGCACCCGGACGCTGGCGCTGATCGAGTCGCTGACGGCGAGATTGTCGGAGGTGGTCGAGGCGTCGGCGGACGAGGCCTCCGACGACGAACACGACCCGGAGGGCACGACACTGGCCGTCGAACGCGGTCAGCTCGTTGCCCAGCTGGCCCGCTCCAGGGTGCGTGTCGAGGAGATCGATGCCGCCCTGGAACGCCTGGGCCGGGGTGCGTACGGCGTGTGCCAAACGTGTGGGACTCCTATCGACCCCGAACGGCTCGAAGTGCTGCCCGCCGCCCGGCAATGTGTCAGGTGCGCGATGCACGGCGGGTCGACACGCTGGTGATCGGGTCGGCACCGGTGCTGCGTCACTAACCGAGGTGGCGGTCCGCGATGAACGCGGTCGCCGAATGGGCCGCGTGAGTCGCGGCGTTGTGCAGATCCTCGCCCTCGGCGAGTCGTATTGCCAGCACGCCGGCGAAATGGTCACCGGCACCTGTGGTTTCCACGCCTTCGGCAGCCGGGATAACGGCGATCGAGGAGGTTCGCTCGGGCGTGGCGACGATGACACCGCGGGCGCCCAGCGTGATGACCGCCGATGCCGTGTACTTGAGCAGCGCCCCGGCGATGTCGGTGCCGATGCCGGCGTAAGCCCTCGCCTCGTGTTCGTTGACGACGAGTGGATCGGCGGCGGCAAGTACCTGCTCCGGCAGCGGCGCGACCGGGCTGGGATTGAGAACGAATCGTCTACGGTGATGCGTACACCAGCGGGCCACGGATTCGGTGACAGCCCTGGGGCTTTCGAGCTGGGTGAGCACGACATGAGGGTCGAGCGCGTCCAGCGCGGTGACCACGGCCCCGGCGGACAGCAACGAATTCGCACCCGGGATGACCACGATCCGGTTGTCGCCGGACGCATCGACCTCGATGAACGCGCGTCCGCTCGTGTCGCCCTCGACACCGACGTACGTGACATCGACACCCGTGGACCGGGCGTTCGCCAGCATCGCCGCACCGGCGGAGTCGTCGCCGACCGTGCCTATCAGTGCCACAGATGACTCGGCGTCGGCGGCGGATGCGGCGGCGATCGCCTGGTTGGCGCCCTTTCCACCGCACCGTTCCCGCACCGACGACCCGAGGACGGTCTCCCCCACACCCGGCCGGACGTCAACGGTCACGACCACGTCCATGTTGAGGGTGCCGACGACGGCGACTCGCGTGGGACTCACGTCGCGGACGCTACCACCGGAGGTCCCTGAGTAGACTCTGAACACCAAACCTCGCTGATAGCAACGGATTCCGGAGCCTACGGCAAGTCTTGCCCGGTTTCTGCGCACCGGCGGACTAGCATCGATTGTCGGGACCACGACGGGATGCGAGGTTGACGATGTGCCAATACTGCGGGTGCCGGGAGATGCCACTGCTACGCGACTACACCGCCGAACATGAACGGGCGATCAACCTGGGCGGAGGTGCGGTGCGGGCACTCGACGCCGGTGACACCGCAAAAGCCCAGAACCTTGCCGAACGGATGGCAGAGGAACTGCGCACCCACTGGCGCGGCGAGGAGGCCGGGCTGTTCACGCAACTTCTCGACGAGGACGACATCTTCGCCGAGTACATCGATCCGCTCGTGCAGGAGCACCGCGACCTCGACGCGTTCATGGTGTCGATGGACCTGTCGAATCCGGCCGATCAGACCAGGTTCCGCGACGAGGTGTCCGCGCTGCACGAACACATCGCCAAGGAAGAGGATTCGCTCTTCCCCGCTTCAGTCACCACCCTGTCCGGCGATCAGTGGGACGCCGCGATAGCGGCGTGGTACACCGCCCACCCGGGTGCCACGATGCTCGAAGCCTGAACAAGAACGTTTCGGCAGGCCCACGACAGGCAAGCGAAGCGGACGGAGTCTCACGGCGATGCTCGGCAGCCGAACCTACCGCTGGGTACGCTCGGCAGAAGCGTCACTGACAACGATCAAGGAGATCCCATGACCGCCTATCAGAAGGTTTTCGGCATCGTCAACAAGGCCGTTCTGCCCGCGTTCGGTGTGCCCGTCATCAACAAGGCGCTGGGTAAGTCGATGACCGTGGTGACCTACACCGGACGGCGTTCCGGCAAGACCATCGAACTCCCCGTGGCCTACAAGCGGTCGGGTGACACCGTCACCATCTTTGTGGTGGCACCCGACCAGAAGCAGTGGTGGCGCAACTTCACCGGAGAGGGCGGACCGGTCAGCCTCGCCCTCGACGGCGGCACCCGGACCGGCCATGCGGTGAGCAGCCGCGACGACGCCGGCAAGGTCGCCGTGAAGGTGACGCTCGACAGCCTGTGACGTTGCCCAGCTAAGTAACGGGACTCGGTGTCTCCGGCGGAACATATCTGACGGGAGCAGCGAACCTTTGACAAGAGTTTCCGATATGTCGCACCTGTGCCATATTGTTCAGTGCGTTCCACTCTGGTGCAGGGTGGCTGACCTGATCTTTTGTCAAGGAGACCCGATGTCCTTATCCGACTACGAAGACCGTGCATACGAGCGCGTCAAGGACCGCAAGGAGAAGGATCTCAACAAGACCGTGCGGCGGATTGTGCCCAAATCTGTGAAGCAGTACGGGCGCAAGGTCGCTGACAAGGTGCAGGCGACGCCGGGGGCCGACAAGGTTGTCGACGCGGGTTCAGCGGCACTGGCCACTGCCGCTGAAGGCGCTGGCAAGTTTATGCTGCGAACGGGTCAACTGACCACCAGTGCAGACCGTGTGGCAAACGCCTACCGCAAACGTGGCCATGTCGTCACGAGCATCTCAGATATTCGGGCTCTCGACTTGGCGGAGATCGACAAGGTCGCATCGTTCCGGCGGCTCCAGTACACCTACGCGGTTACTGCTGCGACCGAAGGAGCCGCAACCGGTCTTGCCGTGAGTGGTGGCCAGGTAGCTGTTGCCGCTGGTGGTGTCGCTGGCATGGGAGCGGGTGCAGCTCCGGGGCTTGGCGTCGTTGCCGGTGCGGCAGGAGTCGACATTGCTGCAATGCTGACCGCCTGCAGCAGAGCGGTGGCGCATGTAGCGCTCTATTACGGCTACGACCCACGAGACCCTGCGGAAGAAGTATTCATGATGCAGGTCATTGGGTTGGGCATCGCTGGTACGGCGAGCGGCAAAGCCGTCGCCTATCAACAGCTAGCCGTGTTGACTCAGAAACTGGCGCGGAATGCGACTTGGGCCGAACTGAACAAGCACACGTTGACCAAAGTGGTTCAGAAATTTGCAACATCATTTAGCCAGAAGATGACTAAGAGGAAGCTTGGTCAGTTCATTCCGCTCGCTGGCGTCGGAATCGGAGCCGCGATGAACTACAAGATGCTCGACGACGTCGCAGAGGCCGCCTACTGGGCATATCGTGAGCGTCTGCTCATTGACAAGGGCGCGGTGAGCAACCCTGTATCGGTTGTGGTGACCGATCCGTCCGACGCAGATGCGATCGATGTTGTCGCCTTGGTTGAGGACTCCGCCGACGTAGACGACGGTTCTCAAACGGTCACGTCGCCTGGTGGCAATCTGTCTTGAGCCTAGACGGCCAAGTCGGTGCGATCGCTCCACTCGTCGGCCGACCTTTGTCGGCCGGGGGTAGTTCCCGGCCGACAAAGCCTATGCACTACTTCATCGAGCCGGTCTCCAGGTAGCGCTGGTGGAAGGCGAACGTCTCACCGAGAAGGTGGGGTGTCTGGCCGGCGCCGGTGGCCGCCTGCGCACGCAGGAAGTAGTCGTCGAGCGCGTCCCGGTAGTCCGGGTGGGCGCACTTGTCGATCATGGCGCGGGCACGTTTGCGCGGTGACAGGCTGCGCAGGTCGGCGAGGCCTTGCTCGGTGACGATCACCTGGACGTCGTGCTCGGTGTGGTCGACGTGCGGCACCATCGGCACTATCGCGGAGATCGCTCCCCCACGTGCCGTGGACGGACTCAGGAAGATCGACACGAAGCCGTTGCGGGCGAAGTCGCCGGAACCGCCGATACCGTTCATGATCTTGGTGCCCATGATGTGGGTCGAGTTCACGTTGCCGTAGATGTCGGCTTCGAGCATGCCGTTCATCGCGATGAGACCGAGCCTGCGGACCACCTCGGGGTGATTGCTGATCTCCTGGGGCCGCAGGATGATCCGGCTGTGGTAGAAGTCGATGTTGGCCTGCAGGTCCTCGAAACCGGCGTCGCTCAGTGCGAGGGCGGTGGTCGAGGCGTGGGTGACGATGCCCTCCTTGATCAGGTGCAGCATGCCGTCCTGAATAACCTCGGTGTAGCAGCTCAATCCCCGGTATCCACCGTGGTCGAGGCCGCCGAGCACAGCGTTGGCCACGTTGCCGATACCCGCTTGCAGCGGCAGCAGGGTGTCGGCGGGCAGACGGCCGGCCTTCACCTCGTGGGCGAAGAAGTCGAGGACGTGATCGGCGATGGCCTGGCTGACGGCGTCCGGCGCGGTCACCGGGCTGCCCGCATCGGGTGAGTGGGTGCGGACCACGGCGACCACCTTGTCGGGGTCGACGCGGAAGGTGGGCTGGCCGATGCGGTCGTCGACCTTGGTGATCATGATCGGTTTGCGGTTCGGCGGTAGTGCGGTGCCGTAGTAGATGTCGTGCATGCCCTCGATGTGCGAGGGGATCCCGGAGTTGACCTCGAGGATGACCTTCTCGGCGACGTCGAGCCAGGTCTTGTTGTTGCCGACCGATGCCGACGGGATCAGCTCGCCCGATTCGGTGATGCCGGAGACCTCGACGATCGCGATGTCGACCTTGCCGTAGTAGCCGAGCCACACCTGCTGCGCCACATGCGACAGGTGGATGTCGACGTAGTCCATGGTGCCGGAGTTGATGCGGCCGCGGGCGGTCGGTTCCGACTGGTACGGCATGCGCAGGGCGATGCCGTCGACCTCGGCGAGCAGGCGTTCGGTGTCGGTGGACACCGATGCGCCGGTCAGGAGGTTGATCGCGAAATCGGTACCCGCGGCACGGACCTGGCCGATACGGGCGGCGAGCGCCGGAATGGTGTCCTTGGGCGTACCGGCGCTGGCGAAACCGCTGATTGCGACTGTGTCGCCGGGATGGATGAACTTGACCGCGTCGTCAGCGGAGACCACCCGCTGACGAAAGGCGGCGGACCGAATGCGGTCAGTGGACTCGGCCTGGGCTGTTGACGTGCTCACCCTGATGAAAATACGCCGTTGGCGGGCCGCCGCAATTCGGTTACGCAGATAACTCTCCGGAGACTTCGGGATACTGGCCGGTACCGTCCCGGGTGCCGTCGGCGACGGTCCGTCCGTCGAACGACGAGTGTCTGGCCGGGCGTCGCGATGAGGTGTGTAGTGGGTGAAACGGCGTCGAGACGAGAAGGTCCACAGCGATGGGTGAGGCGAGCCGAGCACGACGGATCCGCGTGGGAGCGGCGATGACGACAGTGGTCGCCACCACTGCCCTGGCGCCGGGGGTGGCCGCGGCCTCTCCCACTGACGTGACACGTCCGGCGACGCTGTGCCGAGCGGTCGTCGGTTATCCGTACGCGCCCTTCATGAAGATCCGTGAGACGGTGACCGTCGAGCAGGCGTGGCGGTTCGTCGCACAGCCCGACGGCAAGTCCACCAACGCACCGAGGACTGGCACCGTCGACGTCAGGATCGACACCGATTCCAACTACGGTCCGATCTACCGGACCGACATCGGAGTCCACTGGCGCAACAGGACCACCGGACGGTCCGGCGTCGCGACCGGTTCGGGGCATATCGCCGGAGACGCCGTGTATCTGGCGGTCGAGGATGTCACCACGGGTGCTGGTGATGTGCGATTCCGGTTTGTCTTCACCACTGTCGGCACCGCCGGCGGCTCGGCGTCGTGGAACCAGCACGGATCGTGCACGGCCCAGCGTGATTACCGGGTGCTCTGAGCGCTTCAGCCGAAGACGGCCACCGTTTGGGTTCCGATCAGGACGGGCGCACCGTCGGCATCCCACATCGTCATCTGCTGGGCCGAGTAGCCGCTGTGGGCGACGACGCTGACCGAGCGCAGCAGGAACCAGCCGTTGGGGTCGACGGGCTTGTCTGCGCAGATGTTGACCGTCCACGACATGGTGCTGATGGGTGCCCAGCCGGTGAATGCTGCCATCGCGGCCGGTGGCAATGCATCGCCGAGGGCAACCAGCGCTACGTCCGGGTCGACGCCGGTGGCGTCGAGATGCCGTACCCAGCAGAGCAGTTCGGGGTACTCGGCACCGGTGAGCGGGGTGGCTCCGCCGGCGACACGGGTATCGAAGTTGTGGACGAACGCCGGCGTGAGGTCACCGGCCCTCGGTGACTCGGGGCATTCGTGCGGGCCGGGGACTTCGGGTACCGCGAGGACCGCATGGGTGACGGCGGACTCGCGCGTCCCCGAGAAGATCAGCGAGGAGGTGGCCGCGACCTGGCCGCCGCTGATGCCCTCGACGGCGTAGCTGGTCGCCGACCGGCCACGGCGCAGGCTGCGTGGATGTACCGACACGGTGCCCGATGCCGGTGCGGTGAAGGCGAACTGCGCGGACCGTAGTGGTGGCAGTGCGTCGCCGGCGGATGCCTGCGCGGCGGCGACCGTCAGTGCGGCGGTCAGCCCGCCGTAGGCGGTGCGTCCCTGGGTCCAGGTGTCCGGGATGGCGAATTCCTCGCCCGCGGTGAAGGTGTCGAGGGTCTCGTTCAGTGTGCCCACGTGCGGGTGTTCCTTTCGTGTTGCGGTGCCCTGTGCAGTACCAGTTTGGTGGTCCGAGCCTGGTACGCGTTCGGGGCGTCGTCCCAGTCGGCGAGCGTCGTGGTCACGAGCTCGGCCGGAAAATCGGTGTCGGCGACGAACTTCAGCAACTCCGGAAGCACCGGACGGACATGGGAGACGCTGATCCGCAGTGTCGCGGTGTTGGCGTACATCTGCATCAGTGGCACTTTGGTGCCCGGCGGCACGTAGTACCCGACGGGTGTGCAGAGTCCGCCGGGGGTCAGCGACCGCAGCGCGGCGTCGACGCCCGCGGCGCTGGAGGTGCCTTCGACCGCGAGGTCGTAGCGGCCGGGCAGGTCGGCGGGCCGGAGCTTGCCCATGCGGACCTGACGCGGCGTGGCGCCGAGCTTCTCGGCGATGGCAAGACGTTCGGGACGGTGGTCGACGTAGTCGACGGTGCCGGCTCCCAGCGCCACGGCCAGACCGGCGGCGTAGAGGCCGATGCTCTGCGCGGCGCCGCCGAGGATCACCACGGATCCGCCGGGTCGTTCGGCGAGGCCGGGTGCCACGCAGCGCCAGGCGTCGGCGAGGTTGTCGCTGGCGGCGGCCACCCGCAGCGGGTCGACGCCCGCGGGCACTTTCACGAGCATGTGGTCGGCGTAAGGCACGCGCAGCCGGTCGACGACCATGCCGCCCCACGGTCCGCTCGCCGGCCCGAAACCGTAGGCGGCCAGGGTGCTGGTGGATGTGGTCGAGCACTTGGCGGTCAGTCCGCGGCGGCACTCGACGCACTCGCCGCACGAGACGGCCCACGGCACGACGACGATGTCGCCGATCTGAAGTCCGGTGACCTCGTCACCGAGTTCGACGATCTCGGCGATGCATTCGTGGCCGATGGCGAACGGGCCCTGGAACGGGATGTGTCCGCAGATGCTGCCGACGATCGGGTCGACGAGGCCCGCTTTCATGCCGAGTTGCATGGCACGGGAGACATTGCGGTGGATGGGGAGGGTGTCGCCGTCGCAGCGTCCGGCGACGAACGGCCGCACAATCGCATCCCGTGGTTGCTCCAGCCGCGGGTTGGGCTTCTCGCGCCATTCGAGTTGGTGGGCCTTGATGAAGTTCAGCTCACGCATCGAACACCCCCGGTGTGTGGAGTGTGCGACGGGCGTCGCCGGACAGTTGAATCATCGGCATCGAAGGTCACCTCGTTGATCGGCCAGCGGTTATAACACTCGTTATACCGCGCTTCGGACGCTACGCTAAGACAGTCGTCATAAGCAAGGGTGGAGGACTCGAATGGCCACACGCACACCGCGCGATCAGCTCATCGCCGGCGCCGCCGATCTGCTGGCGCGGCGCGGGCTGCGCGCCACCAGCGTGCGGGATCTCGCCAAACACTCCGGCGCTCCCCTGGGCTCGACCTACCACTACTTTCCCGGCGGCAAGTCGCAACTCGCTGTGGAGGCCGTCGGCTATACCAGCGCCTTCATCTCGCGCGTACTGGTCCGCGAACTCGCTGCCTCGGGGCCGGTGGACGGATTTCGCTCGTTCCTCGACATGTGGCGGAAGATCGTGACCGACAGTGATTTCCGTGCCGGCTGTCCGGTCCTGGCCGTCGCCGTCGAGGAACCCGACGATGACGACGATGCTCCGCTGAACGCGGCGTCCGCGGCGTTCGACGACTGGGTACGTATCCTCGCCGGCTCCCTCGTCGAGCACGGCGCCGGCGAGGCCACCGCGAGGCAGACGGCCACACTGGTGGTGGCTTCGGTCGAGGGCACGGTCGCCATCTGCCGGGCCCAGCGCAGCACGGCGGCTCTCGATGACATCGACGCGGTTCTCGCGCCGCTGCTGCGCCGGGCGATCGGCACCACAGGCTGACCCGCACACTTCTGACTCGTACCGGCCGCCCGGACCTCAATCGGCCATGGTCGCGGCCGCTGTGATGGACACTTCAATGGTGAGTATCACGACAGTAGCGGCCGTCGACTATCACACCGGCGGTGAGCCTTTCCGGATCGTCGAACAGGTCCCGGATCTGGCCGGAGGCACTGTTGCCGCGAAAAGGGTTGCAGCCGTAAATGATCCGGATATCGACGGGCTGCGCCGGTTCCTGTGTTTCGAGCCACGCGGCCATGCCGACATGTACGGCGGATTCCTTGTGCCGCCCGATGACGACGGCGCGCATCTCGGGGTGCTGTTCTGGCACAAGGACGGTTTCTCCACCGCGTGCGGGCACGGCACGATCGCCCTGGGTGCGTGGGCCGTGGGCACCGGGCGGGTGCCCGCCGACCCGACCGGTGTGACCGATGTGGTCATCGACGTGCCGTCCGGCCGGGTCACCGCGCGTGTGCTCTCAGCGGGCCGCCGGGTCACGGGGGTGGAATTCGTGAATGTCCCCACCTATCTGCTGCACCGCGATATCGCGGTGCCCACCTCGCGTGGGACCGTCGGTGTGGACGTGACTTACGGAGGTGCGATCTACGCGCAGGTCGATGCCCGCGGCATAGGGCTGGAGGTGAATCCGGAGTCGCTGACCGAACTGATCGCCCTCGGGCGCGAAGTGAAGCGGGTCCTGCACGATTCGCCGTACGCCGAGCACCCCTCCGACGACAGACTCAGCGGCATCTACGGCACCATCTTCTACACCGACGACGGGTCCGACGCCGACGGCAACCCGTGCCAGCGCAACGTGACGATCTTCGCCGACGGCCAGGTGGACCGCTCCCCCTGCGGATCCGGCACCAGCGCCCGGGTGGCGACGCTCGCGGCGCGGGGCGTACTCGGTGACGGCCACAGGCTTGTGAACCGCTCCATCGTCGATTCGGTGTTTCATGCCCGGGTCGGCGCGAGGTGCGAGGCCGACGGCCATGACGCGGTGATCCCCGTGGTGCTGGGCACCGCCTACCGCACCGGCGAGCACCGGTTCACCGCCGATCCCGACGACGACCTGGTGCCCGGCTTCGTGCTGCGCTGACCTCTTAGCCGGTGGACAGCCGGCGTTCGCGTGGTTGTCGTTGTTCGACACGCAGATCGCTGAGCGGTGTGGAGCAGCACAGCAGGATCTTGCCGTTGTCGATGTCGCGCTGCCGGATTCCGCCGTTGTGGTTCATGTCGACCTGGCCGTCGACGAGTACCGACTTGCAGGTACCGCAGTGACCTTCGCGGCATTGTGAGGCCACCTCGATGCCCGCGCCGAGGGCCGCATCGAGGATCGTCTGATCCGCTGCGCAGACGACTGTCTCGCCGGTCCGGGTGAACTCGATCGTGTACGTGTCGGTGGCGGTGTCCCGGGTTCTGGGTTCCGGGTGTGCCGTGCCAGGCGGCGGGTTATCGGTATCCGACTGCGGTGGCTGTGGTGTGGTCCGGGTGCCGGCGACGGTGGAACCGTTGAGCTGGGCGTCGAGCCGTCCCACGTACCAGGAGACGAACGCCTCGACGTCGTCCTCGACGAGTGAGTACGGCCCGGGCACGTACCCCGGGTCGCCGACGCCGTTCTGGGTGCGTTCGACGAGGTCGCAGTCCTCGGCGTTGGTGTGCTCCCACACGTGGGTGAGTTCGTCGAGGCGGTAGTCGATGCCTTCGTGGGCGTCCCGGTGCACGAGCCAGGTGGTGCGGACCATCGTCCGCGCGGGTGAGACGGGCAGGACGGAGAACACGACGGCGCAGTCGCTGAGCAGGTGGAACCACGCGTTCGGTTGCCAGTGCATGTGGAAGTCGCCGAACGCGCGGTCGCGGATCTGCCCGAGCAGTCTGGTGGACACCGGTGCGCCCTCGGCGCCGTACGAGGCGCCGAGGCCCTTCAGCGGCATGTGGTCGACCATGAATCCGGTGACCCGCGTGTCGAGTTCACGGATATGTGCGGACGGGAACCCAATGGCGTCACGGGCGGCGGACAGTGCCGAGGTCGCCGCCTGATACTGCTCGAACACCGGCCGCTGCCGGGCGGGAATCTTGCTCTCGTCGAACCGGTGAAACGGGAAGTACGCCCCGAGCAGCGCCGGATGGTTGGCTTCGCAATGGTGGCACTCGCGGTTGTTCTCCATCGTGAGTTTCCAGTTGCCCTCCTCGATGACGACGCTCTGCTGCGCGACCTTGGTGTTCGCCAGATCGAACGGCAGCAGGTACGGCTCGACCGTCGCGGCCACCTCATCGATGTCGCTCGGGGCCTCGGATGACAGGCAGATGAAGATCAGGCCGGCGATGGTGCGCACATGGACGGTGCGTAACCCGAAGCGGGCCTTGTCGAACGTCGCCGGCTGGTTCTCGGCGAACCGCAGGGTGCCGTCGGTGCCGTAGGTCCATTGGTGGTAGGGGCACACGATGTTGCCGACGGCACCGCAGCGGTCGTCGAGCAGCCGGGCACCACGGTGCCGGCACACGTTGCGGAAGGCCCGGACCTGACCGTCGTCGTCGCGGACGACGATGACCGATTCGGTTCCGACCTCGACGGTCACGTAGTCACCGTCGTCGGGTAGTTCGGCCTCGGCGGCGACGAAGATCCAATGGGTGCCGAAGATGAGTGACACGTCGAGGTCGAAGATATCGGGGCTGGTGTAGAACGGCGCCTCCAGCGTGTGCCCGGGAACTCGCCGTGCCGTCAGCGCGGCGGCGTCCACATGGTGGGGTTCATTGCTGCCGCCGAGGGCGACGGCGTCGGTGAGTGTGGTCATACCGGCGGCTCCTTCTCTGTTCTGTCCCGGAAATGGAGGTGGTGTCGTGATCGATGTTCGGTGGTGAGTGGACGGATGGCCGGCGGCGACACCGGCGCCGGCCATCCGTATCAGCACGCGAGGTGCCAACTCAGTGGGAGAACGTCGCCGCGGTCTCCGACAGGCTCTTGCCCTTGGTTTCCGGTGCCAGCGCCTGCGACAGCAGGGTGCCCGCCAGGATGATGATCGCAGCGATCGTCAGGCTCGTCGCCATCCCGAGGTTGTCGATCGACCACGGCAGCAGGAAGGTACCGAGGCCGGCGCCGATGCGGCTGCAGGCCGAGGCGAAGCCGGTGCCGATGCCACGGACCTCGGTCGGGAACACCTCGCCCGGATATACCGACGTCAGCGTGTTCACGCCGGAATTGATGAACGAGAACGCCAGCAGCATCGTCAGCATCAGCCAGCCGGGGCCATCCCACCACGCCAGGATCAGGATCAGCACGAGCGTCACCCACTGGGGCGGGATCGTCAGGGCGCGGCGGCCGAGTTTGTCGAGCAGCGCGGCCGTCGTGGCGACACCGAGGGTTGCCGCGACGGTCATGCCGACGGCACCGAACGCACTGTCCTCACCGAAACCGAAGTCTTCGAGCACGACCACCGCGAAGGTGGCGATCGCGAAGTACGGTGTGGAGGCGCAGAACCAGAACCCGGAGGCGAACACGGTGGCGCGGATGTTCTCCTTGTTGAACAGGTCGGCGAATCGTCCTTCCTTGCCGCTGGTTTCCTCCTTGTGCTTGGCCTCCAGCTCGATCTCCATCGCCTCGACCACGTTCATGTAGCGCTTGGCGATGGACTGGCCTTCGGCGATGCGGCCCTTCTGCAGGAGCCAGCGCGGTGATTCGGGCAGTCCGAGCCGGGCGATGAACAGGATCACCGCGATGACCGTCGAGGAGCCGAGGATGATGCGCCAGTTGATACCCGCGTTGTCCATGAGGGTGCCGATGAAGAACGCGATCATGAAGCCGAAGTACCAGGCGAGCACCGTCGACCCCAGGAGCCGGCCTCGGAGTCTGGCCGGTGCGAACTCGCTCAGCAGTGGCCAGCCGATGGCGTATTCGCCGCCGATCGCGACACCCATGAGCAACCGGATAACGAAAAGCTGAATCCAGTCGTCGACGAAGAACTGGCCGATGGCGATGAAGAACTGCAGGAACGAGGCGAGGACGAACAGCCCCATGTCCATCAGGAACATCGGTTTGCGGCCCCACTTGTCGGTGGCCCAACCACAGATGGGGGCACCGATGAAGATGCCGAACAGCGGTCCCGCGGCGATCAGGCCGAGTTCGAGGGAGTTGATGTTCAGGCTGTCCTCGATGGTCGAGGTGACCGGGCCGATGATGCCGAGGATGTAGCCGTCGAGGATCATGCCGCCGACCATCACCGCGACGAGGCGGAACATGAATTTGCGTTTGAACGACTCTGAGGTGACATCGACTGCGGGCGTGTGGGCTTCGGGTGTTTCGTCTAGCGTGGACATGGCACGTGCTCCTGGGGAATCGGTGTGCTGCACATGGGTTCTCCTAGAAAAATGTGGATGTGGGATCGAGCGATCGGTCCAACCCCCGCGGTGGGCCGAGTGAACTTCTGGTGGCGCTGATTTCGAGGTGACGCGGACTTCAGATGGCGCTGCACAATCGCAGCGCGTCGAGCACGGCCGCGGGGATGTCGCGGCCGGCGACGGCATCGCCGATGCGGTACAGGGCGAAGCTGCCGTCGGGGTTTGCGGTGGCCGGTTGTGGCCGCCTGGCGAGCAGTTCGCGGATGGCGATCTGCCCGAGATTTGTGGACTGTGGGCGTAGTGCCTCGTACAGTTCGGGGTCCGGTTGGGTGCCGTGTTCGATGACGACGGCGTCGCAGACCTTTTCGCGGACCGCGATGGAGCCGTCGGTCTTCAGCCTGGCGATGAGTCTGCCGTCGCGGCGTTCGATGCCGACGAGTCGCTGCAGGACGGTGGTGCGTACGTCGTGTTCGGCCATCAGCGCGAAGTATCCGGTGGCCGGGGACCCTCCGACATCGGGGGCGACGCTGCGTTCGGGTGTGGCGTATTCGATGGATCTAGCCGTGCGGGTGAGGCTTTCGATCGCATCGAGGGCCTGGTGCCCGCCATGGTCGTCGTAGACCAGGACGTCGCCGGTGAGCTTGCGGGCACCGGTGAGCACATCGCAGGTGTCGATGGCCATGTCGTCGCCGGTGACGCCGATCCGTGGGTTCGGGGTGCCGCCGGTCGCGAGGATCACCACGTCGGCGGCGGAGATCAGGTCGTGGTCGGCGTCGGGGTCGATGTAGCGGTTGCGGTGTAGCTCGACGCCGAGCCGCGCACATTCGGCGACCCGCCAGTCGATGATTCCGATGAGGTCGCGACGCCGTTCGCTGAGGGCCGCGAGCGCGACCTGCCCGCCGAAGCGGTCGGCGGCCTCGTACAGGGCGACGCGGTGCCCGCGTTCGGCGAGGACGCGGGCGGCCTCCAGTCCGGCGGGCCCGCCGCCGACCACCACGCAGTGTTTGCGGGCGTCGCTGTCGGCCGGTGGAATACGCTGTGGTACTTCATCTTCGCGGCCGGTGGCCGGATTGTGGATGCAGTTGGCGCGGCCGCTGGAGTAGATACCGTCGATGCACAGGCTCGCGCCGACGCAGGGCCGGATCTGATCGGCGCGTCCGGTGCGGGTCTTGACCGGCAGATCCGGGTCGGCCATCAGCGCGCGCACCATACCCACCATGTCGAGCAGGCCCTCGGCGATGGCGTAGCGGGCGGTGGCCACGTCGTTGATGCGGCCCGCGTGCATGATCGGGGTGGCGAGCTGCTTTTTCACCGTGCCGGCGAACTCCAGGTGCGGGGCCGACGGGGTGAACATCGGGGGGATCATCTTGGTCAGCGCGGCGTCGGTGTCGACGTTGCCGCGGGTGATGGACAGGAAGTCGACGCCTGCCGCCTCGAATCCCTTGCACATCAGCAGTCCTTCGTCGGCGACGATGCCGGAGCCGTCCTCGCGCAACTCGTCCAGCGACAGGCGCACGCCGACGATGAAATCGGCGCCGACCGCCTCACGCACCGCCGCGAAGACCTCGAGCGGGAACCGCATGCGGTTCTCCAGCGTGCCGCCGTACTCGTCGTCGCGGTGGTTGTGGAACGGCGAGAGGAACTCGTCGAGCAGATGACTGCTGTAGGCGGACAGCTCGATGCCGTCGAGGCCGGCGGCCTGGCACCGTTGTGCGGTGTCGGCGAACTCCCGGGCGATGCGCCGCAGGTCGGTGATTTCGGCCGTGCGGGAGAACGACCGGTGCGCCGGTTCGCGGGTTCCCGACGCCGACACCGCCGGAACCCATGCGCCGGTCCGGCCGAGGACGCGGTGCCCCATGTGGGTCAGTTGGGTCATCACCGCCGCACCCTGCTCGTGGACGTCGTCGGCAAGTGCCCGCAGGTAGGGCACCGCCTCGTCCCGGTACAGTTCCAGATTCCCGAACGGGGGTGCGCAGTCCGGACTGACCAGGGCGCTGCCGCCGATCATCGTCAGGGCGACTCCCCCACGGGCCTTCTCGCGGTGGTAGGCGCGATAGCGGTCCTTGGGCAGGCCGTCGTCGCTGTAGGACGGTTCGTGCGAGGTGCTCACGAGACGGTTGCGCAGGGTCAGGTTCTTGATGGTGAACGGGGTGAAGAGCGGGTCTGGCATGACGTTCTCCTCCGCGAATGGCGTCGGCGGGACGGCCGGTCAACTGCGCGCGTACTTTCGGGGCTGCACTGCGATGTGGCTGAGTTAAACCATGAGGCCTGTACTCGTCCCCGAACCCCTTTACACTCGTCTGCGATTCGGGTGAGTCAAAAAAAGATGAACGACGAAGTGACGGCCACATGAACGACGAGAGATCGGCACTCCGGCAAGCGGATCGTGAGGTCCTGCTGCGTACCGCACGGTCACGGACCGCGCCGCACGGTCTGGTGACGCGGGCGCAGATCGTGCTCGACTGCGCCGACAGCGGTGTTGCCGAGGCCGCCCGGCGGGCCGGTGTCAGCACCGCGACGGCGTCGAAATGGGTGCGCAGGTTCGCCGAGGCCGGGATCGACGGGCTCCGGGACACGCCCCGGTCGGGGCGGCCGTCGGCGGGAGCGGCGGACATCGAGCGCATCCTGCGCTACGCCCTGGTCAGTCCGCCCGCCGGATCGCCGCGCTGGTCGACACGGCTGATCGCGCAGGACATCGGCATCAGCCAGGCGACTGTCAGCCGAGTGCGGCGGCGCTTCTATCCGCAACCTGAACCCGACAGCCGGTTCGTGCCCGACGCGTCGGCGTTGGTCCTGATCTACGTCGATGTCGACGACAGCGGTTGTGCCGTCGGCTTTCACCGCACCGACCGGGCCTCGTCGGAGGTCGCGGCGGGGGCCGCTCTGCTCGATACCGTCGAGACCATCGCATGCGCGTCGCTGCTGCGGCGCCCACACGACGGCTATCCGTCCGCCGAGGGGTCAGGTGCCAGGGAGTCCGGTGCTGCCGGCGCCGACCGCGGGACACCGCGGGCCGTGGCACTGTTGCGGCGGGCGGCATCCCGGCTGCCGGCCACCCCACCGGTGACATTGGTGATCGATGTTCCGCTCGATGACGCGGCGCGGCGGTGGCTGGCGCAGCATCCCGGGTTCACGGTGCGGACGTTGACGCCCACCGAGTGGCTGATGGCGGTGCACCGCATCGCCGACTCCGTCGACAGCCGTCAGCTCACCGAGTTGCGGGCCGTCGCGGACGAGATCCGGAGAGCGTATGGGCGTTCGGGCACCAGGTTCACCTGGTCGCGCACCGATGTTCCCGACCGCGCGCGGGACACGACCGCGGTGGTGCGTGACCCGGTCGACGATGATCTCGCCCAGGTGGTGAGCGCGCTGTGCACGGCGATCACCGAGGGCGAACTCGGCGCGGGTTCGGAGGTCATGGTGCGGACCCTCGCCCGGCGGACGGCGATGTCCTCGGGACGGGTGGCGGAAGCGTTGGCGCGGCTGGCAGCCGAGGCGTTACTCGACCAGAGCGGCGGAAAGTACCTGGTACCGTTGCCCGGTGCTCGTGATGTGATCGAAACCTACACCGCCCGTGGGCTTCTGGGAACCGCGATCGCGCGCAGGCTGGCCTCCTCCCCCGATCCGCTGCCGGCGTCGATCGATGACTTCCTGGAGCGGCTCGAGGTGTGTGACCGGATGGGGCTGGCGCACGAGGCGCACATGATCGATCTCGATTTCCAGAACGAGCTTGCCAAGGCTGCGGAGATGCCGCGTATCGGCTGGATGTTTGTGCAGTTGTCGTTGCAGTTGCGGCTGTTTGTCACCATTATCGGCCTCGACTACAAATACCCGACGCGGGAGATTGTCGACGATGGGCTTCTGCTCGTATCACAATGCCGGGCAAAGGATCCCGAGGCCGCGGTGGCCGCTTGGCGGGGCAAGGTCGACAACTGTGCCCGCTACATGCTGCAGTATCTGGAGGTGATGACCGGCCGCCGTCAGGATCTGCCGGGGCGTTCGGTCAGGGCGCGGCCCAGCGGCCGCGGGTCTGACTGATATGGGTGCGCATCAGATCCTCCACCAGCTCCGGGTTGCGGGCGGCGATGGCGTCGACGATCGCGTGATGTTCGCGGGCTGATTCGGCGAGCAGGCCGCGTTCGGACAGGGACGCCAGACCGTACAGGCGGGTGTTGGCGCGTAGATCGGACACGATGGCGGTGGCCCGGGTATTGCCGGTATAGCCGAGGATTTTCAGGTGAAAGGCCCGGTCGGCCTCGGTGTAGGCGATCAGATCACCGGCTGCGGCACCGTCGACGATCGCGTCTGCCAGCGCGCGCAGACCCGGCAGGTCGGCCTCCGGGATGAGCAGAGCCGCGCGCCCGGTGAGGGCGGGTTCGATCAGCATCCGCAGGTCGGTGATGTTGTCAAGGTCGGATTCGTCCATCACGGTGACCCGGTAACCCTTGTTGGGCACGGTGGTCACCAGATTCTCCCGGACGAGGTCGAGCATCGCCTCGCGGACCGGGGTGGCCGAGATGCCGAAGCGTTCACCGAGGGCCGGTGCCGAGTACACCTCGCCGGGTTCGAGTTCACCGGCGATGATCGCCGCACGCAGGGCGCGGGTCACCTGCTCGCGCAGACTCACCTTGTCGAACTGACGCAGGTTGGTGATCGTCAACACGTGCCCCCTTCCGTCGCCGTGGTCCCGGTCGCGGCACCGTCCGGTCGATCGTATCGGACCTGGTCGGCGCTACCGGGTTCGTGCGTGTCACGGGCCGTCGCGGCATCGTCGCCGGCGAGTTCACCGAGGGTGACGGGTGCGGCGATGACCCGTTTGGCGATCGGTGCGAGCTCGTCGGCACCGGGGCGGCCGCAGGGCGAGGCGATGGCCGCGGTGGCGAAGCCGCACACCCGTCCCTGGCACCACCCCATGCCGGGCCGGGCGATGAGTTTGGCGGTGCGGGCGTCGGCGGCGCCCAGGTCGTCCCTGGCATTCTGCAACGATCCGAACGTCGTTTCCTCGCACCGGCACACGAGTGTGTCCGGGCGCAGCCAGTCCTGCCAGTGTTCCGGGACGGGGTGGGCGGTGTGCATGGCCGCGGCGAACCGTCTGCCGCGGGTGATACGCGAAGTCAGCGTTCGGACCGTTCGTGGGTGGGGTTCACGGTGGCCGCCGTCGACGGCGGCGGTCGTACCGGCGAGTTCACCCTCGGCCACCGCGAGTGCGGCACCGCCGACACCGGTGGCCTCACCGGCCACATACACACCGGGTACGGTCGACCGCTGCGCCGCGTCGACGACCGCGACCAGCGAGCCGTCGACATCGACACGCGTGGCGGCCCCGGCGGCGGTGATCAATTCCAGCGACGGGGTGAAGCCCCACCCGAACGCCACCAGATCGACGTCCACCGTCTGTGCGCGCTCATCGATGCGCCCGTCACGGCCCAGCCGCGCCAGCGTCGCCGACGTCACCCGATCGTCCCCGTGTACCGCGGTCACCACGGTGCACGTCCGGTACGGAATCCGGTGCCGCGCCAGATGATAGGCGTACTCGGCGCCCTCGATCGCCTTCGCCGGCATGGCGAGCGCGCCGAGCGGATTGCGGGCCCAGCCACGGATCACCGCCGCCGCCTCGCACACCGCGACCACCTCGGCACCGGCCTGGGCGAGGCCGGTGGCCACCGGCAGCAGGAACGGTCCGGTACCCGCGACGAGCGCGCGGGCACCGGCGACGGTGCGGTGTGCTTTGAGCAGCGCCTGTACCCCACCGGCGGCCATCACCCCGGGCAGGTCCCAGCCCGGTACCGGCAGTTGGCGGTCGTAGCCTCCGGTGCACAGGATCAGCCTTCTCGCGCGGACGGCTGCGGGTCCCTGATGTGCTCCGAAGGAGGCGGTCAGGTGCAAGGTGAAGGGTGTCGAGGGATCGGCGGGTGGCTCGAGGAACCACACCTGCCGGAAGAACAGTGCCGAGATCCGGCCGGTGCCGACGTGCATGCGGAGTGTGTCACGCAAACCGGTGTAGGTGCGCCACAGGTGGTGGCCCCGATTCTCGTCCGTCGGTCGTGTGCGTTCGTCGGGGTGACGCCAGAACTGACCGCCGGTCTGGGCGGCCGAATCGATCAGGGTGACCGTCAGTCCGGCGTCGGCGGCGGCGACCGTGGCGGCGAGCCCGGCGGGTCCGGCACCCACGACGGCGACATCGGCGACAGGTATTCCGCTCGCCGCGGAGTCCGGCTCACGCACGGTTATCGACTCCCCTGACGCCACCGCTTTCGCAGATCATGGCCCGCGCGGCGGGAACCATGCAGGCCCGCTGGTTGGGGCGCCCGTCCACGGTCAGCAGACAGTCGAAGCAGATACCGATACCGCAGAACAGGCCGCGGGGTGCTCCGCCGACGCGGGTACTGCGCCAGGACGTGATGCCGGAGTCGGTCAGGGCGGCTCCGACGCTCTGACCGGGACGGGCGGTGACGGGGCGTCCGTCGAATTCGAACGTGAGGGCGCCGGTGGTGATGCCTTCTGGGGTGTTGTTGCCGGGTCCGGTCACGTGGGGACTCCTGTGGGGGCGGGCGCAAGGGTGGGACGGTCGGGGGCGAACGGGGTCAGCGGCAGCTCGGTGGGCTGCCCGGTCATGGCCTGCACCAGTAGTTTTGCCGTGCCCACCGACAGGCCGATGCCGGCGCCCTCGTGGCCGGTGGCGTGCCACAGGCCGGGGGTGCGCGGATCCTCGCCGATCACCGGCAGGTGGTCGGGGCAGTACGGCCGGAACCCGAGATAGGTGCGCATCACCGACACCTGCCGTAGCGACGGATACAGGCGCAGTGCCTTGGCGGCGATCTCCCGGATCGCGGGCAGGGACGGTGTCTTGTCGAAGCCGACGCGTTCGCGGGACGAGCCGATGAGCACCGTGCCGCCCTCGGTGCCCTCGATGACGGTCGAGGTTTGCAGTCCGGCGTCGCCGCTTTGGGTGGCCGCGACGTACTCACCGGCATACACCTTGTGAAAGACGGTGGGCGGCAATGGTTCCGTGACGAGGACGAAACCGCGGCGCGGGAGTACCGGAAGATGGTTGCCCGCGAGGGCGGCGACTTCCCCCGCCCACGCACCGGCGCAGTTCACCACGATGGGGGCGCTGATTTCTCCCGAACTCGTCCGCACCCCGGTCACCCGGTCGCCGGCGGTGACGAATCCGGTGACCGGGGTGTCGGTGTGGACCGTCGCCCCGCGGCTGCGCGCCATGCGCAGCAGGTGGGCGGCCAGCAGGATCGGCTGGACCTGGCAGTCCTGCGGGTAGAACGCCGCCGAGGCGATGTCCCGGGTCAGGTGTGGTTCGAGGGTCGGTACCTCGTCCAATGGCACGTCCTGCACGATCACCCCCGCCGCACGCTGCCGTTCGGCGAGGTCGGTCAGGCCGTCGCGTCCTTCGGTGGTGGCCGCCACCACGAGCCCGCCCTTGAAGTCGAACTCCCAGAGCGCGCGGAAGTCGACGAGTTCGTCGGCCCACACGCGGTGCGAGTACAGCGCCAGATCCAGTTCGGGTCCGGGTTCCTTGTCGGAGACGAGCAGGTTGCCCTCACAGGAGCTCGAACTGCCCGAGACGATGGCGCCGCGCTCGACGACGGTCACCGACAGCCCGGCGCCCGTGGCGTACCAGGCGACGGCGGCGCCGACCGCCCCGGCACCGATCACCACCACATCGCAAGCGGAATGCCGGGTCACAACTCGAAACCGGCGGGAAAGGGGTCGGTGGGGTCGAGCATGTACTGGGCGGTTCCGGTCAACCAGGCCCGGCCGGTGATGGTGGGGATCACCGCTTCGATGCCGGCCACGGTGGTGGTGTCGACGAGGCGTCCGGTGAACCGGCTGCCGATGTAGGACTCGTTGACAAAGTCGGTGTGCAACGGCAGTTCACCGCGGGCGTGCAACTGCGCCATGCGGGCGCTGGTGCCGGTGCCGCACGGTGACCGGTCGAACCAGCCGGGATGGATCGCCATCGCGTGCCGCGAATGCCGGGCATCCGACCCGGGGGCCTTGAGGTACACGTGATGGCAGCCGCCGATGTCGGGGCGTTCGGGGTGGACCGGACGATTCTGGCCGTTGATCGCGTCCATGATCGTCAGACCGGCATCGAGCAACTGCTGCTTGGCCTTTCGTTCGAACGGCAGGCCGAGCGAGTCGAGGTCGACGATGGCGTAGAAGTTGCCGCCGAAGGCCATGTCGTAGGTGACCTGCCCGAACCCGGGTACCTCCACCGCCAGGTCGAGGCCGACGCTGAACGAGGGCACATTGCGGATGGTCACCGACTCCGCGTGGCCGTCGCTCACCGCGACGTCGGCGATCACCAGACCGGCCGGGGTGTCCAGGCGCAGCGTGGTGACCGGTTCGGTGACCGGCACCATCCCCGTCTCCACCAGCACCGTGGCGGTGCCGATGGTGCCGTGCCCGCACATCGGCAGCAGCCCGGACACCTCGATGAACAGCACCCCGAAATCGGCGTCGGACCGGGTGGGTGGTTGCAGGATGGACCCGCTCATCGACGCGTGGCCGCGTGGTTCGCGCATCAGCAGCTTGCGCAGGCCATCGTTGTTGTCGATGAACCACTGCCGCCGCTCGGCCATGGTGGTGCCCGGGAACACCCCGACACCGCCGGTGATCACGCGGGTCGGCATGCCCTCGGTGTGTGAGTCGACGGCGTGGTAGACGTGCGTGGTCCTCAACGGAGCGTATCCGGGTCGAGGGTGCCGTCCACCCGGCGCGGGGCCGGTATCGACTGGTCGTCGCGCAGCTCACCGGGCAGCAGGTGCTGCGGGAAGCCCTGCCAGGCGACGGCCCGGACGAAGCGGCTCAGGGCCGCGGTGCCCACCGAGGTGGTGCCGGGGGTGGTGCTGGCCGGGTAGGGGCCGCCGTGCTGCTGGGCGTAGGTCACCGATACCCCGGTCGGCCACTGGTTCCACAGGATGCGGCCCGCTTTGCGGGTCAGGACGGTGGCCAGCGGACCGACGATCGCGTCGTCGGGTTCGGCGGCGAGCGTGGCGGTGAGTTGGCCGTGCAATTTGCCGGCGATCGTCAGCAGGTCGGCGGGATCGGTGTAGGTCACCACCAGGGCCGTGGGGCCGAAGCATTCGGTGACCAGCTCGTCGAAGCCGGCGATCAGTGTGGTGCTGTCGGTGGTGAGCAGGGCGGGAGTCGGGGGATCGACCTCCGGGCCGCCGCCCGCGAGCAGCTCCACTCCCGCATGGCCGGCGAGACTGTCGCGTACCTTGCTGTGCGCCTGGGCGATTCCGCTGTGCAGGAGCAGGTGCCCGGCCGGTATCGCCGCCTCGCGGAGCAGCTCCGGGATGGCCGAGTCCGCGGGGACGAGGAGGATGCCCGGCTTGGTGCAGAACTGCCCCTGCCCGAGCGTGAACGATCCGAGGAAACCGTCGGCGATCTCCTGTGCCCGGGAGTCCGCCGCGGCCGCGGTGACGAACACCGGGTTGACGCTGCCGAGTTCACCGTAGAACGGGATCGGCTCGGGACGGGCCTGGGCGATGTTGAAAAGTGCCCGGCCGCCGGGGATTCCGCCGGTAAACGCGCCGGCCTTGATGCCGGGGTGCGCGAGGACGGCCCGGCTGTCGGCTTCGGAACGGACCAGGGCGAACAGTCCCGCGGGTGCCCCGGCGGCGTCGAGGGCGTCGATGACGACGGCGCCCGTCGCCTCCGACAGCTCGGGATGGCCGGGGTGGGTCTTGTAGATCACCGGGCACCCGGCCGCGAGGGCGGAGGCGGTGTCGCCGCCCGCTGTGCTGAACGCGAACGGGAAGTTGGAGGCGCCGAACACGAGCACCGGTCCGAGCGGAACCGAGGTGCGGCGCAGATCGGGGCGGGGTGCGCCCATGGGCCACTGCGGGTCGGCGTGGTCGATCCGCACATCGAGGTGCTCCCCCGCCGCCGCGGCATCGGCGAGCAGCCGGATCTGGAAGGTGGTGCGGGTCAGTTCGCTGGTCAGCCGTGCCTGCGGCAGGTGCGACTCGTCCAGCGCGATGGGGATCAGCCGGTCGGCGGCGGCGTCGAGGGCGTCGGCGACGGCGTGCAGGATCCGCCGACGTTCGGCGGGTTCGGTTGCCGCCCACCGGTCGCCTGCCGCGACGGTGGCGGACACCAGGTCATCGATGTGTTGCTGCGGTGCGGTCATGTCTTCTCCTTGGTCGATCCCGGGCGGGTGCGGGGCCGGGCGCGCGTGAACTTGGCCGGGCGATACAGATTATGTTCCGCCGGTGGGTTTTTGGTGCCGGTCGACGATGGTGGTCGCCAGTACCAGGTCTTCCCATGACATTCCCACACCCGAGTACACGGCGGGGGTGTCCGGCCGCCGCCGGAACCGGCCGGTGACCAGATCGGCGAGATTGGCCGGTGGCTGTCTCGCCCAGTCGTCGGCGGTGCGGGCCCGCAGCAGATTGCCGCCTTCTCGCATCGCTGACGCCCGCGCCTCGACGACGACGTCGGCGCGGCGCACCAGTTCCGGTGGGAGCTCGGCGTTCTGGGGCCCGTGGGCACCCACAGCGGCGACAACGGTGTGCGGCCCGATGAGCGCGGCGTCGACAACCGGTGTCGGCGAGCTGGTGGCGGTCAGGACGACCGCGGCACCGGGGACGTCGGCGGGTGTACCCGCCCGCACTGCTAGCCCGGGTCTGGTTGTCTCACCGATGAATTCGTTGATGGCCCCGGGGAGGCGGCCGATCACCGCGGCGTCGATGGGGCCGAGTACCGAACGCATGGTCTGCAAGTGGCGCCGTGCCTGTGGACCGGTGCCGTAGACCACCATGGGCAACGGGCCGGGTGGTCGGGGCGGTCCTGCGGCCAGGAGCTCACGGATGGCCAGGACGGTGACGGCAGGGGTCCGGATCAGGGTCAGTTCGGGACCGTCGAGCAGTGCTCGCGGGGCAAGGTCGTCGCTGCCGACGAGCACGTAGACGCCCTGGATCTTCGGTTTTCCGCGGGCCGGGTTGTCCGGCGCGACGGTGAGTACCTTGACGCCCGCAGCGGCGCGGCCGCGGGCCGGCATGAGCAGGAACTCTCCCCCGGGCGCCGGTGAGAACAGCCGTGGGTCGTCGAGTTCGGGATCCACCGATCCCGAGACCAGCGCGTCACAGATCGCATCGACGGCCTCCGTCGGTGTGATCAGTGCACCGATGTCGGCGGCGGACAGCACCTCGACGGTTCCCATGGCTCAGTTGTACCCGGCTGCGATCGCGTTTTCGGTGGCCTTGGTGACAGCGGCGGTGAACTCGGGCGACAGCGGCGACCGCGGCGGCCGGCACACGCCGCCCTTGCGGCCGACCATGTCCATCGACAGCTTGATGGCCTGCACGAACTCGGTCTTGGAGTCCCAGCGCAGCAGCGGATGCAGATCCCGGTACAGCGGCAGCGCGGCGACCGCGTCCTCAGGCTTGCCGGAGGTGGCCAGGTCGTACAACTTGCGGCAGGCGTTAGGGAAGGCGTTGGGGTAGCCGGCGATCCAGCCGGTCGCACCGCCCAGGCCTACCTCGAGCAGTACGTCGTCGGAGCCGATGAGCACGTCGAGTTCGGGGGCGAGTTCGTGGATCTCGTAGATGCGGCGCGGGTCGCCGGTGAACTCCTTGACCGCCTTGATGTAACCGAGGCCGTGCAGTTCGGCGAGCAGGTCGGGCATCATGTCGACCTTGGTGTCGAGCGGATTGTTGTAGGCGACGATCGGCAGGCCCACCTGCGCCACGCGGCGGTAGTGGTCGACGACGGTGGCGCGGTCGGCGCGGAAGGTGTTGGGCGGCAACAGCAGAATCGACTGGGCACCGGCCTCGGCGGCCTGCTGCGCCCAGCGCACCGATTCGAGGGCGCCGTAGGCGCCGCATCCGGGCATCACCCGGAAACCCTCGGGGGCGGCGTCGACGGCGATCTGCACGACCTTGGCGCGTTCGGTGTCGGTGAGGGTCTGGTACTCCCCGAGCGAGCCGTTCGGCGTGACGCCGTCCATTCCGTTTTCGGCGAGCCACACCACTTCCTGTTCCCAGGCGTCGTAGTCGACGGACAGGTCGTCGTTGAACGGCAGGGCGGTGGCGACGTGAATACCGCGCCAGGGCTGCTGGGTCATGGGTGATCTCCTCGGGGCGTGTGGTGGTGGGAGGATTGAGAGGTCTGTTATGTGACATTGCACCATGCTGGTGCTGGTCTTTTTGGGAGGTTGTGGCACTACGATAGCAGTGCCATTGCACTGTTACAAGGGGTGGATGTGGTGCTCCGGCGGCAATGTCGGACGTGGTGGCTACCCTCTGCGACATGACCGAACCCCGGCGTATGGCGTCGACCGACCGTCGCGACACCGACCGCCCCGAATGGTTCGAGGACTTCATGCAGTCACGGACCCGGATGGGCCGCTCCCCGCACACGCTGCGCGCGCTGCGGCAGGACTTCGACGCCATCGCCACCCTGATCCTCGGCGGCTCCGACGAGCTGTCGGTGCTCGAGATCCGTCAGGTGACCAAGCGGTCCATCCAGCGCGCCTTCAGCGATTACGCCGACACCCACCGTTCCAACAGCTATCTGCGGTGCTGGTCGACATGGAATCAGTTGTGCGACTGGCTGATCGACAACGATTACCTGAACCGGATCAACCCGATGCGGACCGTCGAACGCCGTCGGCCCGAGCGGCATCACCCGAAGTCGCTGACGGCCGAGGAGATCGGGAAACTGATCGATGCCGCGTGGCAGGAGAACAACCCACCACGGAGCTGGCCCGAACTCGAGCACGCCGTCGTCGCCGTCGGGGTGCTCACCGGGGTGCGGGAGGCCGAACTGATCAGCCTGAACATCAACAGCATCCGGCACACCGAGCAGGGGCCGGTGCTGCATGTGCGTGGCAAGGGCAGCAAGGACCGGTCGATTCCGTTCGAGCCGGAGCTGCTCGAGATCATCGAGACGTATCTGCGCTCACGGACACAGGTGTTCCGGCCCCGGGCATCGGCGCGGCGCGACACTCTCGACCGCTTCGCCCCCGATGATCCGCTGTTCGTCGGTGCCGACGGTGAACGCATCACCGTCGGCACGCTCCAATCCCGCGTCGGCAGACTGTTCAAACGTGCCGGGGTGCCGACGAAACCCGGTGCGCTGCTGCACTCCTTGCGGCACACCTACGCCACCGTGCTCGCCGACACCGGGATCAATCCGTACCAGTTGCGCACTCTGCTCGGCCACGAGTCCGCCGAGACCTCGCAGCGATACATCGCGGCGGCGGGTCAGGAGAACCGGGGCGCCGCCGCCCGCAACCCGCTGTACGCCCAGTTGGGCCGATCGGTCTGACCCGGTCTATCCGCCGAGTTGTTCGGCGATCGCCGACACCCCGGCCAGCACCTCGGGGAAGGAGGTGCTCAGCGGGCTGAGTCCGAGCCGGATCCCGTCGGGCCGCCGGAAGTCCGGGATGATCCCCCGCTCCCACAGCGTGGCGGTGACCGCTTTGAAGTCGGGGTGATCGATGGTGATGTGCCCGCCTCGTCGTTGTGGATCACGGGGTGAGGACACGACCACGCCGCGGTCGCCGAGCACGGTGTCGACGGCCTGCAGCGCGAACTCGGTGAGCGCCACCGACTTCGCCCGGATCGCGGTGATCCCGGCTTCGGCGATCAGGTCGACAGAGTCCTGGATCGGCAGCATCCCGATGATCGCCGGTGTGCCGCTGATGACCCGCCGGATACCCTGCGCGGGAACATATCCCTGTTCCATCTCAAATGGGTTGTGCCGGCCCATCCAGCCCCACACCGGCTGCCGGAAGTCGTCGAGGTGGCAGGCCGCGACATAGGCGAAGGCCGGTGATCCGGGTCCGCCGTTGAGGTACTTGTAGGTGCACCCGGCGGCGAAGTCGACTCCCCAGCCGTCGAGGTCGACCTCGACCGACCCGGCCGAATGGCACAGGTCGAGCAGCAGCAGTGCCCCTGCCTCGTGAATGATGTCGACGGCGGCGGGCACGTCGATCAGGTAGCCGGAGCGGTAGGCGACATGGCTGAGCACCACCAGCGCCGTCTGCGCGGACACCACGGCGTCCAGGGCGTCGGTGGTGACCCCGCCGGCCAGGTCGACGTCGATCCAGCGCACGACAAGACCCCGGTCGGCGGCGATCGACTCGATCAGATACCTGTCGGTGGGAAAGTTCTCCCGATCCAGGACGATCTCGGTGCGGCCGGGCCGTAGATTCAGCGCACCGCACGCCAGTTTGTACAGCAGCACCGTGGTGGAATCACCGATCGTCGTCTGCCCGGCCGCGGCGCCGAGCACGATGTCACCGAGACGGTCACCGATCGTCAGCGGTAACTCGTACCAGCTCTCGTCCCAGCCGCGAATGAGCCGGCCGGCCCACTCGTCGGTGACGAATGCCGCCAGCCGCTCAGCTGACGCCGCCAGCGGCCGTCCCAGCGAATTCCCGTCCAGGTAGGCGACGATCCCCGGATCGTCGTGGCGCAGGAAACGGGACCGGTACCCGATCAGTGGGTCTGCCTCATCGAGGGAGGCCGCGGTGTCGGCGAGTTCGAAAAGCGACGATGTCATGCGACGAGCCTAAAGTGCGGCGCCGTAAGGGGCGGGACTTCAGGTGGTCTCCTCCAGGCGCCAGTCCTCGTAGGCGCGTGGATCTCCGATCGGTTCGATGTGGATCGTCGGGATCACATCGTCGACGGCCGATTCCAGCCGGGACTCGACCCGCTCGGCCAGGTCGTGCGCACGCTGCACTGTCCAGTCACCGGGTACCAGCATGTGCAGCTGCACGAACCGGATGTGTCCTGATTCCCGGGTCCGCACGTCGTGGAAGGTCACCTCGGGTGACCGGAAGTCGGCGAGAACGGCGTCGATCGCGGTGCGTTGCTCGTCGGGAAGCGCCTTGTCCATCAGCCCGGCCGCAGCTCGGCCGACCAGTCCCCCGCCGACGAACAGGATGTTGATCGCGACGGCGATCGCCACGATCGGATCGAGGATGCTCCACCCGGTGATAGCGACCAGCGCGATCGCCACCAGGATCCCGGCAGTGGTCCACACATCGGTCGCCAGATGTTTGCCGTCGGCCTCCAGGGTCACCGACCTGCTGCGCCGGCCCGCCCGGATCAGGGCCCAGGCGACTGCGCCGTTGATCACGCTCGCGATCACCGAGATCAGCAGACCCACCCCGGCCGACTCGATGTCCTTGGGGTTCAGCAGGCGTTCGACGGCACTGACGATGATCACCACCGCCGCGATCGCGATGCAGGTGCCCTCGATGATCGCCGAGAAATACTCGCTTTTCTGATGACCGAAGTTGTGGGTGGCGTCGGGTGGGCGGGCGGCGACCTTCAGCGCCACGAACGCCACCACCGCGGCAACCAGATTGACCACCGATTCGGCGGCGTCCGAGAGCAGACCGACCGAACCGGTGATCAGCCACGCGGTCATCTTCAACGCGATGGTGAGCGCCGCCGCCGCGATACTGAGCAGCGCCCAGCGGCTCAGATCCTGTGTCGTGTGGGCCATGGTCTCATCATCGCCCGTGGCCCAGGGTTGCGCCGGGATACCGGGCCGTGAGCTACCCGCTGCGGGAGTCGATCAGTGCTGTCAGCTCGTGCGCCGCCGCACGTGAGTCGTCCGATACGAGGTGCCCGTCACGCACCACCCACCGGCCCGCGACCATCACGTCCCGGGGCCGCCGGCCGGGCGATGCCCACAGCAGACCCTCGATCCGGTCGGCGACACCGGCGTCGAACACGTCGTCGCAGTCCCAGATGCACAGGTCCGCCGCCGCACCCGGCCGCAGATGCCCGATGTCGGTGCGGCCCAGGCCCTGTGCCGAGCCCTCGGTACACATCCCCAGCAGGGTGCCGCCGGACACGGGGTCGCCGACGAGCCCGGAAACCTGCATCGCCAGTCGTGCGTCGGCGAGCAGGTGACCGCCGTCGTTGCTGCCGCCCCCGCTGGTGCCCATGCCCACCGGAACTCCGGCCCGCAGCAGCGAGGCCACCGGGGCGATACCCCAGCCCATCGGCACATCACATCCGGGGGCGTGTGTCGCCGTCACCCCGCGGGCGGCGAGCATGTCGATCTCACCGTCGGTGATCTCGCACAGGTGCGCGACGGTCACGCCGGGTTCGAGCCAGCCCCACTCGTCGAGCAGTTCCAGCGGTCGCCGGCCGTAGCGGTCGGCGGCGATGGCGACGTCGACCTGCTCGTTGGCCTGTGTTCTGCGGCGCAGCCCCAGCGACATGGCCACCTCGCGCAGTGCCGCGAATGTCTCCGGTCCGTCGGCGTGCACCCCTGACGGACCGACGGCCAGCTGGAGTTTCCCGTCGTCGCTGATACCACCGTGGCTACCGGGCAGGTACGTGTCGTGGATCGCCGCGATCGACTCGGCGGCCGTGGCCGGGTCGTCGCGGGCCGTGCCCCGGACGAAGACCAGTCGTGCTCCCACGCCGGCCGCGGATTCGATGGTCGCCCCGGCCAACTCGACCGGATCGATACCGTCGGGCCAGGTCAGGTGATGATCGGCGACGGTGGTCACTCCGCACAGCAACGATTCGGCCAGGCCCACCCGGGCCGCGGCGGCACCGAGTTCGGGATCGACGCGTAGTCGTCCGTAGGCCGCCGACATCTGCGCCAGCCAGTCGCTCATCACCGCGAACCGGGTGCCCGGCAGGGTCCGGAACGCGCTTTGCAGCAGGTGATGATGAGCGTTGATCAGGCCGGCGGTCACCACACAACCGGAGGCGTCGATGACCTCGCCCGGCCCGTCCGGTGGTGCCGCGGACGCGATCTGGCCGTCATCGACATGGATCGGGGCATCGGTGACCGTCGCGCCGTCGATGACGACGGTGCCGCCCTCAATCCGGGTGGAGGTCACAGTTCCAGGACCAGTCGTCCACTGGTGCAACGGGAGACGCAGATCATCATCGACTCGTTCTCGGCCCGCTCCTCCGGGGTGAGTACGGTGTCGCGGTGGTCGACCTCGCCGCTGACCACTCCCACCTCGCAGGTACCGCAGATACCGTCGCGGCACGACGAGACGGTCACCACCCCGGCGTCGTCGAGGACGTCGAGGATCGTCTTGTCCTCGGGTACGACGGTGGTCAGACCCGACATCGCCAGGTCGACCTCGAACGCCGTGTTGGCCAGGGTCTCCTCCCCCGTGGCGACGAACTTCTCCGCGAACACGTCGACGGCCCGAAGATCTACGCAGGCGGCGGTCACATCGGTGACCATGGCCGGGGGCCCGCACACGTAGACCGCGGTGCCGGGCGGCAGGTCCGTCAGCGCCGCGGTGAAGTCCACCCGCCCCGACACCGACGTCTCCTGGATGGTCACGCGATCGGGGTGGCGGGCGGCCAGTTCGGCGGCGTAGGCCATCTCGGTGATCGTGCGTCCCGAGTAGATCAGCCGCCACGGCCGGCCGAAAAGTTCGGTGGCTTCGATGAGCGCGAGGATCGGGGTGATGCCGACACCGCCCGCGACGAACACGTACTCCAGCGCCCGGGTCAACGGGAAGTGATTTCGTGGGGCACCGATATCGGTGGTGTCACCGACGTTGAGGCTCGCGTGGATCGATGCCGAACCGCCGCGGCTGTCGTCGCGGTGTTCCACGGCGACGCGGTACCCGGTGAGGTCGTCGACGGAGGAACACAGCGAGTACTGGCGGATGATCCCCCCCGGGGAGGTGACATCGATGTGGGAACCGGCGGTCCAGGCGGGCAGCGCCTCGCCGTCGACCGGGGTGAGGGTGAACTCGTCGATGCGGTCGGTGAGCGAGCGTCGGGAACGGACCTGTACGGCAATGGTTGTGGTGGATGCGGAGTCGGACACGACGGGAACCTTTCAGGAGAAAGGCCATCCCTTTTGCCGGTGCCCAGCCAGGGAACCTCAGTCCCGCGACGGCGCCGGAGTGGCTTCCGCGGCCTGAACCACGATCAGCCTGGCCGGCTCGTCGCCGGCCGCACGCCATCTGTGCGGAATGTCGCCACGATAGTAGAGGCTGTCTCCGGCGTGCAATTCGACGGTGCGTTCGCCACCGAGATCGATCTGGATGGAGCCGGAGATGACGTGCACCCATTCGTCCTGTTCGTGGCAGTAGAAATTGTCGAACTCGGCGCGACTGATGACCTGTTCCTGCGGGTAGAAGGCGGCGGTGCCCGAGATCAGGAGCCGCGAGAAACCCTCGCGTTCATGCTCGCTGGTCTGCGGGATCACCACACCCTCGTGCGCACGGACCACCTGCACCCCGTCGGGAATATCGCCGAGGCCGGCGGCCGGTGATGCGGGGGTCTGTGCGGCGAGCATCAGGTTGACCTGCGTGGTGCCCAGGGCCGCGGCGATCCGGTCGAGGGTGGCCATGCTCGGCCGGGCGAGTCCACGTTCGAGCTGAGACAGAAACGGATGAGATATCCCCGCCTCGGCGGCGAGGGTCTTGAGCGTCCGGCCCTGCGCGAGCCGGGTCCGCCGGATCTCGGACCCGACGGCCTTCAGTGCCTGGTCGGGGGTGGAAAGCGTCACGGTGGGAGGACCTCGCTTCCGGGCATGAGGGCTCGCACGCGGACCCCCGAGTCGTGTTGCTGCTGAGTCAACGACTACCACGTCGCAGGCCGCAACGAAGAGCGTCGCAAGCCGAAACGAACGGTGCGCAAGGCGAAGCATTGCGGTAACACAACGGAAACCAAGGCTCCTTATCGTTGCCGATGTTGACCGTATCAACATTCGGTCATCCCCTCGTCGACCAGCCACGACGAACCTCTCGACATCCGAATATCGGTTCATCCCTCCACCTTTCGATCACACCAGCACACTTCTCGACCACCCTGAGGAATCCATGCAGACCGGTTCACCTCCCGTGCGCGGGCTCACCGCCCGCCTCGGCGACGGATCGCTCGTCGACATCACCCTGACCCCGCCCGGGGACTCGGGTGTGCGGGTGGCACGGATCGATCCGGCGGCATCACGAGGCGTGGAAAAGTCACGTGCGCAAGAGGGTTGGCTCGACCTGACCGACCACATCCTGTTCGGCGCCGCCGCCGAACCGCACGCTCACCTCGACAAGGCGCTGAGCTGGAGCGAACTCACCCCGCCGCTGGGCGATCTGCGTGCCGCGATCGCGAGCTGGGACGAGGGCGTCAACCGCTTCACCGAGGACGCCTACGTCGAGCGGGCCCGCCGCGCTGCCCTGATGATGCTCGGCAACGGCTACACCGCGATCCGTACCCATGTGAACGCTGCCGTCGCCGATGACCCGACCCGTGCGGTGCGGGCCATCGACCGCGTGCGCCGCGAACTCGCCGGGCTGATCACCATCCAGATCGTGTTCCTGCCGGCCTCGACGGTCACCGATGAGGTGGTGCTTGCCGCGCTCGACGCGGGGGCCGATATGGTCGGCGGCGCACCGCATCTGGCCGACGATCCGCTCGCCGATCTGCACCGGCTGCTCGACATCGCCGAGGCGCGCGGCGTCGGCACCGACATGCACATCGACGAGTTTCTGCACGGCGACCACCTCACCATCACCGCCTACGCCGACAGGGTGGCCGCGTGGCCGGCCGACCGGATCCGCACCGCGAGCCACTGCAGCAGGCTGTCCACATTGTCGGTGGCCGAGCTGGCCGACGTCACCGACCGGCTCGCCGCTGCGCGGGTGGGGGTGGTCGCGTTGCCGATCACCAACCTGTACCTGCAGGGGCACGACGGACCGGGCCGCGGTCAGCGCGCCATCGCTCCGATCAGCGCCCTGCGCGCCGGAGGTGTCACGGTCTGCGCCGGTGCCGACAATCTGCGCGATCCGTTCAATCCGCTCGGACGCGCCGATCCACTCGAAACGGCCGCCTTGAGTGTGGTTGCCGCACACCAGAGTCCGGCCGGTTCGATCGACCTGGTCACCGGTGATGTCCGGCGCGTACTCGGCCTCGAACCGGCCGGTCCTGCCGTCGGCGCCCGAGCCGACTTCCTCGCTGTGCGAGGCGCCGACACCGTCGATGTCATCGCCACCGCACCCGCCGACCGGGTTGTCATCGTGGGAGGCACCGTTGTCGCCCGCACCGAGACCCACCGCGAGATCGCGTTCGCCTGCCGCTGACGCGACCCGACCAGCCCGGTTTCCCGTTCCGCCCCTCTGACCCTGCCCCGACCACCCCCGATTGCGACCTCACGGAGGCGTTATGACCAGCCCACAGACCTCAGCCACCGAGGCCCCGGACGCTCCCGATCCGAGCACCCACCCGCTCGTCGGGTTCGAACACTGCGAACTGCGTTACCCGAACGGCACCCACGCCCTCAGCGACGTGAATCTGACGGTGCGCGAGGGGGAGTTCGTCTCCGTCGTCGGCCCGTCGGGATGCGGCAAGTCGACGCTGCTGCGCCTGTCGGCGGGTCTGGAGAAGATCACCGGCGGCTACCTGCAGTGCGGTGCCCAGCGCACCGGGTACGTCTTCCAGGACGCCACACTGCTGCCGTGGCGCAGCGTCGTCGACAACGTGGCGCTGCTCGGCGAACTCGACGGGGTGAGTAAGGCCGAACGCCGCAAGCGGGCCGAGGAGGCCATCGGCACGGTCGGTCTGACCGGTTTCGAAAACCATCTGCCCCATCAGCTTTCCGGTGGCATGCGGATGCGCGTGTCGCTGGCCCGGGCGCTGACCCTGGAGCCGGAACTGTTTCTGTTCGACGAGCCGTTCGCCGCGCTCGACGAGATCACCCGCGAACGGCTCGGTGTGGAACTGACCGAACTGTTCGCCGCCCGCCCGTTCGCCGGGCTCTTCATCACCCACTCGGTGTCGGAGGCGGTGTTCCTGTCCAGCCGCGTCCTGGTGATGTCGGGACGGCCCGGCACCATCGTCGAGGAGTTCGAGGTTCCCTTCCCGTTCCCCCGCCCGCCCGAACTGCGTTTCGAGGCCGAATTCAGCGAACTCGCCGGCCGTGTGTCGGTGGCACTGCGAGAGGCACACTCATGACCACGCCCCAGACCGATCAGCCGGCCGCCCAGCAGGATCCGAGCCACCCCGATCCCGGCGCACCGTCGACCACCACCGATATCGCCGTCCACGCGAAGAAGGTGAAAGCCGCCCCCGGAGCACTCAAGAAGATGGCCGGACCGTTCGCCGTGCTCTTGCTCGTGCTGGGCGCCTGGTACCTGGTCAGCTACGGCATCCTCGACCCCGACCGCCGATTCCTGATGCCGCCACCACACGAGGTGATCACCGACGGTCTGCTCGGTGACCAGGCCGATGAGATGTGGCAGGGCCTGGCCCGCACCACCGGCGTCGCCCTGACGGGCCTGCTCATCGCCACCGTCATCGGCATGCTGTGGGCGGTGGCGATGGCCCAGTCCAAGCAACTCGAGAACGCCCTGTTCCCGTATGCGGTGGTGCTGCAATGTATCCCGGTGCTCGCGCTGGTGCCGCTCGTCGGTTTCTGGTTCGGTTTCGGGTTCGGCGCCCGCGTGTTCGTCTGTGTGCTGATCGCGCTGTTCCCGATCGTGTCCAACACCCTGTTCGGCCTCAAGTCGGTGGATCCGCGTCTGCAAGACCTGTTCGCCCTGCACAAGCCGAGCCGCTGGACCACGCTGCGCAAGCTGTACTTCCCGGCGGCCATGCCGGCGATCTTCGCGGGTCTGCGTATCTCGGCCGGTCTGGCCGTGGTCGGCGCCATCGTCGGTGACTTCTTCTTCAAGCAGGGCGAACCCGGTATCGGCGTGCTGATCGACAACTACCGCTCACGCCTGCAGGCACCCGAACTCTTCGCCTCCATTGTCCTGGCCTCGCTGTTGGGCATCGTCTTCTTCTGGTTCTTCGGCTGGCTCTCCAACCGCATCGTCGGCCGCTGGTACCAGCAGTAAACCCTCCCGTTTGCCGCTCCGCCCACGCAGGAACACCGTTCCTGCCCGCAAGATTTGAGGAAACATGGCCAAGCGCCCCCACCATCGCATCACCCGATACATCGGCATGGCCGCCATCGCGGCGTCGGTTGCCGCCGGCACCGTGGCCTGCGGCTCCGATGATTCCAGCGCCGGTTCCGGCTACACCGGCACCGTCGGCAAGGTCGACCTGTCCAAGGTGTGCCCCGACAAGATCGTGGTCCAGACCGACTGGGCACCCGAGTCCGAGCACGGCCATCTGTACGAGCTGCTCGGCCCCGACTACAAGATCGACGCCGGCGCCAAGAAGGTCGTCGGTCCGTTGTTCACCGGTGGTGAGTACACCGGCGTCGACATCGAGATCCGGGCCGGTGGTCCGGCGATCGGCAACCAGTCGGTGGTGTCCAAGATGTACCAGGACCCGTCGATCATGCTCGGCTACGTCGACACCGACCAGGCCGTGCAGACCTCCAAGGAGTTCCCCACCACCGCGGTCATGTCCTCGGTCGACATCAGCCCGCAGATGATCATGTGGGATCCGGCCACCTATCCGCAGGTGCAGAAGATCGCCGACCTCAAGGCCACCGGCGCGAGCGTGCTGTACTTCCAGGGCACCACCTGGATGGACTACGTCACCGGCGCGGGCATCCTCAGTCCCGACCAGGTCGACGGCAGCTACGACGGCACCCCCGCCAACTTCGTCGCCTCCAAGGGCAAGAAGGCGCAGCAGGGTTACGCCAGCTCGGAGCCGCAGCTGTACCAGGAGGAGATCGACGGCTGGAAGAAGCCGGTCAAGTACCAGTTGGTCAACGACATCGGGTTCCCCACCTACAAGTCGGCGGTCGCGCTGCGCAGCCCCGATGTGGAGAAGTACTCGGACTGCCTCAAGCAGCTTGTCCCGGTGATGCAGAAGGGCGTCGTCGACTTCTTCGCCGATCCGGCCGCTGCCAACAAGATCATCCTCGAGGTGGTCAAGCAGTACGACACCGGCTGGGTGTACACCCAGCGCAACGCCGACTACGCGGTGGAGACGATGAAGAAGCTCAAGCTCGTCGGTAACAGCGCGATGGGTGCCGTGGGCGGCTTCGACGAGAAGCGGGTGCAACGCATCATCGACGTCACCTCGCCGATCTTCGCCAAGCAGAACTCCCCGGCCGCGGACGGCCTGACCCCGGAGAAGGTCGCGACCAACCAGTTCATCGACAAGTCGGTGGTGATGGGTTGATGACCGCACCGCTCTTCGGTGTGCACACCGACGCCGGCCGGCCCGATTTCGGGCCGGGCGATGTCGATGGCCTGGCCGACGATCTGCTCCCGATCGTCGGCCCCCGGGGCATCAGTTCGTTGCCGCGCGCGATCGACCGAGCCTCCCGAGACGGATCGGGGATGAGCCCGATCCTGTCGGCCGCCGATCTGGGGCGCCCCGACCTGGTGTGCTATCCGCGCACGGTGGAGGTGGTCGCGCCGATCGTGCGGGCCGCCATCCGGCGCGGCGTGCCCATCACCACCCGCGGCAAGGGCACCGGCAACTACGGGCAGGTGGTGCCCCGGTTCGGTGGCCTGGTCCTGGACATGACGTCCTTGACCGACATCACCGGCATCACCGCCGGGACGATCTCGGCGCAGGCCGGTGCCCGCATGATCAACCTGGAACAGGCCGCCTGGAACAACGGGGCGCAGTTGTGGATGTATCCGTCCACGGTGCAGTCCACTCTCGGTGGTTTCCTCGCAGGCGGGTCGGCGGGCACCGGGACGATCGTGCACGGCCGCAATCATCAGGGTTTCGTCGAGTCGGTCGATGTCGTGTACGGCACCGACGACGCCGAACTGATCCACCTCGAAGGTGATGACGCACAGCCGATGGTGCACACCTACGGCGTCGCGGGCATCATCGTCTCGGCCACGGTCCGGCTGGAACCGCTGCAGGACTGGAAATGCCTGTATGCGAGCTTCGCCGAACAACAAGATGCGTTCACCACCGCGCAGGTGCTGTCGAAGGTGGAGCCGTTGCCGCGGATCCTGTCGGCCGACGGCCCGCTCATGGCGGCGGCCCTGCCCGACGATCCGGCGATCGTCAAGGGCCGGGCCAGTGTGCGCGGCATCTTCGACGCCCGCTGCATGGAGCAGGTCACCGACATCATCACCACCGCGGGCGGTCGGGTGGAGGCGGTCCGGGACGGGATCGCGCAGTCAATCAAGATGTCCACCCTGTCCTACAACCACCCCACCTGGTGGCTGCAAAAGGCGTACCCCGGCAAGTACTTTCACATGGAGTGCATGGGCGACGCGCTGGTGGACAAGCTCGACGAGGTGCAGGCGGTGTACGACGGCGGCGTCGTACACCTGGAAGCCGGGCACGGGCAGATGTTCGGGATGGCCAACGGCATCTTCCACAGCCCCGAGCAGGTGATGGAAGGTGTGCCGGCGCTCACCGAACTCGGTATCGCGGTCCACTCCCCCCACCAGTGGTATGTGGACCTCGACGCGGACCGGGTCAAAGCACTTGCCGCGCAGACCGATCCGAAGGGTCTGCTCAATCCGGGGCGGTGGATGTGAGCACCGCGACCCGCCGGTTCGCCGACCTCACCACCGCCGAGGTGGGCACCGCGCTGAGCCGCGACTCGGTGCTGGTGCTGCCCACCGGTGCGGTCGAGCCGCACGGACCGCACCTGCCGATGTCGACGGATCTGGTTGTCGCAGAAGCATTGTCGTCGGCGGTTGTGGACGCCGGTGCCGCGGCTGGACATGACGTGTGGTTGCTGCCGGCACTGGCCTATACGAAATCCGACGAGCACGCCGAACTGCCGGGGACGATGTGGACCAGGGCGACGACGTTCTTCGAGACCCTCGTCGACATCGGCGCCTCGATCGTGGGCACTCCCGCACGGCGCCTGTTGGTGATCAACGCACACGGCGGTAACTCCGCCCTGCTCGAGGTGGCCGCCCGCGAGCTGCGCCGCCGGTTCAACCTGCAGACATTCTTCGCCTGGGGTCCGGCCGCACCTGGCCCCACCGAACGCGGGCTGGGTATTCACGCGGGCTGGGCCGAAACATCGATCATGCTGCACCTGCGCCCAGAACTGGTGGACATGAGTGTGGCGCAGGCTTCGGTCGCCGATGCGGTGGCCGGCTGCGAGCACGTCGGCTTCAACAAGACGATCCGGTTCGGTTGGCTGTCCACCGATTTCAGCGAATCCGGGGTCATCGGTGACCCGACCGGGGCCACCGCGGCCATCGGGCAGGTGCTGTTCGCCGACCGGGTCACCGAACTGGTGGCCGCGCTCGGTGAGGTCGCCACCTTCGACCCGGGTAGGGTGCGCGCATGATCACCGCGGACACGGCTTTCGGGGTCGACTGTGCACCCGAGGATGTTCTGACGGTCGACCCGGTCGACCTGGCGGAGAAGTGGACCCGCCGCGCCGAGGGTATGTCGCCGTTGCTGATGGCGCTGGCCACCGCTGGTGTCGACGGCTACCCACGGGTCCGGCATGTGCTGCTCACCGAAATCGCCGGTGGCGCACTGTATTTTCACACCGACAGCCGCTCGGACAAGGTGGCCGAGCTCACGGCGGCACCGCGGGCGTGTCTGTCGATCCCATGGCCGGCCGATAGCCGTCAATTGTGCGTCGTCGGTGATGTGCGCGGCGCCGACGACGCCGAACTGCGCAGCGCCTACGATGCGCGTTCGCGGTATCTGAAGCTGCTCGCCTGGCTCAACGACGCCGAGCACGCGGGGCTGCCGCCGACGGTGCGCCACGAACGGTGGGCTGATTTCGACGCCGGCCATCCGAGTCTGGAGCCACCGCCGACATGGACGGGTTTCGCGGTGATCCCCCGGGAGTTCACCTTCTGGCGAGGTGACCCCGACGGCCCGTCGCAGCGGGTACGGTTCCGGCGCGCAACACCGTGCGAGGAGTGGAACGCGCAAATCCTTCCCGGGTAGCGCAACGCTGCGACACGCTCAGCGGACCACTCGGGTGACTGTCGGCATGCTTCCGCGCCGCGACGGTACCATCGAGTTCTGCCGACACTGATGAGGTCGTGGGGTACGTCTATTGCAAGCAATGCAATGCATGCGGGAGGTGGCGATGACCATTCTGACAGTTCGGAACCTGGACCCGGAGATTCATCAGAAGCTTCGAGAGCAGGCCGCGGCTCATGGCCGGTCGATGGAGGCCGAGGCCCGTGCGATTCTCGAAGCCGGTGTGGCACCCCGGACGATCAATCTGGTCGATGCGTTGCGCCGATTCGCCGACGAGGCCGACCTGACCGACGAAGAGATCGACCTGATGTTCCCCCCGCGGCGCACCGAGGTTCAACGCCCGGTGACCTTCGGCGACGTCGAATGATCATCCTCGACACCGATGTCGTCGCGGTGGCGATGGGAACGAGCGCACATGACGCGGCCACGGCGTGGCTGAGCCTCCAGAATCCTCATCAGTTGTACCTCACAGCAATCACCCGCGCTGCAGCGTTCGATATCGCCGCTGCCGACTGCTACGGCGACATCGTCGCTGATCGTGACCGTGCAGGCATCCCGATCGGTTCTGCCGATGCGCAGATCGCGGCAATCGCCCGAGTCCACGACGCACTCGTCGCCACCCGCGACAGCAATGGCTTCGCCGGAACCGGTGTCGCGACGGTCAACCCATTCGGCGGTTGAGCCGAACGGCGACAGGCATCAGAGCAACCGTACCGCCCTGCTCGGGACGTTACCCCAGGACGGACGGAGACCTCGAATGCTGCGCCGCGTTGCGCCAGTGTGCTTCCGCTTTCAGGCCGGTACCGGTGAGCACGATGACCGTCGTCTGGTCGGCGGTGATCGTGCCGGCGTCGAGCAGCCTGTCGAGAGCGGCGGCCGCGACGGCGCTGGTGGGTTCGGCGTACAGGCCTCGCCGTGCGAGAGTCACCATGGCGCTGTGAATCTCGTCGTCGGACACCCGAATACCTCCGCCCGCCGAACGCTGGATCGCCTCGACGACTTCGGGGAGCCGTATCGGTCGGGCGATCGAGGCGCCCTCGGCGATCGTCGGGATGCGTTCGGTGCGTTGGGTGTTGATGCCGTCCAGGGCGTCTACGATGGTGGCCCAGTCCTGCGGCTGGCCGGCGAACAGGCGTGGTCGCCGGTCAATGCTGCCCGCGGCGAGCAGTTCGGTGAAGGCCAGATCGCAGCCGAGGACGATGCTGCCGGCGCCGGCCACGCTCACGATGTTGTCGGGTGCGGTGAACCCCAGCGATTCCCAGATCTCGTAGCCGATGGTCTTGACGCCCTGCAAGAACATCGGATGCCAGCTGTGGCTCGCATACGGAATCTCGGCGGAACGGCGGATCGCCTCGTCGGCGACGTCGTCGCGGGAGCCTGTCACCAGGTCGATCGTTGCCCCGTAGGCCCGCACCTGCGTTGTCT